>Ga0074046_10003793_pt1 | contig 12512 bp, 9 predicted proteins | sample BogForMeECP23OM3_FD_94441 | JGI IMG/M metagenome (GOLD analysis project Ga0074046, IMG submission 94441) | Bog forest soil microbial communities from Calvert Island, British Columbia, Canada - Bog Forest MetaG ECP23OM3 | ecosystem: Environmental > Terrestrial > Soil > Wetlands ...
AGGGCGGGCCGAAGGTTCGATAGACGCCGGGAACATGCTCAAACCCATGCTTGCCAGGGGCGAGCTGCATTGTATAGGGGCGACCACGCTCGATGAATACCGCAAGAACATCGAAAAGGACGCAGCCCTTGAGCGGCGTTTTCAACCGGTGGTCGTTGATCAGCCTTCGGTCGAGGACACGATCTCGATCCTGCGCGGCATCAGGGAACGCTTCGAGGTTCACCATGGCGTCAAGATTCAGGACAGCGCTCTTGTGGCCGCAGCAGTACTCTCCAACCGCTACATAACCGACCGTTTTTTGCCTGACAAGGCGATCGACCTCGTTGATGAAGCCTGCGCAATGATAAGAACGGAAATCGATTCGATGCCTTCCGAGCTCGACGAAGTAGAAAGGCGAGCGCGGCAGCTTGAAATCGAAGAAGTCGCCCTGAGCAAAGAACACGACAAGGCCAGCCATGAAAGGCTTAAGGCGCTGAGAAAGGAGTTGGCCGAGCTTCGAGCGAAGGCCGATTCCATGAAAGCCCAGTGGGAGGCCGAAAAAGAGTCGATCAAAAAAGTTCAGGCGATCAGAGGGGAGATCGAGAAGGTCCGTCACCAAATGGAAGCGTCTGAACGCGAAGTCAATCTCCAGAGAACGGCCGAGCTGAAATACGGAGTGCTCCCGGATCTCGAGAAAAAGCTGCACGAGCAGGAGGACCAGCTTTCAAACAGGCAGCAGGGATCTCGGCTCCTCCGTGAGATGGTTACCGAGGAGGAAATAGCCGACATTGTGTCGCGCTGGACCGGAATCCCGGTGACCAGGCTCGTTGAAGGAGAGCGGGAAAAGTTGCTCAGGCTCGATGAAGTGCTTCACAAGCGCGTTATAGGGCAGGATGAGGCGGTGCAACTGGTGGCTGATGCGGTAATACGGGCTCGCTCGGGAATTAAGGACCCGAGGCGACCGATCGGCTCGTTCATCTTTCTTGGTCCGACCGGCGTCGGGAAAACGGAGCTTGCGAAAACTCTTGCGGAAGCTCTCTTCGATACCGAGGAGAACCTGGTCCGGATCGATATGAGCGAATACCAGGAGCGCCATACCGTTTCACGCCTGATTGGAGCGCCGCCTGGATACGTCGGGTACGAAGAAGGAGGCCAATTGACCGAAGCCGTTCGCAGGAAGCCTTATTCCGTCATTCTTTTCGATGAAATAGAAAAGGCCCACAGGGACGTTTTCAACACTCTGCTCCAGATCCTGGATGACGGCCGGCTGACTGACGCTCAGGGCCGAACGGTTGACTTCAAAAACACGGTAATAATTATGACCAGCAATATCGGTTCGGAATACCTGCTGGAGGGTGTGACCAAAGACGGGGAACTCCGGGAAACCGCAAGGACAAGTGTAATGAGCGCCCTGAGACGGCATTTCATGCCCGAGTTTCTAAACCGGGTCGATGAGATCGTCCTGTTTAAGCCGCTTACGATAGGCGAGATAAAGAAGATAATCGACCTGCTCACTGAAGACCTCAACCGGAGGCTCAAGGCCAGGCGCCTCACTCTTCGCCTGACCGTCGAGGCACGAGAGTTCATCGCCAAGGCAGGTTATGATCCGGTTTACGGGGCAAGACCTTTGAAGAGGTACATGCAGCGGGAAGTCGAAACCAGGATCGGCCGGGCCATAATAGCCGGTACAATCCTCGACGGGTCCACTATAACCGTCGGCGTTCAGGACAACGACCTGGTCGTAACCCATGCCGCCGAAGCCGAAACTGTTGGTGCAGACTAGTTTCCGTCCGGATTTTTTGTCCTGAAACAAAGGGATTGGGGGATTGAGGGATTAAATTCCTCAATTCCTGAATTCCTCAATCTGAATTTATGCCCCATTTTGCAGGAGTCTCAGGCGAAAATTATGCGATAGAAGCGGGCAGAGGAAAAGCCGACGCAATCCTGACGTACAATCTTCCGGCATGGTATATCATTCTGGCCACAACCTTTACAAGCCGACTTATCATCCGGAAAAAGCATCATTTCAGCGGTTGGTGGATGTCTTGTCCGGTGAGTCTGCAAAGAGAATTTGTGTTGGCGCTGACGAGTGTGAAATCATTGGCAGAAGACGGTATAATGGATTGGATGCGTGCGATCCGGTAGGTTGAGGCGCTTGTTAGACGGTGTTATTACCCACCAGGCGGTTCAACTCGTTCACCAGGTCCTCCAGCTCATCGAGCATTGGGCTCCGAACGCCTGCCTGCCGGAAGGCCGCCACGAGTTTTCGGTAGTACCACAGCTGGTCGTCCTTGCCAGCCGAGAAGCGGGACCAAAGCTCGTCGCCAACCAGACGATAGTCAGCTACGATCGCCCGCGCGTTGTCAAGCTTGTCAGCGAGCGAGACTATCGATCCTTCAGGGCCAGCCGATCGAATGTGGTCAAGATATGCATTCTTCCTATCGCACCAAGGAGGTTTGGGACCTCCGATGTAATCTGCCGGTGTGTCGGTACAAGCTACCACGAGCTCCATCACCCGCCGTCCGAACCTTTGCTCTATCTTCGCAGTCGAGACTTTCCCAGGCTGATCTTCGAGCGAATCGTGGAGTAGAGCTGCGATAGCTTCTTCCTCACTCCCACCATTGGTCAAGACCAGGGAGCACACTGCCAACAGATGTGCAACGTAGGGTATGGACGTACCCTTTCGCACCTGGCCAGCATGCACAGAGATGGCAAACTCCAGAGCATCTTTGAACTTTGGGCCTAACTCCACAGAAATCTCCCTGTCAGTCTTTTAGCATAGCGAAGAGATCAGCGGAGGCGCCCCAAGCGACTTCAGGACGAAGCAACACGCGTGCTCGCGCCGTCAGATGGAGCGACGGGTCCGGCCTCTGTCTCACTCGATAGTAAAAAAGGGGGGCAGCCCGGGCGTCAGCCCTTGAAAATAGAAATTGGCAATGAAATTAGAATGAAATACGGGCAACCCCCAAATACCCTGCCACGATACTCTCTACTCTTTTCCTCAATTCCTCGTATGATAGACTAAGTAAACACCACTAAATCCCGGAGCCATCCGGCCCGCACTGCGCTGTAGTGCCGCTCGTTTGATGGCAAGCCCGGCAACACGGCAACCCAAAAAGTGAAGCAAAAATGGTGTCGCGATCACGCTCTGCGACGCCACAGGCACTTCATAAAACTGAAGTGCCTTTGCTGGCCTCCCTAAAGCGCAGTACCTCGCGTAGCGTGAAGGCTGACCGCTCGATGTGTCTATCGTGCGCTTTGGGCGATCGCGGGAGGCCTTGTCATGTTCCATTCGTTTTGAAAAACTTTGGCTTATTTTGGCGATCGCAGAATATGTTAACTTTCCGAATATTTCTCCAATCTCTCCGTTTGAGGCGCCCGTATGTCTCTTCAATAGATATATGCACGCATTCCCGGCCTCGCTCCTTTTGTTTCCGGCAATCCCTTCAAGACTAATGCCCTAATGCCTGCGGACCGCTTCGGTTATCTGTTCCACCCTTACTGCGGCATGCAGAGCCTTCCGATGTGACACCTCCGTTTTTTCAATCCGATCACTCTCAAGCCGCGACAGCACTTTCTTTATGAATTCATCGCCGCCGAGGATTATTCCACCGTACACTTTTTTTAAGGGATTTTCAGGCTCTTTTCCCAAGTCGCTTTCCACAAAAGCCTGGTAACGTCCTCTTGCGAGTTTTTCACTTCTTGAGAACATCCCGAGGATGGCGCCAACGTTGACGATGCTCTCCGGGCTGCCGGATATGAATGATTTGTAGCTGCTATATCGGCCCGGACAGGATTGAGATGGAGGCAGCGACTCAATTCCCGGAGATAGCTTACTGCTTCCATACTATCCATCCTCCGTCGGAGCATCTCATCGATATCCCTTTAAAAGAGATCTCCGCGCCGTCAGGGTACTCCCTGCCCTGGAGGGTACAACTTTTCCTTTTTTTTCTGTCCACAGACAACTCCCTCGATCTTAAAACTAATCACCGGCAATCGGCGTGCACAGGTAAGAATCCCTGAATTCCTCAATCCCTGAATCCCTCCTTCGGAGGTTCCCTGCATTTTGCCGCTTCTGGTTGCCGCTTCTATTGCCGTTTTGCAAAGCAAATTCACTGCATGGTATGATATTGCGGGATTAGAACAACTTAGGAATTAAGGGATTGAGGAATTGAGGAATTTCACTGCGAACCGCTCGTCGCGAAGCGATGAACCCTCACTTCGTTCAGGTTCGCGTTGCACATTCCGAACCCGGTCAAACGCTGGACCCTCACTTCGTTCAGGTCCGGGATCAACATTCTGGCTGTCGGTTCATGCTTCCAGTCCGGGCACGATTTTTTTGTAAGTGCCCAGTTCGCGGCCGATTTTTTGGGAGGACGCACCAAGAGGAATTATTTTCCCCTGCTCACTGCCTACTGTTTATTGGGTCTCCTGTATTTCGCCTGTATTTACAGGAAGCTCCTGGTCATGCCTGCTGCCTGTTGCCTTCGTACGACTATCCGGCAAAATCTTGTTTTTCGAGCAAAATTTTATACCTAAGTGATTGATAATGATAGCTATTCTTCATGTGCCTTCACCCATCAAAACCGATCGTTTCATATCAAACGCGCTCTCCTCCGTCCTAATGCCCTGCCTGAATCTCAACGGCACTGGAAACCCTGACCGGGTCGCGTTGCAATTTGGACGGAATCCGAAAAAACTGTTTACACTTTTCAAGATGAAATGTTAGACGAACATACCGGTAGTTTCGGGCCCGGACCGGCTTTTTCTTATCAGTTCCTTTGCGCCGCGCTTTTTTTGACGATCGTTATGACTCTGCGCGGCTTTGCATGATTTTGAAACCCGGCCCTGTATAGGGGTTGACTTTTTGGGCACCGACTTTTTTCAATATGCGATAAGCGGCCTCACGATCGGCGCGATTTACGCCATGGTGGCAATTGGCTACAACGCCATTTACAGCGTGACCGAGATCATAAATTTCGCTCAGGGTGAATTCGTGATGCTGGGGGGCCTTTTTGCAGTATTCTTTGCGGGGACCCTTCGCCTTCCGCTATATGCGGCTTTTCTGTGCGCGGTCGTTCTGACGGGATGTATCGGCCTGGCGATGGACAGGTTGATAATCGAGCGCGCGCGGGACACGAGTGTTCTTTCCCTTATAATCATCACCCTTGCTCTTTCCATTATACTCAAGGGCGGCGCTATGCTCTGGTGGGGAAAAGATCCTTACAGCCTGCCCCCGTTCAGCGCCGGTGGGCCGATCAGAATTGCCGGGGCCGTAATCCAGCCTCAGGCGCTTTGGATAATCGGTATCTGCGCCCTGATTATCGTCGGGCTTACCCTCTTTTTTCGAAAGTCGATTTATGGACAGGCCATGCTTGCCTGCGCCAATAATGCCGGCGCCGCAAGGCTCGCGGGCATTCCGGTCGGACACATGGTCCTGCTCTCGTTCATACTGAGCGCGTTGATCGGGGCTGCAGCAGGCGTCATAATCACACCCGTTTCGATGATGGAATACGACAGGGGAGCGCTGCTCGGCCTAAAGGGTTTCGGGGCCGCTGCTCTCGGCGGATTGGGACAGTTTTTCGGGGCGCTCGTTGCCGGGGTCATCCTCGGGCTTGCGGAGTCTTTTTGCGCGGGGTATCTTTCTTCGGGTTACAAGGACGCCGTTGCTCTTGTCGTGCTCCTGCTTGCTCTTTTCCTCAAACCCGAAGGCCTTTTCGGCAGTGGGGAAGCTGCCAGGCTCAAGAAATACTAGGAAATTAGGATGGGCAAGAAAAACTGGCTGATCCTGCTGGGGACCGCGGTATTCATTTGCTCCTTTCCCATGCTGGTTATGAAAATCAAAGCCGTTTCCCATTACGTGGACGTCATGGTCTTTGCGGGCATTTTCACTCTGGTGTGCATCGGACTGAGTCTTCTGATGGGCTATGCAGGTCAGATTTCTCTTGCCCAGGCCGCATTTTTCGGCATAGGCGCATATACATCGGGTATATTGACCACCAAATTCGGCATCGATCCCTGGATCGCCATGCCCGCCGGAATGATTCTGTGCGGCCTGGTAGCATGGATGATCGGGGTGCCCGCACTGCGCCTACGGGGCCATTATCTCGCGATGGCCACCCTTGGGTTCGGTGTAATAGTCAACATCGTTTTGGCCGAGGAGGTAAACTGGACCGGAGGCCCGTCCGGGATGGCCGACATTCCCACACTGCGGATCGCCGGCTATAAAATAACCAGCGAAATCGCATGGTACTATCTCGTATGGGGCATTGTCTTCTGTGCGCTGATCTTTTGCCTCCATATGCTTCATTCCAGGGTGGGACGCGCGCTCAGGGCTATCCATGAAGAGGAAAAAGCGGCCGAATGCATGGGGGTCCCCACTTCGCGCTACAAAGTCCGGGTATTTATGCTGGGCGCGATGCTTGCCGCCATTGCCGGAAGCCTTTACGCCCACTACGTTACCTGCATAAACCCAAGTTCTTTCAGCCTTATGTGGTCCATTCGGTTCATGCTGATGGCCATGGTGGGCGGCATGCACAGCCTTTGGGGAGCGCTCGTCGGGACAGTTCTCATGACTTTCGTTGGAAATGAGTGGCTCGGGATGTTCGCCGAATTCGAAATCCTTGTCTATGGTTCGATACTTCTCGTCGTTGCGCTTTTTCTGCCGGGGGGCATAGTTTCTTTGGCCTCCATGATCGCCAGGCGACGCGAGAAAAGAGCTTCCGCACTCGAGGATGCCGGACCATGATCATGGCGGCTTCCCAATCCAATGGCCCTATTCTGAGGTTAGAGTGCCTGGAAAAGCGGTTCGGAGGAGTAGCGGCCCTTCAGGGAATAGACTATGAAGTGCCGGGTGGGGTCATACAGGGGGTTATCGGCCCAAATGGAGCCGGGAAAACCACTCTGTTCAACTGCATAAGCGGGATGATCGAGCCGTCAAAGGGCCGGATCAGTTTCGAAGGATACCGCATTGAAGGCCTTGCCCCCCACAAGATTGCCAGGTTCGGGGTTTCAAGAACTTTTCAGCACGTAGCCCTTTTCAAGAAGATGACGGTGCTGGAAAATGTCATGCTGGGAAGGCACCCAAGGACTCGGCGAGGCTTTCTTGCCGCCGGGTTCAGACTCCCCGGAATGCGTGCGGAAGAAGAGCACATCCGGAAAAAGGCGTTCGAATACCTCGATTTTGTCCGCCTTGCTCATCTTGCCGGACTTGATGCGGGAACACTGCCGCTCGGAAAGCAAAAGATGCTGGAAATCGCTCGGGCGCTGGCCACCGAACCGCGGCTCATCCTTCTCGACGAGCCGGCCGGAGGCCTCAACATGAGGGAAACCGAGGAGTTGGGCGATTTAATCCAGGAGATAAAAAAACTTTGCGTAACCGTGCTGCTCGTCGAGCATGATATGAATCTAATTATGGACATATCGGACCGAATCCTGGTGCTTGATTTCGGGAAGGTGCTGGCATCCGGGACCCCTGCTGAAATCAAGGAAAACAGCGCCGTAGTAGAAGCCTACCTTGGCATGGAAAGCGGCGGGATACTGATGTGAACATTCGATGCTGACCGTCAAGAGCGTGCATACATATTACGGAAACATTCATGCCCTCAAGGGCGTCTCGCTGCACGTGCGCAAAGGTGAGGTGGTCACGCTGGTGGGGGCCAACGGCGCCGGGAAAAGCACCCTGGTAAACACTATCTGCGGCATGGCCAAGCCGTCCAGGGGAAGCATAGAGTTTCTCGGAGGGCAAATTGCAGGCCTAGCTCCGGAGAACATTGTCCGTAAAGGAATTTCGCTGGCGCCGGAAGGACGTCAGATCTTTTCCGCCATGACTGTTGAAGCCAACCTGCTGATGGGAGGATTCATTCATCGTAGAGACCCCGAGCAGTTGCGCAATGACATGGATCGCCTTTATAATCGGTTTCCGATCCTAAAGGAGCGCCACCGGCAGTTGGCCGGAACTTTGAGCGGGGGCGAGCAGCAGATGCTCGCCATCAGCCGGGCGCTCATGTCCAGGCCTCAGCTTCTGATCCTCGATGAACCGTCAATGGGCTTGGCCCCGCTGGTTACAAAGGATATATTCTCCATCGTTTTGGAGCTCAAAGAGGAGGGCCGGACAATCCTGCTGATCGAACAAAACGCACGCGCGGCGCTCAAGATTGCCGATCGCGGCTATGTGATGGAAACAGGAAAGGTAGTGCTGGAGGGAGAAGGTCTTCAATTGCTCGAACACCGGGAAGTGAAACGGGCCTACCTTGGCCGGGGCGCCCGGCAAATCTGGGAGGCGTGAAGCCGCAGGCGTGATTCACCATGGAAACACAGAGGGCATGTCACCGCCAAGGACAGATGATCTAGACAGGATTAAGCGGCAATTCCTCAATCCGTTTTTAAGGCATCCCGCTGACGGCCCAAAGCGCATGACAGACGAACCGAGCGGGATGCCTTCCGCGCTACGCGAAGTATATCGCCAAGGGATGGCCGAAAGAGCATTTCACCAAATGATCGCTTAGTGTTGTTAACAAGTCTGTCATACGAGGATAACCAATTACAAGGACACTCCCATGCCGATCTGGGAACCGGAAAAAGAGGGCATGTCCCGGGAGGACCTGCGTCAGACGCAGCTCGAGCGTCTTCAGGCTACTCTCAACCGCGTCTATAAGAACGTTTCATTCTACCGGCGCAGATTCAAGGAGATTGACTTCAGGCCTGAAGACGATTTTACCGAGATAAGCGACATAGAGCGGCTGCCTTTCACGAACGGACATGACATAAGCGAGAGCTATCCTTATGAGATGTTTGCCGTGCCGTTGCGCGAGGTGGTCCGGGTCCATGCGTCTTCGGGTTCTTCCACAAATCCGCGCGTTGTCGGTTACACAAGGCAGGACCTGCGGACCTGGAGCAATCTCGTCGCGCGTATTCTCAGCGCGGGCGGAGTCGTCCAGGACGATGTGATACAGGTGACCCTGGGCTACGGTCTGCTAACCGGCGGATTGGGCATCCAATACGGTGCAGAGCGAATCGGGGCTTCCGTTCTGCCCACTTCCGTCGGACACACGGAAAGACAGATAAAAATAATGCAGGATTTCAGAACTACTGTTCTCGTCTGCACTCCCAGCTATGCTCTTATAATCGCCGACCGAATGGATTCGATGGGCTTGAGCGCCAAGAGTCTTTCTCTCAAGTACTGCATATGCGCCGGGGAGTCATGGACGGAGGAAATGCGCGGTGAAATCGAAGACCGTCTTTTTGTCAAAGTGACCGACAATTACGGAATAACGGAAGTCCTTGGCCCAGGGATCGCCGGAGAGTGTCTCCAGCAGTGTGGAATGCACATACAGGAGGACCATTTTTACGCAGAAGTGATCGACCCGGAATCGGGGACCATTCTGGGTCCTGGAATGAAAGGCGAATTGGTGCTGACCACCCTTACCAAGGAGGCTTTCCCGGTGATTCGCTTTCGAACCGGGGACATATGCAGCATTACCGACGAACCTTGCGCCTGCGGGCGCACCACTCGCCGGATCAGCAGGATATACGGACGCTGCGATGATGTGTTGGTGGTCAAGGGCATAAACATAATCCCGGATCGGATCGGGGATATCCTGCAGCAGATCAGGGGGGAACGGCCGGTGTTTCAGTTGGTGGCTGTCCGTCACGGGCGCCAAGACCAGCTTGAGATTTGGGTCGAGGTGACCGAGCAGTTTTTTTATGACGAGATGCGCGAGCAGCGTACTCTTGTCGATCTCATGAGCAGGAAGATAGCTAATTTTATTGGAATAACTACCAAAATAAAGCTGGTCGAAAGAGGTTCGCTCAAGCGTGAGGACGACAGGGTCAAACCTTTTGTCGATCGCAGGCTCGAAATGACAATGGAGGACATTTGATGCACGAACTTCTGATTCCTCAAACCAACAGGCCGCAGTTTCTTCTGGGCAACGAAGCGATCGTGCGCGGGGCGCTCGAAAGCGGAGTTGGCTTCGTGGCCGCCTACCCTGGGACGCCCTCTTCGGAGATTATCGACCGTTTCGCCCAATTGGGCGGTGAGGCCGGGATATACGTAGAGTATTCCGTAAACGAGAAGGTTTCGATCGAGGTTTCCTGCGCAGCGGCGATTTGCGGGGTGAGAAGCCTTTGCTCGATGAAACATGTCGGCCTCAACGTGGCCGCCGATGCTTTTATGAGTCTTGCCTACGTTGGGGTAAAAGCGGGCATGGTGATCGTCGTCGCAGACGATCCATCCCTTCATTCGAGTCAGAACGAACAGGATAGCAGATTTTATGCAAGGCTCTCCGGGATCCCGATGCTCGAGCCATCGACTCCACAGGAAGCTTACGGGATGACGCTTGAAGCCTTCAGGATTTCTGAAAAATTCGGTACGCCCTGCCTCGTGCGCACCACAACGCGTGTAAACCATTGCCGGGGGCCTGTAGAGATCGGCTCGATTCCACCAGAAAAGGGTTTTTCGGGTGAATTCAAAAAGGACCCCTTCAACATGGTTTTAATTCCCGCAGTGGGCCGGAAATTGCGGTTGGCCTTGCTTGAAAGGACCCAAAGGTTGCTCGAGGACTCCGAGGGCAACGCTCTTAATTTTATTTCCGGGAAGGGCGACCTGGGCATCATTACAAGCGGGGTCTCCTTTCTCCACGTGCTCGACGCTGTAACCGGCATGGGCCTGGAGGACAAAATCAAGATCCTGAAGCTGGGCTTTACCTATCCACAGCCTAAAGCCCTGATCGTCAAATTTCTTGGCGGCGTAAAGAAGGCCCTGGTGGTTGAAGAACTGGAGCCATTCATCGAGGATGCGGCAAAGATCTGCGCGCAGGAATCGAAACTGTCAGTTGACATTGCAGGCAAAGGCAAGGGATTGATTCCTCAAGCTTTCGAGCTTGATTCGGTAAAGGTAAAAAACGCCATCGGCAAATTTTTCAGTATTGATTACGAGCGGCCGAAAGTCTACGAGGCGCCTGAGCTGCCGCAAAGGCCGCCCAATCTCTGTCCCGGCTGCCCCCACAGAGCGACTTATTATTCGGTGAAGAAGGTCTTTGGAGAGGAAGCGGTATATCCCACCGACATCGGATGTTACACCTTGGGCGTTCTTCCACCGCTCAAAATGGCCGATTTCCTCATCTGCATGGGTTCGGGCGTGTCCACAGCGGCAGGATTCAGCAAGGTGCTGGACCGACCGGTCGTCGCTTTCATCGGCGATTCCACATTTTTCCATGCGGGAATGCCCGGGCTCGTAAACGCCGTTTCAAACGGGCACAAATTTTTGCTCGTAATTCTCGATAATGGAACTACCGCCATGACAGGCCATCAGCCTAATCCAGGGGTGGAGTTGACCCCGAATGGGAGGATCGAGCCCAAAGTGAGTCTGGAGAAGCTGGTCCGGGGATGCGGAGTGAGCCAGGTCGCAACGATTAATCCTCTCCAAGTCAAAAAGAGCCAAAAAATATTACAGGATTTCAAGAACAAAATGAACCAAACCGGGGTTTCGGTCATTATCTCCAAAAGCCCCTGCCCTCTTTTTGAGAATCGGATAATCAAAAAACAAAAGAAAATAGTTTTTCGGACCGATGAATCCAAATCCTGTGCAGAGTGCAAAAAATGCCTGACCGACCTCGGCTGCCCGGCATTTTTTGTTGCATCTTCAGGCGAGGTCGACCACGTTTTCATAAACGAATCCCTTTGCAGCGGGTGCAGTGTGTGTTCGCAAATCTGCGATTCGATCAGGCCTAAACGGATTTGATGAAAAGAGAGATGATGGCGATGGGAAAAAAAAATAGAGCTTTGCGCATATTTTTTACCGGTGTTGGAGGTCAAGGGACCCTTCTTGCAACTCGCATCGTCGGTGAGGCCGCTCTGGAGGAGCGCGTTCCGGTTCTGATGAGCGAGATTCACGGCATGGCGCAAAGGGGCGGGGTCGTTGAGTCCTCCGTAGTAATGGGCCGCGCCGCCAGTCCAACCATCGCCGACGGCGAAGCGGACATTGTGATCGCGTTTGAACCGCTCGAGGCGGCTCGCGCGCTGCCGAAATGCAACCCGAAAACAGTGGTCATAACGAGCATCGCGCCAGTTCCGCCCTTCACTGTTACAATCGGCCAAAGCGTTTATCCCGACCATGAAGCGCTTTACAGAATGGTCGAACCACACGTTGCGAGCCTGATCCGGGTGGATGCCGATGGACTGGCGAGGTCCGTCAGCGCCGAGCGCAGTTCGAATGTAATCATGGTCGGGGTATTAGCCGGAACCGGCATTGTGCCTGTATCCAAAAAGAGCTTCGAGCTGGCGCTCCGGCAAATCCTGCCTGGAAGGCTGCTCGAGCCGAATCTGCGTGCACTCGATGCGGGGTACAGGTTTGGCGCTCAACTGCCGGCCTCCATCCGGAAACATCCCACTTAAACTGAGGCTCAAGACTGAATTTCCCTAAAGAGGGCAAGAGGTCGGTGTACCCAAGGTTCTAATAAATACCTCGTATGATAGACTATAATAAGTGAAAAATGGAACGAGACCAAAAAAAATTCCCAGTGAGGAATTCC
>Ga0074046_10003794_pt1 | contig 12510 bp, 10 predicted proteins | sample BogForMeECP23OM3_FD_94441 | JGI IMG/M metagenome (GOLD analysis project Ga0074046, IMG submission 94441) | Bog forest soil microbial communities from Calvert Island, British Columbia, Canada - Bog Forest MetaG ECP23OM3 | ecosystem: Environmental > Terrestrial > Soil > Wetlands ...
CACGGGACCCTGTGCCGCGCCGTGGACCCTGGCCAAAGAAGATAATGATGCGCTGGAATCCCAGAAAGGGTATATAGTGTCGGGCTGTTGGGAACTAAAACGGAAATTCCGATTAAGGAGGGAAAATCAATGAGAAGCAAGGCTGCGTTTCTCGTCTGGTTGGCGGTAGGACTTTTTGTACCGCTGACATCTTCGGCACAAACACCACAAGCCCAAACCGAGCAACCGCTGGTCAATCCTGTCACTCGAACCATCCAAGGCGTAGTGATCGGCTCCAGCGTGCTGCAGGGCAATTTGCAGATCACGATCCCGGAGTCCTGCCGCTTTGCTCTCTCCCTGCCGCCGGGTCAAAAGGCTATCGAAGCGCGCAGAATCTCGACGATCAATCTCAACGCGGATGACAATACGTGCGACGCGCTGTTCGAAGTCGGAGAACCGGCGGCCGCATCTTCGGCGTCACCTGCGGAGTTGGAAAATCTGGCCAACACTTCATCAGTTTCGTCCGCTGCCGCGTCGACGCGGACCGACGACCTGACGGCCGCCGATGCAAATGAGGACCTAGGCCAGCCGGCCTCCAAGAAAATACAAAGTGCCGGCTTCTTGAAGACTTGGTGGATCGATCCCATCCACATCACCTTGAATTCGGTTCGAAACAGCACCACCTGGCATTGGAGGGGCACCGGATATTGCGTTACCGGAGCCTCTGGTGGGCAGCATCTGACGTGGTTCACATTGTCTGGCTGGGAGAAGCTCAGCGACAGCTTCAAAAATACCGTCGATTGTACCCAGTCCACGAGCGCTTCTACGGTTCTCTACGATAACCCCGTGTTCTGTGCGGGCGTTGACACGTACGCGTTCTACAATCCGAACATGGTCAACGGACTGCAGGACGGTACGCTGTTGGGCACGTGGGATGATAGTTTCTATGGTTCTCTGTGCGTATATCTGGCAAGCTTCCGTATGCGACTTGAGCGCACTCAGAACTGAGAATCCAGGGTTTAGGAGGGTGCACTACACGACCGTCACAAAATCGTCTGCACTCCGATAGGCGAATAAAAGACGAACATCGACTTTGGCTGCAGCACGACGGGTTATGAACCCAAGGAAAGACTACTTGGGATATCAAAGCTAGCGTAGTGCTTTCATCGCTGGCTCAATCCAGGAACAGATGATTAAGAAGCTTCAGCAACCCCACCTGGTGCATAGGGGGCTGTTAAGGTTATGGCGGTCGCCTGCGATCTTAAGATGGCGAGATTGAAAGGGTTCGTAGTCACCTATTTGGCAGTCTACAGGGCGCAGGATTTTCGTTTCAAAACATCTGCTCGTCAAGGCTACCGAACAAATGGATGGTTCAACGCTACTGTACGTTCCAGAGATGCGTGCTTCAGCAGGCTCCATAAGTTTTCCAGCGCATAGTGTGAACTCCTGCCCTCGACGTACTTTTCGGAGCTCATTAAGACCAGCTCTGTCTCTGTTTGTGTTCCTGCATAAGCGCCTCTGCGGTCTCTGGCCAACACCTCTTTCTCCGCACTCTCAAGCCAGGACATTGTCGATTTGCTGGCGCAATGATGTTGCAGCTTCAAAACTCACCTGCCTTCTCTCTGGGTCATACTTAGTAGCTTTTGAAAGCTTAAATCGTCACGAAGCGTAGGCAAGTCTGGTTGACGGTTCAAGTCATACAGAAGCTGAGGAGTGGCTCGGCCGAGAACTTCAATCGCGCGATCCCGCTCGCCAAGCGCTTCGTACGTCAACACCGCGCGGCGGATTATCTTGTCGTCGCCCGGCGATAATTCCAAGGCTTGTCTGATCTCCTGCTCCGCTCTAACTTTGTCGTCAAGTTTGGCAGCAAAGTAGGCGACAAAGGCGTGTGTATAAGCCCTTCGCGGGTTGCCAGCCAGCTCCGCCTGTGCCAGATCTATCCCCTTCTGGAATGCCACTCTGGCAATTGCCAGATGGCCCTGTTTGTACTCGGCGTCTCCCTGGGTGAGCCAGTACTGATAGGTATTTGGATCGTTCGCTACCACCAATTCAGACAACATCGCCTTTGCGCTGGGCTCAGTGGGAGCCAGTTCGACAAGCTGCCGCGCGTAAGTAATGGCTGAGGACAAGTTCGCTTTGTCGCGTTCGAACGCGATCAACCCGATCAGGATCTGGCGGTCTGCGGGCCTCCTCTGATGAGCCTGTTGCAAAATCGCGATTGCCTGGTCCGTATGTCCGCTAGAGTTCAGCGCCACGGCGTAGACATAGCTATAAGCGAGGTTTTCCGGCCGAAGCGTCGCTGCTTTGGCCAGCAGATTGATTACGTCCCCGTACTTCTTCTGCTTGATCTTCAATAGGGCGAGAGCATAAATGGGCTCTGCCGCATTGGGCGCGACCGCGATCGCCTTTTCCAGCCATCGCTGAGCTTCGTCATCGCGGTTCTGCGCGCCGTATAGGTCGGCAAGGCTGACCATGGCCGGGACAAAATTCGGGTCGAGGTGCAAAGCAATTTTGAGCTCGCTTTCCGTGTCGCTGGGACGTTCCATCCGGGCGTACAGCAGGGCCAGGTCCATATGGCTCTCCGGACGTTCAGCCGATGCCATCTCGCTGGCGATTAACTCTGAAATCGCTCGGTCGAATGCGGTCTTCTGCGCGCCTTGCAAAAGACTCGGCGAAGTCCCGGCAAGCACGCGCGCAGCCTCGATACGCACCGAACGAACAGGATCCGTCAACAGTGGCGCACCCAACCTAACCCGATCCTGCGGGGTAAGCGGTGCCAACGCTCGCACAGCCTCCCTGCGAACCAGCGGATCATCCCCGAGGGAAGCTGGTAAGACGGGGAACGAATAGGGAGTGAGGTACTGGGGGAGCAGGCTGAGTGCCGTCGCGCGCGCAATTCCGGGCTGGGCTGAGTCCACGATCAGTGCGGTCAGCGCCCTCTCTGCATTCGGCAGGCCGCGACGGCCTGCATCAATCGCTTCAACAAAGTGTCCTTCCCGCCTGCGGCTGGATCCATACCACTTAACTATCGTGTCCGCGGCCCAGCTGTTGGACTTATCTTTGTGGCACTGATTGCAGGCGTTCGGAGTCCCGTAGGCGATTGAAAAATCCGGGCGTGGTAGGCGAAAACTGTGGTCGTGCTCCACACCGACCACCATGTCGGTTCGCGCCGCCATGTGGCAATTTACGCACTGTGCGCCCGTGCTCTCGGTCTTGTGATGATGGTGGTCTTCGATGCCGAATTTCCCCAGCAAATGGCACGTACCGCAAAGGGAGTTCATGCTCCCTGGTGGTAACTTGCCGCTATGCGGATCATGGCAATCGGAACAGGTTACGCCTTCGCGGTACATTTTGCTCTGGATGAAGGATCCCCACTCGTAGTCTTGGTCTAGAACCTGACCATCGGCATAATAGATGCCTTCTTCCAGAAGGCTCGGCACGTAGGCGTCGAGGAACGGCTGCCCTGGCTGATAATCGCTGGTGATCTTGTGGCGTCGCGAATGGCACGGTGCACACGCGTTGATCTCGTTGTGGAAGCGAGTTTGCCCTTGCCAGTGCCTCGTTCCCGACTCCCAAGAGTTCAACGTCGACCATGATCCTTTGGCCGGCCTCAGGTCGACGACCAGGCCTTTAGGACCGTCACTCTCCTTTGATGAGCCTTTCTTGTGAGTTTGTGCCCATACAATGTGGTTCGAGCCTGGTCCGTGGCAGGCTTCGCAGGAGACATCTATGTCCGACCACTTGGTCGCGTAGCTGTCCTTGGCCAAGTCGTAGTTCTTTTGCAGATTGGTGGCGTGGCAATCGGCGCACATGTAGTTCCACGTCTGGTTTCGCCCGGTCCAGTGCAGCGGGTCGGAAGGCCTTATCTTCTGATCGGGATAGAGGTAGAACCAGCGCTGGCCGTCGTGCTCCCTGCTGCGCGAATCCCAAGCCACAACATAAGCCTGCAGTCGGCCGTCGGGAAACAGAACCAGATATTGCTGTAGCGGAGAGACACCAAAGGTATATGGGAAGTCGAAATCCTGCAGTTTGCCGTAAGAGCCGTCAGTGCGAACGTAAAACTCGCTGTCCTTCTTGAAGAAGCTGGAGGCTACACCGTCTTTCGCAAAGTGCACGTCGTTGAAATTCCCCAGGACGGTGGAATTATTCGCCGCCTGCATCGCCTGTGCGTGGTGAGAGGAACGCCAGGCTTGCACCTGTTGTGCATGGCATTGAGCGCAAGGCTGCGGGCCGACGTAGGTGGCGACTGCAGCCGGTTTCCGTCTCTGCCAGCGCCAGAGAACACTGACGAGAACGACCACCAGGACGGCGCCCAGGATGATGGCACGCATAGGGACAGACTTCATGTATTTCGCTATGGATTTCGGTATCGCACGCATGGAATCGATGCAATGATTTGTGAATTCAGTTGGTCTGAGTTTACATTTGCCGCGACTGCGGATACAAATGTTTCGTCCTAGCAGCGCGTCGGGCATTCACGAACCAGATCAGCAGAAAGTATCAGAGCTTTTCGCCCTCCTGCCTTCGCGGAGACAATCGTCTGACAACCCGAAGTGTTTGTTATTAGGTGACTTGCCCGCCGACGCCGGACAACGGGATCATCACCGTCTGCGGATATCTCCAATCACAATCAGGCTTCGTGCACGCCCCGAAAACTCCACTCTGACATGCCTTCGCGAATAACGCAAGCTAGTAGCTCGCGTCACCGTGGCATCGCAGCTACTTCTCGTGGCCGACCTTGCCCTCGACGGTAATCCGGAAAGCAGGTAGCTCGAATCGGATGAGGTTTTTCTCTTGAGAAGTCGGGGTCAAATTCTGATAGATCTCCAGCTCCGACTCACCGCGTTCGCGATCGCCGATGACCGGAACCGTTGTCAACAGCGTAAATTGATCATGGTGTAGAACCCGCACCAGCATTTGCATCGATTGCAAATCGTTCCAGAAATTCGGCTCCAAGACGACGTAAAGCACGCCGTAGCGTACAAGCATGTCTTGGAACTGGCTTTCACTGATCCCAAGTTCCCTAACTCCGAACAGACTCCGATTTCCCGGCACTACGAGCAGTAGCTTGTCAGCCCGGATCACCGTCAGGCTCTTACACTCCGGCAGCGTTCTAACATTAAAGATGAAGGAACCGTCCCGCCGACCCGAAAATAAGACTACGCTGCCCGGCGGCGCGATCGAGCACACGTATTGAGCGGCGGCGCGATACCCGGATACGTAAGGGACATGATCGGCGATCAGCGTGTGCGCGAAGATGCCAACTGCCAGAGCCACTGTAACGAAAGGAGCTATTTTGGCTGGAAGACCTCGGAGAATTGCAAGGATCGAGAAGAAAATGAGCGCAAAAACAAGGAATATTGTGTATCGCTCAAGTTTGAGGGCAATAAGTGTGAAGAACACGTAACCTGCAACTAACCAGACTGCAAAGAAAAATGCTGCCGGCTTCCTTAGCCGCCACTGCTTGCGAAAGGTCGCTCCCACGCAATAAACCACTGAAAGCACCAACACAGTCCAGCCGACTTGGTGCGGCCACTGGCGTGCCACGTAGAGCCAGCCAGCAAACGTCGTGCGGGAATTCTCCACCCAGGCTCCGCCCATCGTCTGCTGCACATTAATCCGGCCCCACAAGAACGTAAATGCTGCCAGCGGTACAACTCCAACACAAAACAGTACAGCCGACCAAAGGAACTCTTTGCGGCGAAATATACCCGTCTGATAGGCAAAGTAAAGCGTCAGCAGATAAACGGGAACGATGAAGATCGTCGACTGCTTGGTATATATCGCGGCAAGAGCGAACCCAGCCACTAAACACAGGTCGCGCGCTTTCGTGGAATCCAAATACCGGAAGAGGAAGTAGGAACCCCATATCAGGAATGCGAACGCTGGAATCTCAAGCATCACTTGCCGGCCCCAGAGGGCCATGGCGGGGGATCCGATAAACAGCAGCGCGGTCGAAAAGGCAGCAGCGCGGCCGACCCAGCGCCGAGCTAAGAAATAGGCTCCATAGGCAGTGGCCAGGGAAAAAGCGCTGACTGTCAACTGTGCTGTGCTATTTGATACTCCGAGCAAACCGAAGAATACCGCCTCTACTAGAGCGAACAGCGGCGGATAGAAGAGCACTGTGATGGCGGGATACCGAATGTAATAGTCCATTGCCCACTGCTTCACGTGGGCGACGGGCAGAGCACGAGCCATGTCGTGGTAAAACACCCCGTCCATGGCGTGGCGCGGAGCGTCGCTCCACCAGAAGTCACCCCTGCGAGGCGATGTCTCAAACAGCAGAAACACAGCAATGGTCAGCAGCAGCAAGCATACGAGATCCCGCCACCTTGACCTGATCCAGCCGTCATCAGAAGATTGACGCATGTCACCTGCGCGTTGCCGGGTAATGGGACCATCCAAGCGAGGTACCGCGTACGGAATTGACGTGCTACACATCCTAGCACTGGCGTGCTACAAATACTAGCGGCGTCGCCGTTATCACAGTCGAATAACACGAACGTCCGAGGCACGTCGGCGCCTATAAATTTATAGATGAGGTCAAAGCGGAGGGGAGGACCCCGTTCAATACTCGATCGACGCCAGGCTGGATTGCCGACAGTGCCGTCAAACGGTGATAGGACAGTACCAAGAATTTGTCTTGACAACGCAGGTCGCATACCTTAAACTCAGTCTCCAATTCCTGCTTGGGGTATTCCGCCCTAGGGAAAAATCGAGAGGATGAGCCGTGAAACTTCACACGACGTTGTTGTTGTGCTGTCTAATAGTGGCCGTGGCGGGTCCGCTCATGGCACAGTTTACTGTGACTCTGACTCCGAACCCAGCCGGCCCGCAGCCGGTTGGAACTTCCGTCACGTGGACCGCCAATGTAAGCGGCGACCCAGACCCGAACCCGGTCTATGAGTATAGGTTCAGCGCGGAGCTTGCGGGAGCTCCCGTACTGGTCAGAAGAGGCTTCGGTCATTCGAATAGCTTTACTTGGACGCCTAGTGCTTTTGAGGGTAATTTCACGATCGGGACGACCGTAAAGAACGTGCACGCACACACGCATGCCGCTGCAAGCGCTTCGTACACCCTAACCCCACGGCTGGTAAACGGACATGCGGCCGTGAATCCCACCAATCATCCACTGGTGGCGTTTTTCAGTACGGCGTCTTGCCAAGTTCCCAACTTCATGCGCGTCCGCTTCACCCCTACCACAGTGCCGCCGGGTGGAATCTTGTCCTCGATGACGACTAACCTGGTGCCGTGCCGCTTCAAGGTAGGTTCACCAAAGCCCGATAACACCAGCATGAACTTCTATATCGCCGGCATGTACCCCAGTACCACCTATAACATGCACTGGGAAACCGTCAACCCCTTGGGTCAAACCGTGCATGCTGGTACAGACTACTCCTTCACGACAGGTACGATTCCCTCTAACCTCTACTTCCCGGCGTACTACCCAACCGGGAGCACCGCCGACCCCAATGAGCCACTGGTGCTCCATAGCGTAGTAACCATTCCCGTAAATGGGCATATCCAGACATCCGCGGCCGTAGATTTGGCGGGCAATATCTTGTGGTATTCGGCGCCCGTGCCTCCGGTGAGGACGGAGACTGGTGGTAACTACTGGGGGTTTTCGAACCCAGGCAGCAACGACCCCTATGTGAATGGCATTCGTGAGTCGGATCCAGCCGGTAATCCTGTGCTGGAGACGACACTGGGTGCGATAAATGAGCAGCTTGCCGCCTTGGGGGCTCGTCCCATTACGTCCGTGCATCATGAAATACGCCGGGTCATAACGCCGAACGGTCAGCCGCCTCACGGCGACATTATGGTCATAGGAAACTCGGAGCACATTTGCACCGACTGTCAAGGAGGCACTCCGCAAAATCCGGTGGATGTGCTGGGCGACCAAATCATCGTCATGGACAGCAACATGAACGTGGTATGGACTTGGGCCGAATTCGATTTTCTCGATATCAACCACGTGGCGCTCTTGAACGAACAGTGCCACCAGCCCGGCGGCGGGGGCTGCGAACCCTTTAGCCAGCAGTTCCAGGTGGCCAACGACTGGCAGCACTCCAACTCCTTGCAATACGAACCCTATGACGGCAGCATCATCATCTCGTCGCGGCACCAGGACGCGGTGTACAAGGTTAACTTCGCTAACGGAACTGGAGATGGCCACATCATCTGGGAACTGGGTAACCCTGCGGAAATGAACGGTCTTATTGGGGGGCCGGGTGGTGCACCGTTACCTACCTTTACGCTCACGACCACCGGCGCCGGTGGCCCGGACCTCGGCTATCCATGGTTTTCGCACCAGCACGACCCAGGGATTCAACTTGAGGGCCAACTCGTCAACGGATCCCGGATTTTTACGGCATTCGACGATGGCAACACGCGCAAGGCGTTCTTCAATTCCAATGCCGACAGCCGTTGCCAGTTGCTGGCGCTTGACGAGTCGAACTTGACCGCCAATCTGAATGTCAATGGCGATATGTTGAGTTACTCCTTTGCCCTCGGCAGCTCACAACTGCTGCAGAACGGAGGCATCGGTTGCGATTCCGGATACATCAATATGGGGGATATGACGCAGTCGGTCGAACTGGATCAAAATGGGAATTTCGTTTTCGAGCTGAACACTGAAGACATTAACTATCGCACTTGGCGCATGCAGGACATGTACACCTCGATTAACCCTTGAACTGACGGAGATTCGCTCTCTGGTAGTGCCGCGCGTCCAGATATCCTGTGGCGCGCGGTGGGCTTGGTCGTCAAAGGAATGTTTTGATAGATGTGAAGCTCGTTGCTAAGAGTTTGTTCTTACTGTAACACTCGGGACAGTCCCCGTGGATGCCCAGAGTTTTCAGCACATCGTTGTGACCTTCCCAGGAAAACCGGACTCCGGACAACCCTTTCCAGGGTTTGTGCGGCCCGAGCCGTAAACAGTGCCCTAAGCCATACGACTTGCAGAACTTTGGCATCGACAATACAGGGAACCAAGTTCTGTGAGTCCAACCCCGCCGGGGATCCCTTATGCCCCGGACCTCTCACTGTGGGTTCCTCAAATTGTGCGATCTTAGATCCAACAACTAATAAATGCCGGATGGACGGTCTTAGCAGCGCCGGTCAGGTATGGGCCAACATTGGAAGCTTGGACAAACGCAAACAAACATTCACCAGCCACCATCGCGCGGCGGTACGGATGGGCAAACTTCATGTTCCAGACCAACCAACGGCCCAGCACGCCTGCCCTTGCATTTATTTTCGCAGGAACTTCCTCGCCCACGGCAAGCGGTGATGCGCAGGCAACGTTTGTCTCCGAACAGCCGGCAGAGTGGTCCGGTCTCGGGATGCCTTGCTCCGCTGGGCGAGTATTATTGGATGATTTCTCCGCAAAGTGCGCCTACGGAGTACGGGTTGGTAAATAATCCTCTGGGAACTCTTATGTTTCTCGCACCCCACGATGGCAACGCTGCTCGACAATCACAACCCTCCACTCAGCTGGAAGTACTACACTTCTAACGCGAGTTCGGTCTGGACGGCGCCGAATTGGGTACGTGAAATATGCGTGCCTGACAGTAACTACCAGCAGTGTACTGGACCGGTGTGGAAGAACGTCGATCTCAACCCTGCGGACGTGTTGACCGACATCGGCTCCTGTAAGCTCCCGAACATGCGCTGGGTAATTCCCAAAGGGCAGAATTCCGACCACCCCGGAGAAGCCTACCAACACTGGCGGGCCTTCCTGGGTGGCTTCGATTGTCAACGCCATTGGAGAAAGCTCGTGCAAGAATTCCGACGGCAGCAGCTATTGGAACAGCACCGCCATCTTCATTACCTGCGACGATTGGGGAGGTTTCTATTACCACGAGCCGCCGACCCTTTTGTCGGTGCCGAACCAGGGTCAAGGCGACTATCAATACGGGTTTCCGGTCCCGTTACTCGTTGTCTCAGCCTACACTTCGTTGGCTACGTGAACGACGCCCGGCACGATTTCGGCAGCATTCTCCGGTTTGTCGAGCACAATTTCGGCATCGTGCGCTCAACTTTGCGGATGCACGAGCAAAAAGCGATCTCACCTCCTTTTTCAACTGGAATCAGCCGCCCCGACCATTCAAGCACATTGCCGCTCCTCTGGGCGCAGACTACTTCCTGAATGATACGAGGCCCATGGAACCTCCAGACAGTGATTGAGAAGAACCTGGCTGGTCGAGGGCTAGCGCCGGGTGCCACTCATTCGCCTGCTTTTGGAAAGCGTGGGCCTAAAACTTGGGACAGTTCCGCCACAGAGGGTACGTCCCCGCCTCGAGGGGACAGGCATGTGAGGGAGAGCGCACCGCAAGGAACGCCCTCCTTGTTGTTTACTACAGAGGCGGCGCCGGCGTGTAGAGATCCTGCATCCGGTAGCTGCGGTACGTCAGAATGTCCTCGGAATCCATTTCAAAAACGGTTTCACCGGTCGGCGTGATCTCCACGGATTTGGTGAACGGACCAGGCTCAAGAGAGCCGTTATTGAAATGGTAATTTGAGCTGCCGGGAATCAGTTGCGCCGTGCCCTGACCGACGGAGTAGCCACCCGCGTCTTGAATCAGGATCGGAGTAACGGTACGGTTCGATTCATCAACGGACATCACATAGCCCCGGCTGCTTCCGCCGGTGTCGCAACGCGTGATCCGGAGGTCGCCGTTATCGAAGAGACTCAGGACGCTCTGCGCGCCGTACTCGAAGTTGGCGTCGTGTTGGTGTGAAAACCATGCGTATTCTTGCTGCTGGTTGGGAGTCGTACAGAGCGGACTGGTGGGCGGATTGTTCAAGGTGAAGTCACCCCGGTAACCCATTCTCCAGAGTATGTTTCCGTCGCCGGTTCCATTGGCATAGTTGATCTTGATGACCCAGTCCTGATCGCGAAGGGAGAACAGGAGACTGCCGTCGGGAGTTAGCTGGATGGAGTTTGCATGCAGCCAGTCGTTAGCGGTGCTGGCAAGAAAGATCACCGGGCACCCGGCATCGCCCTGATGACAGACTTCTCCCAGGCTCGCGGGGCGGTTGATATTGAGGAAGTCAAAAGAGTCCCAAGCCCATACGATCTGCAGGTTCGGGTTGAGGATCAGCAGTTGCGCTGCGAGAACATCGCAGGTATTCGGATTGCCGTTGGTGGTTCCACATTGGGCGGCGTTGGTCACCAGCATTTCTTCGGACGCTTTCACCGCAATGTTGCCGTTCGGCAAACGGCGGACCTCGTGGTCAAACTGGTTCACGGGGCGGCGGGGCATTTCAGTAAAGGGGTCCGTCATCTGAGCAAGCTGCTCGTTAATCCGATGGATGTTGGTTTGGAGCGTGATGTTCCCGGACAAATCGATTTCCTGCAAGACGTTGTAGTATAGATTGGTTTGGTGGGAAATGAGGACGAACATCTTCCCGCCCACTTCCGTGCGCGTCAACTGGCCCACCGGACGGGGATAGTACCAGAGCACATTCCCCGACAAATCAGTCGCGCTCACCACAAGCGAGAGGCCTTTCGTGGTAGGCAAATAACCATGAAGAAGAATCGGGGCGCTGATGTTGGTGGGCGGTCCGGCCGGTATCGGAACGGTGTTGGTTGGGAATTCGAGCGTCGTCGGAAGGGAGCCCGTCGTAAACGTCAGGGTTCTCCCCGTTTGGACAATCATGCCCGAGGGAGAGACCGTTTCGTGATGCATCTGGTACTGCGAATTCGGATACATACCCGCGATGTAGAAGTTCGCCGTGTTGGTGGGGCTGCACGGAATCGCGTTGGTGGTTTGCGAGACCGAGCTCCCGACCTGGTTGAAGCGGACCCGAACGGTGTTATGGATGTCACAAGGCGGCCCGCTAAACAAGGCCACCAACGGGTTCGCCGTGGGGGTGACCGCATCGAGGCCATTGAGCCGCAGAGACGTCACGACGAAATTGGCCGCCGCCTGGGCGCTTGTGTGGTTGGAGGTGTTTTGGACAACGACGCTGACCTGGTAGTTCCCCTCCGTCTGGCTGAAGGCCCACAGCAGCGTTTTAGGTAAGCTGAAGTCCTGAACGATCGCTAACTGGCCGTTTGCCGGACCCACGCTGAACTGATATTCGTGTGTGCCCGGCGCCGTGTCCTGCACAGTTGCCGTCCAGGTGATGACGGTACCGACCGGTTGGGGACTCGCAGGAGATGGGGTCAGCGTCACAGTGATGGTTGCCTCTACACGCGCAGCCAGAGAAACAAGGAACAGAAGCGCAATCCAGCGAAAGCAAGTACCGGCAGATGCGAGGCGATAGCTCACGGTGACACCTCCTTAACTACTCTTTGAATAGGAACAGCAGCATTCGGCTGCCGGTTGTGTTCGCACGCGGCGAACGCTGGCCGACCTGAGCGGCTGATTTTATCGCGTCTCTCGACAAAGTGTCAATTAGTAGGGAGTGCCCTGTGTAGATGCTCCAAGATAATGTCACCCCATAACTGCAACGAGACTTTGTCACCCTGTAAGGATGGTGACGATGAGTCAGAAAGAGTTCCAACGGGTGAAAGTGATTGAG
>Ga0074046_10003796_pt1 | contig 12507 bp, 5 predicted proteins | sample BogForMeECP23OM3_FD_94441 | JGI IMG/M metagenome (GOLD analysis project Ga0074046, IMG submission 94441) | Bog forest soil microbial communities from Calvert Island, British Columbia, Canada - Bog Forest MetaG ECP23OM3 | ecosystem: Environmental > Terrestrial > Soil > Wetlands ...
ATTACACGGGCCGCCCGGATCCCTCGCAGCCCGGGCAGCGGGTCTCCTTCGGAACTTCCGGGCATCGGGGCTCCTCGGTCGACAACGCGTTCAATGAGGCGCACATCCTGGCCATCACGCAGGCCATTTGCCTTTATCGCAAAACGAACAGCATCGACGGACCCCTCTTCCTCGGAGTGGACACCCACGCGCTTTCAGAGCCGGCTTTTGCGAGTGCGCTCGAGGTGCTCGCCGCCAACGGAGTCGACGTCATGATCGACTCGAGCGGTGGCTACACCCCGACTCCGGTCATCTCCCATGCGGTGCTCACCTACAATCGCGGGCGGCGCCGCGGGCTCGCCGACGGCATTGTCATCACGCCATCGCACAACCCACCGCGCTTCGGCGGCTTCAAATACGATCCGCCCCATGGCGGACCCGCCGAAGGCCAGGTGACGCAGTGGATCGAGGAGCGGGCCAACGCCTTCCTCGCAGATGGGCTTCGCGAAGTGACGAGGGTCCCCTTTGAGCGCGCGCGGAGCGCGCCCACTACGCATCCGCATCCCTATCTCGAATCCTATGTGCGCGACCTCGACTCGGTGATTGATCTCCAGGCCATCCGAGAGAGCAAAGTCCACCTCGGGGTGGATCCCCTCGGCGGCGCGAGCGTGGCCTACTGGGACGCCATTGTCGATCGCTATGGCCTCAACCTCGAGGTGGTGAATCACACCGTGGATCCCACCTTCCAGTTCATGACCGTAGATTGGGACGGCCAGATCCGAATGGACCCTTCATCTCCCTACGCGATGGCGCGCCTCGTGGACCTTAAAGAACGCTTCGACGTGGCCTTCGCGAGCGATACCGATGCCGATCGACACGGAATCGTGAGCCACAGCGCGGGACTCCTGGAGCCGAACCATTACCTTTCGGTCGCGATCGCGTACCTATTCGCGAATCGGCCGGAGTGGCCGGCCGCCGTCGCCGTCGGGAAGACGATTGTGAGCAGCGGCATGATCGATCGGGTCGCCGCCCGCATGAAGCGCCAGCTGGTCGAGGTTCCGGTCGGGTTCAAATGGTTCGTGGGCGGGCTGATTGAGGGCACGCTCGGTTTCTGTGGCGAAGAAAGCTCAGGGGCAACGTTCTTACGGCGCAACGGAACCGTCTGGACCACAGATAAGGATGGGCTGGTACCCAACCTATTGGCCGCAGAGATCACTGCACGAACCGGAAAGGACCCTGGGGAGCACTACCGTGCGCTCGTCCGGGAGTTCGGAGCACCTTGTTACACCCGCATCGATGCTCCCGCCACCCCGGAACAAAAAGAGAGGCTGGCAAACCTGTCGCCCGAGGCGGTCACGGCAGCGCAGCTCGCTGGCGAGCCCATCACAGCGAAGCTGACCCACGCTCCGGGCAACCAGGCCGCGATTGGCGGGATCAAGGTCGTTGCGGCAAGCGGCTGGTTCGCCGCACGGCCCTCAGGCACGGAGAGCATCTACAAGATCTACGCGGAAAGCTTCAAGGACAAGGCACACCTAGACGCCATCTTGAACGAAGCGGAAAACATCGTGAACGATGCGCTCGGAGGCGCCTCATGATGCGGCCGAGCGCTCGTATTCCTGGTCGACGTCGAGAACACGCTGCTCGACCAGCCCGCGTCTTTCTTTCACTGACTTGGAGGTGACACCATGAAGGCGACCCAACAGCTCCACGACCTGGGCCAGAGCCTCTGGCTCGACAACATCACGCGCGACCTGCTTACGAGCGGCACGCTCGAGCACTACATCGAAGAGTTCTCCGTGACGGGGCTCACCTCGAATCCGACGATCTTCGACCACGCCCTCAAGAACAGCACGGGCTATGACGCAGCGATCAAAGAGAAGCTGGGGAAGGGCACTTCGGGGGAGGCGCTTTTCTTCGAGCTGGCGCTGGAAGACGTCACCGGGGCCGCCGACCTGTTCCGGCCGATCCACACCAAGACGGACGGGGTGGATGGGTGGGTATCCCTCGAAGTGTCGCCCCTCTTGGCTCACGACACGGCGAGCACTCTCGCTGCCGCGAAGGATCTCTTCACTCGGGCGGCGCGCCCCAATCTATTCATCAAGATCCCCGGCACCCGGGAGGGTCTACCCGCTATCGAAGAGGCGATCTTCGCCGGAGTGCCCATCAACGTCACACTTCTCTTCTCCCGCGAGCAGTACCTGGCGGCGGCCGAGGCGTTTCTGCGCGGGATCGAGCGGCGTATCGATGCGGGGCTCAGGCCCGACGTCTGCTCCGTCGCGTCGGTGTTCATCAGTCGCTGGGACGCTGCGGTCATGACCAAGGTGCCCGACGCGCTTCGCAAACAGCTCGGCATCGCCATCGCAAAGCGTACCTATGAGGCCTACCGCACACTGCTCGGCACGCCGCGCTGGCAGCGCATTTACAACGCGGGGGCTCACCCGCAACGGCTGCTGTGGGCCAGCACGGGAACAAAGGATCCCACGGCCTCCGACATCCTCTACATCAAGGCTCTCGCAGCGCCGTTCACTGTGAACACTATGCCCGAGGGCACGTTGAAAGCCTTCGCGGATCATGGCGAGCTCGGAGGGATCTTGCCCGTCGACGGCGGGGACTGCGAAGAGGTATTCACCCGATTTGCCACGGCCGGGATCGACGTCGACGCCCTAGCGGCTGAGCTCCAGGACGAAGGTGCGAAGTCATTCGTTCAGTCCTGGAACGACTTGATGGCGTGCATCGAGTCCAAGAGCGCGGCGATCAAGAAGGCACAGCCGAAGGCACCAGGGGCGCCTGCGGCACGCAGCCCTGTCAAAGCGCAGGCACCAACCCCCGACAAGAAGAGCCTCCCGAGTCTCGACCCGTCGCGGCGGCGCCGAGCATGGAAGGCCCTCAGCTCCCACTATCGGAAGGCCAAGAGTCTTCATCTTCGGCAACTGTTTGCAGACGACCCGCAGCGCGGGGAACGGATGGCTGCTGAGGCCGCAGGCATCTACCTGGATTACTCGAAGAATCGCGCAACCGATGAGACCCTCCGGCTCCTCATCAAACTCGCCGAAGAATCCGACCTGCGAGGACGGATCGATGCCATGTTCCGCGGCGACAAGATCAACATCACGGAAGATCGAGCCGTCTTGCACGTGGCCCTGCGCACGCCGAAAGGGGCGTCCATCGTTGTGGACGGTGAGAACGTGGTGCCCCACGTCCTCGCCGTGCTCGACAGAATGGCCGACTTCTCCAACCAGGTACGGAGCGGTTCGTGGAAGGGCCACACCGGGAAGCGCATTCGCAACATCATCAACATTGGGATCGGAGGCTCCGACCTCGGGCCCGTCATGGCCTACGAAGCGCTCAAGCACTACAGCGACCGCAGCATGACATTCCGTTTCGTTTCCAACGTCGATGGCACGGACTTCGCGGAGGCGACGGGCGACCTCGATCCGGCTGAGACGCTCTTCATCGTGTCCTCGAAGACCTTCACAACGCTTGAGACGATGACCAACGCTCGGAGCGCGCGAGATTGGTCTCTCCGGGGTCTCGGTGGCGATGTCAAGGCCGTGGCCAAACACTTCGTCGCCGTCTCGACGAATGCGGCGAAGGTATCCGAGTTCGGCATCGATACGGCCCACATGTTCGGCTTCTGGGACTGGGTTGGTGGGCGCTATTCCATGGAATCCGCGATCGGCCTTTCGACGATGCTCGCGATTGGCCCGGATGGGTTCCGCTCCTTGTTGGACGGCTCCCACCAGATGGACGAGCACTTCCGCACTGCGCCGTTCGAGCGCAACCTGCCGGTGCTCATGGGCCTCTTGTCGGTGTGGTACAACGACTTTTTCGGCGCTCAGACCGTAGCGGTGCTGCCCTATGAGCAGTACCTGAAGCGATTCCCAGCCTATCTCCAGCAGCTGACGATGGAGAGCAATGGAAAGCACGTAACGCTCGGTGGCGAGCCCGTCGGGTGTGACACCGGCCCGATCTTCTGGGGTGAACCGGGAACCAACGGCCAGCACTCCTTCTACCAGCTGATCCATCAGGGGACTCGGCTCATCCCTTGTGACTTCATCGGATTCATGGAGCCGCTCAATCCACTCAGCCGGCACCACGACATGCTCCTCGCGAACGTTTTCGCCCAGTCCGAGGCCCTGGCTTTCGGCAAGACGCCCGAGCAAGTGAAATCTGAGGGCACGCCGGATTGGCTCGTTCCCCATCGGGCCTTTGAGGGCAATCGCCCCTCGAATACGATCCTGGGCGACCGGCTCACGCCCGAGACGCTCGGCAAGCTCGTTGCCCTCTATGAGCACAGCGTCTTCACCCAAGGCACGATTTGGAGCATCGACTCGTTCGATCAATGGGGCGTGGAGCTCGGAAAGGTCTTGGCGCAACGAATCATTCCCGAGATCGAGAGCGAGGCGGAGCCGAAACTCAGCCATGACAGCTCGACCAACACCCTCATTCGTCGCTACCGAAAACTGAAGGAGGCCTCACATGACGCGAGGGTTTGAGCAGGCGCTCTACATCCTCGGGACAAGAAGACCACGCGTGAGGCGGCAGTCGCCGCTATTGCGCGACGGTACTGGGAGCGCGTTGAGATATTCGGGGAAGTCCCATCGAGAAGAGGGCTCGGTGCCGCGCGGGAGCAGTTGACGACGGACTTTCGGTGAAACCATCGGACACCTGACGCCTGAGCGTCCACTTCCGGGTTGTCCCGGTTGAGAGAGCCCGGTTGCGCGGGGGCTTGCCCAAGGACGAGCCATTCATTTCGGCAGCGGGGGCCGCGGGATGAGAAGCACCGACGGTCCTCGGGCAGGAGTTCCATGGCCGAGAAGATCGAGAAGAGCCTGCTGGAGATCGATTTCGCCGAACTGACCCGGCGGAAGTTTACACCTTCGCCTGCTGCCTGGGAGGACCAGCTTCTGTATTTCCTGCTGGCCGACCGTTTCTCAGACGGTAACGAGGTCGGGGGCTATCGAGACAATGACGGCCGTCCAGTAGCGGCGGGCACGACACCTCTTTTTACGGGTGAGGCATCCGCGCGCATTGATTACGATGAGTGGGTCAAGGCCGGCAATTCCTGGCAGGGTGGCACCCTCAAAGGCCTGAAGAGTAAGCTCGGTTATTTAAAGCGCCTGGGTGTGACTGCGCTTTGGGTAAGCCCCATCTTTCGTCAGGTCGCATTCGAGCCGACATACCACGGGTACGGTATCCAGAACTTTCTCGATGTCGATCCGCATTTCGGAACGCGGGAAGATTTTCGCGCCTTCGTCAAAGCCGCTCACGAGCATGGGATCTACGTGATTCTTGACATTGTCGCCCATCACACTGGGAACGTCTTCACATACGCTGCAGATCGATACCCGGCCCAGGATCCAAAAACCGGACAGCAATACAACGACGCTCGCTGGGACGGCGGGCCTTATTCCGTACACGCCTTCAATGACCGCAGTGGAAGCCTGACCATTCCCGCGGATCCGCCGGATCGGGCGCTGCTCGAAGCCTCGTGGCCCGACGGTGCAATCTGGCCTCAAGAGTTTCAAAACCTTCAAATGTTCCGGCGAAGGGGACGCATCACAAACTGGGATTACGAGCCAGAGTACCTCGAGGGCGACATGTTCCAATTCCGAACACTCGACCTCTGGGCGCAGCAGGAGGGGCAACGGCGAAAAGTCTCCTCTGCCTTGGCTTGTCTTGTGCTCACGTATTGTTTCTGGATTGCCTACGCCGACCTTGACGGCTTCCGCATCGACGCCGCCAAGCACATGGGAATCGAAGCCTTGCGTAACTTCTGTGATGCAATCCGGGAATTTACCCAGAGCATTGGAAAAGAGCGATTCCTGCTCGTGGGAGAAGTCAGCGGCGGCCGGATTAACGCTTGGGAGGTGGTGGAGAAGGCCGGTCTCGACGCGGCCCTCGGCATCGAGGACGTTCCGGGAAAGCTTGAACGGATGACGAGCGGCGCGGCAGAGCCTGCGGAGTACTTTTCGGTGTTCCGGAACTGGATCCTCGACGATCAGGCACTGCATCGCTGGTATCGGAACAAAGTGGTAACACTGGTGGATGATCACGATCAGGTCCGGAAGGGAAATAGCAAATGTAGATTTTGTGGCGACAGTGGGTTACGCGCTCTGGCATTTAACGTGGTGGCGATTCAGCTGACGACGATGGGAATCCCCTGCATCTATTACGGCACCGAGCAAGAGTTCGACAGCGGCGGACGTTCCAGCGACTCCGACGTGGTGCTCCGCGAGAACATGTTTGGCGGCACTTTCGGAGGAAAGTGCACGCGAGGTCGTCATTTCTTCAACGAGGACTGGCCGCTCTACAAGGCTCTCGCCAGCCTGGCGGATCTCCGGAAGAGGCTCCTCCCGCTCCGTCGCGGACGCCAGATGCTGCATGAGATCTCGGGGGATGGAATCAGCTTCGGCCCGCCCCGCTTTATGGGTGACCGGATACGTTCGATCATCTCCTGGTCGCGGCTCTTCGTGGATCAGGAGGTGTTGGTGGCATTTAGTACGGATCAGGAGCAATCGACGACGGCATACTCAACGGTTGCACCGCTCTTTCGGGCGGAAGGCGATCTTCTAAAACTGATTTTCTGGCACGCGCCGACTGCATCACCGCCCCCGCCATCAGAATTCAGAGTGGAGCAACACGGCAGGGTTCTCGCCGTCCGACTTACGCTGCCGCCCGCTGGATTTGTGATCTACCAAGCCGCTCCGGGGTCACAGGGACTCCAGGCGCGGACCCAAGGGATCGTAGCCGAAGGATATGAGATCTCGTAGGAGATCCGCGCGCGCTCGTTCAGTCATGGGCCTGCAGACCTTCGCCAGGGGCACCGACATCCTCGCTTGGTTGCACAAGGCGCGCGCGGGCGAGCGGTTCATCTTCGCCTGGGAGCGGCCGCTTGATCTGGAACCAGGTCACATAGAGCGCCGGAAGGAAGACAAGGGTCAGAAGCGTCGCGACCGCCAATCCTCCCATGATCGCATAGGCCATCGGACCCCAAAAAATCGTCGGTGCAATCGGGATCATGCCGAGGATTGCGGCCGAAGCCGTGAGCAGGATCGGTCTGAACCGGTGCGCGGTGGCCTCGACGACGGCATCCCAAGCGTTGCGCCCCTGTGCTTTCTCCCTCTCGACTTGATCGATCAGGATGACCGAATTGCGGGCGATCATGCCGGTCAGGGCGAGCACGCCAAGGAGTGCCACAAAGCCTAAGGGCTTGCCCGAGAGCAGGAGGGCAGCGACCACTCCGAGCAGCCCCAGGGGGGCCACGCTAAGCACCAGGAAAAGGCGGCTGAAGCTTTGGAGCTGGATCATCAGCACCGTCAGCGTCAGGATGAGCATCAATGGGAGGGCGGCGGCGACCGACGCCTGCGCCTTCTTGCTCTCCTCAACTGTGCCGCCAAGCTCGACATGGTATCCGCTGGGCAAGCTCGTATTCAGAGTCACGATCTTCGGCGCTAGCTCCCGAACGACCGTGGCCGCCTGCATGCCGGGAGCGGTGTCGGCCTGCACCGTCACCGTGGGCCGCCGGTCCCGACGCCAGACGATGGGATATTCCTGGCCGTAAGCGACGGAGGCAATCTGGCTCAGGGGAACGGTCCGCCCGTTCGGCAGCGGCACCTGAAGCGTCCGGATCGTTGCCAGCGACATGCGCTGCTCGGCGGAGGCCCGAACCAGCACGTCAACGAGATAGATTCCGCTACGCATCTGGGTTGCTGTAATGCCAGATACGACGCTGTTCAGGGATAGGGCCAGATCCTGCGAGCTCAGGCCCAGGAGGCGGGCTTGGTCCTGGTCGACCTGGATCCTGACCGTGCGCGCCGGCTCCATCCAGTTGTAGTTGACGTTTCGGGTGCCGGGGGCGGAGGCGAGGACCTCGGCAAGCTTGAACGCGATCGCACGGACCTCGTCCGGCTCCACTCCGCTCACCCGGTACTGGAGCGGCCACCCGACCGGAGGTCCGAGTTCTAGGGGATAGATCCGCCCGACAACGCTCGGGAAATCGCTCGCCAGCGCCTGCTCCAGCCTCGCCTTTACCCGCTCGCGCGGCTGCAGTCCCTTCGTGACGACCACGGCCTGGGCGAAAAAGTCGTTGGGGAGCTGCACGTTGAGGGGCAGATAGAACCGGACCGCGCCCTGCCCGACATAGGTGCTCCAGTGGTCGACGTCCTGGTCGTCCTTCAGAAGCTTGTCCACCCGGGCGGCGACGTCCTCGGTTGCGTAGATCGAAGCGTTTTCGGGCAGCTGCAGGTCCACGAGCAACTCGGGCCGGTCGGACGACGGGAAGAATTGCTGCGGCACGAAGCGCATCCCATAGAGCGAAGCCCCGAACAGGCCCAGCGTGACGAGGACAGTGACCCAGCGCGCCCGCATCGCTACCACGAGGAAGCGGCGGAACGTGCGCATGATCGGGCCGGGTTGTCCCGAGTGCACGGCCCTGGGTGGCTTGAGGACCCAGACGCCGAGCAAAGGGGAGAAGAGCACCGCGACGACCCAGGATGCGATCAGTGCGATGGCGACGACGGCGAAAATCGAGAAGGTGTATTCGCCCGCGGCGCTGCGCGCGAGCCCGATAGGAACGAATCCCGCGACAGTAACCAGCGTACCAGTGAGCATCGGAAACGCGGTTGAGGTGTAGGCGAATGTCGCGGCGTGTTCCTTCTCGTCGCCGTGCTCCAGCCGTGTGACCATGGTCTCGACCGTGATCATCGCGTCGTCGACTAGCAGACCGAGGGCGATGATGAGAGCTCCCAGCGAGATTCGCTGAAGGTCAATCCCGACAAGTCCCATCACCACGAAAACGGCGGCGAGTACGAGCGGAATCGAGAGGGCTACGACGGCGCCTGCGCGCAGGCCGAGGCTGACCAGGCTGACCGCGAGGACGATGCCCACAGCCTCCCAAAGGGCCTCCATGAAATCGTCAACCGCATGCTCGACGGTCACGGGCTGGTCAGCGACGAGCGTCGGCTCGATCCCGACTGGCAGATTTGCCGTGATCTGCGTCATCGCTCGCGCGACGTTGCGCCCCAGGGCCAGAACGTCGCCGCCCTTGCGCATGGCGATGGCGAGCCCAATGGCGTCCCGTCCGTTGACGCGGAACATCGGCTGCGCAGGATCCGCGGGGCCGCGTGAGACGCGTGCGATGTCACCCAGGCGGATGATTCGGCCGTTCGCGACGAAGTTGACGGCCAGGATGTCTTGCTCGGACCGGAACGCGCCCGAGACACGGACGAGTATCTTCTCGTCGGCGGCCTGCACCACGCCCGCGGGCGTGACTCCGTTTTGGGCCCCCAGCGCGGCGATCAGCGCGGAGCGGTCGAGCCCGAGGCCTGCCAGTTGCTCGGTCGAGAACTCCACATAGACGCGCTCGTCCTGGGCCCCGAGAACGTCGATTTTCGAGATGTCCGACAACTGGAGAAGCTGCTTGCGGACGTCGTCCACGTAATCCCTGAGTTCCCGGTGTGTGAATCCGTCCGCGGTGAAGCCGTAGACGATGCCGTAGGTGTCGCCGAACTCGTCGTTGAAGCCGGGGCCAATGATTCCTTGCGGCAGCGTGTTGCGGATGTCGCCCACCTTCTTGCGAACCTGGTACCAGATGTCCGGTACCTGAGCCGGGGGCGTCGAGTCCTTCAGGTTGATGAAGATCGTGGCCTGGCCCGCCGTCGTATAGCTCTTCAGGTAATCCAGGTTCGGCGTCTCCTGGAGCTTGCGCTCGAGGCGGTCCGTGACCTGCTCGAGCGTGTCACCGACCGTGGCGCCCGGCCATGCGACTTGTACCACCATGGTCTTGACGGTGAAGTCCGGATCCTCGCTTCGCCCGAGACGGAAGTAGGACCCGATGCCCGCGACCACGATGACGAGCATGAAATAGGTCACCAAGGAACGGTGCTGAATCGCCCACTCGGAGAGGTTGAACCGCTTCATCAGCCGGCTCCCAGGAGCCGGACCTTCTGGCCGGGATGTAGCGTCTGCACCCCGGCGGTGACCACGATGTCGCCTGTATCGAGCCCGTGCGAGATCACGACGGACGAAGGGTCGTACCGCAGGACATCCACATCGCGCAGCGACACAGTGTTGCTCTGCGGATCGACAATCCACACGGCCGGGTGTCCGTTTACGTCGGTGAGAGCGCTCGCCGGGACTTCAACACCGGGAGGTGCGGACAGCTTGATTCGTCCGGTGACAGTGGCTCCCAGCCGCATGGCTTCCGGCGGCTTGGTGATGCCGACCTTTACTTGGAAAGTGCGGGATGCGGAATCCGCCTGCGGCGCAACCTCCCGCACGCGGCCAGTCGCCGTCACCCGCGGATCATTGGTGAGGGCGATCTCGACCAGCGGGTCGCGCGGCCCCGTCCGCATGAGCTGCTCGGGCACGTCGAAAACCGCGTCGCGACCGCCCTCGCGCGCGATCTGCACGATCGACTGCCCCGCACGGACGACCTCCCCCGGTTCGGCGCCGACCGCAGTAACGGCACCCGGGCCATCCGCGAACAAGGTTGTATAGCTCAGCTGATCCTGCGCGATGCGCAGTTGTGCCTGAGCGGAGCTGACCTGGGCCTCGGCAGTCCGAAAGTTCTGCTGGGCTACGTCGAATTCGTGTTGGGATGTCGCGCCATCCTTCAGGAGTTCCTGGTGCCGCAAGAAGGTGAGACGCGCCTGGTCCAGCACCGCCTCAGCCGACGAAAGGCTCGCCTGCGCCGAGCGCAGCGTGTTCTCCTGGTTCTGGGGGTCGAGCCGGGCGACGACCTGGCCTGCTGTGAGCACGTCGCCGACATGCACGGGCCGCTCGATCATGCGTCCGTCGAGGCGAAAGGCGAGGCTGACCTGGTCCTTGGCGCGAACTTGCCCGGTCAGCGAAACGGTCTCACCTTGCGCCTGACCCTGAACGGTGACCGTCCGGACGGGCCGGGCCTCGGGAGCCGGTGCGACCGACCTGTTGCATCCCACGAGCGCTGCGGCGATAAAGGCGGCCACTATGATCCCAGCTTTGAACATTGGCGCTGCCTCCCACAGGGGCGATGGCGAGAGGGCGGGATGGGATCGCCTCCCTACAATCCCTACATTCTGCCCTTGCCCTAACATTGCACAGTTGTGCCTTCCGGAAATGTCATCGGTCACCATTCAAGATGCCAGCCGCTCGTATCGATGGTGGAGTCCGTCCACGTCAGGGAATGCGACGACCCGCCCGTATTGGACGCTCCGGGCTTCGGGAGCACCCTTCGCAAGGGCAAGATGGGTTCGCGCACGTTTGTAGTAGCGAGCATGGTTCGAGACGATCCGGTAGACCTGCCGCTTGTTCAGAGCGATCATGTGATCCAAGCACTCGCGGCGCAAGGACCCCACGAACCGCTCCACATAGGCATTTTGCGAGGGCGAGCGCGGAGCGATCGGAACCTCGACCAGACCCATGCCTGCAACCCGCCGCTGGAACTCCGTTCCGTAGATCGCATCGCGATCGCGGATCACGTACCGAAGACGGGTCTCCTCGGGAAGCGCCTCGATCATCTGCTGCGCAGTCCAGACTGCCGTCGGATGGGAAGTCACGTGAACGTGGAGAAGTCGGCGTCGCTCGAGGCCCAGCACGACAAACACGTAGAGCAACCCGAAGCGGACCGTAGACACCACGGCGAGGTCGATAGCGATCGCTTCCCGAAGATGATTCTGCAGGAACGTCCGCCAGCTCTGAGAGGGCGGTTTCCGATGCCTTGGCACGTACATGGAGAGCGTCGACTGGGCGAGGCGGAAGCCAAGCTTGACGAGCTCGCCATGGATCCGGGGAGCACCCCAGGTGGGATTCGCACGATGCATCTCGATGATGAGATCTCGAATCTCTGGCTCGTCCATGGCACCGCGATCGGCTGTTCCAGCGCCAGTACAGGCGGAAGCCTTGTCGGTGCCAGCGGACCACGGTCTCCGGGCGGACGAGGAGGAGTCCTTGACGCCATCCCGGCCAAAGTTGCGAAAGCCAGGACCAGAGCACCCGGTCGGAGGTCTGAAAGTGGACCCGCCTTCCGGCGCACTGGCACTTGAGGACGAGTAGCTGGTGGCGAAGCGCGAGAACCTCGGCTTGGAGCTGCGCGCGAGACCACAGCAGAGATCGAATCGCAGCCAGGAGAGCCAAAAGGGCAGGGCGCGACATCGAAAGCACGTTGACCCAGCGCGACGAAGACATCCCAATCATTTCAATGCGGACGGGAATTCGGAAGGCACAGCCGTCCGTGCGACGGGTTGAACGCACAGCCCCTCGCCAAAACTTCAAAGACTAAGGCCTCCCACTCTCCTGATCGTGCGACCACCCTACTTCACTGCGCGGCGCACCTTCTCAAAGAGCGACTGAAGCTGCGATGCCATGACCCTGCTGCCAATCGATCGCTTGGCGCCGCCGCCGAAGCCCTCGATCTGGTCTGTAGACGTTCGGTTGGCGTACATCACGACTGTGCCGGATTGCGTCGGGAAGAAGGCGGCGACCGCCTGCTCGGAGTTGTAGCCCGCGCTCACGTAGAACTGCCGCTGGACAACGATCCAGGCGGCG
>Ga0074046_10003799_pt1 | contig 12493 bp, 14 predicted proteins | sample BogForMeECP23OM3_FD_94441 | JGI IMG/M metagenome (GOLD analysis project Ga0074046, IMG submission 94441) | Bog forest soil microbial communities from Calvert Island, British Columbia, Canada - Bog Forest MetaG ECP23OM3 | ecosystem: Environmental > Terrestrial > Soil > Wetlands ...
TCAAGATTGCAGCCAAGATCGACAAGGCAGACCAAGCCTACTGGGCCGAAGTGGTCGAGCCCATGATCAAGTCAAACCCGCTGGTGGAGTTCATCGGCGAAATCAACGATCATCAGAAAGCCGTATTTCTTGGAGACGCGCTCGCGCTTCTATTCCCGATTGATTGGCCGGAACCGTTCGGGCTCGTGATGATCGAAGCGATGGCTTGCGGCACGCCCGTGATTGCGTTTCCCTCCGGGTCGGTTTCCGAGGTCGTCGACGACGGCGAGACTGGGTTCGTCGTGCCTTGCATCGAGGAAGCAGTGAAGGCCGTCTCGCGGGCAAGAATGCTAGAGCGGGCAAAGGTGCGCGGGGGCTTCGAACGGCGTTTTACCGTTGAGCGCATGGCGCACGGCTATCTCGACGTTTATCGCGGCCTTCCCGGCGTAGCCCGCAATGCGGCCCGGGTACAAAGGGCGAATGGACACCCAGTCGCATTGCGAAACATTGCTACGGAGGGGTTCGTTCTAAAGCGGGCAGCCCGCTTGCTTAGGCCGTCCTGGGCCCAAAGCTCAGCGACGGCTTCCCCGCGGAAATCCGGCCGTGAATGAGAATGCAGCTCGACGGCGCGGATGAATCGGCCCTCGCCAGCCGGTCTTGAGATTGATCACGGGCGATTCGCCACCGGCCCGGATGTGCTCATTGAAGCGGAGGCCAGTATGATCGGGCGTGGAGCCGGCTTGCACCGTGCAAATTGGGCCGCAAATGAGAGATCACATCTCATTCTGTTGCCCTCAGCGCTAGCCCCTTGTGTCGAGGAAATCTTTTTCCAACGGCAACGGCATTCATCTCCAGCAATTCGTGCAACAATCGAGAGGTAACAAATAAAAGTGGGTCGAATGAAAACATATCAAGAGTGCGTCAGAGAGTACGATGACAAAGTTCCACATAGATCTGATGCTTACATGTTGGGTTTTCTGGACGCCATCGCTTTCATATTCAATAAGAATCGAACCCAAGTCATCCAGGACATACAAGCTTACAGAACTGAACGTCATTACGAGGAAGAGGAAACATAAGAAGCGCCTTCTTCAATTAGCTGTGCTTTTTTTGTGATTTGATCCATGCTAACGATCGGAGTAAATCATGACCCTTGATATCGGTAAAGTTGAAGCCATCTTGCGCCAGCATTGGCAAATACCAAGCGATTTAAGTCGGGGAAAGCTGCAGGAGTATGCTGGTAGGATTCAAGTTTTGATCCTTCAAAAGTACTCTCATGACAATTTGAAATACCAGCTGGGCTTGATTCAGACGACTAAACTGCATCAAGACCTTAATGATCAGGCATGCGATCAAATCGCCGCCGACCTTCTAAGACTCGCCAGCTAAGGCGTTAGGTTTCGATCGACGCTCGTCCTTACGGGCACTTCGCGTACGCTGCTTCAAAGAGCATTTGCAGCTTCGCATTCACGCGTGGCAGACCGTCAACAACAGCCTTAGCCCATTCAAAGTAGTCCCGGCGCCGCGCGAAATCCCACTTCGCGGGCGGGCTTGTCGCCATGTCGCGCAGATTGCAGATCTTATCTGCGAGCTTCACGAAGGCCGCCTCGCGGCTTTTGTGCGATGCCCGCTCGATCTTCTGAAGTCTTGACGCGATACCCCAATCAGCGGACGTGGCCGGCGACGCTTCCCGCGTCGGCGGTCGCCTATCACTCGAGGTCCGCTATTGTATAGTTAGGTAGGTTATCGTCCAGGCTGAGCTCGAACGCCGCCGGAGTGATCTGCTAGGCCGTAGGCTGCAGGCGAATGAGCCATCCTTGGCAGAATGGCGCACGTTTCCGCCGAGGCCGCTTGTCGCCTAATAACCGCAGGTTTTTTGCAGCTGCGAGAACGGGCAATGAGGGCCAAACTCGGCCGTCGAGCGTTCAGAGTCTCCGAGCCGCTTAGCCTTCAGCAGAGCTTCGAAATGCTGCCGCCGACCATCGCGATTGGCTTGCGGCCGAGAGCTGGGAAGGCGGCCTTGATACTTTGTGCGCTCCAGCATTCGAGCGCCGATTCGGCATCCAGATTTGCAAAAAGCGTCGCGACCGGGCAATCTTAAATTGAGAGACCTCCCCTCCTTCCTACCCTTGGTAACCCGCGATGACCGATCTTTCCACCTTTCCGATCACAAAGAAATGGCCGGCCAAATATCCAGATCGAATCCAGCTCTATTCGCTACCCACGCCCAATGGCGTTAAGGCCTCGATCATGCTGGAGGAGACGGGTCTACCTTATGAGCCGCATCTCGTCCGTTTCGACGCCAATGAACAACTGTCGCAGGAATATTTGTCGCTCAATCCTTATGGCAAAATTCCGAGCATCCTTGATCCAAACGGCCCGGGCGGCAAACCCTTGCCGTTGTTTGAATCCGGTGCGATCTTGATCTATCTAGCCGACAAGTCAGAGAAGCTCCTGCCAGAGGACCCGGCCAAGCACTACGAGACGATCCAGTGGCTCATGTTTCAGATCGGTGGCATTGGTCCGATGTTCGGTCAGCTCGGATTCTTCAACAAATTTGCAGGCAAAGACTACGAAGATAAACGCCCGCGCGACCGCTATGTCGCGGAAGCGAGGCGGCTGCTCGGCGTTCTCGATCAGCGATTGGCCGATCGCACCTGGATCATGGGCGACATCTTCACCATCGCCGACATCTCGACCTTCCCGTGGGTCCGCAACCTCATAGGGTTTTACGAAGCTGGCGATCTTGTTGGCATCGCGGACTTCCCAAACGTCACAAGAGCCCTTCAAACCTTCCTCGAACGCTCTGCGGTTGCGAAAGGCCTGACTATCCCTGCCCGTTCATAGGTCCCGAAAACCGTGGAGCAAACCTCTTCCCCGTCGGGGCACGGCCGGATATGCTCCTGGCCATGACTGGCCTTGACAAAAGAGTTTTTGGCACGCTGCTATGGTTTTTGGGAGTACTGATCTACTCTCTTGGTCTCGATAATGACCCTACCCTTGAGAGCATCCTGCGCATCGACATTTTCAATCAGACTATCTGACCCTATTTCTGCTAACCCACTTGCTTTGGGGTCAAACTCGAAGGTCGAATAGTCTCACGGCAACGGCCACTACCCCCGACTGCCGAGTTGGCTTGATCATGTGCAAACTGGCGTTCCGGGCCGATTGCAAACCACCGATCCGCGCGGGAGCTTGCATCTCAATCTATTCGCACCGCTGGGGTGTCCAGGCCTCCTTGGTGGAGGATAAGGCGGGTAGCGCGCCCGTTATCATCTGTTTCGAAGGTCATCTGGGCATCCACGGCCTTGAGGAAATAATCCCGCTCACTCTTCCGGGAAAATCTCGACTTTTGGCTGGCCGGTGGCCTGGGAGAGCAGGCGGTCACCCTCTCGTGAGATCGTCAGAATTAAGTTTGGACCGAGTTGATAGCGCCCGAGAAATCCATCAAAAAGCTTCGGATCGACCGGGACTTCCTTATGCTCCTTCGGCGGCAGCTCTTCGAGCCGTTTCGCTTCGGCATGGTCAATACGCGGCCCTCGACGATCTATTCCATTCTGGTGCAGCACGAGGCTTGTGGCGTATCCTCTGGGATCGACCTCAAAAGTGATCCGCGCATCGACGACTTTATAGAAAAAAACTCGATCGCTTTCAGGAAACACCTCGAGTTTCGGCTGTTTCGTGGCCTGGACAAACAACCGAGCGCCATCGCGCGAAACGTTGAGGGCGAACTTAGGCCCAAGCTTGTAATGCCCAACATATCCATCGAGCGACGTTGGATCGACCGGCGTTTCATGCTGCGGTTCGAAAATACCGAAATGGAGGGCAGCGAGTTCCCGCGCGATCTTTTCCACCGGGCTGGTTTCGATATTGGAGAGAACGATTATGGTCAGCTTGTCGTCCGGGTAACGGTCGATAGTCGCGCGAAACCCGTTGATGCCTCCGCCATGGGTTTGGATAGTGTGATCGAACTGCTTGCGTATAACCCAGCCTAAGCCATACGAATGGCCATAGTCGGTGAACATGGCTTGCAACGATGCTGTACTGACCACCTTCCCGCTAGACAAAGCCTGATCCCAGATCAGCAAATCATCGATCGTAGAATAGAGGGAGCCGGCCGCGAACGGCAAGCTCATGTCGATATACGAAGCATTGTCCCAGTGCCCGCCAGAATAGCTGTAGCCCGACGCTCGGCAAGGGATGATTGTTGCGTTGTCATCGTAGCCCGTATTATGCATCCCGAAGTGGTCGAAAATATATTCTTGAAGATATTGAACGTAGCTTTGACCTGTGACCTTTTCTATGACGTAACCAAGCAGGATATAACCGGTGTTGTCGTAGGCGAACTGCGTCCCGGGCTCGAACTCGAGCGGCTCATTTTGTGTGAGCTGAATGATCTCTTCGGGCGTTTGATGGAGCTTGGATATCTTGTGAGGGAAGTCCGGCAGCGCCGTGTAACTTGGAATCCCGGAGGTGTGGGTAAGCAGGTGAAGGATCGTGATATTCTGCCAAGCAGCAGGAGCTTCCGCATAATATTCTGAAATTAGATCACTCAACTTGAGTTTTCCGCGCTCGACGACCTGCAAAATCGCGGCCACAGTGAATTGCTTCGTTACAGAACCTATACGGAACTTTGTGTCCGGCGTGACCGGAATCCCCCATTCGCGATTGGCTAGACCAAAGGACTGGCGGAACTGCGGCCGGCTGTCGCAAACGACAAGGACCGACCCGCTAAACAGGCCGGACCCTACATAGGATTCGACCAGTGCTGCAGCCTTGCCGGCGTAAGACTGTTCGCCTTGAGCGCGCTGTGACATGAGCCGGGCCCCTCCCATAGCGAGCGAGTACCAATCATCGGACCGTCCTGCAAACGGGGAACAGTTTAATACGAGAAGGCACTTCGGCAAGGAGTAGTCTTGTGACCACAGTACCCTCGATTGCGGACACGAAAAAGGCAAGCCTTAAGGCGTTCACCCAAGGGTTGGGCATGTCGGCTTTTGTATACGGTCTCCGATGGTCATGCGAGTTCACTTGATCATCGCGGATGTCGGCAACTGGCCCCATCGCGAAAGAAGCCTGTGGTCCCCTTACAGGTCAGTCCCGACGTTCACGAAACTCGTACCGACGAGTCTGACCCAAACCAGTCCAAATCGATCTGGGCTCCAACGCGTCCGCTTCTTCTTAAGGGAGCGGAAGTTAATTGTCTTGTGACTCAGTCTTCGTTGAAATCCACTAAAAGCATATTGGGAATCCCTTCGATTCCAATCAACTCCGACGCTCTAGCTCAAGACGCAAGAATTAGATGAAGGCTGATGATCCGATCGGCGTCAGCGGGAAGGAATAGCAAGATCACATGCAAAATGCCATATAAAGCTTAGCAATATCATAAAAGTGTTACACCAAAAGTTGAATGGATTGAGTTGACAAGCAAGGGACATAAGACTAGTTTATAAGCAGCTAGTTCAAAATAGATGCATTTTTACCCGAGGGGAGATCGGTGAGTTCTCTTGATGATTCTTCTAATAAATAATTTGCAAAACGCAAAGCTAAAATTCCAAGGCAGACGACTCCGATATTCTTGTATAGGAAAGAGGTGCCGGGATGCCGCGAATACTACTAATCGGTCAAGGTGCTTGCCGGACTAGCCTTCTCATCCTTATCAGAATGAGTTTCTCGAAGGGCGAGATCTTAAAGACAGGGAGCCTTCACGAAGGCGTCTCGCATATCCACCGCGACCGATTCGACCTTGTGCTTGTCGACATCGATCAGTCAGGGCCACGCACACTCGAGATGCTGAAAGCGTTAAGCGCATCCCATCCGGCCATCCGTTTTGCAGTCATGTCAATGTCAGACGGCCGCGACTGCATATCTGCAAGCCTTGCAGGTGGTATGCACGGGTTTGTTTCGAAACGGCAATCCGATGAAGAGATTCTCGTCGCCATGAAGGAAGTTCTGTCGGGAGGCGTGTACGTTCCCTGGTCTTCGGCAAGAGGCCGCGGAGGCTCGGCAAGCAGCGATCACATGCTGAAACTGACGCCCCGTCAGCAGCAGGTGCTGCGGCTTCTGTCTTTGGGGATGTCGAACAAGGAGATCGCACGAGCCCTGCGTATTGCCGAGTCGACGACAAAGATCCATACCGCGTTGCTCATGCGGGCGCTTGGCGTGCGGAACCGTACCGAGGCTGCTTTCAAGGCGGGCAAATTATTATCGGAGATCGAGCAGCCGCTCGACGGCCCTGTTTGGGAGCAACAAAACCATCTTCTCGATTGAGTTTCTTTAGCCCGGGTCGTCTGATGAATTAGATTCTTTCTGCGCGAGTGCGTTTTTTGAGTTTTTCGATTATCTCTGTTTCAGTCTGGGGTTCTTCGAAACCAAGCTCGGTGCGTGTCGTGTCGGCAAGGTCCTCAAGCGCTGGAATGATACCCTGCAGCAGCCTGTACGCAATGCAGCCCTGTTTTCGCTCGAAGCTGTCCTCGGAAACCGCCATGATCGATTCCTGAAGCGGAGCCATCGCCCGAAGAGCGAAAATCAAAGTGTCCCGCACCGTCGTTGGCCGTTCCAGAGCCAGGCAGTTGGTAAGCGTCTCTAACCTGACGAGAAGGCGCTTCTCGGCATGATCGGCGTTCGTTTTCAGGATGACATCCTCTGACGTTTTACTTTCACTGAATGCAGAATCGAAAGTGATCGTCAGTTCATCGAGTTGATGACTAAGCCGCTCACATTCAACGAGTTCTGCGTTCAATTGCTCGATTCGCGACGGTTTGGGTGTTCTGTCCTTCGCTTCCTTTGCGCTACCGTTTTCGGTTTCTCCATGTGCCCCTTTCATGCCGGAGAGCAGCCCCTCGATATGAGCACACTCCTCCTCAAGTGTAGCCTCGATCTTATTGAGGCGCGTAGCGTGTTCAGCGTTGTCTCCGCATAAGTCCGAGGCACCAGCACATAAAACGCGAGCCTGCATCAACAGGGTAGCCGCCAACCTCAATTCCTGCATCTGCGAGTTCATTTTCCTGTACCTGCTTGTTCCCCCGGATCTGTAAACCAGCATAAGTGGTCATGTATTCCCCCGCAATATAAAATAAGGAAAAGAGATATTTCGTAACATACAGTGCATGCAATTCCAGCTTGGTGGCAGCTGGAACTGTCTAACAAATTCCAAATCTGGAAAAGAGAGCAGGCATAAACCTGAAGTGCCAGACTTTGTTCGACAAATGGTAGTTGACGGATCGGATTATACATGCGGCTTATACACTTGGACCACCCGCTTTTCGAGCCTATGCAAAGACCGCGTGGCACCTATTGCAAGAGCGCGGCTTGATCACCGGAGCTGATCAGGATGAGCATTACAAGCCCATACCCTTCTGGTCGTCGTTGGAGCCGTGCGCGAATGAAATGCTTGTGCAGGTCAGGATCAGTCACATACCCTACTGAAGAGAAACAATCTCGAATTCACTTTTTGGGCGCATGCTTTCGTAACGGCGCATCGGAGACCACCACCATAATAATTTGGGGAAGGCCTTGCCGCCATTTTCCGCTTCCGTATCGAAAACTTGTCTTTGGCAGGGCGTAGAAGTAATGCCTCCTATTGGCCCATCGCGTCATCCGCCGCCAGTCCGGTTTAGAAGTGCTGCGGACGCAAACAGGAGACGCGCCTCGTCGCGCTTCCCGAACCCCGCGACGCCGACTCTTTCAGTTGGCTTCTTCACTCGATGCCGAGCGCAATCTTCATCTTGAACTTGCGATGACTGCCGGTTTCATCGCAGGCAATAACGATCACTTCGCCGCCTTTTTCGAGGCTAATCACTTCCCCCGTGGTCGATCCAATGCGGATCACGCGGCCCTTCAAACTAGCAGGGAAGTTTTTGTGTCCGACAAAATCCTTGAGACATGAGACGGAACCCCGGATGCCGGCTCCCCCATCCTTCGCAGCTCGCGCGAGTACGGCGATCCGACGGAGCGTCGTGTTGTGCGTGTCATCCTCTGACAGGAAGATAACAACCTGAGCTTGGGCTCTTGAGATAGCGACGTTTATGAGCCGATCGCCATCCTCCCCTGAAAGGAACTCACTACTTCCATCAACAGGTCAAAGATAACGATCTTTCGTTCGCTGCCTTGGGCGCGATGCACAGTCGATACTTGAAGGCCCTTCTTTCGACGGCAGCGACACGTGAGGTCATAGAGCGCTGCCCCGAGATGAGGCATAAAGAGGCGGCGGAGTTCGCCGATCACATCGTGCGCTATGTATCCTTGTATAACAGGGAGTGTTTTGGGGATGAGTGCTGCCGCATCGCGCCGCTACGGACCAGTAGGCGTCCTTCGTAGCGCCAGGCATGTGCAGCCGCTTGGCTTCGCGGGTCCAATAAGTGTTAATTCACCAGAGGTGCAAATTGTCCGCCAGACATAGGCTTGTACTTGTCCGGCCACACGCCGCTAAATTTCACGAGCACTCGATATCTCGATGGCGCAGGCTGGGCATTTACGCGAACAACCTTAGCTTCGTAGCGTCCTGGAGAGTTGGCGATTGCTGCCGCCAAATCGTCAACAAGATAACGCGGTGCCCATCCAATCATGAAATAGTCAGATGTTTGAACTTGTACGGCAAATCCGGTTGCTGGGTTTGTTAGCTCAAGTGCGATGTTCAGCCTTTCACCCGCGCGCAGAGACTCAATTCGCTGCTGTGCAGGCTCGCTTACATGGGAGGAGCCATGAACAAAAAAACGGCAGCTGAACGAACCGTCAGCATTGCGCTGTAGACGGGGAAAAACCTGAAACTCATCCGTGACACGACGCCCACCACTTACAGACAAGATTTGAATCGGATCATTGTTCTGTGGGTCTAAATCGAGCTGTTTTAGGTAATCCAGAAAGTCTGGACGGCCCGCGCTCATTACCCGATTCTTAAAAATCGGGAATAGCTCAGAAGCTTTGTAATCCCTCTCAAAGTCTGGGAAATCCGGTAGTGGCCGAAAGTTGGCGACTTGCTGGGCCTCCTTCGCGCCTTTTGTGTACCGAAACCGATAAATCGGCTTTTGTAGGTTGGCGTCGAGGCGGCCAATAGGAAACCACCTTCTTGAGGTTGCCTGATCTTGCCAAGATAAGAACAAGGTCTTTTCACCCATGGCCTAGCTTCCGCAACTCTGACAGGTTGTAGTTCATCAATTCTAACGAGAAGGCTTTCGCAACAGGGTCCATCCAACCGTCTGGGACCCTACTAACACAAGCTTTCAGGCGCCTTGCATCCAACGTTCGGAGTCTGCGAACCGGATTAGAAAACGATTCTGGAAATTCCCTAAAACCGCGCCTTACAAGTTCTAGGGGCGAGACCGCATGGGCATCCTCCTCCGACCAAAAAATACCGCCTCTGGCCCTCTCACTATACCGCCCGATCCGCTTCTCCTCCAGAAGGCGCTGCCGACGTTCCGTTGGCAACTCACGTCCTAATGAGGTTGCGTGATCAAAGGAGGGGGCCATATCCCCGTACATGTGGTCCCCACGCTGCTCTACCAGGATTCCCCAATTTTCGTGGTGTCTATCCGTGTTCCCGATGACGGCATCGAGCACGAGATAGTTTGCCATCTGCTCTTTTTCCGCCCCGCCGTCTCCAAAGACACGATCAAGGGCGAGGAATATGTTCCTCAAGGTGTGATCCTTTTGGTTGAATCGTCCTTCAGGATTGTAGAGGTTTAGTTGTCCTGCTAGGACTTGGTTGCCATGAAAAAGTTCTTCGTTGTCATCAACAAACGATTTTGAGGATGAGCCGCGCACACCATCGCAGACTGCTAGTCTAACCTCGGCGCAAGGGATATCTAGGAGCTTCGCAGCACCAGCTGCGATCTTTTCCGCCCAATGCTCACCTGTGTTTTCGTGTGGATATTTAAACAACCAGTGGACCTTGCTGTCAGGTTTACGATACCAGAATTTGCTCTTGCTACCCATTTCCTCGGCTTCGAAGGACCAGGAGCGGTCAACATTCTCGATGACGTAGTAGCGGCCCATGTCGCCTTCTGGCTGCTCCCCAACCGTGCCTTTGATGCCCTGCCAGTCGTAAACTTGATATCACAAAGGCAGCCACGACAAGGTAAGCGAGTCGCGCGATTCTGTGGAAATGCGACGGGGGAAAAGCGCCGGAAATTTCAAGCAAAGTTGCTTTCTTTAGATTCTTGCCACCCGCCCGCATAGGTTGCTGCAATAGTGCAGAGAGTAGGCAAGAGCCACCGCTTTTTCGGGCTCATCGTACGTTGGCGTTGTCACAGAAGGAATTTGATTGGTTGGCTCTTCGGATGTGGCACTGGAGGTCTCAAATGTTTCTTGTCGGTCTGCCGCCGAGTGCACAAATTCGGCCGAGATAGGCAAGGGCCGTTGGGTCAATTAGGTAGGTCGCCGGAGGCTCCGTCCTCCCTTTTCCTGTTGCTGCGCGACACCATGAGTCGATGTCGGCGTCACCCAGTCCAGCTTCATCCGAGGTATCTTGTCGGTCGGACACAGCCAGGATGGCGCTGCCAAGTTTCTCAGAACGGCAACGCAACCCCTGTCGCCCTTTTGTACTGCAATTTCAAGCCCTCCTTGGCTCCACTGCCTCCGCTGCCGGTTGCCCGGTTTTGTTCGGCAGCTTCGTTGCTACTACGGCGGAGTGTGACTTCTCACGCCCGTGCATCACCGGCTTTGGCTCCTCGCCTTCCCGATGCGGGCCGGGGACAGCGAGCCGCCCTGGTCAGACATGAGATCTCCCGGTTCCCGCAGCAACAAGGAGCGTCCCCACATGCCAGGGTCTACGACCGCGCTGGGGGCCCCCCCGGCGGCCACTCGCAATAACGTGTCCATCCGTGTTGCCTTCCGCTTGCAGAACAGCGTCAGCACCCAGAATAAGGCCGATTTCGCGGCTCAATGGCTGGCCTATGCACTCCCCTCCCGACGCTTCGCCGATGTCCTCGCGGACAACTGCGCACGCCTCGGGGCCGATGTGGTTTGCTAATCCTTCATCGTAGTGGACTTTCACCACCTACTCCTTGCCGGTCTCCCGGCGCTTCTCTGCAATCGGCCTGGGGCGGTCTTGATCCGGACCTCGACCTATGCCCCGGCTGCTCGAAAAGCTACAACGGCCACGTCCATCCGATCATCTTGCTGGCCCGGCCTATAAAGGCGAAGTTTGCGATTTCGTCCTGCTGTTCGACTTTCGCTTTCAGCGTCTCGAAGGTGCGCCGGTGCATACCTTTGGGTTTCCTCCAAATGGGATCGCCAATGCCGCCATCATCATCAAGCTTACGTCGTACCTTGCGGACCCTGCGGTTGGCCCGGTCGAGTACCGTCTCTTGCTGACTGGCGTAGGGCAGGCCGCAGCATCTCCGGCAGCGAAAATAGGCCGACGCGGAGTAAAGTTTTGCCGCTCTCTGCGAACATGAGGGGCAGGAGAACCAAGTGCGCCAGCGCCCGAAATGGCACGGTGTCGTCACAAGGGGGATGTTGTCGTCAATTTCATGCCACTCTCCGCCATTCCGCCGGTAGCGGTAGGACAGCCTGACCCGATCGCTGGTGGCTGAGACCCGGATGTCGGCGACGCGTTCCCCATCCCTCACCCAGTACCAGGAAAAGCCAGAGCCATTAGCAAGGAGGCCGCGGCGTTTCCAATCCCTGACATCAATGAAGCGGCACTCTTCAAGGGAAGTTTTTCTGTCCCAGCGGAAAATGCGCCCACTCCCGCGTCCACCCATCAGTGTTATCTCCGATTTTATCCGAAATAATTAGGCAATTTGCTACCAAGAGCAAAAGTACCGCCATGCAGAAAAATGTCATAAACTCATTTTTTTATAATGGCTTAAGTGAACTATTAGCACAATGCCGCAGAGCTTTCGATCGACTTATTTATCCCGCCGGTTATTACCGCGTCCGCGCTCGCCGGATTTACCAAGAGCTTGTCTGCGGCTCCTTCGACGCCTTCCATCATTTTCGCTTTCTGAGCCATGTTTGGCGCCGGGCTCAAATGAATGAAGGTTTGAGGAAAGCTCAGTCTCCAGCCACTCAAAATCGAGAGCCTGAAGCTCTTCCAGATCAAAGCCCGGAAGGTCAAGATTACCCCAGCCGCCGTCGAGCAGCTTACCGAGCACCTCCTCGCTTTCGGGGGTGAGAAGGATCAGGTCGAGCCGATCGTCGAGCCTGAGTTGCTTTTTGCGTGATTGCTTCTTCATTGCATGAACCCCAACGGCATGCTTTTGTCTTGTTGTTTTTCGTTCCGCCAGGAGGCCACCTCGAGCAGCAGCGCAGCAACCAGCGTTTTGTCCCGGATCGACCTGAAGGTGCAGTCGATTCATCATCCGGCAGGCCGCTATGATGCTTCTCCCAGGTCCGGTTTTTCTTCTGCCGCTTTTTGCTGAAGATCGCGGATAAGCTGTGTTAGGTGCCTCACGTCCTGCCCTATCATTTGTGTGAGCTGGCGTTTGCTGAGGGTGAGACTGCCGGGGTTGCTGTTGTCAGATGCAACGTACGAGTAGGCTGCGAGGTTGCGAGCGGTATCCGCGATGCA
>Ga0074046_10003800_pt1 | contig 12492 bp, 12 predicted proteins | sample BogForMeECP23OM3_FD_94441 | JGI IMG/M metagenome (GOLD analysis project Ga0074046, IMG submission 94441) | Bog forest soil microbial communities from Calvert Island, British Columbia, Canada - Bog Forest MetaG ECP23OM3 | ecosystem: Environmental > Terrestrial > Soil > Wetlands ...
CTTTTAATTCCTATTAAAGGAACGACGTAAAATCCAAAATATTGCAAATTATAACTGGAAAAATCCGGTTAGGAAACCGGATCTATACAATGATCGTTGTGAAAAATAATGATTTTTCAAGAGAGCTCTCCACTCACATCCTTTTGGGCATGGTCCGTTTGTGCAGGTAAGGTTATACGGTTGCTCATAATCTCGAAGGTTGGAAAACAGATAATTGGGTTAATCCCGCTTTACAAGACATAAAGGTGAATAGATGAGTCGTTATGATGAAGTGTGGGGAGGATGCCCGCACACATTTTGTTAAAGGATGTTTAAGTATAAATAGATTTGTAAAACATTAAAATTGATTTAAGCCTTTAAAATTAATTTATTTTTGTTTAAATGTCTTATTCAAAAATAGAAATATTTATTAACAAAAAAGATGGAAGATAAAAACAACGGAGGGTCCTTCATGGCAGTCAATCAAGAGCAGATTGACAATATGGTTAATGCGGCATCTCAAGACGATTCCGAAGCCAAGCTCAAGAACTTGGAGCAAGAAGTCGACCTCATCAAAACATCCATCAAGCGGCTTCTGATGGATTTCCGGGAAAGGATGAACGATCTCGAAAATCCGCATACTACAGCCAGTTCCGGTAGTGAGAGTATTGCCCCGGATGGGGGGGCGGCCCTAGACGCAGCCAGCGATGCCCAGAAATCCGCGCTGGAAGCACGGGAAGCTGCTCTTGACGCCAAAGAATTGCAGATGGATGCGACAAAAGCAAAATTGTATGCAGAAACCCGAAATGAATCCCCGAAAAACCAGCATGAACCTGAAACTCCCTCATTTAACGAAGATAATAAAGTCCTTGACGCCAGGCTGCTTGCACTGCTGAAATCCCAGATTGCCGATTCTCATAAGTCGGGATCCCTGTCAACCCCCCATGCAAACGAAAAACTGAAGCTCAATAAGGTATACCATCTCTTCAGATGGACCCACGGGTCGGTCAGGAAATTCGGCCATGACCGGCTTGAGATTATGCTTGAATCCTACAGGATTATGGGGTACCTATCTAAAGCATCCGTTGATGAAATCCGGGGGATATCCCGTTTGATGCCGGGAAACCTTGGTGAAGAAAACGAAGTAGATCCAGAAGAATTCGTATCGGTACTGTATAACCTCAACAGGATATTGGAGCCCAACGATATTTCCCTTGACCGCGATATGATCGAAGTCCTTACAGTGCATCGCCAGAAGGAAACCGGGAAACATGGTGATCTCTCCGATTTCTCACTCAGCGAGATGAAAAAGTCGTCTCCTGATAAACCCAAAGTTGATGAACGGATGAACCTCGCTTATAGGATCTGATCTTATGTCTACCGAGAAATTTACTGCCGTTAAGTTCTTGATCGCCGGGCCCCTAGCAGGTGATGTTATATGAGTGTATTCATAAAATTCAGCCATTCAGGGCCATTCCATCGCGGGGATTTTGTATGTATCGATCTTGAAAAAATTACCGAATTCAAGATAATCCGCCAGCGTAATACGAGCGAAATTCTTGCCATCACCCCGGAGAATCATCAGCCGGACAGGCCGTATGCAATTGCAATTAGGGACCGGGAGTTCCAGATACAGGATATCTTAAAAGATCTCCAGCAGCTGAAAAAGGAGAAGAGGGATCTTGTCTACGAAATCACCGATACCGAAGTTCATCTGATAAAAAAATAGTCTGTTTGGTTCTGATGTGATATCGTGATTCTCACAATGGAGGAATGTGAGCGAATTCGGGAAAATCCTCGTCATGAGATCGTATACCAGAGATCCGGCAGGAGGTTTACATGGCAATAATAAGTGACTTGATGGGAGGCGAGGACCGGCAGATCCTTTCCACCGGTAACAACGAACTTGACAAGAAAATAGCCGATGGTATTCCTCTCGGGTCTCTGACCCTTATCGAAGGGGAGAACGATACCGGCAAGAGCGTGCTCACCCAGCAGATCGTCTGGGGCGCCATGAGACAGAGTCTGTCGGTAGATCTCTTCACAACGGAAAACACCAGTAAGAGTTTCATCAAACAGATGGAGTCAATGAGCCTCGACATCTCGGATTATTTTGCCTGGGGATATATCAAGGTCTTCCCTCTTCATGTCGTAGGTTTTGAATGGAAAAAAGAGGAGATGGAAGGCATTCTGGCAAAACTGATCTCATATATCCAGAACAGCAAAGCTCAGGTTGCAATTGTCGATTCAATGACGCTCTTTACAGAATATGCAGAGTCGGACACCATCCTCACCTTCTTTACCAACTGCAAATCTCTTGTGGATCATGGCAAAACGGTGCTTGTTACCCTCCACACCTATGCCTTTGAGGAAGATACACTTATCCGGATACGATCTATCTGCGATGCCCACTTGAATATGAAAAAGGCCCTTGTAGGGGACAAGTACCTTATGGTCATGGAAGTTGTCAAAGTCCGTGGTGCGAGAAAGACGACCGGAAACCTTGTCAGTTTCGAAGTTCACCCGGGGTATGGCATGAAAGTCATTCCGATGTCCTATGCGAAGATCTGATCTCATACCCGGTAAAGACTGTTTCTTCTGGAACGGACTAATGGGAGGGGGGTGAAATGCTCCGTAATTTTATCCACGAAAATATCATCTGGATAGATCTCATCATCGTAACTTCACTCATTGCAATTCTGGTTGCCGTATTCAGCCTGTCCCATGGCATCAATGACATATTCCCCTATTTTTTCCTTGTCCCGGTACTCCTGACGGCATATGCCCTTCCCCAACGTGCGATAATGGTTACCATCATCCTTGGCGGGATTTACATCGTTCTGATATACGTGTTCGGAACGCTTTCTGCTGCGATAATCGCAGTTCACACCGCATGGTTTTTCATTTTTGTCTCTCTTGGAATTGTGATCTCGTATTATGCCGAACGTTCCAGGATACGTAAAAAACAGGTCGAACAACTAAAGATGAAAGCATTCCAGCAGATTGAACAAAACCTGGAACAATTTGCGATCCTTAATGACCAGATCAGAAATCCCCTGCAGGCCATTCTGCTGGATACCGCAATGGTTGATGAAAAAACAAGGGCTCTTGTCTCGGAACAGGTTAAAATAATCGAAAAAATTCTCGACAAGCTAGATGAGGGGCAGTTAGAGTCGGAAAATGTCAGAAAATTTTTACGAGACCATTATGGTCTCGGCAAAAAATAAAGTTCATTTAAAAAAATTTCTCGCTACGGATAAGCAGCACAACACACGCTAAAGAGAAGATCGCATCTGCGGTCGGCGACTCATTTCATCTCGTTAAAGCATTCGAATCGGTTCTATCAAGTTGTCGGCAGCTTGCCTCCCCTCACTTAGAAGCGTCAAACTTCAGCAGCTGCCGATAACTTGACAGAACCGGGAACGCCGGGTACCTTAAGATAACCATGAATCGGAGAACAATTCTCCTGTCGTCACGTTTACTTTTGGTTAGGTTGCCGAAAAACGGTACGCCTTATTCGGCACCATGAGCTCGAACCGTGCCCCTTTACCGGGAATGCCATTTTCAGTGATTTGGATGTTGGTAATCGAGAGGATCTCGCGGGAGAGGAAGAGACCGAGACCGGTATGTTTGCCAAAACCTTTGGTGAATAAATCCTTTTTATCCTCGGGGCTAATACCGCTCCCATTGTCTTCAAAAATGATCTGGAGATTGCCATCGATTTCATGTGCCGTGACACGAATGGAAGTGATGTTCTCACCTCCGTAGTGCAGCGAGTTGTCGAATAGGTTATAAAAAACTTTTTCGAGCAGGGGATCGGCATACACCTCAAGACTGGAGCAGCATGTGACTTCAAGTCCTATATTCCCCAAGGGAAGAGCAGCTCCTGCTTTTTTCACAAGTGCACTTACATTCTGCCAGACGGAGGATTTCGCACCAATATCTTCATAATCCTCAGTGAAATCGATCTGTTCTGCGAGAACCTCGGCGATTTTCAGCTCCTTTGTAATAAACTCCTTAAGCTCAGCCGGGTTATCAATTGCATTCATGCAAAGATCGATATAGGCATTTAATGCCACTAGCTGGTTTTTCATATCATGACGGGTAATCCCGGAGAGCAATTTGAGTTTATTATTTACCATGCGAAGATTGTCTTCAGCCCGCTTGCGGTCGGTGATGTCCCGTACTGACCCTAGGAAACCGATAGTATTCCCGGATGCATCTTTACGGGCAACGGTGGTGATGAGAGCGTTGATAATCGTCCCGTCTTTTTTCTTTAAATCAACTGGATATTCAAACGAATACCCTTTTTCACGAATATACTCGATGTGGGTGTCCCTGTCGCGAGGGTTTGCATACATGAGGGCGAGGTTGGTCTTGAGCAGATCGTCCCTTCTATCATAACCAAACATTTCAACCGCTGCATCGTTGAAATCCACCCATCTGCCGTCCAATGTAGTGATAAAAATGCAATCCCGCGAAGTGAGAAAGAAGGCCCGGTATTTCTCTTCACTCTCCCTCAATGCATCTTCAGCTTGTTTTCGCTCGGTGATATTGGTGATCACAGACAGGAATGCATGCTCACCCCGGTCATTGATTGCCACGGTCTTGACTATGCAGTGCCTGACAGTACCGTCCCTGAGCTGGATATCAAGCTCGCGGAGCGGCGACGGGGAAGCTCCGTTCCAGGTGGCCTTGCTAAACGTCCTCGATGCCTCAGCACTTGCAGGGGTCATGAAGGAATAGATTGATTGTCCCACAAGGGTCTCCCGGGAGGGTTCTATGAGCCGGGCCGCTGTCGGGTTGGCATAAAGAATGAACTCTCCATCGTGGACGATAATATAATCAGGGAGGTTGTCTGCAAGGTTCCGGTACCGCTCCTCGCCTTGCCGGAGCTCGGTCTGGGACCGGGCCATATTGAGCAACAGGAAGAAGACCGTGACGACGATATCCATGAGGATAGTGACGGTAAAAAAGATGGGATTTATGGGATCTGGGCCTGAAAGCGAGTGATTCCCGGGAGTAATAATCGCTCTTATGATGGTTACGGTCCAGAAGAGTGCCGTGACAAAAAGGGCAGCGGCAAAGCCGTACCTGAGCGACCGGGTTTCCGGTTCCTGGAATCGTATCGCAATGAGGGAGGCCGCAAGGAGGCTGGGAACGATGAGCAGCCCTATGATCACGCCACGGAAGACAACTGAATCGACCCGGTACGTAAAATAGAGTAACAGAAGGGCGGACGGAATAAGGGTGCTGTAAATAATCGGGGAGAGCGCCCGTGACGAGAAAAACTTCCTGGTGCTGTCAAGCCGCAGCATGACCGAGAGCGGGATCAAAAGATCTCCCACAATGGTGGAGAGCAGAACGGGGACGGATCCACTGATCATGTACAGGAAATACCCGCAGGATGTGACCAGCAGGCTGAGCATCCATGTCTTGAACCCGCGATAGGTCTTCTGGGTCTTCCAGAAAGAAAAGAGCATCAGTGTGAGAAAGACGTTGACGAGAAAGAGGACAAGAAAAAGAGTTTTCAAATCAGGCGTCCACATGGTATCACACTCCGCCCGGGGTTACCCCACCGGACATTAATATAGAGTAATAAGTGGGGGGTATTTTTTATTCTATTGTTATGAATATTCAGAATGTTTATGCCTGACCACCTTCTGCTATTTATTGCAAAATAGGAAGGTGCTGATAACTTCTCAGGACTTGGAATAATTCCTACAAATCATTATATCGTGAATATTTGTATTTCCCCCAAATTTTATCCACGAAGTCCCGTCAACGTATCAGAACCTCCCTGGGCATAAACGGGTCTAGGATGCGTTGCGGGAGAGCGAGAACCGGTTCTGGTCGGAAATATTCCGTATAGATTCAATTGCTCCGATAACATTCCCTTTCGTATCATAAAGCGGGGATGCGATAAACCAGATATAAGCACCTTTCCCGTCATAGAGTGTCGGGACAAATAATTCTGAGATCAGTTTATCGTCCTTCTTTTCAACATGGGGATAATATTTTTTCTTGTCCTCTTCATTACCGAGGACGAAATCGACCAGAATTGGCCGGCGTTCTCCATAGATAGGAACCGAGTATGCATAATCCCCGATCCCGAGAATTTCCTCCCGTTTTATTCCTGACATATCCTCTATCGCCTTGTTCCAGACAATGACTTTTCCTTCGCGGTCGATAGCAACGGTTGGATCCGGAAGGAAATCGATGATATTCGCCAGCCGTTGTTCAGACTGCTTTAATGCCTTTTCCGCCTGTTTGTGCTCCAGGATTTTATTCTGGAGCTTCGTATTATTCTTGATACATTTAGTGATCTGTCCTTTCACTAGTTCAAGTTCATGCTGGCATTTTTTCATTTTTGTAATATCATCCATGATGATAACGACAGCCTGATCGCTATTCCCAAAAACAAGCGGGACGATCTTTGTCGTAAAATTCCGGTCATCTCCGGAGACTTCGAAACAATCTTCAAACGCAAGAGTTGTTCCTTCGATAGCTTTCTGCAGTGCATCGAAATGGTCATGAGTAAAATATGAGGCGAGAACCGAATGCTCGATCTTCTGATTTTTCAGCACTTCTTGGGTCAGCTGGAAATAATTAAGAAACGCATTATTCGCGTCCTGGATGAAGAGCTCTTTATCGAGTATAATGATCAGGTCTGACGATAGGTTTAACAGGTTGGCCAGAGGAAGCCTTTTAGTATGGTAAAAAAGTTTTGCGTTACCGAGTGCTCGCATTTCGGCTCGGCCGGAGCTAACTAGTGAATTGAGATATTTTGCAGTAGTCGACCGGTTCAGAGAAATCTTTTTGGATAATTCGTTAATTGTGAGTCCTTTCGGGTTGTTTTTCAGGAAGTCTTCAATCCGTTCGATTTCGAATTCCTTATCCATCTTTCTCCCACCTTTCAATAGGTTAGTTGAACAGTCCCATATATAATGATTTTATATAATTATGTACCTCCAATGCTAGACAAAAGAGATGAACAATATAAGAAAGATATAAATATAAAAAAAAGGAAGACATTAAATATTATAAAGTGTCGTCGGATAGCAAATGTATGGTTATGAGAGTGAATGCACATGTTCTGGATATCGAAAAACTACCGGGCTTTGCCATATCAATGGAGGGAACTCCCGGAAATCATGAAAAACAATGATTGGAGATAATGATGTCAGACGGGAATGAAAAAGGACTGGATGGATGGAAACTACTGGATACAACCGCAAATCCAGCGCCCCTCGGGCTGCTGGGATTCGGCATGACAACCGTACTCCTGAACATGCACAATGCCGGGTTCTTTGCACTCGGTTCGATGATCCTTGCGATGGGCATCTTCTATGGCGGGCTCGCCCAACTCGTCGCGGGGATCATGGAGTGGAAGAAAAACAACACGTTCGGCGCAACCGCATTCTGTTCGTATGGATGCTTCTGGCTGAGCCTCGTTGCGCTTATCCTCCTGCCCGCACTCGGTATCGCAAAACCGGTGGACCCGGCTTCAATGGCGGCCTACCTGCTTATGTGGGGATTTTTCACCGCGGTGATGTTTGCAGGAACGCTGAAACTGAGCCGGGCACTCCAGTTCGTTTTCGGTTCCCTTACGATTCTCTTCTTCCTGCTGGCGATTGGCGAGATGACCGGTATCGGACTGATCACGACAGTTGCAGGAATTGAGGGAATCATCTGCGGACTCTCCGCGATGTATGCCGGCCTTGGGCAGGTCCTGAATGAAGTATACAAAGGACAGGTCGTCAGATTGGGGTAAACGGAATGCTCGAGTTACAGGATTACACGGGGATATTCGAGAAAAGCCCAATCGCACAGGTTGTCATTGACCGGGAACTCCGGATCCTTGTGGTGAACGAAGCTTTCTGCATGCTGATGGGATACAGCAGGGAAAGGCTCACCGGGATGACATTCACGGATTTCAAGACAAAAAAGCTGATTAAATACCTGAAAGACACCGGGGATTCGTGCGTCACCGTATTAACAACGAAGCGCGACCTTAAATTCGAATCAAAGTTCGAAACTTCATCCGGTGTCCACTCTCTCCTCCAATCCTGCCAACCGTTCCTCGATGAGAAGGGAGACGTGAAGTACATCTACAACATGTATACCGATATCTCAAAAATCGAGAAGAACCGGGATTACCTGAGCAGTGAGATTGAAGAATTTATAAAAGTCTACGACCAGATGGCAGCGGGAGATCTCACCGCCAGCCACCCAGTTAAAACTCCCGAGGATCCTGACCTTCTGGACACGTTTAACTTCCTCACAAAACTGAGAACCTCGGTCCGGGGGATTATCGCAAATCTCCAGGTGAACATCAGGGATGTCAATAACCGGATGCAGAACCTTACGACATCCACTGAAACCACATCCCACAGTATCAGCGATGCAGTGAAAAGCGTCCAGCAAATCGCCCAGGAATCGAGCAAAGTCAGCAGCAATGCGGAGAAGGCATCACAAGGTGTCGACCAGATTGCAAAAGCGATGCAGGATATGAGCGCAGCCGTCGAGGAGATCACGTCGAGCATGGAATCGGTCTCGACCCTCACCAAGCAGACCAATGACCTCTCCCAGTCCGGCGCGGCACTCGCAGGCAAGGCGGAAAAGGGCATGACTGAGATCGCCGTTCACACGGGAAAAGTTCACGAGATAGTCTCTGACGTGGAGAAGCAGATGGGGGAGATCTCCAAGATCGTCGTACTTATCCGCGAACTGGCCAACCAGACCAATCTGCTGGCGCTCAATGCCGCTATCGAAGCGGCTCGTGCGGGGGATGCAGGACGCGGGTTTGCCGTCGTCGCGACGGAAGTGAAATCGCTGGCGCAGGAATCCCGGAACTCTGCCGAGCGGATCGAGGAAATGATCGCCTCCTTAAAAAAGCGCACGCAAAATGCATCCACCGCTATGAACGAAGCGAAGGGGATTGTCGAGCAGGGTTCAAAGATGGTGACCGAGACGGTGCAGTCCTTCAATAAGATCGCAGCGGCCGTTGAGAAGGTAGCCGCAAGCGCAACCGAGGTTGCGGCGGCAACCGAAGAGCAGGCGGCAACCACACAAGAGATCACGGCAAGTGTGAGTGAAGTTGCAAATCTGGTGGAGCAGACCGCAAAGGAGGCCGGTGATGCAGCGGCAGCAACCGAAGAATCCTCAGCTGCGTTGGATGAGATCACCAGGATGGTGGAAACCGTCAATAAAGTCGCTGTCGAGGCAATGGAAGCTAACAGGAAATTCAAGGTGGATTAAACGGGGTGCGTTACCATGGCGGCTAAATCAAACGAGCCAGAAAAGTTGCAGACCCGGAATCCGGAAGATACAGCCAGTAAACGACAGGGCAGCATCCAGATCGTAGAGTTCATCCTGGGCAAAGAACGTTTTGCCATCGATCTGTTCGACGTCAAGGAAGTTGTGGAATACACTACGATCACCAAACTTCCCAATGTGCCGGCGTATATAAAGGGGATTATCGATCTCCGGGGCGAGATCACGACTATCATCGATCTCAAGCACCGGCTTAACATCACGGATGGCAGCCAGGTTGCAGCCGAATCATCCCGGATTATTGTGCTCGACAACAAGATCACGGGTACCAAGATAGGGATTCTCGTCGATGATGTAACGTCGGTCTCGACCTTTGAGGCTGACAGGGTTGATTATACATCGGCTTCGGTGAACAAGGAGGATACGGCGATCATTGGCATCATCAAACGAAAGGTGAAGGTCAAGGACAAGGAGAAGAACGAACTCATCATCTGGATCGATATCAAGCAGCTGCTGGAGGGTATTGATACAGCGGTCTGATGGTATAATCGGCCGGCTTTGTAGTTTTGTTCGGACGTGTCAGAGAAAGTACATTAGAAAGGATTGAGGGGATATCCTCCATTTTACATTCAGGAAGAGTTATGCCCTTAAACGCGTGGTTTGTTCATGATTTTCGTACTCTATGTCGATGACTGTTTGCCATTGCTGTACAGCGTCTGCCAGTTTCTGAAGAAAACAGGTGATATGGTGGTCAAAACATCGCCCTCAATGGAGGATGCGATTCATATATTGGACCACATATCCTTTGATGTCATCATCACTGATTATAATTCCAAGGAATCGGCCGGTATCGGTCTTCTTCAACAAACCCGGCAGAAGGGAGAAATGACGCCCTTTGTTTTCTTTACCCTTGAGCAGGACCGTTGCATGGAAGAAGAAGCAGAACTGTATGGTCGGGTAACATTTGTCCCGAAAATACCTGATTCCGGTTCAAGTTTTGGTGAGCTCGAGAAAACAATCCGGACACTAGTTCCGGCACCTCATTCAGGAAATATAATCCAAAAAAAGGATCCGATCTGCCCGATGAGTGGAGAACCCTCATCATGATACCTGTTCTTTACGTTGATGATGAATTATCCCTGCTTGATATAACGAAGCAATATCTGGAACGCAGCGGAGAGTTCAGCGTAGATACAGCGACCTCTGCCAATGAGGCGATCCGCAAACTCATGGAGCAGGAGCGGTTGTATGAAGCAATCATCTCCGATTTCCAGATGCCGGAGATGAATGGAATCGAATTTTTAAAGAAAATCAGGACAACCGGAAATAACATCCCTTTTATTATTTTTACGGGAAAAGGGCGGGAAGAAGTTGTCATCCAGGCATTAAATGAAGGCGCTGACTCGTACATCCAGAAAGGCGGTGAGCCCAAGGCGCAATTTGCCGAACTCGCACACAAGATCCGCCAGTCCGTCCAACAAAGAAGGGCGGAAATCAATATCAGGGATCTTGAACGGAGAGAGGGGGACATCATCAACTTCCTGCCGGATGCAACCTTTGCTATTGACACCCATGGGATTGTGATCGCATGGAATCATGCGATGGTGAAGATGACTGGTATCAGGGCAGCTGAAATTCTTGGAAAAGGCGACTATGAATACGCACTTCCCCTTTACCATGAGCGCCGTCCGATCCTGATCGATCTCGTACTCCGTGATGACCCTGCAACCACTGTAAAATATGAGACTATCACTATGAACAAAGGGAACCTCATTTCAGAGGTCACTATCCCTCACTTCAATAACGGGAAGGGGGCCTTGCTCTGGTTCATCGCTTCCCCCCTCTATGATACCCGGGGGACCATCGTCGGTGCAATTGAATCTATCCGGGATATCACTGAACGTAAAAAGGCGGAAGAATCCTTAAAAAGTAGCGAAGAACGGTACCGTACACTCCTGCAGCGTTCGTTCGATGCGGTTGTGGTTCACCGTAATGGCATCATTACCCTCGCAAACCAGACTGCTACGACCCTTCTCGGTGCATCGTCACCATCAGAACTTATCGGAAAAAAGGTTCTTGATTTTGTCCATCCCGCATACCGGGATATCGTCACAGAGCGGATAGAAACTATGACCAGCGGGGATGGAATGATCGCTGTTGATACTATCGAAGAGAAATTCCTGAGGATTGACGGGGAGACAATCGATGCCGAAGTGGTGGCCACCGGTTTTCTTGATAAAGGCCAACCCTCGATCCAGGTGGTATTCCGGGATATCACCCGGCGCAAGGAACTGATAGAAGCACTTAAGGAAAGCGAGGAGCGGTACAGGAACGTTGTCGAGACCCAGACCGAGTTTATCTGCCGGTTCAGGCCGGACGGCACCCATATCTTTGTCAACGAGGCGTACTGCCGGTATTTCAATAAGCCACGGGATGAGATGATCGGGAATAAGTTTATCCCCAGGATCCCAAAGGAGGAAAAAGCCGGTGTAAAGGAACATTTTGTTTCCCTGACCCGGGAAAATCCTGTTTTGGCGATTGATCACCGCATCATCATGCCCGACGGCAAGATGCGATGGCAGCGGTGGAACGATCGGGCAATTTTCGATGATAAAGGGATCCTTGTTGAATATCAGTCAGTTGGCCGGGATATAACCGATGTCAAGGAAGCGGAAGAGGCACTGAGGTGCGAGCATGAGGAACTGATCAGTGCTTATGAGAAATTGACCGAAATGGAAAAAGAACTGGCTCTACAGAGCCCAAAATCGAAACAATCAGAATAACCTGGTGGTGTGATGAAGCAAGAAAGCGTTCAATATTTTACAGAAAAGGAAGAAGAGATCGTCAATCTCTTGATCGATATTGGGACGAAGAAAAATGTTGCAAAAGTGCTGGTATTTTTAGCCAATATTCCCGAAGCGACATCCCATGCGATCGAGCGCGGGATAGATCTGCGCCAGCCCGAAGTAAGTATCTCTATGCACTACCTGATGGATCAGGGTTGGATCTCATGCCGCGAGAGCAAGACTGATAGCAAGGGACGTCCGGTCAAGATCTACAAGCTTTCTAAGCCTATTTCAGAGATTATGGACAGTTTCGAGAAAGAGAGAGAAGACAGAGCCCATAATCAGCTCGCCATGATAAAGAAATTGCGGGACTTCATTTCCTGATACCATAAAAAGATCTTGCTTTTTGGTTATCTGTTTTCCCGAATCGTATTTTTTCGGTTAATTGTTA
>Ga0074046_10003802_pt1 | contig 12488 bp, 14 predicted proteins | sample BogForMeECP23OM3_FD_94441 | JGI IMG/M metagenome (GOLD analysis project Ga0074046, IMG submission 94441) | Bog forest soil microbial communities from Calvert Island, British Columbia, Canada - Bog Forest MetaG ECP23OM3 | ecosystem: Environmental > Terrestrial > Soil > Wetlands ...
CAAAACCGCAGTCCGGCGAGCCAAACGCGCTTAAATTTCGCCACAGTGACCTATGCCGCCGGAAACGATATCTCCCTGATTCTCCTATTCCCCCACCACCCACCGGAACATAATTCCTCCTAGCGACTCCATCCGGCGATCCACTGGTGTCGCGAACTCTTCCTCAATGTCTGCGATCAGTGCCACCCTGTTGGGCAACAAGACCTTTGTCACATCACTAATAAATGCTTCGTCCATGACGGCAGGGTGCAGTTCTGCTAACTCGCCTGCATGCGTCCCGGTAGGAGCCGCAAGGCCCGAGGCTATCGCATCGGCTGAAGTTTCCGTCGCAGATCGCGGAACGCCGGCGAAAGTGTTGAATGGACGATGCTCATCCGCCCACTTTACGATGGTGGTGCCGTCGACGCGCTTCGCAACCGACGCGTAGTCGTAGATGCTGATACTGCCTTCGCGGTCGAGTTGCCAAAGTCCTTCTCCCCCTTCGGTTGCCTTGCTTTCATCGTCAAACACGACCACCAGTATGCCACGCATAACTCATCTCCTACTTCTCAGTTTCGAGTGGCTATACGAGCCCCTTGTCGAAACATGCCGATCTTCGACAACGAGATCCATCAGCACCAAGTCGCAGCAAGTCGATATAGGACCAGAATGGCTTCGGCCAAGGCCAACGACAGCATTACAAGAATGAGAAGTTTTGTTTTCATTTCAAAAAGCTGCTCCTGCGCCTAGGTGCAATCGTTTTGCATGCCTGATCGGCCGGAGCGTTTACCTCAGAGCACGATGGTGACCATTGTGTCCACCTGTGGTAGAGGCGGGCTGCCAAGTTTGGCTCTAATCGGTATTCAAGACCCATCGTCGATTTTCACGAACTTCGCGAATTCGCGGAGAGGTTCCGACTCTGCGATATCCGAGTCCGAGCGTTTTGAAGAACTTATGAATGGGGCTTCCATTGCATTCGTAGCGCTCAGATATAGAGAGAGCCAAATCAAGAGGCCCGAAACCGTGGACAGAATCCTGGTAGTCGTCTTTGACACTGAAACAAAAGCGTATGAGGGCAAGAACGCGCTTTTGCGGTTGGACGATGAAGGTCGCATCAACCTCTACGCCAATGTTGTGCTTGCCAAGCACGCAGATGGCAGGGCAACCATAGAGCAGGAGAATGACCGAGGGCCGCTCGGAACTCTTCTCGGAACCGAACTTGGAAGTCTCATCGGCATGCTCGGCGGACCGGCCGGCTTGGCGATCGGTGCAGTTGCGGGGCTGTTGGCCGGCGGCACGGCGGACCTGAACGATGTCCGGATTGGCGACGGCTTCATTAGTGATGTGACCAAAGAACTGCGACCGAATCGCTTTGCGGTAGTCGCGGAGGTTCAAGAAGAGTCGACGACTCCCGTTGACAGCTGCATGGAGCGTATCGAGGGTATCGTATTCCGGCGCACTCTGTCAGAGGTAAAACACACAATCCACGACGAGCACGTCGCCGCCATGAAAGCCGACCTCGCCCAAATGAAGGCGGAGTGGGCCAAGGCTGACGCCGACCGGAAAGCAAAGCTGCAGGAAAAAATGAACCAGCTCGACTCCAAACTTCAAGCGCAGTTGCTAGAGGCGAAAGACAGACGCGACGAAGCGGAGTGGGAGGCAAAGCCAAAGCGGAGGACCTTGAGCGCGAGGCAGAGGCCAAGGCGGCAGAAACGCATGTCTCGCACACGATTTGCGAGTAACCACGTGCTCCAAGCGGCGTGAATCGGCAACTTTTGAACGAGTGAGGTAGGCGATGGAACAGATAACGGATGTGAAAAACCTGCATGAATGCGCTCACGAGCAGTGTCACTGTCAGGTTCGGTCCACCGAGGAGTACTGCAGCGACTACTGTTCCGACGCCGATGATGTGGCTGAAATCGGGCTCACGTGTAGTTGTGGACACACTCCATGCGCGCGGAACGGAATGGATGTTTGATCGGCAGTACGTAGCGACGACCAACGCCGCTCGGAGGAGATGGATCATGAATGTATTCGAACTACGTCGAAAAGTGATCTTGTGCACCACCGCTGCTGCGTTGTGCCTCGTGGGCGTTGTGAACGCAATTCCACTAGCGGCGCAAGACCAGGACGACGAAGTGCAGATTGGCCAGGAAGTCTTCAACGAACTGAAGGATAAGGGCGAGATCATCGAATCGTCCCCGCTTTATGACCAGCTGAGACCGATTGCGGACGCCATTACCCGAGCAGCGCAACCGCGATACAACCACCCGTTAAAGTTCTACCTGGTTCATGAAAACAGACCGAACGCGTTCGCGACTCCAGGCGGCAACGTGTATGTTGTCGATTCGCTGCTGTATTTCGTAAAGAATACTGACGAACTCGCCGGAACATTGTGTCACGAAGTCTCGCACACCATCCATCACGACACCATGACGCTGATGGAGGAGCGGCAGAAAATCGCGGCGCGGGAAATCGGGGCCGCCATTCTTCTGGGTCCCTCTCGTGCGCATGTGTTGACCATCATTCTCCTCGGCAAGCTGCATTCCCTCAGCTACTCCCGCGATGTGGAGTCTCGAGCGGACCTCACCGGCTCCGACGTGTGCGCTGCCGCCGGATACAACCCGTGGGGACTGGTATGGCTATTCCAGGATTTCAAGAACGCCAGGACGGAAGAGGTTCCCCAGGTCTTATCGGATCACCCCAACGACCAAAATCGAGTCCATGCGTTAGAGCGGCACTTCCGCAGGAACCCGTCCGTCTTTAAAAGGTTTAATCCGGACCCAAAATTGGCTACGCCCTTTGTCGCTCCTAAGAACGCTCCGGAGGTTTTCTTGCACTGAGAATTCAATTCATCCGTGCTGCCGAATCGGTGAAAGCCAAATGACGGCAGCGGGCAAAAGGAGAAACACAATGACCACAATTAGTGATTTGTTCGCTGCTGGCCTCGATCAAGTCAGAAGATCCTGGGGCTGGTTCCTCGTCTTCGGCATTCTGCTGATGATTCTCGGCGTCGCGTGCGTCGCCAAAGCACAGACCGCAACCACTTTCTCAATCCTGGCGTTAGGCTGGGTTCTTGCAATCAGTGGAGTGTTGTGGCTTGTCAACTCGTTTTACGCCTTCAGCTGGCATGGGTTCTTTCTGTACCTGCTGAACGCGATCATCCGAGGAGTGACTGGATACCTCCTGATTCGTCACCCGGACGCAGGCGCACAAGGAGTGACCATGCTGCTCGCTGCACTCTTTATCGTCGGAGGGCTGTTCCGCGGAGTCGGGGCGAGTGTTATTCAGTTTCCCAGGTGGGGATGGACGGTGTTTTCGGGACTGGTCTCAGTCGTTCTCGGCATCTACCTTTTGGTCAGTTGGCCTGCAGCAACCACCTACTTCATTGGTTTGGCGATCGGAATCGACCTCATTTTTGACGGGTCGGCCCTCGTCGGTTTCGCGGGCGCGATTCACAGCCTGCCGGGACCTAAGGTGTTAGACAGAGCTGCCTGATGACGAAGCGGAGTCGGAACCGGAGGTAAGACAATGTTGCATCAACATTCGGAGCAGCGCAGTTGGTGGAAGCTCGTATTGACGGGCTTCTTGGCGATCGCATTCGGAATCGGGGCTGTTGTGCTTCCTGCCGGAATTATGTTTGGGCGGATCCTGGACGTGATTTTCGGTGTAGCCAAGCCCCTATCCGCAAGCATGACCGCCGTGGCGGCCGTGCTCGCGCTGGTGGCGCTGGTTGCGGTCGACAGCCTGGTAAACCTGTTCGGTACAGGCGTGATGGACAAGCGCGCATCCAGAATTCGTGGTGTGGTCGGAGTCGCAACCTTGATCGCGGCGGTGTTTTGGCCCGGTAGGACGGTCTACATTGCCGTGGAACTGATCGGATTATGGGCCATCGTGGTCGGAGTGCTCGAACTCATTTTCGCGAGGACATCGGGGGAAGATGCAAAGAATCGCGCACTGCTCGTCATCGCCGCGATCGCTTCGATCGTCATTGGCGTCGGCGTGATGAAGTGGGCCTTCGTGGGTGCGGTCCTGGTCAGTGCTGTCGTTGGTATTGCGGCCGCCGCTCGCGGAATCAGCCTGATCGTGAGCGGTATTCGCGAACGAGTTACTTTTCACGAACAGGGGGAACGGACAATCAGGCACAAGGCTGCCTGAACCCTCCTGGGGTGCATTACTTCGCTGGTGTGGATCGGCACGGATATCGAGACCGGATTCTTGAGGAACGGAGAAAAACGCTACCGACGTGGAAGACTAAAAATTAGTAGCGGCTCGCGCAGCCCATGCTGGAGCTGGGAGACCCCTCCTCGTGCCTGCGCCGGAGAGTTAAGCCCCGACCAGCCTGTCGATCCACCTGTCTTGGTGTAGCGAGGTCGATGATCGAGTATTGAATAGCGCGAATGACAAACATCGAAAGTAGAGCAGCATGTTCTCAATCGACGATCGTACCGGCAACGTAGTCACAACCGTGGCACTCTTCCTGGTTGCGGTGGCCATCCTCTACCTAGCGCGCGGTGCCTTTTTCATTTTGCTGCTGTCGCTGTTGTTTGCTTATTTGCTCGAACCGGCAGTCGAATTTCTGCAAAGGCGTTCACGGCTCGGTCAGAAGAATCGCACTTGGGCGATTGCGCAGTTGTACTTGATCGGGACGTTGTTGCTTGGCAGTTTGGTCTACGAGTTCGGTCCACACCTTGTCGCGCAACTTAAGAACCTGCATTCGGCTATGCCCGAGATCTTGCAAGGTCTTTCGAGTGGAAAGGTTGCCGTCGATCTGGAGAGCAGGCACGGCTTGAGCGCGGCTCAGCAACAGGAGATACACGACTGGTTGGCTCGACACCGTGACGTCATTGCCAGTGTTTTCGAGCGCGGGGCGGCGTCTGCGGGCTATCTCGCCGCGAGCGTGGTCTGGCTTTTCGTCATTCCGATTCTGGCCATCTTCATCTTGCGAGATGGGCCTCAGATGAAGGATGCGGTTATTGAAGCTGTTGAACGGCGGGGAAACCGAACACCCGTCAAGCGAATCCTGAAGCAGGTTGATGAGATGCTTGCCAAATACATTCGCGCACAGTTCGCCCTGGCGGGTCTCTCCTTCGTCTTCTATAGCGTCACCATGCTGGTCCTAAGGTTCCCGTATGCAATTGCACTGGCCCTTCTGGGAGGCGTTTTGGAATTCCTTCCAGCCGTGGGCTGGATCGCTTCGGCCGCGGCTATTCTGACGATTGGATTCCTGACTCACGCGCACTGGATCTGGATGACGGGATTGTTGCTTGTGTGGAGGCTGGTGCAGGACTATGTGAACTCGCCTCGCATCATGGGTCACAACCTGGAACTACCGCCTATGACCGTCATATTTGCGCTCATGGTGGGAAGTCAAGTGGGAGGCATTGCAGGCGTGTACCTCTCGGTTCCAACAGTCGCTGTGCTGCGAATCGTGTGGCTGGAATGTTTCTCGACTGGGAACTCCGCGACTGCCCTCTCCGATCAGCCAGTCCTGCACGTGAAGGCATGACTGTTGCCCGCATTATTTCTAGCGAGATTCGCGAATTCACGAGGGAATCGCGACTTTGCGGTTCGTGTATCGAAGCGTTTTAACGGGTTTAGAACTGGCCTTCTTATTGCATACCCATAGGGACAGATCGAGGAGAAGAGTCACAAGCGTGACAGACTCGCGATCCAATCAAGGCACAACACCCAAAAGGAGAACAATCATGCCAGAACTGATAGTGGTTGGTTTCAAGAAAGACATGTACCGGGCATCGGTGGTGCTCAACAAGTTGCAATCGATGAACGATGACTGGGCGGTCGACCTTCACGATGCAGTCGCCGTCTACCGTGACTATAACGGCAAGCTGCGGGTTGACCAGAGCTACCAGACGACCACAGGCGAAGGCGCGGCCTTCGGCGGTTTCCTGGGCTCCCTGATCGGGCTCACACTCGCCGCCATCCCGTTCACCGGCGGAGCCAGTGCAGTGGCGGCAGGGACTCTCGCGGCAGGGGCGGCAGCCGGTGCCGCACTGGGCGCGGGTGCGGGTGCCATCGACGCCGCATGGTGGAAGGATGAGTTTGGCATCCCCGACGAATTTGTGCAGCAGGTCGGGGCGATGATCCAACCCGGTGACTCGGCGATCTACGTGCTCGCGCGCACCGCGAATCCCGACATCCTTGCCGACCAGTTCCGCGGCTATGGTGGCACCATCCTCAGCACCACGTTGAGTCGTGATCAGCAGGCCAAGGTGGAGAAGGTACTGAGCAACAGGGCAGCGTAAGCTGTCAATCTCGCACCTTCATTGAAATGGTCAGGGCAGCCGCCTGGGAGCGGGAATCCTCCTGCGGTGCGTTGGACGATCCCGGGCGGTTGCGCTCTCGAACCATGAGTCGGAGTATTGCACACTGTCTCGGTTGTGCCTGTGCTCAGAACGTGTTGGTATTGATGGGCCACAGTTAGTTCTTAGCTCCAGGTACGCCAAGGCAGAGCTAAGCCGGAGGGAAGCCATGCCCGAAATTAGACCATCGGCCCGAAGACCGGATCCCGAGAAGGACAAGAAGCATCAGGAAGAGAGTCGGCGTCAGGCCCGCTTCAGCATCAGTTACCTGCTAGTGAGCTTGTTTTTTCTGTGGCTGTTTCAAGTATTAGTCCTGACTCCGCTTGTGAACCGGAAGACGGAAATCGCTTACAGCGATTTCAAGAAGAAACTGGCAAACAGTCAAATCGTGGAAGTGACCATCGGGGATAGAAGCATTGAAGGTGTGATGAAAAACCCGAAGGCAGATGGATCTCCCGCAACTATCCCGTTCAACAGCGTATTTGTTTCCGCAGGCGACCCCAAACTGATCGAAGATTTGCAGAATGCCGGCATCTCCTACCGTTTTCAGCGCCCGCCAAACCCCATCGGTGGGATCTTGGCGGCATATGTTCTCCCTCTCGCATTGCTCGGCGGTTTCTGGTACATGGCGTATCGGCGAGCGGGGACAGGCGCCGGCGCGGGCGGGGGACTGGGCAGCATCTTTGGCGTTGGTAAGAACAGAGCCATTGAGGTCAAGCCCGAAGATGTCAAGGTGACGTACAGGGACGTGGGCGGGGCAGATGAGGCGATCGCGGAGCTGCAAGAGATCATCCAGTTCCTGAAAGAACCGGAGCAGTTTGCCACCCTCGGTGGGCACATTCCAAAAGGCGTACTGCTTGTCGGACCACCCGGTACTGGCAAGACGCTTCTCGCCAAAGCTACCGCCGGCGAGGCGCATGTGGCCTTCTTCGAAACGAGTGGCTCCGAATTTGTTGAAATGTTCGTGGGTGTGGGCGCGGCGCGCGTGCGGGATTTGTTCGAACAAGCTCGCAAAGCTGCCCCCGCAATCGTGTTCATCGATGAGATTGACGCCATTGGTCAGAGCCGCGGGGGAGTCATGCGCCTGGGGAACAACGACGAACGTGAGCAGACGCTCAACCAGCTGCTGGCAGAGATCGATGGCTTCAAGACGGACGCGAGCACACCAGTCATTATCATGGCTGCGACCAACCGCCCGGAGGTACTCGACCCAGCGCTTCTCCGCGCGGGCCGCTTTGATCGTCAGATCGCCATTGGCAATCCCGACCTCGTCGGCCGTGTCCAAATCCTGAAAATCCATAGCGGAGACATAAAGCTGGCGGCGGATTTCGACATGGATCGGGCTGCTCGCATGACCGCTGGATTCAGCGGTGCTGATCTCGAAAACACCATGAATGAGGCAGCACTAGCGGCCGCGCGGCGGAAGGCTGTAGCGGTCGCGTTGAGCGATTTCGAGGCGGCTATCGAACGCGTAGTTGCGGGCTCCGAGAAGAAGAGCCGAGTAATGAATGAGCAGGAACGAACAACGGTCGCATACCACGAATCGGGCCATGCGCTCGTGGCCGAGCTGGTGCCGCATGGCCAACCGGTCAGCAAGATCAGCATCGTTCCACACAGCCGTGGAGCTTTGGGTTACACCATGCAAATGCCGACCGAGGATCGCTACCTGCTCACGACTGCGGAACTGCAGGACCAAATCGCCGTCATGCTTGGCGGACGCGCGGCGGAGATGGTGGAGTTCCAAACCATCAGCACGGGAGCGAGCGATGATATTACCCGGGCGACCGATTTGGCTCGCCGGATGGTCACCGAATTTGGCATGAGCGACAAGCTCGGGTCAGTGCGCTATGCAGGTCAACAACTTCAGTACCTGGGCAGATCGGTCGAGGACAGCGGCCAGATCAGTCCGGAGACTCGTGAAGTGATAGACAAAGAAGTTCAACGCCTCGTGACCGAACAATATGACCGTGCCCAGGAGTTGCTGAAGAAGCATCAAGCGGCCCTCAAGACGTTAGCCGGTCGCCTCCTGGAGCAAGAAACAGTAGACGGTAGTATCGTTAGAAAAGCGTTGGCGGACGGTGCGGCCACCTCCTCTCCTGCCAATGGCACTCAGCTTGAGCCCGTCGCTGCTGCCGATAGGAGGTCGGTGGCCTAAAGATTGCCCACGAGACGGGCGGCGATACTGCGTCAGTGGTTCCACAAGCACGGAAAGGAAGGAGGGGAAATGAACATAGCTTTCCTGATCGGAAGGATCATATTCGGGGGATATTGGCTGATGGCCAGTTTCAACCACTTCAAGAACCTCAACTACATGAGCGAGTACGCCAAAGCGAGGGGCACACCGTCTCCCATGCTTGCCGTGGCAGGAAGCGGAATCATCCTGCTGCTTGGTGGGCTCAGCATGTTGCTGGGTGTCTATCCCGTAGTCGGGATTGTTCTGCTGATCATCTTCCTGCTGGGCGTGTCTTTGCAGATGCACAGCTTCTGGAAGATAGACGATGCTCAGATGAAGCAGATCGACGAGATCAATTTCACGAAGAACATGGCGCTCGTCGGAGCACTCTTGATGTTCCTGCTGCTGCCGCGACCGTGGCCGATGGGTCTAGGGATCGGGTAGCGTCAAAGCCGCCCAGAGCCGCGGGAAGAATGGTCTCGTGTTTTTCCACCCGACGCAGGTAACTATCGCGGCTTCCAAAGTGCTCTACAAGCTTCCGGGTGTTCTGATTTTTCTATCTTGGGAACGGTGCAGCTTGCAGCACAATCTAGGTATGCAAGCCGCACCGTTCCCCTTTATGTCCCGGAATTGAATAGAATCTCGTTGCCCTACCTCCTACCCCGCTTTCTCTAGTTTGGCAGCCGCTTTCTTCAATTGCTCGGCCGCCACGCTCCTCAGCTTTGCCGCGGACTGGTCGTATTGTTCTCGTATCTGGGTTACTCGTGCGTTTATAGCTGTCTTGGCGTCGCCCTGAGCCTTGGCAGCTTTCTTTTGCAGGGCTTGCACCTTGGCATCGGCCTCGCTCTTGATTTGCTCCGACCTCTGTTTCGCCTGCTCTAGCTTGTTTTGCAGCTTTGTATTTAGGTTGTCGATTTTGGCTTGGAGCTTAATCTTACGTTCGGTCCGTGCCTGAGCGTGCTCGGCCTTCAATTGGTCAATGTCGGCTCTGAGCGACGCCGCCTCTATGGCCCGTAGCTCCTCTTCGAAGTGCTCCGTCGCTGTGCGAAACACAACCCCACCCAATGCTTCCATTCTGGTGTCGACTGGAGTCACCCACTCTTCGCTGACGTCAGCAACCACCGCGCACTTGCCGGGTGTAAGCATGGCGGAAGCATCGTTGAGAAAATCTGCGTTCACGCCAGACCTTTCCACGTCGCCGATGATGCCGGCCGTCGCTCCGACTGCGGCACCGATACCTAAGCCGACTGGTCCCCCGAGCAGTCCGATGAGGCTGCCGATCGCCGTCCCTCCGATGGTGCGAATTGGGAAATCGCCTTCCGCTTCCTTTACGGTCACGGTTCCATCGGCATTCTTCTGGATCACCGACTCAGCATGAATCGCAATGCTTCCTTTTCCATCAAGTTGGCTGAGAGCACGTGATCCTTCATACGCTTTCGATTCGTCGTTAAACACTACAACCATCATTCTTTCCATGAGCGTTCTCCTTTCTGTAACGTTTAGGAGCTTATGCAGCGTTAGCTTTATCCGGGATTTCCTTCTTGGCTTTCAAAAACAGCACCATTGTACGCCCATCTCGCCTGCCCGCGACGTTGTGCAACTGGTAAAGCCACTGCACTTGCTTTATCGTCGCGGTGCCATCTGCGTGCTTCGCATGCAGCTGGCGTCCTTCTAATTTGGCGCGCTCAGGGGACGTTCCCAATCCCTGGTACATTCCGTTGGCTGTGAGTATTGGAGTCTCTTTCTTGCTCCTCTTCATAACCGAAGGATCGGTGCGTCGTACCGCAGAAGCTTATGCGGAAGCCTGTTAGCCGAGAATTTAATCCGCATCTCCGTTCCGAGGACACCGTGGATTCTTGTGTCTGGGTCCGTCCAAACAAGTCACAAGTCTGTATTTTCAGGCATCTAGGGGGAGTAATGGGTTTAGGATGACACCCGCGAGCGAAATAAAGGCACCGGTGTAATGCTCGGCAACTTCCTCCCTGGCTACCATAATCTTCATGTTCTAGAAAACCGTGCTCGTCTTGTCCGAATTACTTCAGAATCCCAGGAAGACCTGCATGTGGCGATGGAGATAGGTAACGGGAAGTCTTATAGCAAGTCGGCTTATGTGAAGTCAGCCGCGGTTAAATCATGAAGTTGGGGTAAGCCTCAATCGGGCGATTCAGGGCAGATCGGCCGATTGACACCGCTGGGGCGGCCGCCTGAAAAGAAAAAAGGCGGAGCGCTCTTGGCACCCCGCCATACGCTGAACGGCTCCACTACGCTACAGCCTTGCCTTTTGCTTTTTCCTTTGCGTTGCTTCTTTCCCTCTTGGCGGCGAACTCGGCTGCTACGGTCTTTTGCAGCTTTTCGACATCTACGCGGTAGCGCTTGGCAGCGTCCGTGAGGAAGTCGTCCGATGTGCCAGAGCGCTGGTACGCCGAATCCAAGAGGCTGATTTCGAGCAGAATCCCGCAGAGCGCAGGCTCGTCATACGTGCCGACTCGCTTTGCCAGCAGCTCCTGCGGAGTCTTGGCAGCCTTCTCGGTCTCAACTTTATGCCGCTTCGCCAAGATTGGCACTTGGCTGTGCGGCAGATGACCGATCAGGTAGTGTGCGACCGCCAGCAAATCTGCCTTCTTTAACGGAGCCGAGACGCGTTGGAGGATCGTAGCCAAGACACGATGGCGAGTCGTAATGGCCAGTTTCTCCTTTTCGATGCGCTTCCGTTCCTCTGCCCGCTCCCGCTCGACTTGCTGCGGAGAAGGTGTGTTGGGATGGTGGACACGGCAGGTCGGATCGGCGCAAACCTTGACCACCTGTCCGCGCTTACCGCCGTCCATGACAATCGCCTCGGTCATCTTGTCACAGGGTTTCTGAACGGGTGAGAGCTTGGCGCTCGCGCCGTTCGGCTTGGGTTTCCTGATCTCCAACTCGACATACTGATTCCGTCCCACGGGAGCACCCTCGCGGGAATTCCACGCCGCCGAAATCTGTATTAGCTGCGGTTTGGTTTCCAGAGTCTTTTTCACACCAGCGTCAATCTTGGCCCGGAAACAGTCGGGCGACGTACATGAATCTTTTCGCACGTCGGGGAAAAGTAGCTTATTGAATCCGGTTCGCTTCGGACAGTTGGCGCACGAACCTGCCTCGGGAACGAGTGTCTCATCCTGCTTGTCAAACGGCGCGGACGCCAGTTGCAGCAAGATGTTCGATTCAATCCACGCCGCCAACTCCCGCACTGGAATCAGGACTTGGCTGTTGCCTTCGCTTGTCCACAAGCCCCGAAAAGCAGCCGAGAATGCCTCCTGCTGTTGCGAAGCCGGGAGCTTGGCGATCAGCAAAGCGTGGCCGATGGTGATCTGGTCTTTCAGGAAGGCTTCAGCCACGGGCGGTATGAGGTCAGCGAGCCTAATGCGACCATAGATATATGCCTCGCTTTTTCCAGCGCGGGACGCGATGGTGGCGATGGTGTAGACAGGCTCTCCGAGTTCCAGAAGTGATTTGAAACCCAGAGCCTCCTCAAACGGATGGATGTCCTCGCGTTGCAGATTCTCAACGCACTGGCACTCGATTGCCTCGGCATCGGTCAGTTTGACTACGCGGACGGGAAGGTTTCCGAGTTCCGCCAGTTTCGCCGCTCTGAGGCGACGTGCCCCGGCGACAACTTCGTACTTGCTTTCCTCCAGTTGGCGCACCAGAAGAGGGGCCAGAATGCCTTGCGCTCTCATGCTGGCGGCAAGTTCTTCGAGGTTCTTTTCATCGAATCGCTTGCGCGGGTTGGTAGCGGACTCCACCAATATGCTGATGGGAACGCTTCGATATTCGTGACTGATTGCAGTGTTCTGCGCGTCTTGCATGACTATTCTCCTTTTCATGTTGTTGTTCCTCGTAGTGGTTGGGGTGTGGCCGTCACACCTCGGGGATGACGACCTGCACCGTTGTTCTTGAGTTAGGGTTTGGGTTGTTTAAGCGGCAACCGCCGCTGGCTCGGGGGCAATGCCCCCGAGAATCACAGCAGCGGTCTGTTG
>Ga0074046_10003803_pt1 | contig 12488 bp, 7 predicted proteins | sample BogForMeECP23OM3_FD_94441 | JGI IMG/M metagenome (GOLD analysis project Ga0074046, IMG submission 94441) | Bog forest soil microbial communities from Calvert Island, British Columbia, Canada - Bog Forest MetaG ECP23OM3 | ecosystem: Environmental > Terrestrial > Soil > Wetlands ...
CAGCCCTCACGAGGACACGCTAGGCCGCAGCCAGAAAGTGGGGAAAGAAGAAATCGTCGGAATGGTAAAAGCTCTCGAACTTTTTCTCGCCGAAGATCACGACGCTCTCGCCAGGGAGTGGCAAGATCGGCTGGAAAGAATCTCTATCGAAATCAGGAATGTTCCGGGCGTCAGCACGTCTTTCTTTGTCCCCGACATAGCCAATCACGTGCCCCACATGAGCATCACGTGGGACACGGCTCGTATCTCCTTATCGCCTCAGCAGGCATCGAAGCTGCTTCGCAGCTCGACTCCGTCCATTGTGCTCGGAGCCGGCGAAGAACGGCCCGGGCTGGCCATGAATTCGTTTATGCTGCAACCTGGCGAAGATAAAATCGTCGCCCTGCAACTATCGCGACTTCTGCGCGAACACGCGGCCTAACGGACAGTCTCAAATTCAGGACCAGACTCAGGAGAATCTTTGGGACTCAGGAAACGCAGGGCTCAACCGACTGAGTCGAATCGTTCAGTGCTCCGGCATGCGGAGCTTGGATCCTTTTTTCTCCAGCCAGGCATTGAAGTTGTCGATCATCTCCTTCGTCCATTTGGCGTCGATCTGACCAGGCGTGTACTTGCCTTCGCGGAGCATCATGTGACCCCAGTCATCGACCATGTGATCCATTTCTGTGTCGTCGGCGACTTTCTCCGCCAATTGCGGCGGTACAAAAGTGATACCCTCGGGATCTCCGATGGCTATGTCACCCGGCATCACAGTGACATCCCCGATGCGAATAGGAACGTTAATTCCGGTCAGCATGACGCCCTCGAGGGCGGAGGGATCCACGCCGCGCGTGTAGACCTGGAAGCCTGGGATCTCCTGAATGCCGCTGACATCCCGTACCGCTCCGTTGACGATCAATCCGTTGTGACTCTTGGCGTAGATGGCAGTCGAAAGATTGTCCCCGACGATCGTCCCGTAGCGAATTTTTCCGAACAGATCCACGACCAGCACGTCACCTGGTTTCAGAATATCGATAATCCAGGAGTTTTCGTCTCCGATGCGATTTTCTTTCTTGCCGTTCTTGCGAATCACCGAATCTACATCGGGGCGCTGCGGCATAAAGACAGCGGTGACGACGCGACCCACGAGTCGTTCTCCGGGATTGATCACCTTCCAGCCGCCTTCGAACTGGTTGCGGTAGCCGGCATCTTGCAAGACGTCCCAGGCCTCGTCAGCGGTTACATCTTTCAATCGAGTCAGCACCGAATCCGGGAGATTTGGACGACCGTCGGAAAACCGGTCACCCTGCCACGCCGGCGTGAATTCGATGCGCTGGTCTTTCGAGAACAGATCGAGCTGCGCACGGGCCGGCGCCGCCAGCAGCACCAGAGCCAGGCAAGCCATCACTCCGGTAACAAGAGATGTTCTGATCATAGGACCCCGAGCGGAATATTAAGTCTGACAATCTGTCTTATTGCGACCGCGAAAATATCACATCACAGTAGGCGCGGCAATCACTACTCCGACCGGGGATGTGCTTTGAAGCAAGACGCTTTCCTTGCGCGCAAGGCAAGGAGCCGGCGATGACCGTTTCTAAACCGAGCCGCGTGCGTTGGTTTCTGGTGTTCTGGCTCTTCGTCCTCAGCGCCGTCTCTTATCTCGACCGGGTAAACATTTCCATTGCCAGCGGATCTATTGCGGACGCTTACCATCTCAGCGATGTGCAACTGGGAAAAGTGTTCAGCGCCATGCTGGTCGGGTATGCACTCTTCCAAACGATCGGAGGAAGGCTGGCGGACCGCTTCGGACCACGGAGAGTGCTGGCTTGGGGAGTGGCGTGGTGGGGAGTCTTCACTGCCCTGACTGCTCTAGTTCCAGCGAATGTTGCAGCGGCAGTATTCATTTTTGCGGCGATCCGCTTTCTTCTGGGTGCCGGCGAAGCGGTTATATATCCCTCGGCTAATCAGTTCGTCGCCCGCTGGATTCCAATTTCAGAACGCGGCATCGCCAACGGCTGGATCTTCGCGGGTGTAGGCGCGGGCGCTGGCCTTACACCGCTGATCATCACTTACATCATGGTCCATTACGGCTGGAGATCGTCGTTCTGGGTATGCTCGATCATTGGATTGGCCGCGGGCGCGGTTTGGTTTTGGGCGGCCCGAGACACTCCTGGCGAGCATCCTCGAGTGTCGAAATCGGAGTTGGCCTTGATTCGCTCCGGGCTCGGGCAAGGGGAACCGAGGGGGGACCCAAGGAATGAACCGAAAGCGCTAGTGCCCTGGGCCAGAGTGGTGCAAAGCAAAGAAGTCTGGGCGGTCACGGTGAGCTACTTTTGCTACGGCTACGTGGCTTGGATCTTCTTCAGTTGGTTCTATCGCTATCTCGCCAAAGTGCGCGGCCTGGATTTGAAAGCAAGCGCGTTCTACACCATGTTGCCTTTTCTGGCGATGCTGGTGTGCTGCCTGCTCGGAGGAACCATCAATGACCGGCTCACGAAATGGCGAGGATTGCGCGTCGGGCGCTGTGGGCTTGCTGCATTTTCGATCGCCGTGGCAGGGATATTCATCGCCTTGGGCTCGCAGGTTCAAAGCGCGCGCATCGCCAGCGTCGTACTCGCCGGCGGGGCGGGTGCGCTCTACTTGTCTCAGAGTTCCTTCTGGTCAGTGACCGCCGATATTGCGGGCTCGTCTGCGGGTTCGGTATCGGGCTTCATGAATATGGGCAACCAGATGGGGGCGGCGCTTACAGCTTCTCTCACTCCCTGGATCGCGACCCGTTTCGGTTGGACGACTTCGTTTCTCATGGCGGCTGGGTTGTGCTTGGTGGGTGCCGGGAGTTGGCTGGTCGTGGACCCATCGCGACAGCTCATAGCCCTCGACGAAGGGTTGTCGCCCGAGCGTTCGAAACCCTGACCGTTGCCAAGTTTGCGATGGTTTCTCCACTCGGTTCTGATAGGCAGGGCCTGATAATCGAAGTATAATTATCAAATATCGGTGGAGCATGCACTCTGTTCTCGCCGAACTTGTGAACCCAGGAAAAGATGGGGGTTGAAGATGTCGCGAAAATTTCTTTCTGCGCTGCTGCTTGCTCTCTTTTCTGTATCTTGCCTGCTCTTAAGTGTCTCGGTGCCGTTGGCAGCGCAAGCGCAGGACGTCGCCAAACCGAAGCCGCGCGTGGTCGTAATCGGTGTGAACGGCATGGAGCTGGATGTGATTCGGCCGCTCTTGCTGCAGGGCAAGATGCCCAACCTGGCTGGCGTAATCAAGAAAGGCGCCTACGGAAAACTACGCACGGTGTCGGCGCCGAATTGCCCTCGCGTCTACAGTACGATATTCACCAGCACTAAACCTGAAGAGCACGGCGTGAGTGGCTTCATCGTCGGCGGGATCACGGCTAATACCAACATGTTGAAAGAAGAACCCCTCTGGTCGATCCTCTCGAAGAAAGGCGTTAGCGTGGGGATGGCCAACGTACCCGCGACGTTTCCGGTGATGGCGGTCAATGGCTACATGATCAGCGGTATGCTGACTCGGGGCAAGAATTGCGAGGATGGCGTCCTCTGCGCCCCTAAGCTTTCCGAAGTCGAGGGTGGGGATGCGGTTTATCCTCCAGCGTTGAAAGCAGAGTTGCTGAAGAATGTAGGGGATTTTTACATTGACTGCGAACGCATGCCCGCGGCCGCGGACTTAAAAGGGCATGAAACCGAGGTCATCGACGCCTGGCTGAATAAGGTGCAACTGATTCGCGACCAACAGACTCGTCTCTTCGATTATTTGCTCGACCATCATCCCACCGACTTCACCTTCCTGGCGCAGTCTTGTGAAGACCGGACCGGGCATTGGCTCTATCCGATCGCGCCCTACAATGCTGGCTACAATCCCAAGATCAATGGGGTTCGGAGTGAAGCCTTTCCCGATCAGTACATTGCCTTCGACAAAGTGCTGGGAGCGATTTTGAAGCACACGGACGAGAACACCTACGTGATCGTCGTCTCCGACCATGGCATCAAACCGTTGCGGGAATTCGAAGAGACGGATCCGCACGCCCACATGGACCATGAGAAAACCACGCCCGTGATCGCCAAGCACGACTTTGCCGACGGCGACGATGTGCCCGGTTCCTTTTTTGCGATGGGGCCCGGGATCAAGCACGATCTGCGTCTGATGGGATTCGAGGCGTCGGTGTACGATATCGCGCCTACGATCCTGCATATCTACGGGATAGAGCAGCCCAGCCAGATGCACGGCCACGTTCTAACCGAGATATTCGGGGATTCCGACAACAAGCTGGCGCAGAAATAAGGAAGAAGGTTGACTGCTATTTCCCGCTCGCAAATTATTTCTGCTGGCGCAGAAGTATTGCCCGAGCCTCTGCCCGCTTAGCTTCCGCGTTCTCGCCTAGAGCCGAATAAGCTTGCGCCATCAACTCAAAGAGTTCGGCATTTTTGATCTGCGACTTGGAGAGTGGCAGAAGTTGCCGGAGCGCCTCAGCCGAGTTGCCCTCCGCAATTTGCGCATTCGCCAGGCCGAGTTGGGCTTGAAGATTTTGCGGTTGCAGCAAGAGCGCGGCCTCCATTTGATCTTCAGCCGCCTGCGGGTGTTTCAATGCCAGATACACGCGGCCTAGCAGCACGCGGGCCTGGAACTGGCCTGGCTGCAGTTTCAAGCTTGCCTCCAGGGCATCGCGAGCGCCCGGGAAATCGTTCGTCTTCTCCAGCGCCTGTCCTTCAAAGAACGCGGCGGTTGGGTCCTGCGGGCGAAGTTCGAAAGCGCGCTTCAGATGCTGCGCCGCGCTGGCGTAGTCTTCCGCTCTTAGCTCCAACTCGCCAAGTTGAAGTAACGCGGTCGCCGACCGCGGGTTCAGACTCAGGGCTTTCTTCAAGTATTCGCGGGCCTCTGCTTCCCGATAATCTTCCGAAGCGATCATTGCGGAATGCAGCAGGTTCTGCTCTTCGATCTTGTCTTTGGGATCGGGAAGCAGCGAAGGCTCAGGGACATTGGTCGCACTGCCCACGTCAGCGCTGCCCAGATAGCCCAACGCTTTCAATTCATCGATCGTTCCCTGTCCAACCGTTCCGTTGGAAGGCGCAGGCGGCGGTGCTTTGGCCCGGAGTTGAGCCAGCATCCCGCGGAACTTCTGCACCTGTTCATTCCACGGCTCGTATGCGTTGTGCAACTCAGCTGTATCGCTTTGCAGATCGTAGAGTTCCGGGCGCGGAGCCTCGATGAACTTGAAGCCTTCGGCTCGCACCGACCGCAGCGGCGACCACCCGAAGCGGAGAGGATAATCTGTTTCGCCGAAAGCAACGCGCTGCGTGACATCTTCGCCGGAGAACAACGGCCTCATCGATTCGCCATCCAGTCGCGGAGGAGCAGGGATTTCTACGAGGTCGAGCACCGTAGGAAGAATGTCGGTGGTGCGCACCTGCGCGTTGACAACCTTGAGCTTGGCCGGTGCAGCAGCCCGCTCCGGCAATTTTAGAATCAGGGGAACGTGTGTAGTTGAGTCGTAGAGAAAGATTCCGTGCGTCTCTTCATGGTGTTCTCCCAAGCCTTCGCCGTGGTCCCCTACAACCACGATCAGAGAGTTCCTGTACCATCCGCGGGCTTTCAGGTAAGCGACGAAATGAGCAAGAGCGGAATCGGCATACGCGATCTCACCGTCGTACAAGTGGTCCTTGTAGATTCGTGAATATGGGGAAGGCGGCTCATAGGGATCGTGCGGATCGTATAGATGTATCCATATGAAATGCGGCCCCTCTGGATGGGCGCTCAACCATGCTTCAGCGCGGTGTGCGACATCCATGCCTCGCCGCTCCACCCGGCCCCACCGAGACTTGGCGATTGAATGCTCAGGAAAATTATCATAGAAATCAAAGCCGCGATCCAAGCCGGGGGCCAGAGTTTTGCTGTCGAGAATCACCGCTCCGATGAACGCCGCCGTGCGATATCCCTGGGCGTGGAGTACTTCCGCGAGAGTAGAATGCGCGGGCGATAACGGAATGGCAAAGTCCGTAACCCCGTGCGTGCTGGGTAGCAGTCCAGTAAGAATACTGGTGTGCGAAGTATTGGTGATCGGGCTGGGAGTGAAAGCCTGGGTAAAGCGGATACCATCTTTCGCGAGGGCGTCCAACGCCGGCGTCTCGACGCTCTCGTACCCATAGCAATGGACGTGATCGGAGCGCAGTGTATCGATGGTTACGAGGAAAATGTCGGGCTTCTGGTCCTGCTCCTTAGCTGATCCCGTCGGCGCCAAACCGTTCGCATTCAACGCTGCTGCCAGGCAGCAGCTCAGCAGCAGATAAGAGTGCGTCACGGTCATTGAGACTAGCACACCGGCCGGAGGGCCGGCCCATGAACGGTGTGACGCAGCGGTATAATTCTTTTGCCCATGCTTTCTCTCCGTCGGTTGGTATTCCTGCTGATATCCGGGTTTCTGCCCTTGTGCTCTGGATCGTCGGCTGAGGTGAAGCCCGCACCCAATGTGGTGGTGATCACCATCGATACTCTGCGGGCCGACCACCTGGGGTGTTACGGCTATAAGCAAATTCGCACTCCGAATATTGATGGGTTAGCTTCCGACGCTGTGCGCTTCGAGCGCGCTTACACTCCCGTGCCGGTTACCCTGCCGGCGCACACTGTGATCTTTACCGGGACCTATCCCATGCTCAGCGGCATGCATGATTTCAGCGGCAACAAGCTGAATCCCGGACAACCCACGCTCGCATCCGTTCTCAAGCAGCACGGATACGCAACGGGAGCGGTGATCGGCTCCGCCGTTCTGGACTCACGCTTCGGACTGAACCAGGGCTTCGACTTGTATTACGATCATTTCGATTTCAGCCGACTGGACGCGTCGAATCTCGACGAGATGGAACGTCCAGGCAATCTGGTGGCCGACGTGGCCCTGGACTGGCTGGCCAAGAATCATCGAAGCAAATTCTTTCTCTGGATGCACCTTTACGACCCGCACTATCCCTATCGGCCGCCTGCTCCCTACAATGAGGAATACAAAGATCGTCCTTACGACGGTGAAATCGCCTTCGCCGACGCCCAAGTCGGCCGCTTGATCACTTATCTTAAAGCAAATGGTCTTTATCGAAACACGCTGATCGTGCTCACCGGCGATCATGGGGAAAGTCTCGGCGAACACGGCGAGAAAACCCACGGCTTCTTTGTCTACAACACGACGCTGCACGTACCCGTCATCATTCGCCTGCCCGGAGTTTCGCCGGTTAGAACGCTATCGGAAATGGTGAGCCTGGCAGACTTGATGCCCACAGTGCTGCAGACGCTAAAGCTTGACGTGCCTAAGGAAGTGCAGGGTGTGAGCCTTGTACCGCTGATGACTCCGAGAGCGCCAGAGAACTCCCGCAGCCTTTACGCGGAAACATTCCTGCCCCGCCTGCATTTCAATTGGAGTGAGTTGAGGGCAGTTGAGACCGAAAAATATCAATTCATCGATGCCCCGAAACCGGAGCTCTACGATCTCTTGAAGGATCCAGGCGAAACCCAGAATCTTTATGAAGAGAAGAAGGCCGTAGCCGACGAACTGCGCGCGCGCCTTTCCACGCTGATCAGTCAGTACAGCGCCGGTCAGGAACTGGCTGAGAAAACGGGTCTTGACCCGGCGCTGATGGAGCGTCTGAAATCCCTGGGATATGCCGGCTTTTCAGGGGGCGGCAATCCCGCGATCACCGATCGATCTCTGCCCGACCCCAAGGATCGTGTTCAGGTTTACGAGTTGATTTCAGATGCCATCGCCGAGAGCCAGCACGGAGAATATCAGAGTTCGGCGGAGAAACTTGCCGCCGCGTTGAAGACTGAGCCGAACTCTGTTCCTGTCCATTATCTGCTGGGTCTTGATTATTACCGCCTGCGCGAGTTTCCCCAAGCCGTGGACGAATTGCAACGTGTTCTGGAACTCAGCCCGGATTATTCGTTGGCCGTTTTCAACTTAGGATTGGCCTATGCTCGCGCCGGCGACCCCGACAAGGCCGTTTCTACGCTGAAGCATGCTCTGGATCTGGATGCCACGAATTTCTCCGCTGCCTATAATCTTGGCGCCGCGTATGCCCAAAAACAAATGGTGCCCGAAGCTGTTGCGGCCTTCCGCCAGACGATCGCAACTGCCCCGCAATACGCGCCCGGCCATCGCGCGCTCGGCGAGATGCTTCTTTACCAGGGACAAGTCGATGATGCGCTGGCGGAGTTGCGCCGCGCCGCGGACCTCGATCCGCAGGATGCCGGCACCCATGTTGCGCTTGCGAAAGCGTTCTCGGCCAAAGGCATGAGCACGGAAGCTGACGAGGAGATGCGGAAAGCGAAATCGTCTCAGCCTCAGTAGCGCTGTGTGACAAACGTTGCTCTACGATCATCAGAATCAAGATGAAAATGCGAACAGCGGGATTGAAGTGCAGCCTTCGATTCGTGTCCTGCCTACTGCTGCTCGCCTTGCAAGGTTTCTCGACCACTTCTCCCCCCAGTTCAAAGTCTGGGCTAAAGAAACCTGCAACAAACGTGATTCTGATTACGATCGACACCGTCCGCGCCGACCACCTGGGATGTTATGGAGCAAAAGAGATTCAAACCCCAACCCTCGATGCTTTGGCTCACGATGGAATCCTGTTCGAGCGCGCGATATCGCAAGTCCCGCTGACCTGGCCTTCTCATGCAGCCATCCTGACCGGGTTATATCCTTTCCAGAACGGGGTGCAAGATTTCACCGGTCAACCGCTGGAGGCGCGCTTCCGTTCCGTCGCCCAAGCGTTCCATGATCACGGCTATGCGACGGGAGCAGTTGTCAGTTCGTTCGTCCTCGATCGCAGCTGGGGGCTTGCCCGAGGATTTGATTTCTACGATGACGCCTTTCCTGCCGAAGAGTTCGCCAACAAAGATCTGGGACTGGTCGAACGTCGTGCCGCGGATAGCGTCACTCGCGCCTTGGCTTGGTTACAGAAAAACCCGCGCCGTCCATTTTTCTTCTGGCTACATTTATACGATCCTCACAGTCCTTACGATCCACCAGAGCCATATCGAACGCAATATAAGAGCCATCCCTACGACGGAGAGATCGCCTATGCCGACCACGAACTCGGGCGCTTGATTGCCTGGCTGAAGCGCAACCAACTCTACGAGCACAGTTTGATTGTCTTCCTCAGCGATCACGGCGAATCCCTCGGAGAACACGGCGAGCAGGAGCACGGTTTCTTCGTTTACAACGCCACCGTGCATATTCCTCTGATCGTCAAACCGCCCGCGGGAAGCGGCATTCGGCCGACCCGCGTAGCGCGGCCAGTGGAGACCGTCGCGGTTGCGCCGACCCTGCTCCAGCTGGCCGGAGTTCACGACGAAATTGAGAAACAACTGGTCTCGCCTGGCCTGTTCGGCGCCGACGCGGAAACTGCAGACGCCTATAGCGAAACTTTTTATCCTTTCAGTTCTTTCGGCTGGAGCCCGTTGCACGCCCTACAAACCGCACGCTACCAATTCATTGACGGCCCCGAACCTGAGCTTTACGACGTGGAAGCTGATCCGGAGGAAAAGAACAACCTGGCGTCGCAGCAGCCAGCCACGCTGGCGGTCTTGAAAGAAAAGCTGGCGACCCGACTGCGGGACCACCGCTTCGCTCCCGCGCCCGATAGTAGCTCTGAGCTAAGTCCGGATGCGATCGATAAATTGCGCGCCCTGGGCTATGTTGCTTATCGCTCGCCAGTTTCGGCCGCCGCTTTGGCTGCCGGCCTGCCTGATCCCAAAGACAAATTATGGGAGTTTAACGCGATCCTGCAGGCGGAAGATGCGCTGCATAGTGGCGATTTTGCACTTTCGAAATCCTTATTGTTGCAGGTGAGGGAAAAAGATCCCGCCATGTACGTTGTGCCTTTCGCGTTGGGCGAAGCCGCCATGGCGCAGCAGGAATGGAGCGAAGCCTCGTCGGAATTCAAGAAGTGCCTGGAGCTTAATCCGCACTTCGATCAAGCCATGTTGGGATTAGCCCGGGCGCTCACGCTCCAGGGAAAAACCGACGAGGCGAAGCAGTGGAGCCGGCAGGCAATTCAATACAATCCGCAAAGCTATCGCGCCTGGTACCAGTTAGGCTCTCTGGAAGCGATTGGCGATCCTCAAGCCGCGGTTCTCGATTACGAAAAGGCAGTCTCCATCCAGGGAAACTTCGCGCCCGTGCGGCGCGATCTGGGCCTTCTGCAATTCCAGCAACACAATTACGCTGAGGCCGCGACAAATCTGTCGCAGGCCGCTGCCCTCGGCATTAATGATGCCGTCCTCTTCAACGATCTCGGAATCTCCTACAGCCGCATTGGACGCCAGCGCAAGGCGATCGAGAGCTACGAGCAGGCCTTGCACCTCGACCCGAAACTCGCTCAAGCTCACTTGAATCTCGGCTTTGCCTACGAACAACTCAAGCAGGATGACTTGGCAGAGCGCGAGTATTCGAGGGCTTGCGAGCTGAAGGCGGAGCTCTGTGAACTCATTAAGCAGCACCAGCTTAAGCAGCATCAGCGGCGGTGAAGGATTATTGCGGCACTGGCGTGGCCTGCACCTCCAGCCGCTTCAGCGCCTGTTTGGCCTGCATGGCGAAGGAACTGTCGGGAAAGGTCGCGATAAAATCCCGCAGTTGAGAAATCGCGTCCTGCTTGCGTCCCTGCTTCAACAGGAGATTCACCAGTTGCAGACGAGCCTGGGCCATGAAGGGGTTGATTTGCATGGCCCGGCGCAGAGCGACTTCAGCTTCCGAGAATTTCTTGAGCTGCAGGTTTAGCGATCCCAACAGGAACTGGCCCAGCGCCGAGTCGGGCTGCCGGCGCAATCCCTCGTCGAGATATTGTTTGGCATCGGGCAACTGGCCAGAAAGCATGCACACATTGCTCAGGTTGAAATAAGCGGCGGCATCGCTCTGGTTCAACTCGACCACTCGCTGGAATTCCTTCCGAGCCGCAGGGAAATCTGATTTGCTCTGATAGTCCGAGCCGAGGTTGTTGTGTGCGAAGTAGTACTCCGGGGCAATGGTAACCGCCTTTTGATAATGACGGATGGCCTCGTCTCGTTTGCCGGCGGCGTCGGCGTCCTGACCCCGCTTGAATTCTTTCACCGCAGATTTAGGGAAGTTGACCGAGTATTCACGAACATCCGTCAGATCGGGATTCGCACCGGGGGACTTTGCGGTCGACATTGAATCCCCTTTTGCCGCCGCCTTCGCAATCAGCGTGATATCGACGAAAGTGGTAGGCCCCAACGAAGTCGCCGGGATGTCGGCCTCCTTGCGCGCCGGTTCGTACAGTTCGTCATTCACGCTAACCGCGTAGGGCCCGGGCGATAAACTGTGGAACCCGAACTGACCTTGCCCATCGGTATAAGTACTATCCCTGGGCGCTCCCAGGTACTCGAGTGTTACCATGATCCGCTGCGGAGGAACGTCACCTCGCTCCGTGCGAACGCGGCCGATGATTGAGCCGAGGGTCTCTTGCTGAGCGAGCAGGGGACGACACGTGAGCAAAGCGAAGCACAGGCACGCGGCCACTCGAACGCACGCGCGGGACTTCGCTGTAGCTGGCATACACCCCGCAAATAGAGCGAAGGGCCTACCGGGAATTTCCGGCAGGCCCCTCTTCGTAGTGTCGGACTTCCTTAGAAGCCCAGCTCAGAAACCCAACTCAGAAGCCCAGTTCAGAAGCTCAACTTAGAAGCTCAGCTTCATGCCAAGCTGCAGATTTCTGGCGTTAAGCGTAGCAGCAGCTTGACCAAACGCTGGATCGTCCAGACTGTTGTGGGCGCCGCCGCCAGTTGCCGCCAGAAGGAAGTTTGCACGGTTGAAGATGTTGAAGGCCTGGGCCTCGAACTTCAAACTAACCTGCTCGGTTAGCTTGAAGTTCTTTCCCAGCGTCATATCGGCAAACCACTGACCGGGACCGACAAATTGATTACGCCCGAGGCTTCCAGCGCAAGCCAAGCAGGGCGCGGACAAAGCCGGCAGAGTCGGCTGTGCCGAGGCGCCGCCGCAGGATGAGGATGCTGGACTAACGCCGTTGAAGAAACTGAAATTGGCGCCAGGGCACCATCCTGTAGCCCACGTATAACGGCCAGGCTGGAAGTTTGCAACATTGCTGTTCGGCCGGTCAACGCCCGGAGATTGGTTGTCCAGGGTCCACTCGCCACCGGCGTTGATGCAATTTCCATTGGTGACATCCGCTGCCGTGCAAGCCACAGCGGCGCTTGGCGAACTGGCACCCGGCTCAATGAGGCTAGCTGAAGTGTTTCGCGCATATGGAGACCAATGGGCGCCGGTCTGCATCGAGACGATGCCGTTCCAGCTCCAACCACCGATAGCGACACCTAGCGGTCCATGCAAGTTCTGTCCCGGCAGTTGCCAAACGTAGTTGATTACCAGGCGCTGACGGATGTCGAATACTGCGTTGCCGCGGTCCAGACCAGGATCGTTCACGTCGGTACTGTAGCCGTCGCCGCCCGCTGCACCGGCGGCGGTGGTAGCCGCG
>Ga0074046_10003805_pt1 | contig 12488 bp, 12 predicted proteins | sample BogForMeECP23OM3_FD_94441 | JGI IMG/M metagenome (GOLD analysis project Ga0074046, IMG submission 94441) | Bog forest soil microbial communities from Calvert Island, British Columbia, Canada - Bog Forest MetaG ECP23OM3 | ecosystem: Environmental > Terrestrial > Soil > Wetlands ...
AGGATTTGGCTCAGCAAGCCGGCTGAACTGGCTTGTGGCGGTACATCGTATTGAACCGTACTTATTTTTTTGATATGCAATTTTGCTCACTTCCCCCTTTTCCGGTGCTGATACAATCTTTTACTTGCAAACCTGTGCGGACCCATCAGCGGCCCAGTTTCCGGCATCGATATCGATCCAGTCCGACAGGAAGGCTCGCGCTTGGCGATCATGCCAACGGGCCCTCGGTACTGAGTTGCCTATCCGTGAAAACGCCCTTGGTAACCATCGCACTCGCACCGTGATAAAGTTGAATTCGATGCGCGTTCATCTCGTAAATCCCAGCGATAACTCTTTCGGTACGGCTGTCATTACACCCAGATGGCTGTTTGTCCTTGCGGCAGCGACACCACGTGCCGTCGGGGACCCCATTCTCGTCGACGAGTCCCTGGAGCAGATTGTGCCGGAAAGCATCATGCCGGGAGATATTGTTGGCATCAGTGTACACACGGGGAATGCTCTGCGCGGATATGAGGTCGGGCGGATGGCGCGCGGACGCGGTGCGTGGGTGGTCTATGGCGGGATTCACGCTACGCTGTTTCCCGAGGAGGCTTTCGAGCGGGGAAATGGCCATGCCGTAGTGAAGGGAGATGGCGATATTGCATGGGGCAAGGTCGTGGCCGATATCCTTTCAGGCCAACTGCAAAGGGTGTACGAGGGCGGCCGGATTGAAAGTAGTCAGTTTTTGGCAGCCCGATGGGACCTGATACCGCGTGATAAGTATATGTGGGCCTCGGTGCAGACGATTCGCGGGTGCCCGAAGCATTGCTCCTTCTGCAGTGTCTGGCGGACCGATGGGCAACAGCCACGGCAACGCCAACACCAGAGTGTGATTGACGAAATCGTCGACCTGCGACGAATGGGTTTTCGATTTATTGCCCTGGCCGATGACAACTTCTATCCGGTGACGATGACCGATCTGCGGCTGGCCAGGGAACATAACAATATCGCCAAACTTGAAGAGTTGACGGCGATCCGCGCAGAGCGGTTTCAACTGATGGAAGAGCTGGCAAAGCTGCCAGCAGACATGGTGTTCTTTACCCAGATCACGATGGAGGCCGGGGAGGACGGCGAGTTTCTGGATGCTATGCACAAGGCCAATATTAAGGGGGCGTTGGTGGGCGTCGAGTCGGTAACGCCAGAAGGGCTCAAAGCGGTCTTCAAAGACTTCAATTGCTCTGGCGAGGCCCTGGCGAAGCAGTTGCTGACCTTCGAACAACATGGCGTCCATGTGCTTGGCTCCTTCATCTTTGGTCTCCCCACAGACAACCCGGCAACGTTCGAGGCAACGGTCGAGATGGCACTGAAAGCGGGCATTATGTTTGCTCAGTTCCTCATGATGACGCCGTTTCCGGGAACTGTGGATTTTGTGCGCTGGGAAAAAGAGCAGGCAAAACATCCCACGCTCGTGGGCGATGTTCCGATTACCAGATACTGGTTAATTCCGACGGATGTCCGTCCAAAGATGTTTACGCCGCATCCCTCGATGAGCTCGGACGAGATTGGGGAACGCACACAGAAGGTTTGGGACTCGTTTTATACCTGGAGCGCGATCTGGCAACGGTCTGCTTGCGCTCCAAGGCTACGGTCCAGGATCGCTTTTGTCTTCCTTTCGAAGCTCTACCGGCAGATGTATGCGGGAACCGGAATTTCGACCGATAGCGCCCGCAGAAAGAAGTCCCGGACCTGGGCCCGGTTGATGGCGAGACAATGCAAGAAACTGTTCCAGGCAAAGCCAATGCCGGAGTTGCAGTCACCAGCATGGGAACTTGCATTTGCATCTCCTCCACTCCATCGTCCTGCGCCCCCGGGGGGCGAGCACCATCACGAGGCGGGGCCTCTTGTCGCTTTCCCGAACAACTGACGCCCGGAAGCGGCGTTTCCCGCCGCCCCTATCACAGCTCGGTCACTCGCCGTTGCACCAGCAGAAAGTACAGCGCCATCAGAATCAGGAGCGATCCGTTCACGCTCAACACCACGGGTGCTGTAAATACGGGAACCAGCCATCCTGACAGCAGGTTTCCCATGGGCATCCCGCCGCGGAAGGCGCAGTTGTACACACTCATCACGCGGCCGCGCATTTCGTTGGTGGTAATCAACTGCACCAACGAAGTCACCGTGGCAAAGACCGCCATCATGGAAGCGCCCACGATCAGCAGCATGGTATAGCTGAGCGGCAGCCGTCTCGAAAGTGAAAACACCGCAATCGCAGCCCCCAGGCAGGCGAGCATGGTGATGGCAAAGCGTCCCTTGTGGCGAATGTTGCCCATTGACGCAACCGCCAGTGAGCCACAGATAGAGCCGACCCCCATTAGAGAAAGCAGATTGCCGAAGGTTTCCGGACCGCGATGGAAGATGTCTTTGACGAACACCGGAATATAGGTCCGCATGGGCATACTCAACGCGGTCATGCAGAACGCCAGTACGATGAGCGCCTCCATGGAGTTCTGCTTGCGAACGAACTTGATGCCTCCCTTCAGGCTGGTCAACATTGACTCTCCGGTACTCACCGGCAGGAACCGGGCGGTGATCATCAGGAGCGAAATAATAGGCGCGAGGAAGGAAAGCGCATTCAGCCCGAAGCACCACACCTCGCCCAATCTTCCTAAAGCCAAACCGGCGAGTGCGGGCCCGACCGTTACCGCCACGTTGAACTGGATGGAATTGAGCGCAATGGCATTGGGCATGTCCTCTTTGTCGACTAGCGTGGGAATCAGCGCCGAATACGCGGGGCCGCCGAAGGCCTGAGCAAAGCCTGAAACGAAGGAAAGACAGAGGATGGGCCAAACGTGGGTCAGTCCATTCGCCACTAAAATCGTGAGCACGGTAGCGCTGCCCATCTGCACATATTGGGAGGCTAGGAGGACCTTGTGGCGCTCGATGCGGTCGGCCACCACGCCGCCGATGAGCGAAAAGAGGAAGATGGGAATGCCGCCGAGAAACTGGTCCAGCGCGAGCAGGAAGGCCGAGTGGCTCAGACGATAGATGAGCCAGCCCTGGGCGACGATCTGCATCCAGGTGCCGATGCTGGACGTGCAGGCGCCGAACCACATCAAACGGAAATCACGATAATGAAATGCTTTGAATACCCTGCGAAAAGTTGACGTTGCCATGTGGTCGCGCGTCTCTGTCGTCCCGGATTCCTATCTTCGCACGGGCGGGCGGGAAGACGGCAGGGGTCTCTGATGAGATGAGTGGGGGAGGGAGAGGGATTCGTTCTTCAAGGCCAGGCTGAAAACACATAACTTACTGAATTTTATCGGTGCAGAAAACGCTGAAGCCTGTCGATACGCGGTATTCACACACGTATTGCACACCCGGATCGTGCCGGCAATCTCACATTCTCCCAGCGGCGCGTCCAACCGGCACTCAGGCCTTACAGGCGATCATCATCCCAAGCACAACCGGCAGATACAGAACCGAGGCCAGAACCACGCGACGAGCCAAGATCCTGGAAGTGGATTTCATGAGCTTAGTCACGTGATAGAGCAGGTACGCGCCCGCCAGCGACACCACTAACAGATAAAGGGGGCCACCGCGGCCTGCCAGGGGTAGCATCGTGGTTAATACGAGGACCACGGTGAAGCCGAGAATCTCTGCCCGTGTGAAGCGGGAATCCAGATCAAAGCGAGGCAACATCCGGTATCCTGCCCGGGCGTAATCCTCGCGATACATCAGGGCAATAGCAAGGAAATGCGGGAACTGCCAAAGAAAGAGGATGGCAAAAAGGAACCAGGCATTCCGGTTGATGGTCGCGGCGGCGCCAGCCCACCCGATCAACGTGGGCATAGCGCCCGGGAAAGCGCCCAACAGCGTGCACAGCGGGGTTTTGCGTTTCAGGGGCGTGTAGACCAACAGATACGACAATAACGTCGAAATGGCGAGAAGGGCCGACAGCCGGTTCACAGCGACAGCAAGATACAGTCCTCCGGCGATGCTCAGCAGCATCCCGAACCAAAACGCCTCGCCGGCACTAAGTCTCCCCGACGGGAGCGGACGAGAAGCGGTGCGGCGCATCTGGCCATCCCAAACCCGCTCCAGCCACTGATTCAGAGTTGCCGTCCCGCTGGCAACCAGTAAAGTTCCTATTAGCGTATTTACCAAGCCGCCGATTCGCAGGGGACCTCGAGAGGCCAAATAATAGCCCGCTGACGTGGTTATCAGGATCAACAGGTTGACCTCAGGTTTAGTCAGGATGTAATAGTCCTGGAGCTTGAACCTGAGCGTCGTCAGGGAAGCGGGATTAGTCATCACGTTTGTGGTCGCCATTTCACCATTCTTGGCCGGGGTCGACCAGCATGCCGGCCTTGCCTACTCGCGGGTCCGAGTCCTGCCCATCGTGGAAACGGTTCCGGCGGCTATAGGTCATCCAAGTAATCCCCAGGGACATCAGGAACGGAGGGACCATCAGGATCAGGATTCCGCTGCGGAGGGCTTGAATAAATCGGGCCGTGGACGCGGCGGCTTGGGTATAGCACAGCGCGCAGCTCTGGCCGAGAAGCGCAGGAGGAAGCGCAATGAGCATCAATCCCATCGCAAGGATGACGCCGAGCCGTTTATGACTCATTGTGAGGCTCCCACGTTATTGGCTGGAGGAGAAAGCCTTTCCATCCGATTGCTGTCGGTCCAGCTGTACTGCAGCGCGGCAAAAACAAAGATGGTAACTATCGCCACCCAGGTGACAAATGTCCGGTTCTCTGAGCCCAGGTGCATGAAGAACACGACTGCCAGTACGGCTTCGACGATGGCGAGCAGAAGCATACGGAAAAGCATCGCCGACACATCAATGCGTTGATATGCGATGACGAATTGCAACCCGGCGATGGCGAGTATGACGACGTAAACGATTAGGTACTTTCCGAGCTTATCGGAGTACTCTGCGGCTGCACCAGCCTGTCTCGTGAGGTTCATATCATTCTGCTCCCGCGGCTATTTCGAAACATTCAATAGATACACCAAAGGCACAACAAACATCCATACCAGGTCCACGAAGTGCCAGTAGAGACCGGTGATTTCGAGGTCGTCGGCGTCAGAACGCCCGCCTTTGTACCGCAAGGCGACAACGATGAGAACAATCACCCCGACCGTGACATGGGTCAGGTGCAACCCTGTAATGCTGAAGAAGACGGCGCCGAACAGATTGTTACCCCACGGGTTCTTGTACAGGCGGACGCCTTCGCCAATCAATCCCATCCATTCGCGGAGGTGCAGGAAAGCGAATATCAAACCACCCAGGGCGGTGATGAGGACCCAGCGGACAGCCGCGGGCCTGTCGCCCGTCTTGCCCGCCCTGACTCCAAGAAACATGGTCAGGCTGCTGGTCACGAGAATAAACGTCATGACCATCGCGTTGACGACCGTGGGATAGAACTTGAAGGGCGTCGGCCAGTTTAGCGAGCCATTGCGCAGAAATCCATAGGCGACTAAACAGCCCGCAAAGGTGGCCGCGTCGGCAATAATGAACAGCCACATCGCCAGTTTCTTCGTCGGAATGGCAAACGGCGACGATCTCTCCAGCACTACGGGATGGCTTCCCATCGCCAGATCCGATTGGCTCACAGCGCCTCCTTTATTGCCGGACTAGATTCGCATCCACAGCAGTAACAAAAGATAAAGCCACAGCGCACCCATGAAATGCCAGTAGTAAGAAACGGTGTTGAGCGTGCTCATACGGAGCGTCGGGGCCGGCTTGCTCAACCGCCAAATCACCAACGTCAAGCCCGCCAATCCCCCCAGTACGTGAAGCGCATGGATCGTGGTAAACAGGTAAAAGAACGAGCTGCTGGGATTCGTAGCCAGATACAGTCCCTGCGATCTCAGTTGTAGCCAGGCGACATATTGCCCAGCCACGAACAGCAAGCCGAGTCCCATCGTGAAACACAACCAAAGCAGGGGAACGGAACGCAGCCTCTGCACTCCACGAACGAAGGCGGCCACACGTTTGCGCGCAACCTCCAGAACGCCTCCGCTGGCTAGCAACACCAGGGTGTTGAAGTAGAGCACCGGCGGCAAAGTGAAATGCCGCCAGTCTGTGGAGGCGCCCTGGCGGACGACCATGGCGCTGGTAAGCGCCGCAAAGGTCATTGTGATGGCCGCCATACCAACCCAGACGCCGGTCCTGGAAGCGGGCGAGCTGTCCTCAACGGCGCAACGCAAGTTGCCGGTGGGTGGCGGCAAATCGCGCCATCCGCCGTCGTGGGAGGTCGGGCGAGACTCGATTTTCGGCGGTTCGTGGACGGTAGTTGCCATAATCTACTGCACCCTTTGTACTGGCCCTTCAGCCATTCCTGCCCGATTTCTCAAAGGCCCTAAACCCTCAACGACCATCACCTCTCATCGCGCGCAGAGTTGGTCTGCTCGGGCGAATCTTGCATCACGAAGTCGCTAGTTTCACCCTCAACGCCGTACTGGTATGGATCGTGATAGACCACTGGGAGTTTGCCCCCGAAGTTATCAAACGGCGGAGGCGATGGGATCGACCACTCCAGCGAGGTCCCCTCCCAAGGATTTTGCGGCGCCGGCTTGCCCCAGAAGCGGCTGTGGATCAGGTTATACAGAAAAACCAGTTGCGCTGCACCGGTGATCAAAGCGGCAATCGTGATGAACTTGTGCACGGGCATGAGCGGCGCCATAAAGTCATCGACAAAGGCCTGGTAGCGGCGCACATTTCCCGCCATCCCAAGATAGTGAAACGGCATGAAGATGCAATACGCGCCGACAAAGGTGACCCAGAAATGGATTTTTCCCAGAGTCTCGTTCATCATCCTGCCGGTCACCTTCGGGAACCAGAAGTAGGTTCCGGCGAAGATTCCGAACAGTGCAGCCACAGCCATCACCAGATGGAAGTGGCCGACGACGAAGTAAGTCGCGTGCAGCATGATGTCAATGGACGGTTGCGCCAGGAAAAAGCCGCTGATGCCGCCGCTGATAAACATCGAGATAAAACCCAATGCAAAGAGCGAGGCGGAATTGATACGCAATTTCGAGCCGTACAGACTGCCAATCCAGATCAGCACGATAATGGTTGCGGGAATCGTGATGGCCAGCGTGGGGAAGGAAAACGCGATCGACGAGAACGGGTTCATGCCACTTACGAACATGTGGTGTCCGTAAACCATGTAGCTGAGAAACGCGATCGATAGCATCGAATAGATGATCACCCTGTGGCTCAGCAGAGGCCGGCGCATGTTGGTGATCAAGACATGAGAGACAACGCCCATGGCGGGCACAATCGCGATATAAACTTCCGGATGCCCGAAGAACCAGAAGAGATGTTGCCACAGTAGCGTCGAGCCGCCGGAATGCGGCTGTATTTGATCGTTGACTACCAGGTTGGAGGGAATGAAGAAGCTGGTACCGGCGACATGGTCCAGGATCAGCAGGATGCAAGCGGGCATCAATACTGCAAAAGCGGTCAGGCCGATGCACGAAGTGATGAACCATGCCCACACGCTAAGAGGGAGACGCATCAGGCTCATCCCTTGACAGCGCATGTCGAGGGTTGTGGAGATGAAATTTAGCGATCCGAGCAACTGGCCAACGCAAAAGATCGCAATCGAAACCGCCCACAAGACCTGTCCGGTGCCTTGCCCAGGTCCGGCGACTTCTCCCAGCGCGCTTAACGGAGCATAGGCCGTCCAACCCGAGAGTGGCGGTCCCTGGGGAACGAAGAAGGCCGCGACGGCGACGATGAAGGCGACAAACGTGACCCAGAAGGACATCATGTTGATATGCGGAAACGGCATGTCCTCGGCGCCAACCTGGATCGGCAGAAAATAGTTGCCGAAACCCGCGAAGGGAGCCGTGGTGAGCACGAAAAACACCATGATCGTGCCATGCATAGTCATCAGTTGCAGGTAGTACTCCGGAGTCATCACGCCGCCCGGCGCCCCGGTCTTGGATAGAAACTGGAGTCCATGAATGGCGGCGTTCGGCCAGGCCAGGTGGATTCTCATGATCCAGGACAGCACCAACCCGATGTAAACCGCCACCAAAGCCAGCAGGTAATATTGTTCGCCGATGACTTTGTGATCGAGGCTAAAAATGTACTTCCGGATAAACCCGGTCGGCGGTGCATGGTGATGGACGGCGTGCGCGGACATATCGTGCATGGTATGACCCTCAGTCTCCCCGTATTACGCGAAGCGGATGAATGACCTACTGCAATGCTGCCTGCTGCTTCAGCCAGTTGTCGAAATCTTCCTGCGACATGACTTCCAGATATGCCTTCATGTTGTAGTGACCCAGCCCACAAAGCTGCGTGCAGACAATTTCGTATTTGCCAATCTTGGTTGGGGTGAAGTGCACCGAGAGATCGAGACCGGGCACGAAGTCCTGCTGAATGCGCAACTCCCGCACGAAGAAGGAATGGCCAACATCCTTGGAGTGCATGAGCAAATGGATCTCCCGATTTACCGGCACCGCCATTTCGGCGGTCACAATGTCATCCTTGGAGTCGGGATCATGCGCGGTATCGAGACCAAAGAAGTTTTCTGTAGCCTCGTTAATCATCTCGGGATGCAAGGGACCGAAAGTTCCGTCCGGTCCGGGATACCGGAAATAGAAGGCGAACTGCCCGGCCTGCACCTGGATGGGCAGCGCGCTCGCCGAAGGTGGAGTGAAATAGATGCTGGCCCAGGCCTTGGTCCCGAAAGCTCCCAACGCCATCACCTCAAGGCCCACTATAATGAGTGCTGCCACCACCAGTCCCTTTGCTCCTCCCGGAAAACTCCTGATTTTCTCCCCTTTGGGGCGATTCGAGTATCGCCAGATGAAGAAGGCCAGGACGAGCTGCGAGGCCAGGAAGCAAATGCCCGCCTCCACCATCGTTTCTGACATCTGATCGTCGATCAGCTTGCCGTGGACCGAGATGTCAACCGGCGGCTCCCAAGTGTGCATTACGATGGGAATCGCGGAAGCAATTGCGATTACTGCGAGGGTCACCGCAAAGAATTTGGCCATAGGTCTCCCACTGGAACTCTCTCCTGCGCCGCCCCTGGGCCAAGGGCGGTCATACTCAGGCGCCGTCTGCGCAGAGGCTGCTACTTCGCTTTGAAGGTAAAGTTCGCAGTCGCTGCTTGGCCGCCCGCCACCGTCACCTTCTGCGTCTGGGTACCGTAGGTTTCCTGCCAGGCGGTGACCGTATAACTTCCGGGTGGCACGTTTTCGATGGTGTAAGAGCCGTCATCGTTCGTGGTCGCATAAGGTCCCTTCACGACGACGTGGTAGCCGTGCATCCAGGGATGGATGTTGCACTTCACCGGAATGGCCACTTCCTCCGCCTTCCAGCTCTGGACGATCGGCGCCGCCCCAGGCGGCTGGGAGCGGTTCCAGGGAATATTTCCGGTCATCGGGTTGGGCTCAGGATGGATGTTGTGCGCCGTTGGGTCGCTGGTGGTCACCTTGTATTCCTGTCCCACGTCCATCGCTAAAACATGCGGGGTGTACTGGCACCCTTTCTGATCAAATACGGGAGTGGTTGAAGGTTTTTGGCTTGCCGCCTCGGCCGACAGACCCTGCGAAAGATAAAGAACGACATTCTCCAATCCGCCATTCTTGCCGACCACGACCAGCTCCAATTGCGCCGGACTGTTCGCGTGATACTTGACGCAGAACGGGTCCTTCGACATGTCGATCCCCTTCATGTGCGGAGCGGTACCGTCAAGTTTCACAGTCCCTGTAACTTTTCCGTTTGCCGCGGCACTTACTTTAGGCCCGTGGGTCAGGGCCACAGTCGCAACCAGCAATAATGCAGCCAGCATTCCCGCAACTTTCGACCGGGTTTTCATAGACGAGCTTTCCCCCTCATTCTTGGTGGTTACTTGGTTCCAGAGCTGTTAGTCGATTTTTCGCCGGCCGGATTTCCTGCCGGCGCAGGAGTCGCCGGAGTCTCCGGAAGCTGACCATTCGGTTCCAGCGGCTTCAGCCCGATTTGTTTGGCGATTTGCTTCTCCACGGTGTCTTCCGGCTGCAAGGTGCGTAGATACATCACCAACTCCCAGGCCTCATCGGGCTTTAGGTTGTCGGCAAAGGAGGGCATCGGCGAGCCATCCAAACCTGTCATGAAGTCCTTGTACATGGCCGCGTCCGTTTCACCGCACTTGAAGCGCTGCGAGTCGTGGAAGTTGAAGGGCAGGATTGGGCGGTTCTCGTCGTCGGTCAGGGTAGCGGCAGAAGGTCCATTCCCCCGCCCAGTTACGCCGTGACACTTCCAGCATTCCATCTTCTGAAAGACCGCGCGGCCTTCCTTGATCCTGTCGGCTGTTACGGGAGGTTCAGGTGGGATGACGATGGGAGTACCGGGCTTTTCGGTGAGCCATCGCGGCGAGAAATGTTTGACATACGCGACGAGATCTACGCGGTCCTGGTTCGTGAGCGGCAGCCAGTGGGGCATGTTGGAATTCAGCATGCCGCGGCCGACTGTGTCGTAGAGGTCGGTGTCAGTAGGCAGTGTGCCAGTGGGCGTGGAGCGGCAGCGAAAGATGGCTATGGTGAAGTTGCGCGGCTTGGGATCGATCCACATCGCATTCTCGCCCTGTCCGTCGCCGACGACTCCGTGGCAACCAATGCAGAACCGCTTGTAAATCGGCGCGCCAATGGTCGCATGCCCGGTCATGTTTCCAACGTGGCTCTCCATGTTGAGCCGCTGCTGTTCGCTGTACTCGGTTTGCTGTGCCCAGCAGGTGATCCCGAGGAGCAGGACCGCCACGGTACCCAACATCGAACATCTCAGAATTGTTATGCGCATCGGGTTTCCTCAGAAGGCAAAGTCAAAGCCCAGAAATACGCTGCTGGTGTTTAATTGTGTGAAGGTCAGAGGCGCCGCACCCTTCTGTTGCACCAGGGCATACTCGGCGTGATAAGCGAAACCTGCTCGGCTAAACATGAACGGGTAATAGCGGAATCCGAATGTATATGCGTTGATGTTGCTGTTGTTCCCGGGAGTGGTGTTGAACGCCTGCTGCGACATTCGCACGAACTCATCGCGTTGGATAAAGATCACCTGTGGATTAAAAACGTAGTGGGTCTCGACAAATCCTCCATTCCATGAAGTCGCTTGGGCCCCAGGCGGCAATGGCACGTTAGACGGTGTGCTGGTTGCGAAGTACGCGTTGTCCCAGCCATGCTGATAGAAAAGTGAAAAGTCGAGTTTCTTCACGTATATCAGCGCAAATACGCCTTCACGATTGAAAGGTTTGTTCCCTACGGAGGTGACGGGTTGTCCATACGAGGTAAGGGTGTACGTCGGAGCATTGCCGAAGAACGCATAAGCACCGACACGATCGACTCCTCCCTGGTACCCCGCATCGAAAGCTTGGCTGGCCGTTACGAAACCGCTGTAGGCGTTCTTCGAGGACAAATTGACATTTCCGTCATTGGAGCTGAGGAGCGCAACCGAGTAGCGAGTTCGGTCGTTCAGCGAATGCCCCATCAACTCCGCTCCCAGCTGGTTGTCGCCCATCTGGCCGAACACATTGCTGTCACCGAGCGGGATGAAGTGATAAAGCTGGTAGTAGCCGCCCTCGTTGGAGAGCGTAAGGATTCGCTTCTCGGAAATGATGTTGTCCAGTTCGAACTTGCCCAACTTGAAGTTGAACCATGGGCTGTTCCCAATGTTGTCGATCCTGGCCATGACGGTTTCGAAGTGGAAAGCGCCGGTGTTGTCAGACGAGGGGAGCAGATAAAACGAGTAGTTCTTGTACAGCGTTCCGCCGGTGTGAAAATCCAGGCCGCTCAGGTCAAACCCATTACTCGTGACTTCCTCGGGGACCTGGCCTCCATTGGCCGTATCAATGGCAACCTGGCTGGTGCTCTCACGATGCCAGTTGGGCGTCATGCGGAACGTCGCCGGCCAGTACGAAGGATTTTGCCAGATCGGCGAATCGCGATCGTTCATCAATTGATAGCCGTTGTCCTTGAAGGTTTGCCCGAACACGTTCAGCATCGGCCAGGCTTCGTGGCACGCAGAACAGGGCAGTCCGTATTTCCGGGCAAAAGCGGGAATCGCTCGTCCGGGGGTGGGATTGCCAAAGAATATCAAGAGGAAGATCAGGAGGGTGAGGGCACTTGCAAGACTTGCAATGGCAGAGCCAAGAAACGAGTTCGTGCCGTCCGAGGGAGTCTTAAGCCCAATCTGCATCGCGATTACCTCGCAGCGAGTGGCTAATGCTGTTCGACGCGGTGGCGCACGTCCCTACGTATTTTTTCCCCGAGAACCCCACAAACTGTTGGGGGATACTAACCCGTCTTGCAACAGATTGCAACAAGTTTTTTGACAAATTTTTCACATCGCAGACACATCTTCGTGACAACCTTTGCGGACGAACCTGAACCCAGTGGACATTAGGCGCTTGACAAGTGAACGCCGTTGGAGATACCAATGCTCGGATGCGCGGTTCATCCAAGCGTCGATCCCAATGGGCACAAACGCAGCTGCTGTCAACGGTAAG
>Ga0074046_10003806_pt1 | contig 12486 bp, 13 predicted proteins | sample BogForMeECP23OM3_FD_94441 | JGI IMG/M metagenome (GOLD analysis project Ga0074046, IMG submission 94441) | Bog forest soil microbial communities from Calvert Island, British Columbia, Canada - Bog Forest MetaG ECP23OM3 | ecosystem: Environmental > Terrestrial > Soil > Wetlands ...
GTTTGAAGTCGTGATTACCCTGTTCCGCGGGTATGATGACGAAGTCTCCGCAATCGCCGGCGAGGCGGGCACTGTTGACATTGTGCTCCAGCAGGGCGTGACCGGGGATGTACGCCCGCTCTCTGAAGGAGAGATGAAAAAAATTGCAGATACCCTGTCTCGAAGCGTCAAGATCCGTACCCGTGAGGGAGGTGAAATTGTCTATGAAGGTGATCGGAGTCGTCGGGCTTCCCGCAAGCGGTAAAGGTGAATTCTCAAAGATTGCTGCTGGTACGGGTATCCCGGTCGTCGTTATGGGAGATATGATCCGGACTGCGGTCAAAGCTTCAGGACTGGAACCCACTGACGAAAATTTCGGGACGATGGCAAACAACCTCAGAACTGAACGCGGCATGGATGCAGTCGCCCAGCTCTGCATCCCCAAGATCCGGAGCCTGTCCGCACCTCTTGTGCTCGTTGATGGTATCCGTGGCAATGCGGAAGTTGAATTATTCCGTCAGACTTTTGAGGGATTTACCCTTATCGGGATCGAGTCTTCCTTCGAAAAACGGCTTTCGCGGATAGCAGCCCGGGCACGTTCAGATGATTTTTGTTCCGCTGATGCCCTGCACAACCGCGACGAACGCGAACTGAGCTGGGGGCTGGGCAATGCCCTTCGAAATGCCGACCTGACCCTCAGGAATGAAGGTACCCTTGACGCGTTCTCAACGGCTGTCCGCGACCTCCTTGCCACACTTGGACGTGAGAGATGACCCTGCAGCCCTACTTTTCCTCTTCAGCAAAAGTCTGGGACGACATTTCCTGGGTCTACCAGATCGAAGAGTCTGGTTACGCAGGCTGGGAGATTGTAGGAGATGGTAATTACCGACTCGACAACCCGGACTGCTTCAGAAAGATACAGGAAGTGATCACCACAACAAAACTTGGTGTGACCGTTCATGCCCCCTATGGCGACCTCAATCTCGCAACGCTGAATGATCCGATCTGGCGTGAATCTATCCGCCAGATCTGCACCTGCATCGAACATGCCGCGCCCCTCACTGATCGTGTCACCATCCATCCCGGTTACATTTCGCCCATAGGCAAGATGATGCCAAAAAAGGTCTGGGAGCTCCAGAAAGAAGCGCTCAGGCAGATTGGAAAATATGCTGCTGATCGGGGTGTCCTGGCCTGCCTTGAAAACATGATCAGCGCTAAGGAGTTTCTTTGCAGGTTCCCGGAAGAGCTCATCGGGATGACCGAAGGAATTGAAGGAGTTGGGATGACCTTTGATTTCGGGCATGCGAATACGATCGGAAAAGTGGATGAGTTCCTTCCTTTTGTAGGAAGGGCAGACCATATCCATATCCATGACAATCACGGTATGTCGGATGAACACCTTCCTCTCGGTGACGGCACCATCAACTGGGAACGTGTCGGCAGGACAACTGCCGATCAGTATAGAGGAAGGATTGTTATCGAAGGGCGGTCGGTTGAAGAAGCGAGGAAGAGCCTTGCCGTTTTCAGGAGATGGTTTGCGTGAGCGGTGAGCCGAAGCGAACCGCTGGAGCAGAATCCCGGGAAGGATTGGGCGTGAGCAGTGAGCAGATGCGAACTGCCGGAACGGAGTTCCGGAGGGGTTGTATATGAGCGGGGAAACACTCCAAGTCTATTTTCTCGGAACTGCGGGGGCACTTCCTACCCCGGTGCGCAACCCTCCGTGCATCTTGATACGCCATGGCTCCGATACCATGTTATTCGATTGCGGCGAGGGGGCGCAGCAGCAGATGATGCGCTCACGGTGTGGGTTCACCGTCAACGCCATCTTTGTCACTCACTGGCATGCCGACCACTTTCTTGGTATATTCGGCCTCGTCCAGACAATGTCTTTCAACGGCCGTACGGAACCGCTTACCATTTATGGTCCCGAGTGGGTGCATGAATTCGTGAAAACCCTTCGCCATGTGGCACGCTTCAATCTCAAATTTCCCCTTGAGTCAGGAGAACTGCATGACGGGTCATGGGTACGTTTTGAAGGCTACACGGTCACCGCATTTGCAGCACGTCACGGCCTCCCGTCACTGGGATATATTCTTGAAGAAGACCCGCGCCCGGGACGGTTCAACCGCGAGCACGCTGTTGCTCTGGGAGTCCCGCCCGGGCCTCTTTTCGGAAGGATCCAGAGAGGAGAAACCGTCAATATTGCCGTCGGCGACTGCCTGGTAGCCGTCAGGCCGGACCAGGTCATGGGAGCGCCACGACCCGGGCGAAAGATCGTATATACCGGGGACACCCGTTCGATCCATACTTCCATCATGGATATCGCCCAGAATGCCGATCTGCTGATCCATGACGCCACATATGATGATTCCGAGTCGGCGCGGGCTGCAGAGTTTTACCACGCAACTGCATCGCAGGCCGGGGAAGCTGCTGCGGCCCTGAAGGCCCGGACACTTGTCCTCATTCATACCAGTTCACGATATACTGATCCCGGGGCCCACATAACTGACGCACAGAAAAAATTTGACGGGCCGGTTCTTGTCCCCAAGGATCTGGACATGATTGAAGTAGCATTCCGCGACTGACCGGGTTTCCCTTATCCTGTGATCTCATTTTGCAGATAACAAGTAAATTAAACATTCAGTCACCCATTGATGATCATACAGGAGAATAGTACCGCGTAGCGTTGACGATACTAATACCATATCGCAACAATATGCCCATTTTCGCCGTGTGCAGTGAGAGGAGATTATGCAGAATAATGACGTAAATGATGTGCTGGTCTACCGGCTCGGCGCCGGGTGCGACCTTGCCGAAGTTGAGGAAGGGAATATTTATCAGGGAAAGGTGCAGGGTTTTGCAAATTTTGGGGTGTTTGTTCAGTTAAACGACCGAATCAAAGGACTCGTGCACAAGAGTAACATCAAGGCCGATCATAAGGAACGGGATTCTATCCTCGTCAGGGTTCGCCAGATCCGCCCGAACGGGAATATCGATCTCGAAGAGGTCCAGATCCAGGTGTATCAGGTTCAGAACGTGGAACGAAAGTCCACAACGGTAAAAATTGCAGATCTCAACAACAGGGTGGGAAAGACCGTAGCAATCGAGGGGGAGATCGCCCAGATCAAGCAGACAAGCGGGCCCACTATCTTCACGATCGTCGATGAGACCGGGACCCAGAACGCAGCCGCATTTGTCGAAGCCGGCGTGCGGGCATTTCCCGAAGCCGAACTCGGTAACATTGTCAGGGTCGTCGGCGAGGTGATGATGCGCAACAGCCAGCTCCAGATCGAGGTGGATGCATTAACCATTCTTTCGGAAGAAGAGTCCGTGTTGGTGAGGGTCAGAATTGAGAAAGCCCTGGATGCGCGGGCAGAACCGGAGAATATTCCGCTCCTTATAAAAAGTGAGGTAATGGAAAATCTCCGCCCCGATATGAGGAAGATCGCAAAGATTATCCGGAAGGCGGTATTCACCTCCCAGCCGATTATCCTGCGCCACCATGCCGATGCCGATGGGATCTGCTCGGCGGTCGCCATCGAACAGGCCGTCGTATCGTTGATCCGTGAGTCAGGGGGTGATTTTGACGCGGATTATTTCATGTTCAAACGAGCCCCGTCGAAGGCTCCGTTCTATGAGATCGAAGACATCACCCGTGACCTCGATTTTTCCCTGAAAGATCATATCCGGTATGGACAGAAGATGCCACTGGTTCTTCTCACGGATAATGGATCAACAGAAGAGGACGAACCTGCGTACAAGATTGCCAGCGTCTACGACATCCAGTTTGTAGTCATCGACCACCACCATCCGGATGCAACTATTGACAAATACCTTCTGGCCCACCTGAACCCGTACCATGTCGGCGGGGACTTTGGTATAACGGCCGGTATGCTCGGGACCGAAGTTGCACGGCTGATCAACCCCAAGATCGAACCCCTTATCCGTCACCTTCCGGCCGTAGCCGGCGTCGGTGACCGCAGCGAAGCCCCGGAACGGGCACTCTTCCTTGCGCTCGTCCGCGAACAGTATCCGGAGGAAACATGCAAGGATATAGCGCTCGCCCTTGATTATGAGCAGTTCTGGCTCCGGTTCAATGATGGCAGAGAGATCGTCAAGGACATCCTTGATCTCACGGGCCATGCGGAACGCCACAGGAAGCTGGTCTCCCTTCTCGTTGACGGGGCAAACACCATGATCGAGGACCAGATGAGTGCATGCATGCCCCATGTGGTCCCCCGTATCCTTGCGAATGATGCCCATCTGTTCCTGATCGATGTCGAGATCCATGCCCACAAATTCACGTTCCCCCCTCCAGGGAAAACCTCCGGTGAAGTGCATGACCGGCTCTGCAAACAGAACATCGGTAAACCCGTTGTCACCATTGGCTTTGGCCCTGATTTTGCCGTACTGCGATCCCGGGGCGTACTCATGAACATCCCCCGCATGGTCCGTGAACTCCGGGTCGAGATTCCTGGGGGGGGCATCAGCGGCGGCGGCCATCTGGTTGTCGGGAGTATAAAATTCGTGGAAGGTATGCGCGAGGTCGTTCTTGAGGCATTGATAAAAAAGATCGCCGATGCACAGGTTCAGAACCTGTGAATAGCCATTTTTTTAAAAATTTTATCAGAGATGGATCAGTTCATACGCACTGCTTCCCATGCCGATTTCTTCAGCATATTTTATCTGCCGGAAGCCATCTGTATTGGCGTGTACACCGGTAAATTTATCCTCTCCTGCACGGTGGTGCGTGGCGAGGAGCGATTCCCTGTATCCCTGTTGCAGGTTGACGAGATCGAAGCTGGCCGCATCAATGGCAACCGGGTCGCGCGATGCAAGAATTCCGATATCCGGGACGATCGGTGCGTCACTGAACGGGAAACAATCACAGTCCGGCGTGATCCGTATCAGGAAATTCATGTAACCCACCCGGCCCTCCTTTCCAGCGACTGCCCCGTATGCATACTCCACCATCCTTTCCATGAACACGGGAATCTCGGTCTCCCAGTCAATATCGATCGCGTGCTCCGGGCATGCATGCATGCATTCGAAACAGCCGATACAGTTCTCACGGTTAATTACCGATTTTTTTGCTACAATGCTCATCGCCGAACTCGGGCAGACCTTCATGCAGGCTGCACATCCGGTGCATTTCTCGCTCAAGGTAAACGGTCGGGCATTGTGCTGTGCCCGTTTTCCCTCGGGAGGAGCACACCCCATGGCAAGATTCTTTATCGCACCGCCGAAACCTGAAACGATGTGTCCCTTAAAGTGACTCAGGACCAGCATGCTGTCGGCAGAAACAATGTCACCGGCTATCGACACCTCGCTGAAATGTTTTTTACCGATCGGAACTTTCACCACATGTTTACCAAAAATTCCATCCGCAATAATGACCGGTGCCCCCACTACTGCAAAATCAAAACCGTGCAGGATAGCAGTGGTGATGTGCTCCACCGCGTTTGAACGGCTGCCCCTATAAAGGGTATTGGTATCGGTCAGGAATGGCAGACCCCGGCACTCTTTCACCTTTTCCACAACCTGTCGCACATAGACCGGGCTGATAAAGCCGTCATTTCCCACTTCTCCAAAATGGAGCTTGAGTGCAGTTTTATCCCGTGGTTTGATCAGCTCTGAAAACCCCGCACGGTCAAAGAGCTGCTGCACCTTTGCTGTCGTACATTCTTGATCAGAATGTGCCCGGAGGCTTGCGAAATAGACCGGACTTTTCATGCTTATGCCTCTGCAGAGGGAATTGTTTTCCGAAGTACTAGAACCCATCGTTTCCGTGAAATGTCCTGTTGCAGGCACGGACAGGTTTCCGTGACAAAACCCCAGACCCGTGCGCCGGAAGCGACGGGTCATTTAATTATCAGACAGTCTGGATCTTTACGTGCTGGGACAATCCTGGGAGAAGAGTGTAGCGAGTCTTTTCAAGGTGGCCCTCGACTTAAGAGGTGAAAAAAATCCTTGAATGATACATAAAGAAGAAAAGTTTAAAAGGAAAATAAGTGAGAAATTATTCCCGCTTGCCGAGGTAGTGGTCAATATAGAAGAGATGGCCGATAATATCACCAACGATTCTTACCTGGTTGAGAACCTCCAAGGCCTGTTCCTCCTCCTCTACCTGTTCTTTGACAAACCACTGGAGCATCTCGAACGTTGCGTGATCTTTTTCCTTGATAGCGAGATCAACGATAGCGTTGATCATCCCGGATACTTTCTGCTCATGGGCATACACATCTTCGAATACCTTTCCCGCAGATGTCCATTTTGCCTTCGGGGCCTCGATAGCACCAAGGGTAACTTTACCCCCGCGAGCAACGATATACTCAAAGATCTTCATGGCGTGTGAACGTTCTTCCTGCGCCTGAACCCGCATCCATTTTGCGAATCCCCTCAGACTGATTGTCTCTAAATACGCTGCCATCGAAAGGTAGAGGTATTCTGAGAAAAATTCCCGGTTAACCTGCCGGTTCAGGGCTTCTTCCATGGTCTTTGAAATCATCTTATAACCTCTGATGCATCGTTCATTGGTTTTCTCATTAATAATGCTTTCGTAATGCGGCAACATTCATGAGTATAATATCCGGCGTCATGTTTTTCCTGAAATAAAGAATGTTTGATTATAAATGAGAAAATTTACCTGCCAACTTTCTTTCTTTCGGCGTCCATATCCAGAATAATTTCAAGTTCGAGTGACTTCCCGTACGCTTCCTGTGCTTCATCGTTCCTGCCGAGTTCATCGAGGCAGACCCCCTTGATGTACCATGCTGCAGCATCGTTACCGTTCAGTGTGGTGGCTCGCGTGCTGGCAAGTATCCCCTCGTCAAACCGCTCGAGGTTATAGAGGACCAGCCCTTTCTTCGACCATGCGTCGGCATAGTTCTGGTCAAGGGCGAGCGCCCGTTCGCAGTCAGCAAGCGCCTCCTTGTACCTCCCGGTCTCGATGAATGCAGTGGCCCTCAAAAGCCAGCTCTCCGGATAATTTGGATCGAGAGACAACGCTTTCTCGAAGTGGATTATCGCCTCCTTATACTTAGTACGTTTTGCCAGCGCTTTTCCTCGTTTGAGCAGCTCCACAACTTCTTTCACCGGCATGACGGTCCTCCGGCAAATCTTGGCTCGCGAAGCATCATCCATCCTCCCATGCGTCCGTTATCAGGTCACCGAATATCTTTTTCAGCGCTTTCTTCTCAAACTCCTCTTTGTTCTTGTGGGCTTCAAGCAGGTGTTTTGGCTCCTCCCAGACAAACCAGTCCCTCATGGTCATGTACGAAATGAGGTTATCGGTCAGATTGACCCCGATCTTATAAAGGTCAAAATAGTAGTCGAGAGTCGGTTCCGCGTCCCATTTCACAAGATTGAGCGGTCGCTCCATGATTGCCAGCATATTGTCTCCAAAGACTTTTGACTGGTACCAGGCAGTCTGAGTCCAGCGTGTGGTCAGCATTTCCTTCACCTCAAGATGGTTGAACTTCTTCATCTGGGGGATGTTCAGGACCGGCATCAGCTCGTCGGCAGGAAGTGTCTTGGCAAGGAACATGTCACGGGCGTAGAACATCGCCTTGTTCAGCACAAAATACCGGCGGGGAACAATAGTTTCCTGCTCCATCATTTCGTCCATGTCGGTTTTGCTCTCTTTCATGACATGGTAGAGCTGGGTCTTCCGGATCTTGGGCATGCGGTGGTAGACACTCGCGTTCACGATTGCGTTCCACGGGAGCTCGTTGATATCGTCATTGAAGTGCGCAAACAGGATGAAGAGCATCTGAATAAGTTTCTGAACCGGAAGTTTAGTCTCCTTTTTTGCCTCGTCTTTCAGCGCATCCAGGTAGATCTGGCGCATCCCGCGGTACACTGAGTCCTCGGTGTAGGAACAGACAAGGTATCTTGATTTTTTTGCTGCGGCACCTTTGATAAGCAGGTTGGTGCATTGTTTGGCGATGACGAAGTCCTTGAGGAGGCCAATGTACTGTGCCGGGAGAATGATGACGTTTTTCTCAATGTCGTACGTATAAATATCGACGAGAGTTCCCCCTGGTTCGGCATCCGCCTGGCGAAGGAGCGAGATTTCCGTATCGAGGATCTCCTCGGTACTGGTGAGAAACCGACGGATAGGTTTGGACAAAGGGATCTCGGTCTTCATTGTGTGGCTCACCAAAAAATCGGTTTTCCGGGATTTATGCTTTCTATTACCTCCATGGGCGCTGATACGAATTAATCTATCCTCAAAAGCGGGACCGGGTTTTGCCGGATGAAAACTCACGTTCTTTTTTCTTCTGCGACCGGATGAACGTACGGTTCGGTCCCGTCATCATATTGGAATTTTTGGCCGGAAGACACCCTGATTGACATATCAAATGTCCTCAATAGAGGAAAAAAGCCGGGGGTTTGTAGTCCGGATATTGGCGGTTATCCAGGGGATGTTGACCCGGTTAACAAGCGTGAAAGGGGATGGATGCAGACATACTTCCAATCACCCGCCTGTGTAATCATTCTTGAAAATTTTCTGGTAAGATTTGATGAACGGGAACAACCGGCATTTCTCTGTCCAGCACTATTTTAATTCCTGTCCGGCACCATTAAACTGTATGCAGTTGAAGAAAAAACTGGCAGATCTCTTCTCAAAACTTTCCGGAAAGAGACAATACCCCGTATATGAGACGTGTTCGTTCTGCGGGATGCGGGATTACCTTCCATTCCACTGTGAGTACTGTGGCCGGTATTTTTGTAAACGGCATCGGCTGCCATTCGATCATAATTGTAAAAATATTGATGAGTGGAAGAAACAACCGTCCGGCCGCTGAGGTCAACGGCAAATTTTTTTTTACGAAGATAACCTCCCGGCAACCCCGGAGTGTGACGGTAACATTCATCATGAACATTCTCTCGCATTTTTTAGCGGATCATGATCCATTCGCTGTTGTTCATAGTATAGACATTTTCAGAAATCTCGCAGGAGTAATTGGCACGCCGTCCAAGGAACTAAGCGACTATGATGATGGAATGCGTGCAGCAGGAGATGTCCTTGAGGTCTTCCATAGTTATGGTGCCATCAAAAGTCACCTGCAATCTCTCTTAAGATCTTTCACCGGAGTCTTGTTCTCCAAAAATTTAAATATATTTACCATTGTATAAAAAAAATTGCCGATATTTTAATGCTATTAAAAATTTTCATGAGATTGTAATAAAGCAAGGCATGGAAATTTTTTATGATGTGACACTTTTAGACACACCCACTCTGCGGCTCCTGAAATCCTCGATAGTTGTCGCAATAGGAGGAGGACTTCGGCTGCATATCGCCTTCCTTCTCGCAGGTCTTGCCATTCGAATACCGGATTACTGTGCTTTTGCCCTTATCATCTACGCCACTTATACTCTCGACCGTGCCTTGGATTGCAAGGAGGATGCAATCAACAAAATTGAACTCCGAGGAGCAAACGGTAAAATCGGTATTTATGCATGCATCGCGGCATTTCTTATCGGTTCCTTCATCCTTGCACTGGATGGAATATTTTTCGCACCGCTCTTTCCATTCATTGTGGGATATTTCTACACTCACGGGATACGGGTCGGACCATATTCCCTGAAGCTCAAAGGGAGCGCTGGCGTAAAAAATATTATTATCGGCCTTACCTGGGGTGGAACAATCGCCCTCATTGTGAGCCATTGGTGCAGCAGCATCGAAACGGTTCTGGTAATTTTTCTCTTCTACGGATTAAAACTGTTTGTCACCTCTTGTGTGAATGATTTCAAGGATGTAAGGGGAGACTTGGCTGCAGGTATCCGGACCCTTCCAGCATGTCTTGGGGAAGACCTGACGAAAAAAATATTAATTGTCATTATTTTAGCACTTCACTGTATCATGCTATACGCCGTGTTATTCAACATTATCCGGAATGAATGGATACTACTGGTATATAGTTTTGTCATTACAATTTCGTTTCTTCTTATATATTCTTCAGCGTTTGAAAAAAGTTCAGTGTTTATCTACCGGAGGATGCGGGAAATTGTTATATACTGGGAATCCGCAATCAGCCTTGTACTTCGTATCTGCGTTGCCGGTTAATCCAGTGCCTCAATTTTCTCCGACTTCTCCCGAAAATACGCGAAGATCTTCTCCCCCCATGCAAGGGCTGAAGGGTTTTGGCTAATCACATCGTGCTTTGAATCGAATGCTCCGGTACTATAAAATAAAGAGATTGAGAAGTATGAATCGCTGACAACAAAAGAAAATTTGAGATCCTCTTTACTGACATACAGGCTGGCATTCTTGCAAAGGAGATATTCTTCAAGCATTTCGCGGTATTTTTCTGATACGATTTTAAAAACACCGGGTGTAAATATCAGCGACGATTGTTCGCATTTATTTGCAAGAGTCAGGAAAAATTCCGGAAATTTGGGATGAACCGTGTGGGATATCCCCTTAATCGTTTTAGACTGGACGAGATTGTTAAGGAATGGGTTTATATCAAATAATTCGGCATCAGGAACGTCAAGAAGCCGGTAATTCCCAAGATCTTTAACGTCAAAGAGAATCTCATCGGGAAGTACCTCAAGGTTGTGTTCACACCAGAAATTCTGGTTTTTTTCAAAGACTTCTACTGTTTTCACTAGCGGTTCAAGGAAGGCTGCAAGAACCCTTCCCATTGGGGTTAAGAAAAATTTCCTGCCATCTCGTTCAATCAGGCACTCTTCTTCGAGAATTTTTACCTGCGGAAGCATGCCGGTAGAAGTGACCATGAGGGTCTGTTTGATTTCATCCCATCCTTTTGGCCCGCTGTTCAGAAGTATCAGGAGATTCCGTCGTTTGTCGGAAGCTGAAATAACATTCAGAAGGTCGCTCATTCTTTCACCGGGTGTTATGATAACCTCATTGTCATATGAGAAAAAACCTCCTGAAATGTGATTACGGGACCTGCCCTTGTACTGTGAGCCGAACATCGACCAGATGGCATCCGCCCTTGGCCTTGAATATCCTAGAACAACGGTTCTTCATTGCTATCATCACGGTGGATTATAAAATTCCTCGCGCATACCTATCGGATTGTGATGATCCATATCCTTTCAGTCTGACGCCTGGAAAAAACCGGGATAATACCGTCTGGACCCGGATTAGGTAACGGTCATGTGGCAAAGGAAACAGACTGGCGATAAAATGATCGGGAATAAAGATTTCAATTATAATATAAAAGTCGTGTATAATTTTAATAATGTTAAAATTTTTAATGATGTTATAATCGTACATTCAGATAACAATATACAAGAACTGGTCTGATAATTGGTTGGTGTGTGGGTACCAGCATAGCATCACATCCACAACGGGTCACACACTCCGCAGCTGGTGCCGTCTACCGGGTGGCCAGCTGCATTTTCATCCATAACAATGAATGGGAACAAGACGATCATCGGTCTCGGGTATTGGCCTGCATATCAAGAATCTCCTGCGCAGGAATCTCCTGCGGAACCCCTTTCGTACTACGGTTCACAGGAAATTGCAGGAACCATTGTTGAGGTATATGAGTATAATGTGCTCATTCCCGCCTCATTGAATATCACTGGACCTGATGAAACAAGTGCGGAAATTATCATGCGTGATCCGGTATGAAGAATCAGGTTATCGGTATGACTGCATCAATCGAACCAGAAAAAAGCACAATTGGCAAAATTACCGCGTCCGGAGAGATCATTGACGCATCAAAAGAGATTCTCCAGGCTGTGAGCCGGATAATCCGGATCTCTCCTGTCCCCCAGTTTCTGATAGACCAGGACCACCATGTGATCTGCTGGAATGGAGCCCTTGAAGAGTTAACCGGCATAAAAGCAGAGGATATTGTCGGGACCTCCGAGCAGTGGAAGGCTTTCTATCCGGTACAACGGCCGTGCCTTGCCGATCTCCTTGTTGACGAGAATTACCGGGAGCTAGGGGCTTGGTACCCTGACAAATATTCCCCATCTAATCGTGAAGAAGATGCCTACGAAGCCACGGATTTCTTCCCGCAGATTAACGGCGGTAAATGGCTGCATTTCGCCGCAACTGCAATCAAGAACCGGGACAGTGCCGTTATCGGGACTGTTGAGACCGTGGAAGAGGTTACCGGGCGGAATCATGCGGAACCGCCATTTGAGGAGGTTGGTGCGGTCCTCCGCAGTTTCGATGGTAATACTGACATTATATGGGGGATAGCCGAGATCGTGGAAAATATCATTACTGACATATCGGACAGTTCAACTACCGCTGATACATGGAAAAAGCAAGAAATAAAAAAATTTGCCAGAACTGTTCCGTTTACGGACACGTTTTCGGAAGACAATCTCCTATGGATCGAACGCGTGAAAGAGAGCCACCATATCGATAAGCCGGTCACATTTGAATATGTAAAACGGTCCCTCGAGGGAGAACGCTGCCTTTCCTCAACGGTCTGCTATCTCGGGACATCGCCACGCGGACACCAGCGGTTTGCCTATAGGATCCACGACAACACCGGTCAGAAATGGGCCGAA
>Ga0074046_10003807_pt1 | contig 12485 bp, 6 predicted proteins | sample BogForMeECP23OM3_FD_94441 | JGI IMG/M metagenome (GOLD analysis project Ga0074046, IMG submission 94441) | Bog forest soil microbial communities from Calvert Island, British Columbia, Canada - Bog Forest MetaG ECP23OM3 | ecosystem: Environmental > Terrestrial > Soil > Wetlands ...
AGGCCGGTATTCTCGGCATTCTGGTAGACAAAGCAACGGGCCGGCCAGAAGTTCTTTTGCACAAGTGCATCGCAAGCTGCAGGAGTCATGAGGATCGGTTGAACCGATACTACCGGCTGCGCGTAAGGAGCCGTCAGCCCGGCCGTAAAGTCGTAGGCGGTGGTTCCGGAAGCGTTCGGGAACGAAAGTGTGCTGGTTCCGGTGGTTGTAACGACCGTAGTCTGGGCTTGCGGTGTGAATGACCAGCTCAGAATATCCTGGTTGTCATCGCCGCCGCCGGTTGCCGCCGTGAATCCAACCCAGGCGTTGCCATTGTTCAGGCTTAACGTGGTCAGGTCGAATGAAATGCCGCCCGGAAACAAGTCAATGTTATCCAGAATTACATCCAGCAGCTTGGTGCTGGGGCCCGAATAGTTGATGGTTACGGTATGAACGTTGCCATCGGCGAGGTTGATCGGATTGGCCAGTTGGGTGAGATCGTTAATAGCAATCCTGCAGCCCGGATCTACGCTGTTCTGGCCAGTGCCTGAGCAATTCTGAATGGTGACATCGCTGTTGCTCGGGTCGATGCCGCCGTTCAGGTAGCTATTGAACTCCACGGCCAGACTGTTTGGAATGCCGCCCGTTGAAGACGTGCAGCCGATCTGAGTGTCGTCACCGAAGCCGATGCCGCAACCGTCAGGGCCTAAGGCAGTCGTGCCTGCAGGCGAGTTTTGAATCAGGAACGCAATTCCATCGGCGTTGCCGGCATCTCCAGGGGTGGTACCGCTTAGCTGAAATGTGAACGTGGTGGAAAAGGCGCCCGAGACGGGCTGCTGAGTTGTATACCAGGCAGACGTCGCCCAAAAAAACTGATTTGGGGTAAGCCGCAACACCTTCGTCACTCCAGCTGGCGGGGGCGGAACTGGCGCGTAGAAACCCGGGTACCCCATGCCCGCGCCGTTGTTGTTGAAAGCGAGGCAACTTTGGTTCGAGCTGAAATCTGGAAGATAATTGGGAGAGGTGGGGCAGCTCTGAGCCCAGGCTCCGGCGCTCCCAGCAGTAGCCATCAAGGCGGTTACGGACAGCATGATTAATTTCGCGATTCCTATTCTCATAATCCCCCCTCGGCTTTTCGCCGAGCCCGTCGATTGCGCCCTCAATTTAGAGTGAGGTTCACCGCATGAACGTGGAGCGAACGAAGATCCCCGTGGGCGGAGACCGCCCGCTTCGCCATGCTCACTAGCTTGTTGAGTCTGCTATTGAATGGCGGTCCCTGTCAACTGAATAAACGCTGAAGAAGAGGACATGAAGAGCGGTGAAAGTTTGTGCACTTCCAATGCATTTGCTTGCGCTAACGCAGGAGTTCTGCGGCAGTTCCGTATCGTTCAGTTTTCATCCAGGGATGCCGAACCTGCATTTGCCTGCTTCAACTGATCGCTCAGTGAACGCAGGTTCGTTCTTTTGAACCGGGTCCATTCCTCCATGCGCGTCTTTGCCGCTCGATCCGCTTCCTCAAATACAGCGATGGCCTGCGATGGTACCGTTCGATTCCCGCTCTCAACGACGCGCAGCGCAGAAGCAATGCCGCTGCTTGCAAGCTCCAGGCCCATGCCATCGCCTGAGCGCACCCCGTTACCGGAGAGAATTTTCTTAATTGCATCCTCGGCCTGAGCGATCCCCGTTTTGAGGTCGGTCGGCTGCGTGCTTAGCTTTTGCCCAGCGGCTGTGAGCCGCGCTCTGACCGAGCGAATGTCAGCCAAGGTTTGCCGAATTGCCATCGCTTCCGTGAACATCTGCCGGCCAAACTGGTATTGCTGCTCCAGCTCCGCTGGAGTCGAGGCTGAGCGGGGATCCATGGCCACCTTGAGGGGCTGCGTTGTGCTGACCCCATCCACCGTGAGTCTGACCTCATACATTCCAGGAATTACACGCGGTGCGCGCGGGGCGCCATATTCCTCGTCATCGCCTGGCCCCTCCGGATTGCCGCCGATTGGGCTCCAAGACAGATCCCAGACAAACCGGTGCATCCCCGGTGTTGTCTCCAGAACCTCCGGCTTTGGAAACCACCGTTCTGCGATGGCGACGGGCGGGCGCTTGCTTTCTTTTCGTGAGCCGGACGAGAAAACGCGGACTGTCTTTCCCTGAGAATCGAGGATTTCGAGCGTCACGTGTTCTGCGGCACCCTTCAAGTAGTAGTCGATAATTGCGCCGTTCGGAGGATTCTCGGCTGCAGGTTCTTCTGGCGGAATCGGAGTTCCCAGGAACCGATCGTTGTCGACCCGCACGGCGCTAGCAGGGGAGTAGAGCCATGCCTTAGCAGCACCCATCGCACGGTTAACCTGCCGCAATGACGAGATGTCGTCGAGAATCCAGAATGAACGTCCATGCGTAGCAATCACGAGGTCATCATTGTGAACGACCAGGTCCTGCACCGAGGTCGCGGGCAGATTCAACTGCAGGGATTGCCAGTGGTCGCCGTCATCGAAGGAAACGCAGACTCCGAGTTCGGTTCCGGCAAAAAGCAAACTCTTATCCTGCGGATCCTGCCGCACCGCGCGCAGAAATGAGGGCGAAGGAATTCCATCCGTGATGCGCTGCCAACTCGCACCATAGTCGCGCGTACGGTAAAGGTATGGTTGCTGGTCGTCCAGTCGATGCCGGTCGACCGCCGCATACGCCTCTGCGGCGTCAAAATGCGAGGCCTCGATCAGCGATATCTTGCTCCAGTCGGCCAGTCCCTTGGGGGTGACATCCTTCCAGCTTTTGCCTCCATCCCGTGTCACATGGATCAGCCCAGTGTCGCTGCCGGCCCAAATCAAATCGCCATTGAGGCTTGAGGGTGCAATCGTGAATACGACGCCATATCCTCTTTGCTTCGAGTTCTCAACCGTTGCCGGTCCCTCGGCCGCTTTTTCTTGTGCCGGTTCGGCCGCGCCGGTCAAATCCGGACTGAGCGTTTCCCAATGCAGGCCGCCATCTGTGGTCTTCATCACGAACTGTGTGCCTAAGTAGAGCGTCTTCTTGTCAAAAGGCGAGAACACCAACACAGGCGTCCATGGATCGCGATACTTGCGCTCGTTGATTTCCGTATTCCAGGAGACAACCGGCCACGGAGTGATGTCCTGGCTGAACGAGGTGCGCAAATCAAAGCGGTCCACCGAACCGTAGGTGCCCGTGAGGTAGATGATGTTCGGATCGTTGGGGTCGGGCGCGATGTATCCGCTCTCACTTCCACCCGGCGAGAACCAGTCGCGCGCGGTGATCTGTCCGTGGTCGGTACGGCTCGGCACCGCGATCGCGCCGCTATCCTGCTGCGTGCCGTAAACGGCATAAGGAAATTTGTTATCCGTGATGACGTGGTAAAGCTGAGCGGTGGGCTGGTTGTACCAGGAACTCCACGTCTTGCCGTAGTCCACGCTGATGGTGGTTCCCTGGTCCGTGCCCAGAATCATGCGAGTCGAATCCGCGGGATCGACCCAGATCTGGTGGTAGTCGTCGCCACCGGGAGCGCCACGAACAATGGCAATTGTCTTACCGCCGTCCTCAGAGCGATACAGCGCAACATTCGGAATGTAGATCACATCGTCGTTCTTCGGGTCGATTGTGATATTGCCGAAGTACCACGAGCGGCTGGTGAGCCGGGAATCGGAATTCACCAGCACCCACGAATCGCCTCCATCATCGGAGCGATACAGGCCAGCGGCACCGGCAGCGCCGGCTTGATTGATATCAATCAGCGCATACACTCGTTTCCCATTCGCAGAAACGGCTACTCCTGTGCGTTCCCAGTCACCGTCCGGCAAGCCCGCTCCCGTCAGATGCGCCCACGACTGGCCGCTGTCAGAGGAGCGATAAAGCCCGCTACCCGGGCCGCTGAGCGGAGCATAGGTGCTCCAGGGCGGGCGGCGCGCGTGCCATGTCGTGGCGAAAAGGAGGCTGGATTTCTCAGTGGCGATTGCAACATCCGCCGCTCCGATGTCTGGCCCTTGATCGAGGACCTTCGCCCAATGCATGCCACCATCGGTTGTTTTGAACACGCCGCGTTCGGCATTGGATGCGTACGCATGGCCAAGCGCGGCGACATAGACGACATTCGCGTTCTGAGCATCCACGACAATGCGGCTGATTTGCCGTGAATCGCGCAAACCTACATCGCTCCAGGTTTGCCCGCCGTCCGTCGATTTGTAGATTCCATCCCCAGAGGACAAATCCGAACGAATGTCTGCCTCACCGGTACCGGCGTAAATGATCTTCGGGTCCGAGGGCGCTACGGCAATTGCGCCGATGGAAGCGATACGTTGACCGTCGAAGATTGGCTTCCAAACCATGCCGGCGTCCGTGGTCTGCCAAATGCCGCCGTCAACCGACCCAAAGTAAAAGGTCGTTGCATTTCCGGGAACACCGGTGACGGCGACGACGCGCCCACCGCGAAAGGGGCCGATCAAGCGCCATTTGAGGCCCGAATAGAGTTCCGGCGGAACTGTCTCCGCGGCCGCTGAGACCAGGTTCAGTAGACAAAACGCAAAAACGAGATAGCGCCGTGACCGGCTCCCCAAGTTGTCCAATCAGCAATCCCCGCAATGATTAAAGATGTTCGCTTAGTGTAGCGGAAAGTTCACTTGCAGGAGTGTCTCCTGCGATGTACCGGTCTGTTCACGAACACGGCCACTCGTTTGACCGACGCCATGCAAAAAGGCACAATCAGTTCGCTGCCGCCGCACTACGGCCTGGGGTTCTGCATGAAATTCAGCGCTTTCGTTGTCGTCATCGTCCTTGCTGCGTCTCTAGTGGCGCAGGACACTCAACAAACCGCAAGCTTGCAAAGGCGCTCCATCACTGAAAAGAATCTCTTCGACTTCGTCTGGATCGCAAATCCGCAGGTCTCACCCGACGGCACCCGCGTCGCTTTCACGCGCGTTAACGCCGATGAGAAGCACACCGGCTACGAAACTTCGATCTGGATCGTTGCCACCGATGGCAAGGAAGCTCCCGTCCGCATGACCAATGGCAAGCACGACGCGCAGCCGCGCTGGTCGCCTGATGGCAAGCAGATCGCGTTCGTTCGCGGCGGCGACAAGGACGAGACGGGCAAGCAAAAGCCCGGTCAGCTTGCACTGCTGTCGCTCGCGGGAGGGGAAGCCCGGGCCATCACCGATCTGCCCAAGGGAGCCTCAAATCCAGTCTGGTCGCCCGACGGTAAACAAATCGCGTTCTTGAGCGACACGACGCCGGAAGATATCGAGAAAGTCGAACGCAAGAAAAACAACAAAGCTGCCGATGCGAAGGCAGCGGAGGAGCACGAGTCCGACGTCCACGTTATCGGTCGCGCAGTTTACCGCAGCAACGATGAGGGCTATCTCGACGCCAAGCGTCATAGCCACATCTGGATCGTTTCAATGCCGACGGCTTCCGACGAACCCACCAAGCCCCGGCAGCTCACCAGCGGAAATTATGATGAGGGCGGGGTGATCTGGAGCAACGACGGCTCTCGCATTTACTTCCTTACGCGACGCGTCGACGAACCCTACTACGAGCTCCCGGCTACCGACATTTATTCCGTGCCTTCAGCGGGAGGAGGCGCGGAAAAGCTGGTCACCGTGCCCGTGTATGTGAACGATCTTGCTCTCAGCCCCGATGGGCGCAAGTTCGCCTTCCACGGCTCGGCTGCGGAGCCGGTGCGCTCTTATTCGCAACCCGACCTTTGGGTCATGGATGTTGTGCCAGATGCAAAACCGCAGAACCTGACCGCTGACTTCGATTTCGATATGGGCGACTCCGTGTTTGGCGACAATGCGGCGCCGCGCGGCGGCCATAGCCGCGCTCTCTACTGGTCACCGGATGGCCGCTCGCTGATCGACATCGTGCAGAAGCAAGGGCGCACGCCGATTGTGCGGGTCGATGCGCAAACCGGCGCCGTAAGCGAAGTCACGCGCGGCGATCAGGCCGTGCTGGAATTTTCTGCGAATGCAGACGCCCGCGCGACGGTTGCTCTGGTCTCCACACCCGTCATGATCGGAGACCTTTTTGCTGTTGCCACGGACGGGATCGAAACGCGGCTCACTGACTTTAATCGTAAGCTTTGGTCTCGACTCAACCTCACATTACCGGAGGAGATCAATTACACAAGCTTCGATGGGAAACGCATTCAGGGCTGGATTCAGAAGCCACCCGACTTTGACCCGCAGAAGAAGTACCCGCTGATTCTCGACATTCACGGCGGCCCGCACGCCGCCTACGGCTGGGTCTTCGATCACGAATTTCAGTGGATGGCCGCCAAAGGATACGTCGTCCTCTACGTTAATCCCCGCGGCTCGACTGGCTATGGACAGGAGTTTGGCAACATTATTCAGTATCACTATCCGGGCGACGACTACCGCGATCTGATGATCGGCGTCGACGAACTGCTCAAACGCGGTTACATCGACAGCAAGAAACTCGGCGTGACGGGCGGCAGCGGCGGCGGCGTCCTTACGGATTGGACAATCACGCATACGGATCGCTTTGCCGCGGCGGTATCGCAACGCGACATCTCAAACTGGGCCTCCTGGTGGTACACCGCCGATTTCACGCTGTTTCAACCGCGCTGGTTCAAGGCGCCGCCGTTCGAAGACCCGGACGATTACAACAACCGCTCTGCCATCACCTACGTGAAGAACATCCACACTCCGGTGCTCTTTGTGCTTGGCGAATCGGATTACCGGACGCCGCAGGATTCCGGCGGCGAGCAACTGTTTCGCGCGCTCAAATATATGAAGCGCCCAACCGAGATGGTTGTCTTCCCGCGGGAAACGCACGAACTGTCACGCTCGGGCGAGCCCTGGCATCGTATCGAGCGTCTGGAATACATCGTCGGTTGGTTCGACAAATGGATGCAGGGCATACCGCATGCTGAATTCGACTTGAATCCAGGGGACGTAAAGGCGAAGGCTGGAAATGTTCACTAGCGCCTGGGTCCCCTCCGGCATATAATGTGCCGACTTTGGCTAGTTTGATTCGGCTTCTGGGGAGGCCCATTGCTTCTATCGCTCGACACTCGCGACGTCGGCCGCGTCACTATCGTGCGTTGCCAGGGAAGGATTGTTGCCGGCAGCGAGAGCGAATCGCTGCGCACTCACGTAGCTTCGTTGCTGGAGGACCGCCGCGCCATCCTGTTGAATCTGGGCGAGGTCGGATTTATTGACAGCAGCGGCCTCGGCACGATGGTCCGCGCCCTTGCCAATACACGCCAGGCACGCGGGGACCTCAAACTCTGCAATGTCCCGGAGCACGTGCGCAAAGTGCTTGACATGACGCGCCTGAGCGCTGTGTTCGACCTGCACGAGTCGGAGGAAACGGCGCTTGCTGCCTTCTACCGCCCCGCAGGCCGCGCCGAGGCGCCCGCCTCCACCGGCCGAAGCATTCTTTGTCTCGACTCCAATATCGACGTGCTGGCCTACTTACGCGAACTGCTGCGCCGCGCCGGATACGAAGTTCAAACCACCGATCGGCTGAGCGACGCCCGCCTGCTGATGCGCGTCGCGCATTTTGATCTCTTGCTGGTGGGTCCCGATAAAATCGCTTCTCCAGAAGCGTTGCAAGCCTTCGAAAACGCCTGCGCCAAACTCCCGGTGGTCGAACTAGGCAGCGAATTTTCTACTCGCCACGCCGGTGAAGCCGGCGCTGAATTGCTGGCAACAATCGAGGCGCGGCTGAACGCGATGCTCTCCTAGTCCAGCGCGCGGAGTGCGTGCTTCGCGACCAATTTTCATGGTAGGCTGCATGACTATGCGCCTCCTCCAAAGCTTGTTTTTCCTAGCTGCTGTCGCTGTTTCGGTGTCCGCACAAGACCTTAATCCGCTAGCCGACCGCCTTGCCGCTCAGAACGCTCTTTTCGAAGAGCAGTACCAGACCGACCTACGCAACTTTCCTGAGCGTGCCACTTCCTTCGGCGATTACCGCTACAACGACAAGTTGGCCGATTACTCCCTTGAGGCAATCGCCAAGCGTGAGAAAGCCAACGAGAATCTCCTTGCCCGGCTGGAAGCCATTACAACGACCGGCTTCTCCGACCAGGACCAACTTTCCCACGACCTCCTCGTTCGCGTCCTTGAGCAGCGCATCACCGACTACGGCCTCAAAGAATATGAAATGCCGATCAACCAGCAGAATGGCATCCATACCGGTCTCGCCGACTTGCCGCTGTCGGTACCCTTCGACACCGTGAAGCAGTACGAGGACTACATCTCGCGTCTGCACCAGATTCCCCGCGTTCTTAATCAGACCACCGAAGTTCTTCGCGCTGGAATGAAGGACAAATTGATGCCCGTCCGTTTCCTGCTCGAGAAACTCCCAGCGCAGTGTGAGGGCATCAGCGAGAGTGATCCATTTCTCCGCCCGACGAAAAAGTTTCCTGCGACGATTTCGCCCGAAGATCAGAAGCGTTTGACCCAGCAGATCACTGACGCGATCAACACCGACGTAATTCCGGCCTATAAAACCTTCGCCGCGTTTCTCGGCACGGAATACGCTCCCCAGGGCCGCGCTGCGCTTGCGATCACGTCTTTGCCAGACGGCGAAAAGCGCTACCAGAACGACATCTACGCCCGCACCACTACGCACATGACGCCCGACGAAATCCACCAACTCGGTCTGCGTGAGATGGATCGCATCCAGGCCGAAATGCTGGTGATCGCCAAGAAGGAAGGCTTCGCCGATCTCGCGTCATTCCGCGCTTCCCTTAAAACCAATCCCAAATACATTCCGACATCGGAGGAGCAGATCCTCGATGCTTTCCGCCACTACATCGCGCAGATGGAGCCGAAGCTCTCGGAGCTGTTCACGCTGCTTCCCAAGGCGCCGGTTACGGTAGAAGCCATCCCCAGCTTTCAGGCCGCGGCTGCAACCCACTACGTTACCGGCACACCCGACGGCAAGCGGCCCGGCCGCGTGGTGGTTGCCACCTCCAACTTCAAGGAGCGCTCGCTCATCGACGATGAGGCCATCGCCTACCACGAGGGCATCCCCGGACATCACATGCAGCTCTCCGTCCAGCAGCAGCTTAGCGGGTTGCCGAAATTCCGGCTCCACGGGCTAGGTTTCAATGCGTACATTGAGGGCTGGGCGCTGTATGCAGAGGAGTTAGGGAAGGAAGTCGGTTTCTACCAGGACCCGGTTTCGGATTACGGCCGGCTGTCTTCCGAGCTATTTCGCGCCGTGCGTTTGGTGGTTGATACCGGGATCCACTCGAAGGGATGGAGCCGCGAACAGGTCGTGGATTTCTTCCGCAAATCCGGCGCCATCGACGAGCCAAGTATCCAGTCCGAAACCGACCGCTACATTGCCTGGCCGGCGCAAGCGCTGAGTTACAAATTAGGCCAGTTGAAAATTCGCGAACTGCGCGAGCGTGCCAGGAAAGAGTTGGGGCCCAAGTTCGATGTACGCGCGTTCCACGACGAGATGCTGGACGGCGGCACGCTGCCACTCGATCTGCTCGAAGCCCGCACGGACAAATGGATTGCGCAGCAGAAAGCAGGCGGCAACGCCGGAAAATAGTTGCGAGAAGCAGATGGGGCTCGAATCTTAAACGGCCAGCACTCCCACTCACCGGCGTCACTTAAGTTCGAGCCCCACGCCTGCATCGTTGACTCTGGTTCTAGTCTCCTGAAGGCAGCAGTTCGTCAATCTTTTCGATCCCGGACGCTTGGCCGTCGACCGCCGTTGACGTCTTGCTGATCATGTCCAGCAGACGGACCCGATCTGGCTTGAGTAGTTCGGCCACGCCTTCTTTGCTTACCTGCGCCACAATGATTTGCCCAACTTCGGTGTGCACGTCGGAGAAGATACCAACGCGCTTCATCTTTGCTGCTTGATACTCATTGTCCTGGGTTGGAGTGACGTAATGCACGGCATTCGCCGAGTAGCGGTGAATCAGGAATAGTTGCGTAAGCGTCATCAGGCGCTTTTTGCGGAACGGCGGTTGAGTGCCTTGGTCGCGAACCGACAGAAAGTTTCGGCCCCGGCGATCCTGCAGGCTGGCGAATATGATGTTGGCGATCTTCTCCTTGTTGGAGTCGCCGATCAAGGTCAACTCCAACAGTTCTGAGCCGGCTGTGTGTGGACGCAGTTGCACGCGAATCTTCCCCGGATACACCCACTTTTCGCCCCACGCCGCCAGCCACTCCTCGAGCAGCCGCGGTGGAACCTCGGTCTGGACGAGGTGCTGGAACTGCGTGGACCCCTTGCCCATGGCCTTGGTTGCCGATGTGCGTCCCGACGAGGCCATCAGCGCGCCATCAAGGCGTGGTCCGCCGACCAGCGTTTGCGGCGTGCGATACGGGGACTCCAGCAGCCGGAACTTGCGCTGCAGCCGCGCCAGAGCCAGCATGCCGTCCTGCTTCAGGGCGGTCGCAAACTCCTCGGCAGCCAATCCATCGATTTGGTGACCACCATAGGTGATGAAGTTGAAGACGAAGCCCATTTTCCCAAGTTCCTCGGGGAACCGCTTCATCTGATCTTCGCTCATGCCGGTGGTGTCCCAGTTGAACGATGGCGACAGATTGTAAGCCAGCATCTTGTCGGGATACTGCGCATGAATGGCATGGGCGAACTTTTCTGCATCTTCAAGGTCCGCCGTTTTGGTTTCCATCCACAGCAGATCTGAAAAAGGGGCAGCCGCGAGCGATTTGGCAATGGCGTAATCGATTCCGCCCTGCACCTGATAGAAACCTTCCGGTGTCTTGGGCAGTTCGCAATCCCAAACCACGAAGATACCCATTGAGCGTGCCTGCTCGCGGATTTCATAGATGGAAGCGCGCTTCGCGAATTCGCGCCATTCCTCGATGTTCATGTCAAAGCGTTCGCCATCATCGGCGCGTGCCTGTATCGCGTCCGCAACAGCTCCGCCGAACGTCTTGAGTTTGGCTTCGGCCTGCCACGCTTCCATGAAGGAGGTGTCCATTTTGTCGAGCGCAGCGTCGAACTCGGTGGGCGAGGCTTTGCCGAGGGCCTTCGCTGTGGAGGCAATCGTTGGCATCAACCCAACGCGCTCCAGCCAGTCAAAGGCGGCCTGATACTCGCTTTCGGATACCGCGAAAAGGAGGTGCCCGTAAATTTCCTGGGCTCCCATTTCGGATAGCTTTTTGAGAATCGCCAGATAACCGACGCGGTAAGTTGGAACGTCGGTGTTGGTCGCGCCGAGGACAAAAGGCTGATCTCGTTCGTCAATCAGATTTTCGAGGAACGTCGCCGACTCGGCGTCGGTGCGCGCCACAATAATGCCTGGGACCCGCATAATGTCGAGCTGCAAACGGGCAGCGTTGAGCCGCCGGATTTGCTCATCCTCGGCAACTAACACTTTTCCACCCTGGTGCCCGCATTTTTTCGCGCCGGGCTTCTGGTCTTCAATGTGGTAGCCCGGTACGCCCACCTCGACAAAGCGGCGGATCAAATTGCGCACATGCGCATCTCCGCCATGGCCGGTGTCGGCATCGGCGACGATGAACGGCCGAAAGTCGATCGCGGGAGTCGCATTGCGCTGCTGTTCCGTCATGCGCGCGCGCGCGAAGTGCTGGTTCTTGTCGGCCGCCAGAAGCGCCCGCACCAACCCCGCAGCTTCGTCGGGCACCTGGCTTAGCGGATAGCTGGCCAGATCCGGACCCGGATCTTCGCTGACCGACCCCTTGGCGGACGTCGCCCAGCCGCCGAGGTAAATGCCTTCCATCCCCATGCGCTTCATCATGACGGCCTGGCCCGGCGAATAGGGTCCGAAGGTCGTGATCTGCTTGCGCTGTTCGAAGAGCTCGCGCAGCCGCGCATAGAACTCCTCCGCCGCGCGCCGGGCGACCGTGTAGTCGCCGCGTATCGTGCCCTGCTGCTCGGCGACCTGGTGCGGGGAGTAGAGACGCGTGATCCCCTTGAACCGCGGGCTCGCAAACCATTGTTCAGCGGCCGCGACTTGCTGGTCGAACTCGGTCATCGTCGTCGTTGTTGTTTCAGGGCGTTCAACTTTAGTCAGCATTTTCTCTTTCACGAATGATCCGCTTTGCGTCTGTTTTGAGATTGCCGCGTTTTTCCAGCTATGCCCGGTCGTGCCTAATGCAAACAGGCCCTTCCGGTAATAATGCGAGCTGCGCGGCAATATCTGCGCGGTCCTAATATTAATCCCCCGACGGCAGCAGTTCGTAGCTTTCTTCCACCGTGGTGTAGTCGATGAACTGCGCCACCCTGGAGCCCTCGGTCGCCGTGATGCCGTTGAGAATGCTGTGCTGCCAGTTGCCGGTTTCGCGATTGGAATTTGACGTTGTCATATGCTCATCCTCACCGCAAGAATTTACGTTCGGACTTGCGCCCATGTGCAGTAGACAATGAAACGCGGTTCCGGACAAACCGCCCTGTCCGCTCGGACCCACTAGGTCAAAATGACCTAGTGGGGCATGACTTGCGCGGGGCCATGGCTATGATGTTGACTTATGAATACCATGACACTTCCTCAGAATGACACGCCGGAAACTCAAACCCCCAGCCAG
>Ga0074046_10003808_pt1 | contig 12484 bp, 7 predicted proteins | sample BogForMeECP23OM3_FD_94441 | JGI IMG/M metagenome (GOLD analysis project Ga0074046, IMG submission 94441) | Bog forest soil microbial communities from Calvert Island, British Columbia, Canada - Bog Forest MetaG ECP23OM3 | ecosystem: Environmental > Terrestrial > Soil > Wetlands ...
AACGTTAAGGCTGGCGGAAGTGATGGCACAGCGCAGGTCCAGAGCCTGGTGACCGGTGGCCCGAAGGGAATCCATGTACACCCACCGGAGCACGACGAGGGCAGCCGACCACACTAGAATTCTGAACGGCGCCGCCGAGTTCCCGTAGGCAGCCCCATACAAGAATCGAATCACCGGCTCGGCCAGGAACGTTCCTGCAACCACCAGCGGCACAACGAAGACCAGCCAGAGCTCGACCGTGCGCCGAACCAGGAAACGGAACTCTTCGCGGTTCTCAACATAAAGGCGAGACAGTGCCGGGAAGAGCCCCGCGAAGTAGGCGATCGGGAGGCTCATGCCAACGAGGAGCATTTTGTACGCGGCGTTGTACCAGCCAACCACGCTCGGCCCTCGCAGGAAGCCCAGCAGCACCGAGTCGAAGTTGTAGTTCAAAAGGCCCATGGCCAGCGAGAAGCCGATGGTGAGAGCGGGATTGAGGATCCCACTGCTTCCTCGCAAGGTCACGTTGAGTGCGAAGTGGCCATACACGCGAGCAAACCACGCCGCGAAGTAACCCGCAGTGGCGAGTTCGCTCAAGAGCTTAAATGCGGCAACCCAGACCACCGCAACGGGGCTGTGGACAAAGGTAAGAACAGCCGTGGCAAAAAGTACCTGCCCGAGCACCAGTCCACGAGCCACGCCAGACATTTTCTGCCGCCCCATGAATATCCACTTCAGGTTGATCGCCTGGGCAAAGACGGTCAGCCCGTAGATGACCAGCAGGGCGCGGAGATTCGGGTAATGCGGGAACAGCGGGAGCAGCACCAGCAGGACCAGAAAACTGAGCGAGGCGAGAAGCAGCCGCAGCGGCACGACGCGCCCCGCCAGGGCCGGAATGTCGGCGCTGTTGGCGGCTTCGCGTGTCCCCCACATTTCGAGGCCGCCGTCGGAGATCACGAGCAGGTAGGTGAGTACCGAGCCCGCGAACTCAAGCACTCCGAAGCTCGCCACCCCCAGGATTCGCGCCAAGTAGACAAAGGTGAAGAAGCTCGTCGCCTTGGCTACGAGATCACCTGTGGCCAGGCGAAAGATATTTCTGAATGGGCTCGACAGCTTCGCCCTCCCCTGCGCGTGGGAATCTGTCACGGCCCTCCTAGAGACCTCATTGACCAACTTTCATACTCCACAATGAACTTCAAGTGCTATAGTAGACGGACTCGATATTACGGTGGTGGCGCCCATCCCGACACCGGGGCCCTCGCTGCGAGGCGGAGCCGATGAACACAATTGAACGTATCGTCCGGCACGGTAAGCTTACTTGGAAGAACCTCGCTTTTCCAACGGTCGGAACACCTCCTTTTCTGATCCTCTTCATCAACTCCATTTGCAATTTGACCTGTGAGCACTGCTTTTACTGGCGAAATCTCAATCAACGGGATGATCTGAAGGTGGAGGAGATTTTCGCCCTGGCGCGCGATTTGGGGCGAATCGAGAACCTGAACCTCTCCGGCGGCGAGCCCTTCCTGCGCGCTGAGTTCGCCGAAATCTGCCGGTTCTTCATCCAGAACAACGGGGTCGAACAGATTTATGTCCCGACGAATGGATACTTCACCGAGCGGACGATCAAGGCGCTGAAGGACATCTTCGAGGAGCAGAGCCTCAAGTTTTTTGTCTGTGAACTCTCCATTGACGGCATGCCGGAGTATCACGATCGCTTCCGGGGGAATTCGAAATCCTTTGCCAAGCTGCTGGAAACCTACGAAGCCCTGGCGGAGATGCAGGTCAGCGAACCGCGATTGCGGATCCATTCCATCTCTACCGTCACATCGGAGAACCTGGAAGAGATAAGGAAGCTGACGACTTACCTGTACGAGCGATGCCCAGCCATGGACCATCACAACCTGGCGCTGATTCGGGGCGAACGCAAGAACCAATCGCTGGTCATCCCTGGCCTCGCGGCGTACGAGCAGCTATATCAATACGCCCGGCGGCTATGGGCTCCGCGGGAAGAAAAACGCTTTGGCTCGCTGGTGGAGCCGATGTTGCAGTGGGCCAAGGTGAAAACCGCAGAGCAACAGACGCAAGTTGTCCCCTGCCGTGCAGGGATCATGAGCGGCGTGGTCTATGCCAACGGCGACGTCAGTTTCTGCGAGATGCACCCTCCGCTTGGGAACCTGCGCCAGAAGAGCTTCCGCGAACTCTGGTCCTCGCCGCAGGCAGAAGCCCTTCGCCGGAGCGTCCACGCTAAGGAATGCTGGTGCACCAACGAGGTGTTCCTGTGGCCGAGCATCGTTTACCAGCCGGTGCATCTTGCCAAAGCCTTGGTCGGATCGCGGGCGTGGGCTAAAACGGAGCACCTGGGCGAGGCAGAAAGACGCGCGGTGTTCACGGAAGCTCCTCCCCAATCGCATCCGGAATTGAAGATCCTGCGGTAACCGCCCACCGTACAGCCAGCCACACATGGCAACCAAGACAAGCAACTCAGCCTGGGTTACAGTCGCGGGGCTGTCTCTACTCGTACTTCTCGGCGCGTCTCTTAGGCTCCACAATCTCGATGGGAAGAGTGTCACTCACGTTGAGGTGTTTGTGCCGGGTATCCGGCTGCCGCACGGGATTTCCGTGCCTGAAGAACGGTTGACGCTGCTCAAGGTGGTAACGAGCACATTGAACTCCGATACCCACCCGCCAGCCTATTACATGCTGATGTGGGCTTGGACCAAGTGCTTCGGGACAAGCGCGTGGTCCATACGTCTGCCCTCCGCCCTGCTGGGGACTGCGTGCATCCCGCTGGTTTTCTGGCTGGGAGTGATCACCCGGCAAACCGCCGCCGGCTGGATCGGCGCAGCCCTTATGGCGGTCAACGGCCATCAGGTTTTCTGGAGCCAGGTAGCCCGCATGTTTACCCTTGCGTGTTGCCTTGGATTACTGGCGACAATCCTGCTCCTACGAATCGCCAGCCCGAGCCACGCATCGCGGTCACTGCAATTTCTTTATGTAGCAGCTCTCCTATTGGGGCTTTGCACACATGTGTTCTTCTGGCTGATTCTGGCAGCTCACATGTCGTGGACCTTCTTGAATGCCTGGGGCCAGAGGCAGGCGATTCCGGGCGCTGCGAAGCTTCAGTTCCTGGTCCTGATTCTGGGAAGCCCGCTCCTCGCTTTCTCTGCTTATCAAAACGGAAACACGCTTGCGGCTCTAAGTAACAGCACTCTTGTCTATGCTCGCGAATTCTTGCAGTTCGCGTTTGTGTTCCCTCTGATGAACTACTCCTCGGGAGTTTACCCCGATCATGGAAAGATCCTCATGATCGACGATCCTCATCTCTCGATCTTGCGCTGGTTGTTCTTCCTGCTCTCAGTTTTCTTATTTGCCGTGGGCATATCATCGGTAAGTCAGCCTAAGCAGATTGACGCGACGCTGCTCAACGATAGTAACGGGCCTTCGTCAACAGGGTGGGTGCTCGCCGCTGGAGTAGGAACCCTGGCCATCTTATTGTTTGTCTGGGTAGCCAAGACATTCGCGAAACCGCCTAATCCCACGATACACAGCACTGAACTGATGACGGTTTTGCCGTTTCTGCTTGCAATTTGCGCGATTCTTGTGCAGAAAAACTGGGAGTGGCTCACGTCGTGGCGACCTGCGCTCGTCAATAGCCGATTCCTGATCGGTGATCAGGCCCTGGTGCTCACATTGGCGGTTGTTCCGTTCGTAGCTTTGTCTGTCATTTCCCTCTTCAAACCCATTTTCAACGCGCGCGGTATCCTTCCGCTGGCCCCTTACCTCCTGCTTGTGCTTTCAGCCGGCATAGTACGCTTGGCCCGTCATCCCATCCCAGCCGCAGCGCTTTTGGTTGCCTTGGGTACCGCTCACTATTCGGGGTTGAAGGCTTATAGCCATCTGTCGGCCGGCAGAGCGGATTACAAGTCATTTGCAGCAGCTTTATCGCCTCAAATCGGAAATGCGGACCTGGTTTTTCTCAACCCCGAGTTCCATTCGACGCCGCTCTTCTTTTACATGAACTCCGGCTGGAATCGCGTTGTGGGAAGGAACTACGAGGCGGCCTGCCAACAGAATCCGCACGCGAGGATCTGGGCCTTGTGGTTTTATAACTATGAGCCAGAGCTTCCGAAACCGATGGAAGAGGCTTTGTCAGGTTATCAGCCTGTTCGGACGGTTGAGGCGCCTGGTGGACAAGCCATTCTCTACGTCCCGAAGTAACCCTGTTAGACTCCAATGGAAGCCCTGTCTGCGGAGCCTCGCCGCAAGTACTTACACTCCGATCAATGCAAGCTGGCGTGAATAATGTGAACTGTGGATGATGGTAAGTGAGACGCATAATCTGATAGCGCCGGATTTGAAGCGAAAGCATATGGCCGTGTCAGCCCCAGACGCCTGGGGGAGTTTGGCGATGGGAATTGTCGCGTTCCTGCTGGCTGGAATCGGCGTGGCCAGAATCGTTTCCACTTATCACGTCTTTAGTCAAACGACTGACGAACCAGCCCATGTGGCTACTGGCATGGAATGGCTTCAGCGTGGAACCTATACATTTGAGCCGCTCCATCCCCCGCTGGCCCGGGTTGCTGTGGCTATAGGTCCTTATCTGTCCGGGCTTAGGTTGGACGGTCACCAAAACTTGTGGATAGAAGGGAATGAACTGCTCCTTGCGAATGGCCGGTACCTGCACAATCTCTCCTTGGCGCGATTAGGTGTAATCCCATTTTTTCTTCTTGCCACTTGCTTAGCCTGGTACTGGGCCCGCGCGCGATACGGCGATCGGCCAGCGCTGGTGGCCATGTTCCTCTTTACAACGTCTCCAGTTGTCTTGGCTCATTCGGGGCTGGCGACTACGGACATGGCTGCCACTGCAACCTTCACCGCAGCTGTTTTTGCTTACATCAACTTCCTGGAAAAACCAACCTATCTTCGATCTACCATCCTCGGTGCAGCAGCAGCGCTCGCTGTTCTCTCGAAGTTCAGCGCCCTGGTTTTCTTGCCAGCCTGCGGTGCCACCCTGTTGGTTACGCGATGGATCATGGGCCGGCACAGGAAAGAAAATGTGCACCAGACCGGCGGAGCCCGTTGGGGCCGATCCATTGCCCTTTCTGCTGTCGTCATGTTCCTGCTCGTCTGGGCCGGATATCGATTCTCGGTAAGTTCTGCAACTGACGCCGCAGCACGCCCGCACTACACCATTGATCAAGTGGTCGGCGCAAAGGGCACTCTCCACAACATGGCTTATGCCGCAGCCGAGTATCCCTTTATCCCGGCGCCTGCATTTTTCCAGGGCCTTGCTAAGCTCCGCTTTAAAGAGACAACGGGACATAAGAGTTATCTACTCGGTCATATCCGGCAAACCGGCTGGTGGTACTTCTTCCCTGTCGCTTTGGCCGTAAAGTCCACAGTTCCCTTCTTGATTTTCGCCGGTATGGGAATCGTCTACCTCGGAAAATCAGTTTGGCTGCCCGACGGAGATTGGATCGCTGTGGCGCCCGTGGTAGCAGCTCTGACGCTTCTATTAGTCTGCTTGCCCAGCCATATCAACATCGGTGTGCGTCATATTCTCCCCATCTATCCGCTGCTCGCCATCAGCGGCGGCGTTGGTGCCTGCCGGTTTTGGAGTGGCGCAAAACCTAAATATGCCGGCCCTGCATTAGTCCTGGTCCTCCTGGCTTGGCAGCTTACTTCATCGATCCGTGCCCACCCCGATTACTTGGCCTATTTCAATGAGTTCGCTGGGCAGCATCCGGAAAAGATCCTGATCGACAGCGATTTGGATTGGGGGCAGGACTTGCTGCGTTTATCCGCAGCTTTGCAGCAAAGAGACATAGACCAGGTATCGATTGCATACGCCGGCAGTCCGAAACTGGGCCTAAGTAACTTTAGTCTTCCCCCATTCCAAGTTCTCGCCCCCCATCAGCCGGCTGTCGGTTGGATTGCGATAAGTCTGTTGCCACTCAAGGTTGGGGGATTTGGCGTTCGTGACGACAGTTTCTCATGGCTCGAAGCTTACAAGCCCGTAGCTCTGGTTGGGCGGTCAATCCGGCTGTACTATGTGCCGGAGCCGGACCAGGCAGAACCAAAGCATCCAGTTCCGAACTATCAAGCTCAGTAAGTCAGTGATGCAGAGTTAAGCCACGTATCGGGACCTTCACTGTCCCGACCCTGCGGGGCTGCTGTTAGTCATCGCGAGGTCTGCCAAGATTGCGTCACGCATTTGGGCGGCGACTAAGGCGTTGGCTTTCCCGTTGGGGTGATCGTCCAGCGGCGTTACCCACAGGGTGATTTCCGGACCGTGATCGCGCAGGCCGTCAATAAGGTCCAGGACCAGCACGTTCTCCGCTGCCACCGCATCCTTGATCTTTTGATGAGCGGCGGTGAAAGGGTAATCGTCGTTGATTTGATGTAGCTCCGGAAGCAGGGCCACGAGAAGCTTGGCATGATCGTCACGAGTAGCAGCGGCCAAATCTACCAAGGCAGCCTTGCATGCCTGGAAGCCGGGAAGATTGTCGTTGTACAGAGATGAATAGTAGGTTTTCCAGTCAGGCCGGGAACCGAGTCGTCTGAGTACTCCGTCAAATCGATTCGTCAGATAGGAGACGAGATAGGACCGAGTGATGAGGAAGGTTTTGTTTTCGACCGGGACCGGCTCCGGGTCGTTGATAAAGTAAACAAGGATTACCATATCAGGGTGGAAGTTCCGCCCTCGCGTCTTGTAATAGGTCACCTCCTGGACGGTGTCATAGTTGCCGACGCCGCCGTTGATCACTTCAAAACGCTCGTAGCCGGGCACGTGTTTTGCATTCAATTCCCGCTCCAATATCTTCGCGGTCGTGTCAGCAAGAGAAACTCCCCACCCAAACGTGGTCGAGTCGCCCAAGAGCAGGATGCGGTAAACGCCCGCAGGCTTTGCCAGTGAGTATTCGTTGTCCCGGAGCCCGTGGGAATTGATTTTGACGTCCTGCCCCATGAAGAAGCCGTGGCTGTTGGGCTCATGCACGAAGCTCAGTTTTGGGTCGGAGACTGGGCGCTTGATTTGCACCGCGTATTTCCACATCTCCATGGAGAAGTCCATGCTATGGTAATAAGCGACGCGGAGCGCTATTTCCAAAAGGAGCGCTACGAAAAGTAGGGAAAATAGGACCAGTACCAGCTTTTTCAGCACGTTCCGGGTCAATCGCCAACCTCCATCCTACGGAGATATTGTGAGTTCCAACGACTTACTGTCGCAAGGACGATCTTACACGATTCAGTTTACGTCACCGAAACCCCGGTTGTCCCTAGTGGGGACATCCTTGACGGCTGAGGACGCGGTAGAGCAGGAACGCCCCTAGAACGCACAGAGATGCGCAACAGGATCGACGATTAGGTCGCGGAGGGAATTTCCAAAGTACATCCAGCACGCAGACGGCCTTTAGGAGTCAAATGAGCGCGAAATTGCCCTCTTCCCGGTCGGGGCAACAGGACCGGCAGCGGAGTGAGCTTGAATTCAAACCCAGAAACTGAAGAATCTTGCGATTTGGAAACCACCCGAAGTGCAGGCGATGTGGCGATGCCGAAGGAGGGCCAGGGAAATAGTCGGGAGTCTCGGAAAGTCCCTGTGAAACTTTCGAACAAGTTGAAGCATTGGTACCGTGCTGTGGCCGTTGCTCTGCTCACCGGTGTCTTACTGTTTCTCCTGTTGAATCTACTTCTGTACCTGGTTAGCTTGGCCAAGCAGCCACCGGCAGGAAACAATCCCATTGGACGGTATGGGGTCAAGAGCATCCTCAGGGCGTATCCGGGTTGGCGGGAAGAGGATGTCAAAACCCTGCTCGGAGAAACTTGGGGCCGCCCGGGATCGATGTGGTTCGAATATGAGCCATTTACGGGTTTCAGGGAAAGACCATTCCGGGGAAAGTTCGTTAGCATCGACCCTGCAGGCTTCCGGCTCTCGAAAGACCAGGCGCCGTGGCCACCGCGTTCGAATGCGATCAATGTGTTCGTGTTTGGGGGCTCGACTACATACGGATATGGCCTTCCGGATGACGAAACCATTCCGTCGTACTTGGGGGAGTGTGCTGCGGCGAGCTATTCGCCGGCCCGCCTGGCAGTTTACAACTTTGGGCGCGGTTCCTACTTCAGCAGCCAGGAGTTGATCCTATTTCAGCAATTACTCAGCGCGCATTTCGTTCCTCAAGTGGCAGTGTTTATCGACGGCCTCAATGAATTCGACCACCCCGATGGCCAGCCTCGGTTTTCGGAGGCGCTGAGGCGCTTCATGGCCGGACAAATACACTCCAACCCGTTCGACAACGTGCCTATGGTCAAAGCCGCTCATTGGCTGAGCGCTCGATGGACGAAGCACCAGCCCCGGAACCTTGCAGACTACACTGACCGCGCAGTCCTGGAAGGCATCATCGACCGATGGCTGGCCAATAAAAGGATGATTGAGTTGATGGGCGCTGGTTTCGGGGTCCGGACGATATTCGTGTGGCAGCCGGTGCCCACCTACAAGTACGATCTTCGCTACCATCTTTTCCCCTATGACGAGGGCTACGCCGACAAGTGGCCCCGGGACCACTACGGCTATCCACTCATGGAAAATCTGCGCGCGCAGGGGAAGTTGGGACCCAACGTGCTGTGGCTGGCGGACATGCAGCAGGACAAGCACGAAAACCTTTACGTGGACGCTGTCCACTACACGGCTACTTTCTCGAAAGAGATTGCCGGACAGATCTGCGATTCTATCGGCAAACATCCGAGTGTCAGGTGAGGACTCCAATCCTTCCCAGTGCTAGAACCTCCATGCAGATCTTACAAGACATGAGCCTACCTGGGACAAAGCAGGCGCTCCGGAACGCCAACATCTGGAGCTTCGTCGCGGCCGCGCTCCTAGCCGCCTTCTACTTGGCGAGCAGCATTTATATCGCGTCTCATCGCCTTTATTGGTTCGACGAGATCTTTATCGCTCGTATCGCCCAGCTTCCCAGCGTCGCAACCATGTGGCAGGCGCTGGCTCATGCGTCCGACACCATGCCGCCCGGCTACCACTTACTTATGAGGATATTCGGCAGGGAGTTCGGATACGGCGAAGTTGCGATGAGGCTGCCTTCGGCGCTTGCCATGAGCGTCGGTTTGCTGCTGACCTTCGACTGCGCCCGGCGCCTTACCGACGGTCTGCATGGGTTGATTGCGCTGTCGCTCCTGACCTGCTCTTTGCTGCCCTACTACGGGTACGAGGCACGGCCCTACGCGTTTTACTTCATGCTTTCGGCGCTGGCCTTTTGGATTTGGACATGTACCCGGGATGACAGCAACTGGTCTGCCTTCTTTTTTGGAGCCACGCTTTGCCTGGCAGTTACGATGCACTATTACGCTGTCTTTTGCGTGGTACCGTACGCGCTGTGGGAGATTCTCCACTGGAAACCCGGAAAGCGTCTTTCCCGAAAGTTAGTTGCCGGACTGGTGGGAGTTGCACTCCCTGCCGCGCTTCTTGCGCCGTTGGGGATGGCCTATTCGCGACAGTTTTCGCGTGACTTTTGGGCCCATCCTTCGTTTTATGAGCTCAGGGCTGCCTTCTCTGAATTGTTTCCGGATAGCTTGTTGTTACTGGCTCTGATGCTTATATGGATCTGCCTGACGAAATCAGGCAAGGGCAAAACCGTGGTTGAGGAGATGCAACCGGCCGAATCCCTCGGCTGGCTCTTTCTGTGTATCCCCCTGGCCGGCTTCGTGGTGGCGGAACTGAAGACCAATGCCTTCCTGATCCGCTATTTTATCGGCGCGCTCCCAGGAGTTGCGGTTGCGCTTTCCTGTTTGCTATGGCGTCACTTCCACAACACCTACCGCGTCTCGACGGGAACATTGGTGCTCCTCGCAGTGTGGGGATCGGCCAACCAGTTGATAGTGGCGCGTCACCCGGAGTCGATTGATCCATTTGGACAACAAACGGAGACCCGGCAGTTTTTGAAATTGGAAGGTACCCTGCACGACGATGGCAAGCGATTTATTTTGTTCCACAATGGCATGTCGTACCTGGCAGCGGAACATTATTCCCAGCATCCCGATGAACTCATCTTGCTGCGCGCGGAAGATGGCGCGGAGAACATCCCTTCTGCCCGAGTACTGGTAAATTTGTCGCAGTATTCTCCCTTGCAGCTCTGGAAACTGGATGACCTTAGAAAGCATGCCAGGGAAACAGCGCTGATCGATCCTGCGCCGGAGACTTTGCAGGCATTGAGGCAGGATGGGTTTCAGGTTGGCGTCCGATTTTCCAAGCCGATTGAAGTCGTATATCTGCAATGACAGTTGCACCTTGACGCCACACACAACGCTAGTGCGTTGTCTGTGGAACCGGCCGAGTCCACGTTACCGATGAACGGCAAATCCAGATGACAACCCAGGCTCATCGACCCTCATTGCTGCTTGGTGCGGCCCTTGTCCTGGTTTCCTTGGTCTTCGCCATCGGCTTGGTCGAAATTGGCCTGCGTCTAGCGCATTACGATGAAGGAAATCTCATTCACCTTGAAAAATTTGTGGAATATGATCCCCTTCTGGGATGGCGGCATAAGCGGAACTTTTCGTCTGAGTTCAGCAATGACGAAGGCCACAGGACACTGCGCTATAACGCCAATGGGTGGCGCGGCATAGAGCGCCCCTTCAGCAAGCCGCCCAACATATCGAGGATTGTGGTCCTTGGGGGTTCCTACGTCGATGGCTACTCCGTCAACGTGCAGGATCGGTTGAGTGAAGTGCTTGAGGCAAACCTCGGGCCGGCCTTTGAGGTGATTAACCTGGGAGTCGTCGGGTACGGCACCGACCAGGACCTGCTGTTGCTGGAGCAGGAAGGCTGGAAATACCAGCCCGACCTGGTCGTCCTGGTGTTCAGCTATAACGACGTTTGGCGGAGCGGGAGCCAGTATTTTGCGAATAGTGCCCGGAAGGTACAGAAGCCCCTATTTATCACGGACGCCGCCGGTGATCTAAGCCTGACGAACGTCCCAGTACCTCGTCCTGTACCCACCTTGCGCGAGCGCTTCAAGGTGTACGGACTGGCCCGAACCGTGATCAAGGCAAATCCTTGGCTTCATGGGCTGACCGTCAAGGCTGGGATGGCAGACGCCCCTGGGCTTGTGTGGGGTGATGAGTTCCCGGTCTATCGAAAAACGCAAACGCCGGTATTTGGGGAAGCGTGGATCACCACGCAAGCACTGCTGCGAAGGATGAAGCAGGAAATCATCCAGCGAGGCGTCGGCATGGTGGTTTTCTATGTCCCGGCGCGAATCGAATTGTCTCCGGAGGAATGGAAAAGCGCGCACCTCCCGGCGGATTACGATCCAACCACAGTTGCCAGCAGACTTGGCGCGATCTGCAAAGCCGAAGATATTCCATTTATTGACCCGTCTGACCGTTTCAGAGAAGCCGCGAAGCAGGGCCCCCTGTTCTACTCGCATGACACACACTTGAATCCTGCCGGCCATCATCTCGCAGGCCAGATGCTCACCGAGTATGTACAAGGCTTGAACGAGCACAACTGTGCTGTCGGCTGCAAGTCTCAGTAATAGTCTTCCAGGCGTTAGCGGGCCTCACGCCAATCTATTATCGGTTCAATGTGACCACTGGTCGATGACTTTTTTCTCCATCTTCCGGTATCAACGTGCACAATCTGTCGATGTTTTATAAGATGTGGAGTCGGATCTTACTCTCTCTCTCTGAAGCTTGGTGATTGTAGTGTAATGGTGGCTGTGACAGGAGGTTTTTCTTGCGAATCTCGATTCTAGGTTGCGGTTATGTCGGTCTGGTTACGGGGGCTTGTCTGGCTGAAATGGGCCACGAGGTAGTGTGCACGGATAACGACGAGAGCAAGATCAAGACCCTCAATCAGGGTGCCCTGCCTATCTATGAACCGAACCTGGACGAAATCGTGGCGCGGAATCGGGAAGGCGGGCGACTTACGTTCACGGCGGACCTCGGGGAGGCCGTTCGGTTCGGCGACGCGATCTTTATCTGCGTCGGCACGCCGCCACTCCAGGACGGCGACGCCGACCTGAGCTCCATTGACAGCTCTGCGCGTCTTATCGCGGCGGAGGCCCGCAGCTCCAAGCTGGTCATCGAGAAGAGCACTGTGCCCATGCAAACCGGTCAGAAGCTGAAGCGTGCACTGGAGATTTACGCTCGCAAATCGGATATTAGTTTTTCCGTTGCCTCCAATCCCGAGTTCCTCCGCGAAGGGACTGCGGTCCTGGATTTTCTACACCCTGATCGCATCGTCATCGGCGTGGGAGACGAACGTACCGAGGCCCAGCTTCGCGAGATATATCGGCCGCTGGTTGAGCAAGACATCACGTGTCCCATACACCATGGAAATTGTCCTCCCAAAGCAGCGCCCAGGCTCCTGGTAACCAGTATCAATAGCGCGGAGCTAATCAAGCACGCGTGCAACTCATTCCTGGCAGTCAAGATTTCCTACGCCAATCTGATCGCAGATATCTGCGAAAATATGGGCGCGGACGTGAACCAAGTGGTG
>Ga0074046_10003809_pt1 | contig 12482 bp, 8 predicted proteins | sample BogForMeECP23OM3_FD_94441 | JGI IMG/M metagenome (GOLD analysis project Ga0074046, IMG submission 94441) | Bog forest soil microbial communities from Calvert Island, British Columbia, Canada - Bog Forest MetaG ECP23OM3 | ecosystem: Environmental > Terrestrial > Soil > Wetlands ...
CGAACCTCACGCTCGCGCGGCAAGCTGTTTTACCGGCTTATCGAAGGCGCGCTGCAAACCGATCCGGTCCCAGCCAAGACGCTGACACAACATCTAGAAGGGCGGGAGTCAACTGCATAGCCTTGTCCGGCCGCGCCTGTTAACCATGACCGCTCCCTTCGCAGCCGCGGCGGGGCAAGCCATCTCCTGAATTTTACTTATTAATATCAATGACTTACTTGCGTTAACCTTCCTGCAAGGCGCTTTTTTCTAAGATCCTCAAGCGGACGCAAACGCAAGCGCAAGCAAGCTCATCCGGAGGTTCGAGTGAGATGACGCCTTTCGAATGGTTCATACAAACGGTTCCGTCCCGGCGACCGCATCGCCGACGGATCACAGAAAGGCGAAGCCTAAGCCCGGCCTTATTCGGCGGCAGCCTGGAACGCGCTCGCTTCCAGTTGCGTGTCGTATTCTTCGGAGATGTCCTTGTTCGTGTAATCCTTCAGGAGAGCGGCGGCGGTAAGGCTGATAACCGAGCAAGCCAGGATGTAACCGGCGATTGCGTAGCCCGAGTGATAGCGAGCAAACAGCGCCGTGGCGACCAGCGGCGCTGGGCCGCCCGCTATGAGGGATGCGAGCTGGTAGCCGAGAGAGGCGCCGCTGTAGCGCAGGCGGGTTGGGAAGCTCTCCGCGATCAGCGCCGCCTGCGGCCCATACAACATGGCGTGCGGAACGAGCGACAGAACGATGGCGAGAAAGATCCAGGCCGGGACGTTGGTGTCGAGCAGCGCGAAGTAGATGAAGGCGTAGATGCCCATGGAGGCCGCGCCAAGCATGTACATCCGCCTTCTTCCGATGCGGTCGGAAAGATAGCCGAAGAACGGGATGTTGAAGAAGGCGAGAACCGATGCTGTCAGCACGGCGATGAGGATCAGATCCCGGGAGCTGCCGAGCACGGTCGTGCCGTAGGTGAAAACAAAAGCGGTGAAGATGTAAAACGGAGTCTGTTCCGCCATACGAACCAGCGCCGAAAGTATCACTTGCTTCGGATAGCGCCCCAAGACCTCGACGGTTGGAGCCCGCGAAACTTTCTTCTCTGCGACGAGCTTCGCGAAGATCGGTGTTTCCAGAATGCCGAGCCTTATCCAAAGGCCGATCGCCACGAGCACAATGCTGATCATGAAGGGCGCGCGCCAGCCCCAGGTGAGGAACTCGTCGCCTGAGATCGCGCTGAAGGCGAGCACTGCGAGGTTGGCGAGGAACAACCCTGCGGGAACGCCAAACTGTGGCCAGGATGCGATGAGGCCGCGATTCCTTGTGGACCTCGCCCACTCCATCGAAAGCAGGACGGAACCGCCCCACTCGCCGCCCACGCCCACGCCCTGGATAAACCGCAGCGCTGTGAGGATGATCGCACCCCAGACGCCGATCTGGTCGTAGGTTGGAACGAAGGCAACAGCAAAGGTCGCCAGACCCATCAAAAGCAAAGTGGCTATAAGCGCCGCCTTGCGGCCCATGCGGTCGCCGTAATGCCCGAAGATTGCCGCGCCGACAGGCCGCGCGGCGAACCCGACGGCGTAGATGCCGAACGCCTGCAAAGTGCCGGTCAGCGGATCGGAATTCGGAAAATAGAGTTTAGCAAAAACAAGGCCCGTCACGATGCTGTAGAGGAAGAAATCGTACCATTCAATCGTCGTTCCGATCGTGCTGGCGATAACGGCTCGATAGAGTTGCTTCTGATGATCTTGTGCTGAGAGCGAGTCCTGCTCAGCGGCGGCGCTGGTCATAAGTGACCTCCCGGGAAGGACCTCAAACCCGGACGCGGTAAGAGGCTATGGCCATTTTTTCTTTTGGCGGCACAGCGCCGCTCACGTAGAAACGCGGCTTTTCCGGGGAAGTTCCGTTACGTCTGCGTGGCCTGTGAGACGGGTCAGGCCACGACGCGCGCCTTGCTCAAGGCCGCATCCACGAGTTTTTGGCTTTCTGCCCAAAGACGGCTGGAGATGGCGGGGTCGTCAGCGATGGGATTCGTGGCGGCCGGTCTTTTCTTGACGAAATAGGCGCCGCTGACGCCTTCGATCGCTGGCGAGGTTGCCACAAAGAGCGAGTTTTCCGCGCCTCGTTCGGGCGACAGCATTACCGGCTTCATCACAGACCAGCCGAAGCCGAAAACGCCTCCCTTGTTTCCGATCCCGGTTCCCACAAGGCCGGGGTGGAGGCAGTTCGCGGTTATGAACCGCGGCGGCAGGCGGCGCGCCAGTTCTTTTGTGAAGAGAATGTTCGCAAGCTTCGACTGCGAGTAGGCGGCCATCATTTTGTAGCGGCGAGAGAGCATGAGATCGCCGAGGTCGATCGATGCGCGCCTTGCTGCTTCCGAGGCGACATTCACAATTCGCGCATTCCGGCCGTATTCGCCTGCCCGTTCCAACGCAGGCAGGATCGTGTTTGTGAGCAGAAACGGCGCAAGGTGATTGACGGCAATCGTCATTTCATAGCCATCGACCGTGAGTTCGCGGCGCGGCGAGAAAAGCCCCACATTGTTGACGAGGATATGGACCTGCGGATAGCGGTCGAGAATTTTCGCGGCCGCATCGCGTACCGCCGTCAGGCTTGCGAAATCTGCGACGACCACATCCGGCCTCCGGCCCCCCATTTTCGAGACCATCGCGCGTGCATCTTCCCCACGGTGAGGATCGCGGCAGACGATGACGACATGAGCGCGCGCCTTCGCGAGACCGATGGCGGTCCAAAGCCCGATCCCACCGGTTGCGCCCGTTACGATGGCCGTTCGCCCTTCCTGGCTCGGCAGAATGCTCCCTGTGGTTTGCGTTCGCGGGGTCTCGGTCATTGTTGCCTCCCGGAGTTCGTCCACCAGAGTAACAAAAAGGCCGCGGTTTTGTCGCCGCGACCCCTCCAAAAAGGTTCCGTATGCCTATCGAGTCAGGATGACGAAATCGCTGTAATCGTCGGTTTCGCGGCTGATTCCGCTATCGGAAACGATGAGAGAGCCGCCCGTCCAAAGCATTTCCGATATCTTTCCCGCGACCGCTGCAGGAACCTCGATGCGGTCGAGCGCCGTGGAAGCCGATGTTGCCGGCGCCGGAACGCGGGGACTGTCGTCGTCATCGTCGTAATACCGGCTGTGGCGCTTCCGGGTGCGGTCTGTATCCGCGCTCGCTTCGGGCAATGTCAGCACGAGCCAGCGAAGCCTCGGGCCGTCCGCGCCGCCCTTTGCAGGCGGCATGGCCATATAAAGATGGGTGCCGAGCGGCTTTTCGGGATCGCGGATCGTCACCGGGACGTCGAAGACCTTGAGGAAGTTCTGGCGTACATACAGGCGCTGAGCCTTGCGGCTGATGAAAATCGAGACAGGCGCAAGCCTGCGGCTCCATATCTTCACACCTTCGGCGGCCGACTTCTGAATGTTATCGAGATTCTTGTAGACTTTTAGGGCGGCAGCCCATTCGTCGTCTTTTTGGGTTTTGGCACGCTGAGTTGCCTCCACCTGCGCTTCGGCCTCTTTGACCTTCGCTTCCGCCCCGGACTTTGCCGCATTGGCGGCATTCATCGCCTCGTCGCCCGCCGCTTTTTGGAGCTGCCGGTCAGCGGCTTGGAGCCGGTCTTTGGCATTGTTGAGCGCGATCTGTGCCTTTTTCAGATCGACGGTCGCCGCCTGCATTTCCTTGGCCTTGCCCTGAATGACCGTTCGCGCGGGGCTGACCGCAGCCGCCGTTTCATCGGCTTTCCTGGCCGCCAATGCCTTCATGGCCTTGGCATACTCGACCGGGTTCAGAAGCTTCTGCGCAGCGCCGCCCGGTTGAGCCCCGCTTCCATCGGCCTTGATCGAAACTTTCTCCGCCGCTCCGTCCGATGTCGTCACGGCGTTCTGAAGGATGCGCGCCGATATGCTGTTTATGTTATCCGGCCCTGGTTCGGGCAGGAGGGCAGGCACTGGGAGCTTCGCATGGGAGAACGGCGCCGGCGCGATATCCTGGCGCGTTATGATCACACGCTCATTGCCTTGGGTCACGCCGAACATGCGCTTTGCGAAGTCGTGCGGGAGCCTGATGCACCCATGAGACGCGGGATAGCCCGGTAAAACGCCCTCATGCATGGCGACGCCCGACCACGTAATTCGCTGCATGAAAGGCATCGGCGCGCCGCTGTAGATATTGGAGTGATGGAGCCGTTCTTTTCCGAGGATGTTGAAGATGCCCATCGGCGTCGGATGGCCGGGCATCCCCGTGGAAATGGGCGCGCGGGCATAGAGGCCATCGTTTGAGTAGACCGAAACGTGCTGCCGCCCGATCGATACGACTAAAAACATTGGGCCGCTTGGCGCCGCCGCCTCTTCCAGCTTCTGCTTCTTCTCTGAAGCGCTCCGATTTTTTTCTGAGGCGCCCCGGTGCCGGGGATGCTGGTGCTCTGCCCGGCTACGGAACTCCTCCTGTTCCCCCCAATGTCGGGAGCGCGCAACCGCCTCGTCTATGAGGGGAATGGAAACGCCCGCGACGCAGGCGAGGATCAAAAAACGCCGCCACCGCCGCGGCGATGGATGAAGAACAAAGATTGCTTCCACGGAAAATATCCCACCACCAGGAGCTTGACGCGACATGACCAGCCTTTCCCGGTACTCCAGCTGCTACCGATCAGTCCAAGTTACTTCAGTTACGCGGCCTGAAAAAGCATGGTCTTAAATTCTGGAGCAAGAAAGTTGCCAAGGATTAAATACCCGGCCAAGGTTACGATTTAGTTGTGTTGGGATCGGTTTACCCAGGGAGTTGACCTTGCCAGCGCGTCTGAAGATTGGCAACCAGCCAATCGATCAGGATGAGGAAGCTGCCTAGTGTGACGAATAATGCGAGAAGAACCAGGCTGTTAAGGAAAACGCCTTCGTATCCATCGCGCACAACATCCAGGAATGGATAAGGATAAGCACCGATGAGCGCGCCGCGCGTGAGAGTATAAATCAAATAGATTAATGGATAGCCTTGCCAAAAAATCTGGTCCGAGAAGCGAAGCGATCCCTTTGGCGTGAAGAACACCCAGTACGCGATGTACAGCATCGGCAGCACGGCGTGGAAAAAGCGGTCGGTCAGATATTCAAGCCCCTCCGGAATCCAAAGACCCTGGAGAACAGCGGCGTAAACGATCGCAACGACAAGGATGTAAACCGCAAGCGCCGTCTGGACGCCGGGCCAGTTCCAGAAGCTCTCCTCGTCGGGTTCGCAGACCACCAAAGTGAGGCAGGCGGCTATGAGAAGATTGGTGATCGTGGTAAAGAAACTTAAATACTTTACAACATCCTCTACAAGGGGAATCTCGTGTGCGATAGCGCTTTGTAAGGTAAGATAAAGCTGAAGTCCCAACGCTGTCCAGCCAAGACTTGCAATGCCACCAGCCACAAGCCTTCTTGTAAGCATACGTGTCTTAATCCTCTTTCCAGGTGCTCTGACCGATCGAGGAGGCAACAAGTAAAACGGAGCAAAGTGCCCCGTTTTCTATTTCACATTTTTCTGATTACTTCAAATTTTGCTGATTAGTCACGGGGTCACAGCCGAGCTTGTGTGCTGGGCATGAAGCCGGTCGCGCTTGATTGCGAGCTTGTTCAGAGCCGAAACATAGGCGCGCGCGGAAGCGACCATGGTGTCGGTGTCGGCGCCGCGGCCCGTAACGGTCTTCCCGTTCTCTTCGAGGCGGACACTCACCTCAGCCTGGGCGTCGGTGCCTTCGGTCACGGCGTGGACCTGATAAAGAGGCAGCCGCGCTTCGTGCGGCACGATCGCCTTGATCGCATTGAAGGTGGCGTCGACCGGCCCGTCGCCCTTTGCCTCGGCCGTCTCATGCTTTCCGTCGACTTCAAGCGTAATGGTCGCCTTCTGGTTGCCGCCCGTGCCTGCGATCACGGTGAGGGACAACACCCGGATCTTGTCGTGAGCTTGTGCGATCTCCTGGTCGACCAGCGTCTCGATATCTTCGTCGAATACGTGCTTCTTCCGGTCGGCCAAATCCTTGAAGCGCTGGAAAGCGTCCGCGAAGGCGTTGTCGCCGAGATCGTAGCCCAACTCCTTCAGCTTCTCGCGGAAGGCGTGGCGCCCCGAATGCTTGCCCATCACCAGCGAGCTTGCGCGCACGCCGACGCTCTCCGGCGTCATGATTTCGTAGGTCTGCGCATTCTTCAGGACACCGTCCTGGTGAATGCCGGACTCATGGGCGAAGGCATTCTGACCCACTATGGCCTTGTTGTACTGGATCGGGAACGCGGTCACGGCCGAGACGAGCCGCGAGGCGCGCATGATCATGGTCGTATCGATGCCGGTCCAATAAGGCATGACATCGTTCCGGGTCCTGATCGCCATCACGACCTCTTCCAGCGCCGCGTTGCCTGCGCGTTCGCCAAGGCCGTTGATCGTGCATTCGATCTGCCGCGCGCCTGCCTTCACACCTGCGAGGCTGTTGGCTACGGCCAGTCCGAGATCGTTATGGCAGTGGGTCGAGAACACGATCCCGTCAGCGCCGGGCACGCGCTCGCGCAGCATCGTGATGATGTCGAACAACTCGTCCGGGACGGTGTAACCCACCGTGTCGGGGATGTTGATCGTCGTTGCGCCTGCCTTGATGGCGGCTTCCACGCAGCGGCACAGGAAATCGGGCTCGGTGCGCGTCGCGTCCATCGCCGACCATTCCACATCGTCGGTATGACTGCGCGCGCGGGTGACGGAAGTGATGACGGCTTCGTAAACCTGCTCCGCGCTCATCTGCAGCTGATACTGCCGATGCAGGGGCGAGGTGCCGATGAACGTATGAATGCGCCCCTTTTTCGCGTGCTGCAGCGCTTCGCCGGCCCTGTCGATATCCTTCGGGTTCGCTCGCGCCAAGCCGCAAACCACCGCGTTCTTCATGAGCTTCGAGATCTCGGCGACGGCCTCGAAATCCCCATTCGAGGCAGCCGGAAATCCGGCCTCGATGACGTCGACGCCCATCTCGTCGAGCACCTGCGCGACTTTGAGCTTTTCCTCATGCGTCATTGTTGCGCCGGGAGACTGTTCGCCATCGCGCAGCGTCGTATCAAAAATCAAGACGCGGTCTTTTTCAGAGCGTTCGGCGGCGGGCGAGCTGGGGGCTTTCGAAGAAGGAATTTCGGTCATCGTTTAAGGATCCTTGCCTGATCTGTTGAAAATATCACAAACCCGGCAAGTCCTCTATCGAGCGCCCGGGCTTTAACCCCCAAGCGCTCGCCCGTCGGCCGGGCAGCCAGCGCTCAGGGGCGAATAAGGAGAAGAAGGCCGCGCAACGCCGCAGGGTCCGCTGTGATGCGGCCGCGAGAAGCGGCAGAATTGAAATGAGCGCGCGCCATTGGCAAAATCGGTCCAGGTTCCGTTGCATGCATAATGCATTTTCGCGGTTCGAACAAGTCTCCCGCGATGCCCGCTTTGCCGGACAGCACAGCCGGCGGTCACGAGGGCGAGATCTTTTAAGCAGATGCTTCACCGTGGACCTTGCGGCAATATGCCGATGCCTTAATATCTTTTGTTAGCCGATGGCGAAGTAGCCTGGAGCCAGCGAGCTCCCATGGCCGCATACGGGCGCCATGATGAATGAAAGAGGTTTCATGCGCTTACCCCCGAACGGCCGGCAAGGCAAGCTGCCTACCTTCAGGTCGCGGCCGTTGTCGTTTTTGCGGCTTGCAGCGAAGAGGCGGAGGCGGTTTCCGCTGTTTCCACTCAGGAAGCCGGTAAGGGTTTATGGCAAGATCGGGAATCTCGAAGTGCGGCTCGCCCGGTCGATCGCCGACATCAAGAAAGCGCAGCGCTTGCGCTTCGAGGTTTTCTATAGGGAGATGGCCGCCGTCGCAGACGCGAGAACACTGCTGAAAAAGCGCGACGAGGACGAGTACGACGTCATTTGCGATCATCTGCTTGTGATCGACAAAGCGATCGAACGAGCGGCAAAAAGGCCTTGGGTCAGGCGGCCGAAGGTGGTCGGCACCTATCGCGTCCTTCTGCAAGACATCGCGGAAAAGAACCAGGGGTTCTATACACAGGGCGAGTACGACATCGCACCGCTCATCGCGAAGAAGCGTGCCACCCACCGATTCATGGAGCTTGGACGCTCTTGCGTTCTGAAGCCCTATCGCAACCGGCGCTCCGTAGAACTCTTGTGGCAAGGCCTTTGGACATATATCCGCGAGCACGGCGCGAATGTGATGATCGGATGCGCGAGCTTTCCCGGCACCGACCCCAAGGCACACGCGCTGGCTCTCAGCTTCCTGCACCATTACTCGCTCGCACCTGAGGAATGGCGCGCCTCGGCTCACCCTGAGCAGAAGGTCGACATGAACATGATGCCCAAGGAGGAGATAAACGCGAAGGAAGCGCTGAAGCTGATGCCGCCTCTGATCAAGGGGTATCTGCGGCTTGGGGCCTATGTTGGCGATGGGGCAGTTGTGGACAAGCAGTTCGGCACGACCGATGTCCTCATCATTATGCCAGTCGAGGCCATCGACTCACGCTACTTCTCCCACTTCGGGGCGCCTGACGAGGTCTTGCCGCAACCTGCTTCAAGGCGGGGCCGTTCGGTCCACTAGGCAGGCGCGACCCGGTGGGGCGGGGTTCGGGCAAAGGACGCCGATGAAAGCGTTTTCATCTCTTGCGGCGGTTGTGGCGCTGTGGCTCAGCGTCAGCTTTTCGCTATGGCTTTTTTACAGGTTTTTTCGGCGGCGCGATGGTTCGAGGCAGAAGCAGTTGACGGCTGCCGCGCTCGGGCTCGTCGACGAAGGCGCGGTGCTTTTCAGCGCCTTGAGGGCCCGAGCCTCGGAATCCGTCAATGCCACGGGGTCGTATGGATGGAGGTCCGATGACCCCCGGGAAGCTTTGCCGAACGATGTTCGTGCGCTTCTCAATGCTATTGAGACACAAAGCTCCTATTTCGACCGCGTCAAAGCAGCCAAGAAAAAAATAGAGAAGGCCTTCGGGCTATCGGATTTCGCACCGCTGTCCGAAATTCTGCAAATTCGGCGGGATTTCTGGGCTGCCTCGGAGATTTTTCTGATCGAGGACATCCGGGCCCTGGGAGCCGAGCTCGCGGAACCGGACTCCTATGAGACGTTCAGGGCGGAGGCTCTCGCGCTGCTTTTCAGAGACGAGAACGCGCCCCAACGTGACGGCGATCCAGTGCTGTTGAGGCTCTCGATAGCGCGGGAGGAGGTTGCGGCCTTCAACGCCCACGTTGAGGAAACAATTGCCGCCGAACTTGAAAAGGGCAGGGCTCCGACGCCTGCCGAGATCACCGCCGTGCCCGTGAACCTCATGCGCTCGGCCGCGTTCGTGGTGCGGGAGGGCCGCAACATCCTGAGCGAGGCGGCGGCGACCGCGCAAAGTATCGCGCGCTCTGTCGGGGTGAAGGGGCTTAAGGGAGCCGCAGAGGAACTGCGCAAAGCGCGTGGCGACCTTCCCAGCCAGTTCGCGAACGCGTTCGAGCGAGCCGGCGGCCTTGCCAGGAAAGGCGGCGATGGCTTGAAGCGGCACTATGAGTTTGTGCTTGAGGCGCAGGAATTGCGCGCCCGCTACGCCGAGCTTCTCGCGCGTGCGCCCATCTTGACCGAGAAGGGCAAGCAGTTCCTTGCCCGCCTTGAACTCGAAAAGCACGCCGAGCAGTTTCGTGAATCTTCGGGCGACGCGGCTGACTGGGCGCGGCAGCGGTTTGTGATGGCGATTGCGCATCTCATCCGGGGGCTGCAATACATTCAGGCGAAGATTACGCCGCAACAGAACAAGCAGCTTGCGGTGCTCGACTCCGCGGAGGAGCCGGTCCGCGCACCGGCTGAGAGCGGCGCTTCAGAGGAGCCTTTAAGGGTCCTGCTCTTGCCGTCATCCTCCTACGCAGGCGGGAACCATGGCCGGGGAAAGGCTAGCAGCAGTTCCCGGACCAGGAAACCGCGCAAAGGCGCCCCGGAGACCGACACAGTTTACAAATCGGCATCAGCGCCAGCACGCCCCGCGGGCCGCTTGCGCGACCTCGTTACCGAAGAAATCTCACTCGCGGAGTACGGAGCAGCCGTAGCCGAAGCTCCCCGTCCAAGGAGTGCCCGTTCCGCTTCCGTCAGGAGTTCCGGTTCCCTTGTGGACAGGCTCTCAAACGTGGACAATGAGGAACAGGCCGAGACTGAGGACTTTTCTTCCTTGCACGAAGAGATCGATCCCAAGCGCCGGTCTTTCGGTGTTTTCAAGTCCATGCGGAATTGAGGCTGCGTCTTAAATGTTTCTGCGTTTCTTCTACGAATTGAAGCAGTCCGGGATCCCTGTCAGCGTCAAGGAGTATCTGCTTTTCCTTGAAGCGGTGGATTCCGGGATCGCGGACAAGAAGATCGACACCTTCTACTATCTATCTCGCGCTTCACTCGTGAAGGACGAGCGTCATCTCGACAAGTTCGACCGGGTTTTCGGACATGTCTTCCGCGGTCTTGAGAGCCTGATCGAGGGGATCGAGGCCGAAATCCCGGAAGAGTGGCTGCGCGCGCTTGCCGAACGCTTGCTCACCGAGGAAGAGAAGGCGCAAATCGAGGCGCTTGGCGGCTGGGACAAGATCATGGAGGAGCTCAAGAAGCGCCTCCAAGAGCAGAAAGGACGGCACGAAGGCGGCTCCAAATGGATCGGGACGGGCGGCACTTCACCTTTCGGCGCTTACGGCTACAACCCGGAAGGCGTGCGCATAGGGCAGGACGGGAACCGGAATTTCCGCGCCGTGAAGGTGTGGGACCGCCGCGATTACAAGGATCTCGACGGCGAGGTCGAGCTTGGCACCCGCAATATCAAGCTCGCGCTTGGAAGGCTCCGGCGCTTCGCCCGCCAAGGCGCGGCGGAAGAGTTGGACCTCGACAAAACCATCAAAGGCACGGCGCACAAGGGCTATCTCGATATCGCCTTCCGCCCCGAGCGGCGCAACACCGTGAAGGTGCTGCTCTTCTTCGATGTGGGCGGCTCGATGGACTATCACATCCGCGAGTGCGAGGAGCTGTTTTCCGCCGCGCGCTCCGAATTCAAGCACATGGATTATTATTACTTCCATAACTGCCTGTACGAGAGCGTGTGGCGCAAGAACCAGCGGCGCTGGGACGAGCGCGTTCCGACCTATGAGGTGATGAACACCTATCCCGCGGATTATAAGGTCATCTTCGTCGGCGACGCCGCCATGAGCCCTTATGAAATCATCATGCCGGGCGGCGCGGTCGAGTATTGGAACGAGGAATCGGGTCAAGTGTGGCTTCAGCGCGTCCTCGCCGTCTACAAGCATGCGGTGTGGCTCAATCCCATGACGGAGCGCTACTGGAACGGCACGCAGTCCCTGAAGCTCATCCAGCAGATCGTGGGAAATCGCATGTATCCGCTGACGCTGAACGGCATCGACGCTGCCATCACCGAATTGCTGCGGTAGGCGCACCCCTCACCCCGGCCCTCTCCCGCAAGGGGAGAGGGAGCAGGTCGCGGACGCAGAATGAGGGGGCCTCAAGTTCTTAATCAATGGCCCATCACTGCGGAAAAACGGGCGGCATGTATTGAAGCGTGCCGGCGAAGTACCACAGCAGGAACAGCACCAACGGACCGTTCACCAGAAGCTGCAGGAACGTGAAGCCGACGATGTCGCGCGCCTTGACCCCTAGAATGCCGACCAGCGGCAGCATCCAGAAAGGATTGATCAGATTGGGCAACGCCTCCGCCGCGTTGTAGATCTGGACCGCCCAGCCGAGATGGACGTGGAGGTTGTTTGCTGCCTGCATCACATAGGGCGCTTCGATGACCCATTTGCCGCCGCCCGATGGGAGCAGAAATCCAAGAACCGCCGAGTAGATCCCCATGATAGCGGGGAAGGTGCTGGTGTTGGTGAGGCTGACAAAGGCTTCCGCGAGCCTGTGCGAGATGGTGGCGCCTCCATATCCCGCAGCCGCCGTGAGGATCGTGGCAATCGCGCCGTAGAGCGGGAACTGGATCAAAACGCCAGTCGTCGCAGGCACGGCGCTGGCCACTGCGTTGAGGAAACTCCGGGGGCGCCAGTGCAGGAGAAGCCCAAGCATCAGGAAGGAGAAATTGTAGGTGTTGAGGTTCGAGATCGCGAGGATCGGGCTTTTGCTCGCGAACTCCTGCCAGAGCCAGCCGGCGCTCAGCGCGACAAGAAGCAGCGTGATGAGTGGGCTATATTCCAGCCATTCGCTGGGGCGTTCGCGAGGAGGAAGCGTAGGAACCGCCGTTTGAATATCGACGCCAAGCTCTTTTGCCGTCACCGCGTGTGCTTTTTTCGGGGCGGACAACCAGGCGATTGTTGTCGAGACGACAATAAGGGTCGCGCACAGCGCCATGGACTGCCAGAGAAAGATCGTCTCGGAGAAGGGGATGATGCCCGTGATCTGCATCAGAGACTTGGGCAGGCTCGCGGGATTGGCCTGCAACTGGGCAGCGGATGAGCTCAGGCCCAGCGCCCAGGTCGCGCCAAGCCCCAGATAAGCAGCG
>Ga0074046_10003812_pt1 | contig 12478 bp, 9 predicted proteins | sample BogForMeECP23OM3_FD_94441 | JGI IMG/M metagenome (GOLD analysis project Ga0074046, IMG submission 94441) | Bog forest soil microbial communities from Calvert Island, British Columbia, Canada - Bog Forest MetaG ECP23OM3 | ecosystem: Environmental > Terrestrial > Soil > Wetlands ...
GAAGCAGCGTGCGCCCCATTCAGAAGCATGGGCGCGGCAGCACCGGGCAGCACGATGAGAAACGCGATGGCGAGCTTGCCAAACCCAGCCAGAATGGGGACCTTGCGTGCTTCTTCCACGCCTCGTGCGGTCAACGCCCGCTGCACGACCACGAAATCGGTACACCAGTACGAAAAGCTGACGACGAAGCCCAGGCCTGCTACGACGCCCAACCGATCGAGGCTCGCGTGAGGCGCAAATAGCGGCAAAAGCTGCCACAGATGCCAAGCCTCCGGCCGCTGCGCGAAGCTCGCCAGCCTGAAGGGAAACGTCGCAATCAGCAAGGGAAACAGTCCCGCGATCACAACAAAGAACTGGAAGATTGAAGTGTAGATCGTGGCGCGGATTCCGCCCAGCAGCACATAGGCCAGCACCACCATGGCTGAAACCACCGCCCCCATCAGTAGATTGCATCCCAGGACCACATGCAGCACGTGTGCGATCGCATAGAGCGCCGCCCCTGCAAGGCAGGCCGTACTCACCATGGAGATACCCGCGTTAAGAAGCCGCACGCGGGGACCAAAGCGCCGGTCGAGAAATTCGGGCAGGCTGCGCGCCCCGCTGCGTATGTACACCGGCAGCACAACCAGGGCGAAGAACACCATTCCCGGAATTCCGCCAATCCAGTAGAAGTGCAACGCTTGCACTCCGTATTGAGAGGCCATCGCGCTCATCCCGATGATCTCGATGGACCCGCAATTGTGCGCAAGAAACGAGAGCGCTGCTGCCCATGTGGGCAGCGAATGGGTAGCATTCAAATAGTCATTCGCGATTACGGCGCGCCGGCGCGACACGATGCTGATGAGCGCGAGACCAGCCAGGTAGATGGCAATTGTCGCGAATCCCCATGGACTCAGAACCTGAAACTTCATATTCCGTCCTGCTATCAAAGCTGCATTCGAGGGACGTCCGAAGTAAACCACATGAGTTGTAGCGCAACCTCGACTACACTGCAGCAGATTTGAGCTGCCGACGAATGCGCCAGCCTTCGTCGTTCCGGCTCGCCTCAAAACGTAATCGATAGTCCTCCGTCTACCGTCACAACGGAGCCTGTAATGTACGTAGCGTCAGGTCCGGAGAGAAACCACACCGCTCCGGCAATTTCTTCCGGCTCCGCGGCTCGCTTCAGTGGGAGACGGCCGTAGCGCACGTAGTTGTCGCGGAACCACTCAGTCTCCAGCTCACTCGTTCCGTCCTCCTTGATTGACATTGGCGTTCTTACAAATCCCGGCGCGATCGCGTTTGCCAGGATGCCGCGCGGCGCCAGTTCCAATGCCAAAGAGCGGATCCACTGCGTCAGCGCCGCTTTGGCCATGCCGTATGCTGAAGACCCGACGGCGACTCTTTCGTGATGAATGGATGTAATTTGAATGATGCGCCCGTTGTCTTGCAAAATCGGGACCATCGCCCGGCAAAGATGCACACTGCCATAGAGCATCACATCCAGTTGACGGTTCCATGCGTCGAAATCGCTGTCGATTGCTCGATGCGACTCTGAGATCCCCGTGCTATTCACCAAAACATTTGCGCCGTCGTATTTGGCTTCAACCTGGTCCATGAGCCTCTCGCAGTCCTCTTGTAGCCGCACATCCATCACCATTGCCAGATGATTGCTGCCCGGAAGTTTCGCGGCGGTCTCAATCGTCTTCTCCGCGTCAATGCCGGCCACTACAACCTGCCAGCCTTCCACGGCAAACCTCTGTGCGGTTGCTTTGCCAATTCCGGAGGATCCGCCAACAACAACCGCCACCGGTCGCTGTCCGTTCGCCATTTCGTTGTCTATCATCTTCAGAAGTCCTTCAATCGGCAAGGAAGCGAAATGAAACATACAAGTCTGACAAGAGCTTCTGCTGTGTGTTCTGAGGTTCCGATCAATATACACCGAACACGGACCACCTGCGGCGTTTCAGCGTCAAAGGGGCCTGCCGTGTGCGGAGCCGCTTCGATTTCGCAAGGCCATGCCGAACTTGACACGTTCTCCGCAGACGCTTTAGCGTTTTCGCGACACAACCATGCCGGCGGCGTGAGAATTGTTCGCGACGCCGGAAGTTAAAGTGTGAACCGGAGCAAACGGGGGAGAACATGAGGCTGCCACCTGCAACGCGGCGAGATTTCCTGAAGGCGGCCGGCCTTGTTACAGGTGGGCTCGGCTTCGGACCGGATTGGCTGGCCGGTGGACCCCTGTTCGCGCTTGAGAACGCAAACGCGGCGCAGTCGCCCGAAGTGAAAGAATTTGCCTCGCTGGACGAAGTCTTCGCCGCGCCTTGCAGTCCCTTTTTCGGAGTCAAAATGGAGAGCCGTACCGACTCCTTTGGGAACGGCACGAGAGGCGAACGGCTGAAGAGGGTTGCGCGCGATCCGGAAAGCTACTACATAGCCGGGGGCATCAGCGGCGAAGAGGAACCGCACAGCTTCTCTCTCAGCTTTGAAATCAGCAATCAGCAGATTCTCTGCTCCGCAACTTCGACCGGCTGCCTCAGGAATCCTCTCGTGTATTCAAGGCAGGTGCAGGCGCATCGGCGCGGCAGGAGCTTCGAGAGTACGGAACTGTTGGGCGGCAGCGCCTGGAGCTTTGGCGTGCAGCGGCAAGGCGATGAACCCCTGCGTCTGCCCACGACGCACAGCTCAACGGTCAAGCTGCTCAACGCTCTTTATCCGATCTTCGAGCATGAATGTGCGGGGCTGCGGTTTGCGACGCTCGTCTTTGCGCCGGAGACCGGCACAGCCGCCGCGGAGAATCCTCGCGCGATCGTCGTAGCCATCGCGGTAACGAATCCCGCCCAGGAAACCTGGAAGGGTACGCTGCTGGCTCCAATGCTCGAGGACGCGGATGGAGCGGCGACCGAGCGATGGATTGCAAGTCCCGCAGAAAGTCCGCACCCGCGGTTTACTGAAAACCCCGTGCCCATCGCGCCCGGATTTGAAGCGATGATCTGCCTTGAAGAGACCCAATGGGCGGCACAGGCGCCCGCAGTAGCGATGGAGATCGCTGCCGGCAAGACGCGAACCTTTACGTTCGCTCTGTTGCTGGATAGCGGCGCGGAACGAGTGAAAAAGACGGCCGCATTGATGCGGCAAAAGAGTGCGCTTGGCTGGTTCAACTTGACTTGGCAGGCGAATGCGCGCCGCTATGGTTCGCTGTCAATCGACGGCGGCGAGTTTTTTGCCGAGTTGCCGCGGCGCATGGTTGAAGAAGACCGCAGCGCCGTACTGATGTCAGACACGAAAGAGATCTTCGACGGCGGCCCAAGCGGCGCAACCTTTTCCCTGGCGTACTTTCAGCCCGAGATCGCACGGCACAAGGTCATTGCGCTGAAAGGATTCAAGAAACGCCCGGCCGGAGAGCCACCTTACACGGATGTCTCCTATTCGCTCACCAACTCGCTTGGGGCTCTGCCATGGGCTGGCCTCTACTACCGCGTGAGCGGAGACGCCGAGAGCTTTGCTCAGACGCCTTCCTTTTTGGATTACGCCGAGGAAACCCTGGCCGACATTGTGGCAACACGCACGGGCGATTTGTGGTTATTCCCCTCAAAGATGCTGTGGGACGGCCCCACCCCTGGCGACTACAACACAGGCGCCAACATTCTTGCGTGGCTGGGCTTCGCAAGTGCTGCGCGGCTGGCCGATGAGATCTACCATCGCGCCGATCTCGCCATCCGCTGGCGGCAGATCGCCGCCAGCATCCACGCTGACCTCTACAAGCACTGCATCGGCCCCAGCCCGCTCGGCTCGGCCTTCTACCAGGGCGTCAATCGCGACGGCAGCTTCGTGCATGGGCACGACGGCGAGGAGGCATTCACCACCATGGCGGCCTTCTTCGGATTCTGCGATGCAGATGAACCCGCGCTGATGCGCTTCGCAAAGCTGGCGTTCACGCGCGAAAATCCGCTTTATGCTCCGGAGGTGGATGGTATCTGGTGGGACTCGAAGACGTTTGGTAACGGCACCACCATGCCGGGTCAGATGGCCAAGCTCATTGCGGCTGCCGACGAGGGCGAAGTCGCCAAGAACCTGGCTGGCCTGCGTAAGATCGTCGATCTGGATGGCTCATTTTGGTGGTGGCCCTATCTCTATCCCTGCTCGGATCCCAGGATGGTGGAGCGGCGCGGCCAGCCGGCTGACACGAGCAAATGCGGCTATGCAGCGGCGGTGTTTACCGTGGTTTTTATCACCAATATTCTCGGAATCTTCAGCGATGCGCCAGCGCGAAGCATCGCCTTCCGCCCGTTTGCGCCGTGGCCGGGAATCCACTGGAACGATTGCCGGCTCGGGTCAGCACGATTTGATTTTGAACAGCAGCTCGCCGGACCGTCGCTTTCGGCATCCATCACCAACAGGAACTTATTTGAGTTGAAAGCGACACTCGAACTTACGCTGCCGGCGGGTCACACGACGGCACGCGCCAGTACCAACGGCATATCTGGAGCTGTTTTGAGCAAGACGTTGCGTTTTGGCAGACCCGCAGTGCGTGTCAGTGGAACTTTAGCTTCCAGTGACAAAGCTGAATTGATGCTCGACATAACCTGAAGGACTATGGGAGCTACCGTCTAAGTCGTTGACGGCCGCGGCCACAATCTTCAGCGAACTCCGGCATGCGCGTTGTGCTTGGCGTTTGATCACAAGCAGGAAAGGCGGAAACAATGAGTAGAAGCCATTTGGAACTAGTTCCTCTGAGCCGGCGGGCATTTGTCCGCAATGCCGGACTGCTTGCCGCAGTCGGCCCATTCTTGTCCGACTTTCCAATCATGGATGCGCAGGGCGCCACGGAAGCCATCACAGAAGTTGCGCTCGACCTCGACCACATAAAGAAGTGGGACGCCTCCAACGGCGATACATGGGATCCTTTCTGGGCCGACGATGGCGCACTGTATTCCTTCAATTGCGATGGCCGCGGTTTTGGAGTCAAGCCGCAGAACCTGGCCTTTAATGCTTTTAGCGGAAACGAACTCGTAAGCCTTGCCGGCAGTCAGGTAAATCCAATGTCTGAATACGGGCCGTCCGGTCAGCGTGGCCCCGACATCGCTACCTGGAAGGTCTGTGGGCAGGAGTGCATTGACGGGGTCTTTTATGCATTCGTGGCGCGAAACGTGTATGGTGATCAAAGCCACGATCCGCTGGTGCGCCAGACGGCGATCAATTCCAGCCTGATCAAGTCTGAAGATCGCGGCAAGACGTGGACGCGCTCAGCAGGGGAAAACTACTCGCATCCCATGTGGCCCGGCGAGCGTTTCGGTGCGCCCTTCTTTGTTCACTACGGCCAGAACGGCGGCCACGCACAAGTGGATGGCGCAGAAGAGTTCGTCTACGCCGACGCAACCAACGGCTTCTGGAACGACGGCGATTTCCTGGTGTTGGGTCGAGTGCGCCGGAGCCGAATCCCACAACTAGACTCTTCGGACTGGGAATATTATCGCGGCGGCGACGGCATGAGCGCTGCCAGTTGGTCCGGCAACGTCTACGAAGCCGCGCCCATTCTGGCGCGGCCGGCACGCTGCGGCCAGACTCCCATCACCTGGGTGCCGGCATTGGGCCGCTACCTGCTCATCTCCTGGTACAACCCTGAGCCGTTGGCCAAATGGTACCAGCCGACAGAAATGCGTTACGACTTCTACATCGCCGACCATCCCTGGGGACTATGGTCGCAACTGGCATCCTTCAGCGACCGCTTTCTTGCTCCCGGCTACAACATGTACGGCCCCTCGCTCTGCGCCAAATATCAAGTGGCAAATCGTGATGAGGTCGTGGTGCCGATGTTCACGGCGGGCTGCCAGTTTGAAGACAAGCCAACCGGAATCTACAAGTGCTGGATGATCCCTGTGCGCCTTCGCACCGCACCATTGCACGCCCACACTCCGCTGCGCTTTGACGATCCCTCCATTCGCAGGGAAGGAAATTGGAGCCTGATACCGGCTTCCGAAGGCCGCGATAATGCGGCCTTGCAAAGCAGCTATCCCGGTGATGCAATCGACGTTTCATTTGAGGGAACAGGCATCGAATATCTCGCCCGCAAAGCCACGGGCTACGGAAATGTCACATTGCTGTTGGACGGTAAGCCGGATGCCACCGTCGCCCTGGGTACGCAGAATTTTCCTGAGATCTCCGGCGTTTCAGTCTACCGGAAGCTGGGCCTGCAGCCTTCGAGCCATCGGATACGCTTGATCAATGCTGGAGGCGGCCCGGTGAACTTGCAGGCTGCGAATGTTTACCAATCATCTGCTCCTCATGATTGAGGTGCCCGGACGGGACTAGTGTCAGGAAACGCCCCAGGGCACTACAAGAAGCATGGACTCGGAGAGCACAGGCTGTCGAAGACGCAATCCACGGTCGATGCTTACAACGAGTTTCTGACCTTATGGATTTGCACCACGGTGGAAGGTCGTTCGCGTGATGGCTGTGAAGCCTACAGATGTAGAGGCTTGGCTTCACTCACTGTCACTCGCTAACGGAACCAAGGCAAAAATCAGAAACATCGGAGACACTGCCCGTAAGTTGTTGATTTGGTGGGCGCTGCAGGATTTGAACCTGCGACTTCCACCGTGTGAAGATGGCACTCTACCGCTGAGTTAAGCGCCCAGAATAGGCTTTGGGAGGGTTGCGGTCGCCGTCCCGGCCCGGGAATAACCCCGTCTCCAAGAGGCGTGACCTACCACTGTTTCCTCCCCAGAAAACCGGCCCCAATACCAGTTTGGAACCGCTGCCATGGGAAGGTCGCCGCAGAACGCGTCCCGTAGGGTAGAGTAACACCAGCAGGGCTTTACGTCCAAATCCGGCGGGCGAATTTGGGCATGGATTGCCCCTCGCAGCGCCGGCGCCGGACGGGAAACCGGGTATGTTCAGGAAAGCGCGCTCAATCCGCCAGAAAAGTGAGCTGCCTTTGGACGGGGAAGCTGTACTTGGCCCTGTTTCCGGCCTGGCGGGCACCGCATTACCCCCCTCGGTTTCGGGCCGAAAAAGCCACATTGCCGCGCTCGCCCGGAACGGGGGCCCAAACCCCGGCGCCGAGGCCCAGGAAAACGGAAATTCCGGGGAAGAAACCGGTTACGGGGCGCAACCTTCTGGCGAAGATGGGGTTCCTGAAGATATGGCAACCATGGTCCTTAACGGTCCCGCCTTGGATGCTGGCCCGGCCCGTCGGCCGGGCTCGGCCGCTGACCCGAACATGGGCGTTCGGGAGGGACTGGACCCCGCCAGCGACGCGGCCATTATGCTCCGCGTGGCCGAGGGGGACGAGGCCGGCTTTACGTACCTGGCGCAAAAATACCACCGGCCGATGATTCATTTCCTCTTCCGGATGGTGAACAACCAGGCCATTGCCGAAGAATTGGCCCAGGAAGTGTTCTTGCGCGTCTATCGTGCCCGGGAAAGTTACCGGGCCGAAGCCAGGTTTACCACCTGGCTCTACCGCATCGCAACTAACCTGGCGGTGAACTACGCGCGCGACACCAAGAACGAGCGCACGGCGCAAACCGTGTACCTGGACCAGCCTGACCCCGAGACCGGTACGTCTCCGGATCTGGCCGATGACGAGCCTTCGGCGGAAGAGCGGCTGCTGCGCGATGAGCGCATGGCCGCGATTCGCCGTCATGTGATGGCCCTGCCGGAGCGGCAGCGCATGGCAGTGCTGATGCACAAGTACCAGGGAATGGATTACCGCCAGATCGGCGAGGTGCTCAAGCTGAGCGAGTCGGCGACCAAGTCGCTCCTCTTCCGCGCCTACCAGACGCTGCGGGAAAAGTTGAAGGAATTTGTTTGATTGGAAAAGTGGAAAGAAGCCGGAATCAACCGGCAGAGAGTGGGTGGCAACCATGAAACCGACAAAGACGAATTGCAAGATGGTGGACGAGAAGCTGGCTGATCTGCTGCTCGATCCCCATGCTGTGCCTGCCAAGGTTCAAGCGCATGTTGCCGAGTGCGCCGACTGCCAGGGTGAGCTTGCGAAACTGCAGGCTGCCATGCAGTTGCTGGATACCTGGGAAGCTCCCGAACCGAGCCCTTACTTTCTGATGCGGCTTGGCGCCAGGGTGCGGGAAGAGCGCCAAGCTGCGCCAGCCGGCTGGCTGGCTCGCGGAATCGCGCGTGTCCGCGCCAGCATCGCTTACGGTCCAGGCTTGCACGTGCGTCCTCTGGCTGCGATGGCGTTGACCGTCATGCTGCTCGTGGGCGGCGGCACTTATCTTGGCGTTACTGACTGGATGCAACCCCCACAGGCCACGCCGACTGCCGTGGTGAGCGACCTGCAGACCCTCGATAACAATGCTCAAGTGCTGGACCAGATGGAATCTCTCTCCAGCAGCGAGAGCGGAGACTGATTTTTGAGATGTTGGTTTACAGCTGGGAGAACGACTTGTGAACTGGACCTGGAACGCGGAGAGAATGCGTCCGGCGGCGTGGACCGCCGCTGCGATCCTGCTTCTCTGCCTGCCCGCGGCTGGCCTGTACGGTCAGCGTCGCGCTGAATTCCGCCCCGGTCCTGCTATGCGGTCGGGGTTCGGTCAGAATCGTGCGCGCGCGGGTGCGCAGCAGAGCTCTCCCCGCCAGTTCCAGAATCAGCAACGCGCCAACCAGAACCAGCAACGCCAGTACCAGAATCAACAGCGGCAGATACAGAATCAGCAGAGACCGTACCAGAATCAGCAGCCGCAGTATCAGAACCAGCAGCGGCCCTATCAGCAGAATCCGCAATATAACGGCGGCCAGCGCCCTGCGCCCGCATACGGGCCAAATGGCCGGCCGTATGGCATGCAGGCTCCGGCCACGCGTCCCGGAAACGCTTATCCCGGCACTGCTCCCCCAGGCCATCTCGGCGACTGGCTCAATCAGCACCGTGGACTTCCTGTCGACCAGCAGGAGCGGCTTCTGCGCAACGATCCCAGCTTCAATCGGTTGGCTCCCGCGCAGCAGCAGCGGCTCGTCCAGCAGCTACATCAGCTGAACCAGATGCCAGAGCAGCAACGCGATCGCCGCCTGGCGCGCAGCGAGATGCTGGAACGCATGTCGCCGCAGGAGCAGATGCAGGTGCGCCAGGCCGGCCGCCGCTATCAGGCGCTGCAGCCCGGTCGCCAGGAAATGGTGAAGCAAGCCTTCCGCGATCTGAGTGCCGTGCCGCTCGATCAGCGCGACACTGTGCTCAACTCCGCGCGTTACCAGAACACTTTCTCTCCGGATGAGCGCAATATCCTGTCGAATCTGTTGCGCGCCGAGCCCTACGAACCACCGCGCTAGCCAGGATTAGAAATGGTGTGGCATGCGTGAAAGGGCGCTAATTCACGTGAAAGGGCACGACTTCAGTCATACCGCAAACTACGCAATGTGGAGTGTCTTGAAAGGGCACGACTTCAGTCGTGCCGCCAAACCACGCAAAATGATTGCGGCCTTTAGCCCCTGAGGGATGTTTTTCGCGGTGATTTCGACTTTCGCCACAGGCCGCTACGGTCTGTTGGTTTCCGTCTCGTGAGCGAGTTTGCTTCTGAAGTACTCCAGCGATTTCTGGAGCCCTTCGGCGAGCTGGACCTGCGGCTCCCATCCCAGCAACGTGCGCGCCTTGGTGATATCGGGGCGGCGGCGCGTTGGATCGTCTACCGGCAGATCGACAAAGCACAGTTTGCTCTGCGATCCCGTGACCGCGAGCACGGTTTGCGCGCACTCCAGAATCGTGAACTCCACAGAATTGCCGATGTTAACCGGCAAGTGCTCCTCGCTTAGCGCCAGGCGCATGATGCCCTCGATCAGATCGTCGACATAACAAAAGCTGCGCGTCTGCTGGCCGTCGCCGTAAATGGTCAGCGGCTCGCCGCGCAGCGCCTGCATCATGAAGTTCGAAATCACCCGGCCGTCGCCCGGATGCAAGCGCGGTCCGTAGGTGTTGAAGATGCGCACCAGATGCGTATTCACTCCGCGGGAACGGTGGTAGGCCATCACCAACGCTTCGCCAAACCGCTTGGCCTCGTCGTACACTGAACGCGGGCCCACCGGGTTCACATTGCCCCAATAGCTCTCGCTTTGCGGATGTTCGAGCGGATCGCCGTAGCACTCTGAAGTCGAGGCGTGAAGGTAGGCCGCGTTGTAGCGCGCGGCGACTTCAAGCGTATGCTCCACGCCTACGGAACCTACGCGCAGCGTCTGGATGCCCAGGCGCAGGTACTCCGGCGGGCTGGCCGGAGATGCCAGATTGAAAACGTAATCCACCGGGCCCGGATCGAAACTCGTGCAGATGTCCCGCTCCTCAAACCGGAAGCGCGGATGGCCGGCGAGATGGACAAGGTTTTCCAGATCTCCCGTCGACAGATTGTCCACGCCAAGAACGGTGTGGCCGTCGCGTAACAGACGTTCGCTAAGGTGCGAACCAAGAAATCCGGCGGCGCCGGTAACAAGAACGTGCATGCTCAAATTATCGTGCTCCAAAAAAAGTAGTCAGCGATCAGTTATCAGTGTGAGTGTGAGTGTGAGTGTGAGTGTGTGGCCAGTGATCGTCGCGGTCACACTCACACTCACACCCACACTGCATCTACGCCTTGCGCGGCTTGCCTTCCTGCGCATGGTACGCGGTCGGTCTGCCCACGCTCACATAGGTGAATCCGTGGTTCTGCATCTCCAGCGGCTTGTACAGGTTTCTGCCGTCGATCACGATCGGGAAGCGCATGGCCCGGTTCAAACGCGCCAGATCCACGGTGGTAAACTCCTTCCAGTCGGTCAGAATCAGCACCGCGTCGGCATCCTTCGCGGCGCTGTACAGATCGCTCGCGTAACGCATATTTTCCGTGGCAGGCAACACTTCCTTGGCGCGCTCCATCGCCGCGGGATCGAATGCGGTCACGATCGCGCCCGCATTCAGCAGCATTTGAATCATGCTGATGGCCGGCGACTCCCGGATGTCGTCGGTTTGACCCTTGAAGGCCAGGCCCAATGCGCCCAGCCGCTTGCCGCGCAGTGTCCACAATGCTGAGCGCACCTTGTTGAAGAAAACTTCCTTCTGCGTCTCGTTGATCTTGCGCACTTCTTCGAGCAGCTGAAAATCCACGCCCCGTTCCTGCGCCACCCAGTGGAACGCGGCCACGTCCTTCGGGAAACAGGAGCCGCCATACCCCAGTCCTGCACGCAGAAACTTGAGACCGATCCGGCTGTCGAGCCCGATGCCCGCGGATATATCTTCAATGTCCGCATCCACCGCTTCGGCCAGGTTTGCCACGGCGTTGATGAAAGAGATTTTCATCGCCAGAAAGGCATTCGATGCGTGCTTGATGATCTCCGCGCTTTGCGTCGAGGTCACAACCATCCGCGCAGGGTGCGCGGCGCTGCACGTTCCCTGAAGCGCCCCCGGCTGGCCGTAAAAGCTGCCGTCGGTCAGCGGCTCGTAAATGCGCTGGAGCACCTCCGCCGACCGCTCGTTGTTGGCGCCCACCACAATGCGGTCGGGATGCAGAAAATCCCTGACCGCCGTGCCTTCGCGCAGAAACTCGGGGTTTGAAACCACGTCGAATCTCTCCGGCTCGATGCCATGGCGGTGCAGCACGCGCCGGATCCAGTCGTTGGTGTACACCGGAACCGTGCTCTTCTCCACAATCACCTTGTAGCTGGTCATAGTGCGTGCAATCTCTGCCACCACTGCCTCAACGTACGACAAATCCGCGGCGCCGTAGTCGCCTTGCGGCGTACCCACGGCAATAAACACCGCTTCGCTCTTCTCCACCGCCTCGCTCAGGTCCGAGGTAAAAACCACCGATCGGCCGCGGTGCTTGGTCAGCAACTCCGGCAAGTGCTCCTCGAAGATAGGCACGCCGCCTTCACGGAGTTGTTTCACCTTGGCTTCATCGTTGTCCACGCAGACCACGTTGTGGCCGATCTCGGCAAAACACGCAGCCGCCACGAGCCCCACGTATCCCGACCCGATCACACAGATAGAAACTGGCCTGCTCATGCGTTGATGTTTTCTCCCTCGCGGTCTCTCGCAGGTTCATCGCTATTCTATATCGCGTCTGTTGGAGTGGTGCGTCACCTGATTTCGACCGTTATCCGGAATTTCCATTTCGCTTTCCCGACCGCGAACAATAAACACCGGGATTTCCATTTTCTTTCCCGGCGGCAGCATAATTCACCCTCAATGCCTCCGCGCGCAATCTTCTTTGCATTGGTTCCAAGGCCAAAGACCCGGTCGTGCCCGGCTGGGCCGCCTGCGGAACCAAGAACCCGAGACTTCCCCTTCCAGCGCTTCGTAAATCTCCGGCTTGGCAAAGGCGGCGTCGGCGCGAAACATCACTTCTTTGCCCCAGTTTCTGTTGCCGCTCAATCTCCGGCAGCAAGAGCTCTTCCCAGCCATCGGCACTGTGAGCATTGCCGGGACGCAGCTTTGCCGCCTGACAATCGCCTTCCCGGTCAAACATCAATAGAGTAGCAGGTCGATTCGAAATGGCCGTTGTAAGCGCTATTCTCCTGCTGACCA
>Ga0074046_10003813_pt1 | contig 12476 bp, 14 predicted proteins | sample BogForMeECP23OM3_FD_94441 | JGI IMG/M metagenome (GOLD analysis project Ga0074046, IMG submission 94441) | Bog forest soil microbial communities from Calvert Island, British Columbia, Canada - Bog Forest MetaG ECP23OM3 | ecosystem: Environmental > Terrestrial > Soil > Wetlands ...
ATACACCCCGAAACGAAAGGGCCGTGGACTGGCAACCGCGTAGCATTGCTATGTTCTTGCCGCGAGCTTTTTGGCATGGAACGATTGTCGCTGCCGTAGCGGGGACTTTGCAACAGGCAATAGCAGCTTGTTCTGAACCTCGAAACTAAGCCCTAGAAGTGATTCTTCGCCCGCCCCAGCTAAGGTATAATCTAGCAACCAGTAGGCGCGTAGCTCAGTTGGTTAGAGCGCTACCTTGACACGGTAGAGGTCAGGAGTTCGAGTCTCCTCGTGCCTACCATTTTTCCCTTTCCTCCTCTATCATTTCCAAGCCTCGCAGTTTTGGCCTCTCGGCACTCGGGCCGAGTTAAGGCCAAATTAAGCTAGTGCACAGTGCCCGGCTGCTGCTGGAAGATCGCTTCCAGCAGCTGAGTTTGCGCCGCCAGTCTGTCGTCGGGCATACTCTGCGTGTACAACTGCAAAGTGGTCCGGACGTTCGCGTGCCGGAGAAGTGCCTGCACAGTTTTCGGATCGGCCTTCGCCTTCGTGACGAGGAAGGTCGCCAGTGAGTGGCGCAGGTTGTGAAACCCGAACCTCTGGCCTTCCTCGATCTTCACTCCGGCGGCGATGGCCGCTGGCCTCAGATAGCACCATGCCAGCATGTTCGACACCCGAGGCTTTCGGCCCTTCAGCTTCTTCGAAGCGAAGATCCAGTCAGTCGGAGCGGCATAAGCGGTTTGCTTCTGCCACTCTTTCATGAACCGGGCGAGCACAGGGGCCATCGGCACAGGGGCTTTTGACGCCTGAGTCTTTGGCTCGCCGACGTTGTTGGCGAACCGCAGCCGGAGCCGATCCTGATCCCCACGCCTCGTCTGTCTCCGTCGGCTATCTGGATCGAACGGGCCGTCATGGTGTCAAGCCGTGCCGGGAAACTAGTTTCATCCTCAAGGATCGCAACCTGTTTGCAGGGGCCATTACTTATATTCGGGCTGTGGACGACGTGTTTCGGCAGCAGATGCGGCGCCATTGGTTCTACCAGAAGTTTGCGTCGGTGTACGCGAATAACTGGGTGGTCGGCGACTCTTGCTTTAGCACCGTCGCCGTCAACCAGAATTTTCAGACGGCCACGCATCGGGATAACGGTGATCTCCGCGGATCGTTCGGAGTCTTGACCTGTTTCAAGCGGGGCATATTCTCCGGCGGACAACTATGCTTCCCGCGCTATCGCGTGGCGGTGGATTTCAACGACGGCGACGTTCTTTTGGCCAACGTACACGAGGCGCACGGCAATATGCCTCTAGTGCCGGTGACAGAAGACTACTTGCGGATGTCTTGCGTCTTTTATTTCCGCGAGAGAATTCTTCAGTGCGGAACGCCGGAGCAAGAGGAGGCATTCTTGCTTCGCCGGGAGACTGGAGATCCCCTCTTCGGGTGGCTCCTTGAGCGAGGAGAGTGGCTTCCTCAGTAGCCGGGATGGCCCTCGACTTTCAGTAGGGAAGTAGGGGGCCATTTTCACTGTGCGTCACGGATAGCCATCTGGAAAACGCAAGCGAAACTAATACCGAGAAACTTATGGCTTCGTATTGAATATGTGTTCAACGTTCCAACACCGGAACGTACGCATCACGTCTCAATCAGCTCCTCGGCCTTGTGGCTCCCGCTGCAAGGCCGATTGCATATCGAACCTCTGCATACCAGCCATGCGCCCGGAATACCAGCCAGATTAGGAACAAAGGACTTCGCGAACACGAAAAATAAAGTTGGGGCAATTCGCCAAAACGTTCCGATTTCTCAGTAATAGATAGCGAGACGTGGTGAAGGCCTGAACAACCTTCCTCACAATTCAATCTCAATAGGAAGTTCTATGGCTACACTCGAAGTACTAAGTGTGCCCGGCTCGACCTTGCCTGCGTGGCCCGAAGTCGTCGCAGACAAGGGTGATGCAAAGCCTTGCATACTACAACCTTCCGGCAAAAAGCCGGAAGTTGAACTGGCTCCAGAGACCGAAGTGAGGATTCTTATCGCTCACGGCGCTCTCTATCGGAGCTTCGCCAAATCCATAAACAATGAAGTCCGCGTCGCGGCGATCAAACTCAAGTTAGCGTTTGGCGTTCGGCAAGGCTTCGCGGGCCGGACCTTGAGAGTCGAGGGAACCGAGATGGAGTGGAAAACATTTGTCAAGAATTACTATGGCATTACGCCTGACCATTTCAATCGTGTGCTCGACGTGCCAGACCCAGAAGTGCTCAAGCCTGCGAAATCGGCTAAGCAGAAAGCTCTCCCTGACGATCAGGGAGATCTTGACGAAAGGTTCGAGCAGCAAGAGGCTCGGATTACGGAACTGGAAGAAGAGAATGCTGCACTTGAACGCGCCAAGGCCGAGATGGTAGCAGAGCACGAAGAGGAACTGCAGAGCACCTTTGAGGATGCAATGGCGGCAGCGACAGCCGATTGGCTGGATGTGGCTGTCAGCGCCATGAAGGATTTCACAGCCCAGCGAGTCAAAGGGGAGCTATCACGCCTTCTAGATGCGCTGCACCTTGAGACCAAGTTGACCGTTTGCGAAGTTGACTAGGTTAAGTTGAAGACTGGCCCCAGTCGAAAGACTGGGGCTTTCTTTTTTGTGGCAAATGAAACGGCGACCCTGAGCAGATTGGAGACTGTAGGGGGTCGCCGAGTGTGAGTGGTGGCCTCTATCCGAGGTCGCACCGATTTACTTAGGAACGGGCAGTCAGAAAGTTAATGAATCGACAATGAGTGAATTCTTTTGACTGCCTGTCCCATGAGTGGAGGCTGTATGAAAACGAATAATCCTGAAATCTTAAAGGCCATCGCTGACCGCGACCAGCGGATCGTGGAGCTCGCTCAGTCTGATCCTGCTCTCACCTACGCGCAAATCGCGGAGATGGTGCATTGCCATGTCACCACGGTAGGAGTGATTTTCCAGCGCAATGGGATCACCCGCAAGCTCGGGCGTCCTCGCAAGGCGGTGTCCCGTGGGTAACAAACGTGCACCGTGGTTCGCTTTCGATGTCGTCGACTGGCTCACGTCCATCGATATTCAACACATGACTCTGGCTGAAGTCGGAGCCTACATCAACCTGTTAGCTCGTGCTTGGGATTCCGACCCTATCGCTACGTTGCCCAATGATCCCTCGAAGCTCTGGAAGTTAGCTGGAGCGAGGTCACTCGCTGAATTTGAGGTTGTGGCTCCAGTCGTGCTCTCGATGTTCGAGGATCAGGGCGGGAGGCTCGTCAATCGTCGTTTGCTCGAAGAGACTGCTCGGCTGAGCGTTGCAGAGGCTACTCGGGCTGAGAAGGCCCGTAACGCTGCTAACGCTAGATGGGGCAAGCCCGATGCTCAAGCATGCTTGGGCATGCATAGCGATGCTTGCGATGCTAAACAGAGAACAGAGACTGACTCAGATATAAAGCAAACAACCGAGTCAGTTGGTAAAACTGAGTCAGTCGGTTCTTTGGATGTTTTAAGTCAGTCTCAGCCGGACAAGCCCGGTGACTCAGCTACTCCGCCCACTCAGTCAACTCAGGATGTATACGCCGCGCTGTGCGCAGACTTCGACCGTCAGCTAGGCAATGGCCCGCTCCCGGGTTTCAAATGGGCTCAGCTCATGGCTCAGAAGTGGATCAATCTCCGCAACGAGGTCAAGTATCGTTCGAACTATCCGGAGGAGGTCAACTCAGACGACTTCCAGAAGCTCGTGTCGCAGAACTGGCTCCAGAAGGCTGGCTTCAGCAAACCCGTTCCGCGTGGTGAGATTGAGCTGTGCATGACGTGGGCTATCAAGGTGTCTCGCAAGAAGAAGCCTACGGACAAGGGCCATTGGGGCGAGCCAAACGTGCTCGAGGGGTCCGCTGGCTTCGTCAATGCGTTCGGAGCGATCCGGGCACAGTGTCTGAACTACTACGCCGCGATTAAGACAAAGAAGCGTGCTATCGCAGAGCGGTCGTTCTACAACTTCGAAGCGATGAAGGATGACACAGCCCCGTTCGATGACGGATCGAAACTGAGTCTCAAGGAACGTATCAAGGCGGTGAACGACATCCCGGACCCGATCCTTGATGAACCAGTGACGACTCCTGCGACGACCCAGAACGAACCCACGAAGTTCGAGGACAAGGATCAGAAGAAGTTATGGGGTAGCATGAAGGAAACTCTCGCTGAGATGCGTACCGAATGCGAGGCTAAGGAACGGGACTTGAAGTGGAAGGTGAACAGATACAAACAGCTGGTCGCCGGAGGCATGTCGAAGACCGAGGCTGACATCAGAGCGAATCAAGAGGCCGCTGGCACGGCTCCAGTTCTGTCCGCAGTAGAGATCGCCAAGATGCTCAGTGCCGAGAGGATGGTCGAGGAGGCGGCATAATGATCTCCGACCTCCACCACATCTGTCGCAAGTTCCTCTGCCCGTCTTGCCGTGTGCAAGCATACGGACACATCAACGGGCTGGAGGGTGTGAGGGATCAGACGTTCACCCCATGCCCGGCTTGCGAGAAGGTGATTGAAAGGATTTTGCGAATGGAGATTGTGGAGGAAAGTGCGTTATGAGCAGATCTCTAACCTCCATCGTCTGTAGGGCGAGACCTGTCTGTAGGGCGAGACCTTGCGCCGCTCATTTTCAAGCGCAATAAACTACTGATGACGCGGTTAGTCCCAACCGCTTCATCACCTCAGGATATCGAGCGCAGAGTCGCCAATAATTCTTCCGAGCCTGACTGACCGAATATCCGCCGAACGCCGAAGGATTGTGTGCGATAGTCTTCCAGCGCTTGATCTTGAACGCAATGAGGCCGTCTCGAACCTCTGGCCGTGCTCTCATAGCTTGCCTCCCTTTCCAACAAGTTGGCGTCGATGGTGGGCCGTGCGGGAACAAATCCACCTCTCAATATAAGATCTGAAAATCCGCCAAAGTACCGGAAGGTCCTTGGAAGTACCCGAAGCGAGTGGTTTGCTGCACCGCGAACGAGATGCCGTCGGCTTAACGGCTGTATTTTCTGTTTGGGCGTTAGATGGAACACGCGAAAACCCGCGCAAAAAATAATTGTTCTACGGGCATCGCGGATTGCTCTGGTGTGGAGGGCGAAAAAACCAAGCCGCCCGGACGCCGATTCGCTAGAAATTCGGCATAATCTTCGGTTATGAAGAATCCTCAGGTTGGACGTGGGACGGTTGCCGCACTGGTGAGGGAAAAGCTGTACATGACCTCAGATCGGCAAGCAGATCACTTGGTCAACACGGTAACCGATTCGATTGTGCAGGTGATGCGCGACAATATAGACACTGATGGTTTCGAACTGAAGCTGCCGAGTTTCGGGAAGTTTGTCGTACGTCACAAACGGGGCAAGCGAAGGCTGATCCGGCTGACTGGTAAAATCCTGCTTACTGCCGACAAACGCAAAGTGAAGTTCCTCCCGCTGTCAAAGTTCCGGGAGCTGGAAGCTTGGCCCAACGATTCTTAATCCGCACCAGCTTGCTGCGCGGTGAACGGGAAGCCTTCGGCTTAACGGGTTTATCATTTTGTCAAACACAGCTGGTGCCCCTTCGCATAAACTTCCACTGTTGTGCTAGCTCACAGCATTATCGTGGTCTTGATTGCAGCCCTCATCGTTGAGGTACTGTTTTGCCGATGGCTCGCGAAGAAGTGGAGACCGGCATCGACCCCAATCACCATAGCAGCCGGAATCGCTTCTCTTGTTGGCCCTGCCTGCCTGTCCTTCCTTACACGGACTATATGCCAGACTTTCCGGGTTTTCTGACAGGCGTGTGGCTAATGGCAGTGATCGGGCTCATCGGCATTGGGATCGGCGTTTTTGCGTTCAGCACAGGCAGCAAGGTCGCGGGTACAATTTGCGTGCTGACCAATATCCCCGTCCTCGCTTACTGGGGATTTATAGGCGCCTTTTTCTCCATGGGTGGATCGGTGTGAGCCATACTGCCGCAGAACGGTAATTCAGACAGGTAGGATTCGAGCGTACTGTTGAAACATCCTATTTCACTCAAATTACGATCACTTTCAAAAGCCCCGGATGTAGGCTGAATCGAAAGAGTTCGAAAGTTGAGTGCTATGGCCTGATAGCGACAGCTAAGCAATTCAGAGAAGGCTAGGATGCTGTTTGGTGTGTGCCTCTACATGTCCTGTCCGGCGACTTGGTCGCGGTATGCTCTCCATTTGCGGAATGCTTCCACTGCATCAGGACCGACGGTGAAGAATCCGCTCTCGTGAGCCGGATCAAGAGCGCGAAGCTTCAGTTCCTCCAAGATGGCGGCAACTACCCCGGCTGCGGCCTCACTGCCCCGGACATGGAAGCAGAATCCGCTACATTCCTCGTCCTTACCCATGTTGACCTCAATCGACCAGTTGTCACCACGGATACGTCCCCACGAAGGCTCGGAGAAATCAGCCGCAGGCACGACCTCCCTAATTTTGTCGATTATCTGCGAGCGTTTACCAATCGGCCGAGGCGCGAAATCATCTGGGATTTCCTCGATCGTGCTGGCGTTCTTCGGCAGGTCCTGTACAAAGATGTCCCAGCTCATAGCATGAGTGCTCTTACTTTTCTTCACATTATGACAGCGCCGCCTGTTGCTGGCGAAATATCGCCATAGCACTCATCATGGGTCGAATGCTCGAACTTTGAGAAACTGCTAGCGCGCCAGCTTCTCGCCTCCACCAGCCCCGACAACATCAATCCCGCCACTTAATATCAGTTCCGCATAGAGTCCGCGTACGTCCGTCGTCTGCCACTTTTGCCGGGAGAGCGGCCCTTTTATCCGCCAGATTTCGATTGGTAGCGTATCGTCCAGCGGCATCGTTCCAAGAAGCCCGTCTTCGAAGACCAACTCGTGCTTTACGGGGCATTGGCCCGACCCAATCACAACCCTCACCGTGACGTTCGATACCTCCACCCCGCAAACTTTGACTGCGAACCGTGGCATGCGCGCTATCTTTGGCGGAATCATCAACCCTCCAATCATGTGTTTGTGCAAAGGGACTGCCGAGAATCTGGAATGGTCGAGTTGGCGAGCGCCCGACCTGAGCCGAGGGTCGCGCCTATTTCTTCCCGCCCTGCTGGAGAATGCGGTAGACCGTGGATTTGCTCACTCTCAACATGCGCGCAATTTCTACAAGAGGTTTGCCGTCAGTTTTGAGTCGCGCAATTTCGCTCGGATCGCAGGCCGCGCGAGGTCGACCACCGATCCGGCCCCGTGACCGCGCACGTTGCAGCCCAGCGATAGTGCGCTCACTCAGGCGGACGCGCTCCTGCTTCGCAATCACGGCGAGGATCGAAATGACGGCCTCCCGGAACATGCCGCACGAATCTAGATACTGCTCAGTAAAACTTCGATAGCCGACGCCGTAGTGCGTGAGATTTTGCAGGTACGTAAGAGTTTCGAGCACTCCCTCCCGGCTGAAACGGTCCAAGCTCCAGAACAAGACCAGCTCAAACTCCCGGCGCGAAGCCGCTTTGAACAGACTTTTGAACTGCTCGCGGTCGCTGTTCTTGTCGACATGCTGGACACGGGCATTGATATTCCAGAAATCGTGAATCTCGTGTTCTTCAAAATGGTGCGGTCGAGGACGAAGTTCTGGCAGATGGTGGGTCGCGGGACTCGGTTACGGCCAGACTTGTTCGGTCTGGGGCGGCACAAGCGGGAGTTTTGGATTTTCGACTACTGCCAAAACCTAGAGTTCTTCAGCCAGAACGTGGGGACGACATCGGGGGCAACGAACGAGTCCCTGAGCAAGAAGCTCTTTGCCGGACGCGTGGAACTGATCGCGGAGCTGGACAAGCAGGACGCGGCAGTAGCCACAGTTGGTTTGCGCGGCGAAGTCGCGGAGCGTCTGCGCCAGGAAGTTGCGCAGATGAACGTGAACAATTTCATCGTCCGTCCCAAGCGCAGGTTGGTGGAAAAATACGCGGATGTAGCGGCATGGGAAGCCCTCGGCCCTGATGAGAAGAATGAACTCGTCGGCGACGTGGCTGGGTTGCCGTCGGAGCTGGTGGACGAAGACCTAGAGGCGAAACAATTCGACTTGCTGATGTTGCGCCTGCAGCTTGGTCTATTGCGGCACGAACGTTCATTTACGCGATGGAGTCAGGATGTTCGCCAGATCGCGGGCGCGCTGGAGGAGAAAGCGAGCATCCCTATGGTGCGGGCGGAGCTGGAACTGATCATCGAGGTGCAAACCGATGAGTTCTGGCAGGACATTACCGCCTCAATGCTGGAAGATGTCCGCAAACGGCTCCGGAGTCTCGTCAAGTTCATCGACAAGACGAAGCGTCAGAATATTTACACCGACTTTGCGGACTTGATTGGCGAGGAGAGAGAAATCGATTTGCCGGGATTCGCCGCCGGACATGACGTAGAACGCTTCCGCGAAAAGACGCAGCAGTTCCTCAAAGCGCATGAGAACGAACCCGTGATTCACAAGCTGCGCTGGAATGAGCCGCTGAGTAAAGCTGATCTCGACGCCCTGGAGAAAATTCTGGCTGAAGCGGGAACCGGAACACTGGACGACCTGAGCAAAGTGCGTTCGGGCAGTGGGCTAGGGCTGTTTGTGCGCGAGATGATCGGCTTAGATCGAGAGGCCGCCAAACGAGCCTTCGACGGTTTCCTTGCGGGGAAGACTCTAACCGCAAATCAGATTCAGTTTGTCAACCTGGTCATCGACTACCTGACACAGAGCGGCTGGATGCGTGCTGCTCAACTGTATGAGTCGCCCTTTACGGATTACAGTCCGCGTGGCGTAGAGGGTGTATTCGACTCAGCGCAAGTAACACAATTGCTCTCTGTGCTCGACAATATCCGACAAGCCGCTGCCGCACCCTAGAAATCCCCCGCATCCCGGCCCGCCCCTTCCCCGCTCGATCTGCTATCGAACTGTGGTCGGTTGTTTTGAAATCGGACCTCAGAATTCGTCCACAGTCGCCAGCCTGCGCCTGCGGCCTTCGCCCATTCGCCGCAAGGTGCGATTTCGTCCGTTTTCTTCAACGACACGCAAACATTGAGAGATAGACGCAAGGAAGGTACACTCTGCCATAAGGTAAGGACAAAACTCCGGACACTTATGAATGAGCTGGGCGTGTGGAGGGCCAAAGTCAAGGAAACCGTTGCACTTGTACGTGAGTCTCTCGGCAGCGCTGAGAGGATTGCGTTTCAATGGGATCCGGGAGGACCCACTAATCCACCGGAGGAAGCGCAAGTTCGCTGGTTCATCAGAACTGCCTTCGCTCAAACTGAGATGCTGCTGGAGATGCTTGGCCTGACGGAAACCCTTAAGCGTGTGCAGAAAATCGAGGAAGAAGCAAAGAAAAATTACGCTGAATACGGTTATTTCGAAGACCTCTTTCTAAAGTGGGCTGAAGAGTTGCGTACTTTTCTTGATGTGATCGAGGCTCAGCCTCAAGTTAGCATAATTGGCATCAGCGAAATTGCCCAGGTGCTGAAGAGTGTTCCAAGCGGCCTCCAGCACTGGACATGGGAAACGAAGGCTCGCGTCAAAGGGGGAGAAGCAAGGAAATGGCATATCGATCACGAGTACCACGTGCAGAATCTGCTGTGGTTTCTGTTATCTCCGATGCTGCCGGATGCCCAAAAAGAAGTAAACCTTCCCCCGGTTGGTAGCCTGAGTCCGCGTGCTGATATTGTCATCCCGTCGATGCAATTGGTGATTGAAATCAAATTCCTCCGCCCTTTGCAGGACACGAATGAGATTATTCGAGGAATTGCTCAAGACCGTGGGCTATATATAAACGATGAATCAGAATATGAATCAATCATCGCATTTGTTTGGGACGATTCGAGACGCACTGAACAACATTCGCTGCTCCAAGATGGGCTACGGAAAATTGACAACGTGGTCGCCGCCGTTATAGTTTCGCGGCCAGGTATCATGAGCGAAAGTGAGGCGACAAGCGAGACAGAAGAAGCGCAGCCAAGCGCTTCACAAGAAAATGCGGACGACGTACAGTCGTAAGAGCCTCGGGTACAACGTGGCCAAGTTTCTGGCCAAATTAACGCGTCTTGCACGTCCTAGAAGGTATTGCGCGGTCTTCCACGATGCTGTATTTTCTAGTACGTGGCGGTTAGACAAGCCTTGACACGGTAGAGGTCAGGAGTTCGAGTCTCCTCGTGCCTACCATCTTCTTTTCGGCTCGGCATCTCCGATCTGCGGCTCAAGCGGACGGATGCTTCAGAACGTCGGCCAGCGCGTGCATGCGCGTTGAGTCGGTCGGGGTCTTCGCGGTGGCTGCGCTCTTTTCCAGCGAAGGCGCCATGCCTTTCAATTTCGCCACATTGCTCTTGCTCAGATGCGACTTCTGTGCGTTTTGAATCGCCTTTTGCAACGCTTCGATTCTGCTTGCAGGCAGAGCCTGCGACCTCGACAACTGATCGACGTACGCTCTTGCCACCACCAAACTGGCAGGCCAATCGATCTTTTGCTGATTCTGCACATTCAGTTCATCCACACGAACTGACTTGGCGGCGTCGAGTTCGTTCTGGGTCAGAAATTTGGTCGGCGTCAGTTGGAAGACGTCCAAGCCGCGCGCGATCTCCGAAGCGTAAATGTAGCCGTTGTACCAATACGCGGACCAGTCGCCTCCGAGAATCAACATTTTTGGATCAATCGGCCCGCGATCGAAGTAAGCAATCTCGAAGGGATTCGCGGGATCGGTGAAGTCCATCACGGAAATGCCGCCCTGGTACCATGCCTGCACTTCGATATCGCGGCCGGGAACCGGAATCAGGGAGCCATTATGCGCCACGCAGTTCTCGGTGTCGCTTTGCGCGGCGGGCAGTTTGTAGTAGTTCGCGAAGGTCAGCTTGTCGTCCTTTAGACGGAAGATGGCATCGGCGCCCCACTTGTTCGGATCGTTCGGACGGCAACGGGCTCCCAAGCCACCGCCCCATTCGTCGGTGAAGACGACTTTGCTGCCATCGTTGGAGAACGAAGCTGAATGCCAGTAGGAATAGTTCGGATCATTCACGGCGTCCATACGCTTCGGATGTACCGGGTCCTTGATGTCGAGCAGAATTCCGTTTCCGGAGCACGCGCCTGCTGCAAGCCCAATCGCCGAGTAGACGGTGATGTCGTGGCACTGGTCGGTGTCGGCGGGTTTTTCCGAGCCCTTCTTGCCGTGGGTGCCACCGTTATTCAAGCCGTTGATCGCGCCGGTGCGCGGATCGATAAATACGCGCGGACTCGACACGATTTTCGCGTCCTGCGGCGCAGCTAGTGGAACCTTGATCACATCGATGCGAAACAGCGCCGTATTCGGATCCTTGTCGGGTTTTTCACCAGAGCACCCGGCCAGTTCTTCGGGCTGACGCACAAACGAAGTTCCTGACACGTAGATGTAGACGTTGTCCTTGTCGTTCGGATCGATGACGAGGGTATGGGTGTGGGAGCCACGGCAGGTCTGGACGGCTGCGACCTGCCTGGGATTCTGGATGTCGGAAATGTCAAAGATTCGGACGCCGCGGAAACGGTCTTTTTGCGCTGCCGGGATGTGGTGCTTCTTTTCCTTGTCGTTGTCTTTATCTTTACTTTTGTCTTCGTCCGCGAGCGGAGGAGGTTCCGGCGGAAACCCCTGTACGCCGCAGTCCAGGCGTCCATTGGGCATTTCTACGGACATGAACATCAGATTCTTGAATACGGACACATCTCCCTGCCCGCCGGGGCAGACCATGGAGGTCAGCAATTTCGTGTTGGCCGGATTGGAGATGTCGTAGATGCTCATGCCATAGAAATTTCCCTGGAACAGGTGATTGCCCTCGAAGGCAAGGTCCGAGTTCGCGAAAGCAAGTTGCGCGATCAGCAGGTGAGCTGGCTTGGGAATCTTCTTGTTGTTCCCCATGCCGAGCTGCCCCATGATTTTTTCCACCTTCGGATCATCGGGATCCGTGACTCCGAGTTGAAACGCGTCCGGCTTCTTGAGCAGCAGGAGGTGCTCGATGCCCATGGAAGTTTCGCCCGCGTCATAAAGGCCCGGCGTCAATTTGAAGCGGGGATCATTCACATCCGATCCCGTCATTCCCGGCGGCAACGTTGGGGCAGGCTGGGGAGCGAATATATTTTCTTCTTCGTCGTCTTTGTCTTTGTCTGCGTCTTTGTCTTTGTCTTGAGCGTCAGCGTTCTTTCCGGAGGGCGGCTTTTGCGCCTGTTGTCGGGGCGCGACAGCAGATGGCGCTTGTGCGTGCGTCTGGTTTACTGCGAAGAAAGAGATAAGCGCGACCAACACCACACACAGGGCAGGACTGGGCAATCGATTCATCGTTTCTCCTCTAGGGTCTCTTTCTTCAGCATGGTCTGCATGATGCGTATTTCGGCTCGCTGGGTGTTGTCCGCGTCGGTGGCGAAGTTGAACAACTCGGCGTCCTGTCCGGCGCCCGGGGTGTCGAATAGACCTTTCACCATGGTCAAGGCGCCGTTGTGATGTTGAATCATCCCTACCAAGAACAGGTGGTCGAACTC
>Ga0074046_10003818_pt1 | contig 12472 bp, 10 predicted proteins | sample BogForMeECP23OM3_FD_94441 | JGI IMG/M metagenome (GOLD analysis project Ga0074046, IMG submission 94441) | Bog forest soil microbial communities from Calvert Island, British Columbia, Canada - Bog Forest MetaG ECP23OM3 | ecosystem: Environmental > Terrestrial > Soil > Wetlands ...
CTGACGATATTCGAGACGCGCGGCGGCGATGCTGCGTTGAGCCTTACGAGCGGCTTCTATTCATCCGTGGGAAGTTTAGAATCTGAGCCAATTCGACCGTCGATCTGCTGTGAGGTCCTCCCTCCCCACAAGCACTACGTAGAATCAATGATTTAGGCTGAAAATCACCGCAAGAATAAGATTCCAAATAACTTATAGTAAGATATTCACGAATAAAGACTTAAGTGTCTATTTGTTGGCCGTTTTCCTAGTATTATGGGTGCATTAGGTGCATAAGTTATATATGTCAACTTATTATCCTTTGACATGCTAACGCGACTCAGTATTGTCGTGATACCTGCCAAAGGACAGTTGGCAGTCCACCAAGAAAAGAGGGCATCCCGTTGCCGGGATGCCCCAAGTTGTTCACGCTATCTGGAGGAGCGCTAACTCACATCCAGGGTTGCGAGTCCTAGTTGCAGTTCGCGAACTGCGCCGAGTTGACCTGCGTGCTCCAGTCGAAGGTCTGGGTAACTTCGTAGAACTCCTGGGTATACCAGAAGGTGCACCCATTGTGACCGTCGTTGGTGTCAATCCGCATGGAGCTGTAATCACCCCAGCGGTTAGCGGTGTCAGGCTGCGAGCCCGAGCCGCCGACCACCTGTGTCTCGGCTTCCAACATTCCGAGGCCCAGAGGATCGTTGACCTGGCGTCCCGCGATGTAAACCGAGGGATAAACACCGCCCGAGGTACCACCGGGGCAGGTGCTTCCGCAAGACACGCTGTAGCCGAGAAGGATGTCGCCAACTTTATCTCTGGTCAGCGAACCCATCCAGCGCCAGTTACCATCAGGAGCGTACGTGCCCTGCTGGAAGACCGTGATAGCGGTCACCGGGAGGACCTTAATCTTCGCCGTGAGTTCCATCCACCGCGGTCCGATGTTGCCACCCGAGGCGGTCACGTCGAAGTTTACGAACCAGTGCTGCGCCGGCGGGGGCTTGGGCGGGGTCGCTAGGACGTTAGCCAAGGGCTGGTCTTCCCAGTAGGCGAAGCGATACATCAAGCGATCGCCAAGAGAGTCGTCCAGGTCGCTGATACCCTTCTGCGGAACGCAAGCGCCACCGTAGTTGCCGTTGCAGGAAGGATCGTAAGTAGCTACCGCAAGGAGTTGCGAGTTGCCGTCACCGGTGAACGTCGCACCCTGCGACCAGTCACTGGGGTTGTTGACCTGCGCCGAATACAGCGACAGGTGCGAGTTGTCCACGTCACCTACGCTGCCAATGGCGGGCTGAGCTTCGCCGGTCGGAGGCTCGACCGTAGAATCGGTGTCCGCCGGGAGCAAGCTGTCCTCACCGCTGGTGTACTGATGGCAAATCTGTTCAGCGCTCTTATCGCCAGCCAGCAGTTTTTGGCGGTCATAGATGCAAAGTACTGGACCTTTGAAGCCGCTGCCACCAGGGCCAAAGTTGTTCCAGGTTTCTGCCCATTGGTTGGGCGGCCAATTACCCCACTTGGGATAGTCGGGGAAGCCGCTGGCTAGGACCGGGAACTCATAAAGATAATAGCTGCCGGTTGCGTCGTTAGTTTGTGAAACAGCGACGCACACACCGTAGCTGCCGGTGAATACGTTCTGGGTCAACAGCCAGCGATGGGCCTGCACGTCCCACTGGGCGATGATGTCGCCGTCATTGTTGGTGGCGCAGATACCACCCAGGCTGCTCCACAGAGTGTTGCCCTCGATGGACGCTCCGCAGATCCCTGTGGTCTTGCTGCAAACGGTGTAGGAGACGTTCACCCACTGCACAACCTGGGTGTCGCCGACCGCCATGTTGGTATCGGGAGGCGCGTCAGGAACGGTGTAGTTGGGGAAGCCGTGGCCGACTCCCAGGAAATTCAAGCCGATGCTGTAATTCACTCCGCTGGCAGGAGCGCTGCTCTGCTCCACCGTGTCCACTACTGGTCCCACGGGATGCTTGGGGATGCGGCGCACGGGGTTGGCTGTGTGGAGGCCGTAGTGCGGCGATTGCGGCAGCTTGGCCAAATCGCGCAGCGGCGGCGATATCGCAAAATTCCTTGCATGTTGAATGACTGTGTTGTTATCCTGCGCGACTAACGGCAAGCCGCATAATACGAAGACGGCCACGGCGAACATGGACCATCCGATAATTCTCTGTTTACTCATGGTTTTTCCGTTTCTCCTTAATTACTTCATCACAGATAGCCACGCGGTGCGTTGGATGCGGCGTGCAGGGCGCAGCTTTTGCAATTGGGGCAGAGGTTGGTTGGTTGAGCACAGTCTGCTTTCGATACCGACTTTCTGATTTGCTTTCTGTTGCCCGGCGTGAATCTGAGTGTCTAGGCAGGTGCACAGATTTAATCACAGGGCTTGCCGGAACGCAACTATTACTAACGTAGTAAACGGGTGCAAGGAATATTCTTAAGAGACGTTATTCCCGTTTGGCATGTAAGTATTGTATTTGCTGTCGCTTAAGAGAGACCCCGACGCTTCGCTAGCCTCCGACGACGGTTGATATATCCACGAAAATTTACAATTCTCCGACCTCGTCTCGTTCACTCTTAGGACAATTCGCAGCTTCGTGACTCGACAACACGCCCAGCCTAGTACTATTTCTTACGTGCTACACTTTTCATTTGCGAGGGGCAAGCCCGAGGCTCAAGAGCAAGTTCCAAGCCTTCGCAGACTTCGTCAACTGCCTGACTTTCTCAAGCTTTCATCTTTCATCGAGGGGACACTACTTGCGACACAATCGGCACGCTTTGGTTTTGCGTATTGGGTGGATGCTCACGCTGTTGACGCTGCTGGCGGGCGGCGCAACGACAGCGATTGCACAGCATACGGTTGTCAAGAACAACGGCGCTAATGGAACCATCGAAATGGATTACAACGCGGCCGAAAAAATCACCGAGACGCGCACCATCGGCCCCGACGGCAAAGTGCAGCAGAAGGCTGACTACGAATACCTGCCTGGGTATTACGTCGCCCAACAGACCGACACGACCTATTGGCCGAACGGCAAATTGCGCAAAGTTGCGCACAAGACTTACGACTCAAGCTCAAACTTCACCGGCGAGTTCATCCAGACATTTGACGAATCGGGCAAGCAGATCGGCGGACATAAGTTGACGCATGATCCGTGGACAGGGCTTTACCGCTGCAACGAATGGAACACGGCTGCACGGGACTATAAGGCCATCCCCTGTCCCGCAGGCGAAGAGGAGAGCGGCGGCGGAGCGGAGCAGGTGAAGAAGTTCACTTATGACGAGGTGATGAAGCATCTCGACGCCGCGCGGAAGGCGGCCCGGCTGGAACAGAAGACGGGGCGCATGCTGCCCACAACTCCGGTGAAGCCACCCATCACCACTGCGAACAAGGAGGTCGGGGTGGTATTGCCTGCGCATGTGCGGTCCGGCGAGCGCGTGTCCGGCAGCGTGGTCGAAAATCCGGACCAATATGCTGGAATGCCGGATGTGACGGTCACGCGAGTAGCGGTGCCGTTCGAATCCCAAGGAGAAGCGTCGCACTTGTCGGGGTGGACCGTCGAGACGCCGGGCGAAAGCCCACAACGTGCTGACGGGCCGATCACGTTTGCCGTTCCGAGCGGTAGTTCAACGATCAACGTCACGTTTCGGCAGAATGGAAACCCAACCCATTCCGTTTCAAAGGCGTTTAACGTTCCTCAAGACCCGGCGAAAAAGCAGCAAGCTCCGGCTTCTTACAAAGCAGCAGCGCTTTGTTTGAAGGGCGGGCTCTGCACGGTAAGCGGGCCGTTCAGTGGCGACAGCAGCAAGACCTTCGCTGCGTTCGAGGACCGTCCCGCCGCCATCGTGGCCGAAACTGGCGATACAGCGTATGTAAGTGTCCCTGAGTTGACGGAAGCCGGAGCGCGGCCGTTGTTCATCGCCGAAGGCTCAAAGTCGATTGCGCTTCCAGTGACGGTAGGCAATTTCTTTATCAGGAACAACGGACGTGAGTTGAAAGAAGGTGAGAACTTGATCGTGTTCCCCACTTTAGATGGGGTGGCCGACGTGCCTGATTCGCAATGGCGGACAGGGAACTTCCCGGCAAGCAACCTGGAGTTGGCGCGCCAGTTGGTGCCGGGATTCCAACTGCCCAAAGACAAGCGGGAAAAGCACGAGGAGAAGAAGCGCGAGAAGGGAGAGTCCAAGGAGAAGCGCGAGGCGGAGGAGAAGAAAGGTGGGGAGGTCCTGCTTGTCCTCAAGAACGTTACGCCGGAGCAGATTTCCTTGCGCAGTTCGAAGAACGATATGCTGGTCTTCCACTTGAGCGACGAAGCCTTCAGCCGGGGTGAGTTCAAGTACGATCTGGTGGTCGAGCCCAAGAAGGCGGGCCGGGTTGACGTGAAGGGGTACGTCATCCCATTTCTGACGCCGGTTGCAGGACAGGAGTTCGAGCGTCAGTAGCCAGTAGCTTCTTGACATAAAGGCCTACGGTGGCCGATAGTTGTTGGGCATATTGATACATGCCGGAAAGGGATGTTCCTTTGATTAACGGTTCTACAAATCGCATGGGCCGGCTACTTCTGTTGGGCCCTCTCGAAGCGCAAGCGATGGAGGTGCTGTGGGCTGTCGGCCAGGGCAGTGTGCGCGACGTGGTCGAGCAGTTGGACCGCAAACTGGCCTACACCACAGTGATGACCACGCTTGACAGGCTTTTCAAGAAAGGGTTACTGGACCGCCAGAAATCGGAGCGCGCGTTTCTATATACACCGCGTCTGTCCCATGGTGAGTGGGAGCGCCAACGCGCCGGTGACCTGGTTTCCGGACTGCTGGCGGGATCGCAGCCGTCACGCGAGCTGCTGCTGTCGTCGCTGGTGGACGCAGTAGGCCATCACGACGTCGACCTGCTCGAACAGTTGGAAGAGAAAATTCGCAGAAAACGCAAAGAGCTTTCCAAGGGGATCCAGGGTTGAGTCTTTCTTACACTTGGCGGTTGCTGTGTCTCTGCTGCGCGGCGTTCTTCGTGCTTCATCTGGCGCTGGCGGTGGCGACGCGACTGAGCGCGGGGACGGCCATGCGCATGGCCGCTCGCATGAAGCCGAGTTCGGCAGCCCGCTTCCTGTTCTTCCTTCGTATCTCTCCCATGGCGCTCACCATTTTCGCTGTGCTCGCCTTTTGTATTCCCAGCTACTTATGGTTGGAACCGGAGGCTGCAGGAGAGCAGGTTGGGTTCATCTGCTTCTTGATGGCTGCCTTGGGGTCCGCTATCTGGGCGCTCTCCATCACACGGGTGGTTTCCGCTGTGCGCGGCACGGTCCAGTATCTTCATGAGTGTGAGCGCCACGGGCGCAAGATTACCGTGCCGGGAGAGCCTTCCCCGGCGTTGCTGCTTGCTGATAAGACCCCAGTGCTGGCTGTCGCGGGGGTGGTACATCCGCGGCTGGTCATCTCCAAGCGCGTGTTTCACGGACTTACACTCGAACAACGAGAGGCTGCGCTGCTGCACGAGCGTGCCCACCGTACCTCGCGGGATAACATCAAGCGCTTCCTGATTCTGCTTTCGCCCGATGTGCTGCCCTTCCTGCGCACGTTCAGGGCTTTGGAGCACAGTTGGGCGAAGTTCACGGAATGGGCCGCTGACGACCAGGCGGTGGAGGGCAATTCCCATCGCGCTCTTTCTCTGGCCTCGGCGTTGGTGGCGGTTGCCAAGATGGGCTCCAAACCCAAGCTTTCTTACCTGTTCAGCTCGCTGGTGCATGACGACCACGAGTTGACGGAGCGCGTGGATCGTCTGCTGCGCCCTCAACCGAACCCCGGCAAGCCGGCTGAAGTGTTGGTTCCTTTCCTCACGAGTGCTGGCGCGTTGTTGACCGGTGCGATTGCTCTGGTTCTGTTGTGGCCGGGTAGCCTGTCATTGGTACACCAAGCGCTGGAACGGCTCGTACACTAGCCTCGCCGCGACACGGTTGTCCCAATTCAGGAAAACGTAAGCAATATTTGTGAGCTTGCTGTCCGGCTCCCCGATCATCCCGTCTATAATTTGAAACAATAGCTTTTTCCCCGCAAGGTTCTGAGAAGACCCTCAACTCGTAATGCACGAGGAGAGTATGACGCCTTCTTTGAATCTGGCCAGCATTTTCACCGACGCTGTTACCGATCACCTCGCCATCATCAGTCAACTCGACAGCCAGCGCGAGTGCTTCGAGCGCGCCGCCATACGCATGACTGACTGCCTGCTGCAAGGCCACAAGGTCCTGTGGTGCGGCAATGGTGGCAGCGCCGCCGACGCGCAACATCTGGCGGCCGAACTCGTCGGACGCTTCCGCAGCGATCGCCGGGCACTACCGTCCATCGCTCTCACCGCAGATACTTCGGTGCTGACTGCCATCGCCAACGACTGCGGGTTCGCCGAGATCTTCGATCGCCAGTTGGAGGCGCTGTGTGTTCCGGGGGACGTGGTGGTGGGGATTTCGACCTCGGGCAAGAGCCGCAACGTCTGCGCCGCGCTGGAACGGGCGCGTGAACTCGGCGCCTTTACCGTCGCCATGACCGGCGAAAGCGGCGGCCATCTGGCCAACTTCGCCGATGTCTGTCTGCGCGTTGCCTCCAGCGACACTGCTCGCATCCAGGAAGGCCATATCCTCTTAGGCCACGTCCTGTGCGAATGGGTGGAACTCGCCACTTGCATCGATCATGCTGTAGAGATTTCAGTTCCGGCAGGTGTCGAGTGATCGCCGGCCTGCGAGCGACGTTTGCCCTGGTGGAGTCAGGCTGGCGCAACGCCAAAGTTCTGGTCGTCGGCGATGCGATGCTGGACAAATACATTTGGGGTGAGGTCGAGCGCATCTCGCCGGAAGCGCCGGTTCCGGTGGTACGGGCCGCCTTGCACGACGAGAAGCCGGGCGGCGCTGCGAATGTGGCCATGAACCTAGCGGGGATGGGCGCGTGCGTCACCTTGTGTGGCTTCGGAGGGGGCGATCCGGACCAGGAGCGGCTGGAGTCGCTGTTGGCGGACGCTGGTGTCGAGCCCGTGCTGACTACAGTTTCCGGCTCGCCGACAACAACCAAGCTGCGGATTCTCGCGGGCAATCAGCAAATCATGCGCCTGGACACGGAAGGATTTCCCGCGCACCCCAGCCCAGCGCACCAGGAACTGTTGCAGCACGCCCTAGAGATCTTGCCGGACTTCCCAGTTGTTGTGCTCTCTGATTATGCGAAAGGTGTTCTGACTGAGAACATCTGCCAGGCGCTCATCGCGCGGGCCAGACAGTTCAACATTCCAGTATTGGTCGATCCCAAGAATCCCAGCTTCGCACGCTATCGCGGCGCGACCGTGATCTGCCCGAACCGGAAGGAACTGTCGGCGGCGGCGGGTGAGCCTTCATCGGACTTGGACCGGCTGCTTGCCGCCGGACAGGCAATGCTTCCATCGCTGGGAATAAGAACCATGATGGTGACGTTGGGGGAGAAGGGAATTGCTGTGTTGCGGGCGGATTCGCGTCTGCATGCTCCGGCTGTGGTTCGGCAGGTGTATGACGTTTCCGGCGCGGGCGACACGGTTATTGCGGTCCTCGCACTAGCGATGGCCTGCGACGTTGAGATGAAAACGGCTGTCCGGGTGGCGAACATCGCAGCCGGAATCGTGGTGAATAAGGTCGGTACCGTTCCCATTCAGCGCGACGAACTGCTGGGCGCGCTGTCGCAGGGGATCACGATTCAAATGGACGAGAAGCTGCTCCCGCTGGATCGTCTGCTGTCCCGAGTCGCGTGCTGGCGTTCCGCCGGAGAACGCGTGGTTTTCACCAACGGTTGCTTCGACATCCTGCACATTGGCCATGTCACTTTGCTGGAGCAGGCGCGCCGCATGGGTGACCGGCTGATTGTCGCTCTCAACAGCGATGACTCAGTGCGCCGCGTGAAAGGAGCACCGCGGCCCATCGTCAGCCAATGTGAGCGCGCGAAAATTCTTGCAGCGCTCAGCGCCGTGGATGCGGTTGTCATCTTTGACGACAACACGCCGCTGAAGCTGATCGCGGCAATATGTCCCGACGTTCTGGTGAAGGGCGGTGACTACACCGAGGAGAACGTCATCGGCGCTCGCGAGGTCCGCGCCTGGGGAGGCCGGGTCGAGCTCATACCGCTGGTTGAGGGCGTGAGCACGACCCGGCTTATTGTGAAGTCGGCGGCGCGCGTATCTGCGAGTCCGGCGCCATCCGTCGCTGCAATGTAAGTCTTGTTTCGGAAAAGGCATGATGCTGCCACCACTGTTCTGGTCCGTCCGCGTACCAACGCTCCTGGCGAATTTCTGGCACACGCTTTTCGCCGAGAAGGCCCGGGCCCACCGCGGGCCGATATCCATCATCATCTTCCGGTTGGATGCGATGGGCGACGTGGTGATGACGACCCCGCTCTTCCGCGAACTCAAGCGCACGTTTCCAAAATCGCGCTGCACGGTGGTGGTGCAGAACGCGTTTTGGCCGCTGCTGCTAACCAATCCGTACATCGACGAGATACTCACACCGCCGGAGGTGACTTTTTCACATCTTCCCCAACGCGCGAGAAACCTTGTTTCAGCCCTGCTGCTTTATTGGAGGTGCTTGCGCCTAAGGCAGTTCGACGTGGCCATCTCGCCGCGCTGGGACGTTGACGAACATTTGGCGACGATGCTGTGCCTGCTCACCAACGCCGGTGACCGCGTCGGATACACCGAGGGGGCGTCGCCGGCGAAACAGCGGCTCAATCGCGGATTCGATGCCGCGTTCAGCATCTGCCTGCCCGCGGGCCCAGTGCGACATGAGGTCGTGCGCAACCTGGTTGTCCTGGAAGCGCTCGGCGGGACGGTACAGGACAGCAGCCTTGAATTGCGGCTCACAGAGCGCGACCGCGATTTCGCAACACGATTGCTAGCCAGCGTACCACTTTCCACAAAGCTAATCGCGCTTGGTATTGGGGCAAAGAGCGCTGGGCGCCGGTGGCCACTGCAGCGCTATGCCGAGTGCATCAACCGCCTGGCTCAACATGTGAGGGTGCGGCCCGTCATCGTTTGTTCTGCGGCCGAGAACGAGCAGGCAGTGCGGCTCGCAAAGTTGCTGAATTGCGAACCCATCATTCTGAGCGGATCGCCGCTTCGTGAAATCTGCGCGGTGCTGGAACACTGCGACCTCTTTCTTGGCAATGACAGCGGAAGCGCGCACCTGGCAGCGGCGATGGGCTGCAAGACCGTCGTTATCTCGCGGCACCCCCGCGATGGCGACCCAAACCACAGCAACAGCCCGCTACGCTTCGGTCCTTATTGCAAGACGGCGCGTGTGCTGCAACCGGCGACTGGGTTGGACAACTGCGCCGGAAGCTGTCACGTTTTGGGGCCACACTGCATCATGGCGGTCTCCGTTGACGAGGTGGTCGCGGTCGCGCGGAGAATGCTAGGCAGCCAGCCTGTAATGCCCCGCGCTGAACAAACCAGGCGACAAGCTTTCTCGAATTTTCACTCCACCTCCCTCAAGAGTCATTCCCTTTTCCTGAATTGTCATCACGAGCGAGGCGAGGGATCTGCTTTTCGTGCAATCGTGCACACTTCCGAGGCCGGGCCATGAAGCGCGAATCCCGCCACCGCCGCATCTTCGCTGCGGTATGGTCGGGCGCTGCCGCGCGGTTGCTTTCGGCAGCACTGACTCTGATTTCGCTGCCGCTCGCGGTGCGTTACCTAGGGGCTGAACGGTACGGCGTATGGACGACCATCGTTTCCACCATGGTTTGGATCAACCTGCTTGATCTTGGCATCGCCAACACGCTAACGAACCACATTTCGCGCGCCTTTGCCCTCGATAACAAACCTTTGGCCGCGCGCTCTTTTGCCAACGCACTGGCGCTCACCGGCGGGGTCTCTGTCATCGTCGGTACGGCCTTCGCCGCTACTTTTCCCCACATCGATTGGATCGCGCTCTTCAACGTCAGCGGCAGCGTGCGCGCAAGGGAAGTGACCTCGACGGTGGCTGTTGCAGCGGCTCTGACAGTGCTTGGCCTGCCCTGTAATCTCGCGGGCAAGATTCTCGCGGGATATCAGGAACTGCATCGCAACAACATCGCGATCTGCGCGGGTGCGGTTGCCAGCGTCGCAGGGCTGGCCCTCGGCATCTTGCTGCGGGTTTCCATGCCAGTGCTATTTGTGATGTCAGCAGGCTGCCTGACTCTCGCCAGCCTTGCCACCTTGCTCGTGACTGTCATATGGGCCAAGCCATGGCTGCGGCCACGGATAGCGTTCATCGATCGGGGCGTCGTCAAGGAACTGCTGGACTCTGGCTCATCGTTTTTCCTCATTCAAGTCGCCGGAGTCATCGTGTTTAGCTCCGACAACCTGGTGGTAAGCCACTACCTCGGCGCGGCGGAAGTCACGCCTTACAGCGTTACCTGGAGGCTTGTGGGCCTGGCCGCGCTGCTGCAATCGCTAATCTTTCCGGCGCTCTGGCCTGCCTATGCCGAGGCGTACGCCCGGCGGGACTATGGTTGGATCCGGCGTGCGTTCTCCCTCACGATAAAAGGCACGGTCACACTCAATCTTGGTTGTGTGCTTATGTTCGTGCTCTTTGGACGAACGGTAATCCGCCTGTGGGCTGGCCCGGCAGCGGCGCCGACCGTTTATCTGTTGCTGGCGATGGGAGTTTGGGCGTTCATCAGCGGGTTCATGAGCGTCGAATCCTGCCTGCTGGCAGCGTTGAATCGAACGCGCGAGCAGGCGGCATTGTCGATCGTCGCCGCCGTGGTGAACATTGCGCTTTCCATCGTGCTGGTGCGGCACATCGGTTCAGTGGGTGTCATCGGCGGCACAATCCTGTCGTATCTCTGTGTGCTTGTGGTACCGCAGAGCTTGATCGTGCGTGGTTTGTTTAAGAGGGAATTGGCTCAGCGAACGGAAGGAGCTGTTTCGAATGCGGGCGATGCGAGTAGCAGAGTAGTAATGATCCGCAGATCCCTCGATTCCGCGTCGCTCCGCTCGGGATGACAACCCTAAAGGTTTTGCCAAGGACGAAGAGCGAATAGCGGACTTCTTTCACCGCACCAGAAACGGGTTCGTCTCCCGCTCCTGGCCGATAGTCGTTAACGGTCCGTGCCCCGGGACGACAATAGTTTCGTCCGGCAGCGCCAGGACCGGCCCTTGCAGCGACTGCATGATCTTCGCGTAAGAACCGCCTGGCAAGTCGGTGCGTCCAATTGAGCCCGCGAAGAGTGTGTCTCCTGCGATCAGTTTCTTGTCTGGCGCAAAATACAAGCAGATGCTGCCCTCGGTGTGGCCAGGCGTGTGCAGCACGTCGGCTTCAAGGCCGCCGGCGCGAACTCTATCGCCTGTGCTAAGACTGCCATCGATTACGACCTTCTCCGGCGCCGCCATGCCGATCCAGGCCGCCTGCACGTCCAGCATTTTCAGCAGAGCGTAATCGTTCTGATTGAGCAGAATTGGCGCACCCGTCAGCGCTTTCAGTTTAGCGGCGCCGCCAATGTGGTCGATGTGCGCGTGGGTGACGACGATCTGCTTCACCGTCAGGCCGTGGCGCTGCACCGTAACCATCACGTCCTCAATGTCGTCGCCTGGGTCGATGACAATCGCTTCCCGGGTCTGCTCATCGCCGATGACCGAGCAATTGCACTGCAGCGGGCCGACGGGGAAGATTTCGTGGATCATAATTCTCAAGCTATCACGAATCGGGGTGACGGCTAAATGTGACTAGAGGCGGCCCCGCGGTTCGGCTTGAGTCCCCCGGCTTTCTGAAGTAAACTGCCCGCATCACCCGGGCAGCAGGCAGGCGGTGCGAGGTAAGAATGGACCGCATCCGGTTCATCACACATCGGGAGCAGCGAATCCTACTGGTGGATTTCACGGACTGCACTGCGGAGGAAGTGGCAGAGGTGGCCGACTCGGCGCCGGACACTGTCACGCGGGAGCCTCTGGGGTCTGTTCTGCTGCTGGCTGACTTCAGCCGCTCTCAATTCACCCGCGAATCGTTTGAGCGGGTGAAGATCACCGCTGCCTTGCACCGTCCTCATCTAAAACGCTCGGCGTGGGTGCTCACCGAAAACCTGCCCAAAGCGCTGCAAGATTCCGCCCGCAGCTTTTCTGCCCGCGACATTCCTATCTTTACTACCCGGGAAGAGGCGCTGGAATATCTGGTGAGTTGAAGCGGCAGGAGCTTTCAATACAACAGAAAAGCCCACGCTTCACGAGGCTTGGATTGTACTGCAGCACTGGTTACTTCTTCGGCGGCGCCGGCGCGGGTGCCATCGGCGCGGGAGCCGATTTCGCAGGGGCAGAAGAACTGCCTCCCAGAACCGACCGGCTGCGTATGCCGGCCCGCGACGCATACACCGAAAGCGTGATGGATGTGAGCATGAAGATGATTGCTGCCCAAGTGGTGGCCTTGGTCAGCACGGTGGCCGCAGTGCGCGTGCCGAAGGCGGTCTGGCTGCCCATGCCGCCGAAGGCAGCGGCGATGTCGGCGCTCTTGCCGCTCTGTAGCAGGAC
>Ga0074046_10003820_pt1 | contig 12468 bp, 20 predicted proteins | sample BogForMeECP23OM3_FD_94441 | JGI IMG/M metagenome (GOLD analysis project Ga0074046, IMG submission 94441) | Bog forest soil microbial communities from Calvert Island, British Columbia, Canada - Bog Forest MetaG ECP23OM3 | ecosystem: Environmental > Terrestrial > Soil > Wetlands ...
ATAATCACGTTGGCCCTGGTCATGGCCTCCCGGTACTTCTTGCGGGTCCGGTCCTGTTTGGCCCGGTGCACCACCGCCGGGGCAACCGGCTTGCCGGTAGCTATGCTAACATCAGCCCCAAATTCGAGGATGTTACTGCGTTCCATTATTGCACCGTTCCTTCCGCGCCAGGTTCCGCCCCAGGTGGCTGCTGGAGAGCACCAGCCTGGGCCTTATAGAGTTCACCCTGGGCCCGCTTCGAATCTGCTTCGCCATGGGCCTTGTCTGCGTGTGCACCATGTTTCAGGGCCAGGTTCTTAGCGCCGGCAACCTTGGCCTCCCTCTCATGACGTTCCTGCTCAATCTGCGCTTCCTGGGCCTGCTGCTGGCGCTCATCAATGGCCCTGGCCTCATCCGCGGTAACAATAATCTTCTCGTCTTTGAGATCCAGACGCCGTTCGATAGAGCGCAGCAACTGGTAGGGTTTCATGTAGGGAGCGAACATATTGCCGAACTTTTTCGGCTCCAGGAGCGGCAGCACCATGTTAGTGATTCCGTTGATGATTTCCTGATTCCTTAGCTGGGTGCTCACCCCCATAACCTTCCAAGCCCCGGTAGTTAAATCGGGAAGTTTTAACCGCGTGGGAGAGCTGGCATCATGATATTTCTCCGCGAGGTCCGGCAGCATGGCGCCCAATTCCTCATAGGTCATGTTGATCCGAATGGTCTCAGCCGCGGCGATGATGGCATTCAGGGCCCCGTCCTCCAGATTCTCTCCCATGAGACCCACGATAGTCATGCTCTGCTCCAGGTTCTGAGCAGCTTCCTTGGCGGTTATTTCAGCGCGGTACCCGGGGAGTCCCTGGGCCGCGTAATTGATCATAGAGCCTTCCTGGTAACGCTGGTCTGCAAAATTCAAGTTGGCCAGTATGTCGCCCGTCTGCGATTTGCGGTCCACGGTGCGCACCGCCTGTTGCCCGGAAGCGGAACCCCGGGTCGTGTAAAGTTTTCCGGGGTAGTCATCCAGGTTGTCCTGGTCCACCAGGACAGAAATGTCTATCTCCGTAGGCGGGTTAACGATCCAGTTGAGGGCGTCCGCATGGAGGGCCATGAGAGAGCACATAAAGTACCAGAGACTCTTAATCCCCTGGACCAGAGAGCGCCCATCATAACGGAGCAGGTGGGGTAGCGGGCTGAACCCGGTCCCGGGCCAGCGCAGGCTGGGATAGGGACTTTCCTTGGGGAGACCGATCACCCGGTCTCCGGCCACGGTGAAGGTGGCCTTGGGTAGCAGCAGCCGCCCTCCTTTATCAAGCACTGTCCCCCAATACTCCGAAGTTAAGATCAGGCTCCGGAAAGCGGACCGTTGCCAAAGCATGTCCTTCCGGCGCTGAATTTCCTCTTTCTGCAGGTTGGTATCTTTGGGGTTCCCCCACAATCCCCCGGGCCCAAAATCTGGAATGTTTTGATAGCGCGTCCCCTCTTTATCCTTCAGGTCATAAAAGTCGCACCATTCCTGATGAATCCAATACATCCCCGATTGCGGCCGGCGGCTGAGAGAATCCGGGTCGCGGTGGATCTTCCAGGGCTCAATGAGTATCCACTCCAGGCCCCGGCCCGAACGCCAGACAGGAATCATTTCCATGCTCTGGCCCACCGCGGCGCCCATGCCAGTGGCATCCACGAAATTGATGGGGAAATTGCTGTAGGTGCGAGAGAGCTGCAACTCCATTATTTTGCGCCAATCATCCCTGGCATCTTCGTTTTGCTCATTCTCAATGCTCAGAAATTGGGGATCGAACGCCTTGCGCACCAGGGCCAGGAAAAACTGGACCGTGGAAAAAGGTTTGGGGACAACCACCCGGGATTGCCAATTCTCCTTCCAGGCGAAGTTGGGCGGCTCCTTCTCCATATAGACATCCCAGCACTCTTGCTGCTCCTGCCGAATCATGATCATGCTGTCCACCGACAGCTTGACCATATCGTCAAGGAAGCGAACGAAATGGCTTTCGTCTTCCCCGGCATAGGCCTGGGCCGCTTCTTCCCGCTCGGCCGTTTCCTTTGCGTCCATGGCTGGCTCGACGGGGGTGGCCTCGATCTTCTGCCGGCGTTGCCGGAGCTTAACTTCCTGAGGCTCGGAATCTGGAATTGTCGGCGGCATCAAAACCCCTTTTTAATCTGCAACTCCCCGGTGGGAGTCTTTTTAATTCCAGTGGGAGCCGGGCCACCGGGGGAGGCACCGGTAGCAGAACCTATGGCAGCCGCCATCATCGTTTCTTTTGTTGACAACTTTGAGGGTCCTGGAACCGGAGCGGCCGTCGGCTTCGCAGGAGGCGAACCGCTGAAGGCTTTGAAAATGCCGGGGATTACCTTTGTTAAAGCCTTTTCCGTCAGCGAAGGATCAGCCATTTAAAACCTCTTTTTCTGCAAGTTGCCGGTAGGAGTCTGTTTCACCGGATGCCCGGATGGTTCTCGCTTCTTGCTCATGGCGACAGCCACAGCCTGAGCATCGGCTTTCTTTTTGCCGAATTTCTTCTTTGTGGCCTCATAGGTGGCCCCACCGTGAAACTCACTGATGTTCGAACTCACTGTTTCCTGGCTCGTTCCTGATTTGAGAGGCATATAATTCTCCTTTTACATCCATGTACCAGATGGAACCTGGACCCCGGAAGACGCCCTGCATTCCGCAAAACTCCTCCAGGGCTTCACCAACTCCCGGACTGTCATGTTTGTTCTCATTGTTCAGGTCATGGCCGCAAATCAGCTTCCGGGCCCGCGGGGCCCAAGTTTTAAGATCATCCAGGACCGAGGCGTAAGCATGATCCCCATCAATGAACACCATGTCCACCTTAGGCGGGATAATACCAGGGGCAGCAGCATCCACGAAATCCATCTCAAGCGGAACCAAGTTAAGGAAATGTCCCACATTCTGCATGAATTCAGGAAAAGTATGCTGGAGACTGTCAACATAAGGCCGCAGAGTTTCAGAATAATGGCAATCGACCGCATAGACCTTACCTTGGCAGCCGGAGCATAAAACATAGGTACTCCGTCCCTTGTAGCAACCAAATTCCACGATGGAGGCCATTCTCTTGGCTGCTTCATAAAGCCATTCGAGTTCTTCAGGAAACATCCAGCCTTCTATCCCTTGTGCCTTTTCTACTGGATTATCCATTCTTTATGCCCTTGACCATGTGCCCAGCCTTGGCCGTAAAGCCCATGTGTTTCCAAAATTCAGGTTTTCCAGTTGAGAGTTCGATGCGCTCCACTCCGCGAGCTTCCACATGACACTCCAGAGCTTCCACCAGAATCCGGCCCATTCCAGCTCTCCGGTAATCTGGATGCACAACCACATCCTCAATGAAAGCGCGGAACACATAATCCGTAATCACTCTCGCAAAACCAACTGGCCGATCTTGCAACAGAAGCAGCAGAATGAAGTCTGACCCCTCAAGCATCGCCTTGATTTGCTCAACGGACCGATCCTGTGCCCACGGGGCAAAGGCCAGAATCTCCTTCACCATTTCAGGTTCTATATCTCCCTTGACTCGTAGCTCAAGACTCATGGCGCCTCGCCAAGGTTGGGTTCCAGCCCGGTCTCCATGTTGGCTCCGTGAATCGTCATGTCGCAGTAGCCTTCAGGGATCGTGACCACATTGGGGCACCACTTCGAGACAAAAGAATGGTCAAACTCCAGGACGCTCCGGTACTCCTCTCCTGCCGGTATGTATAGACTCCAGAACATAGAAGCCTGTCCCTCATGGTAGCGTTCCCACATCTTATAGCGGCGCAGGTCCAACAGGTTCAATTTGTACGGCTGGAACGACAGAATCAGGGCCCGGCCAAGCCGCTTCCCCACTTCTTCCTGAATCCGCGCAATGTAATCTAATGAAACCAGATCATCAGAGTCGAGGGCAGTCTGAACATCAAATCTCGGCAAGGTCTCGGCCAATTCCTGACTGTCTTTCCAGCCAACCAAGCCAGGGAAATCCGACAATCCTCGAGCATGGATGTTTCCCAGGTCTTCAATCTCCTGCACATGATGAGGATGGCAGACTACCCATGTCTCAAAATCCTGGCAGGATGAATCGGCATATCGCAGTAGCCCTCTCTGAGAAGCCAGCCGCGGGAGAACCATGGACCGAAAGAAGGCCAGCCTCCAGGCAAACCTGGGGTCATCTGGCTGGTAATGTAACCGGATGATTACCGCGTGCCTGAGACCGTTTTTCATTTCTTAGCCATTTAGTATTTTCTCAATTTCTTTCCAGAAAACATAAGGGGCCTCCCTTAACCAGTCCCTTAAAGAATCTATATCCGACAAGTTTATCCCCCAGGTCTCTGAATTATCGTTGACCACCACCTTGCAGCCACACAAGGCCGCCTCGAATATCACCCTGTCACAGGGATATTTCCGCCGAGGAAAGTGAACGAAATATTCATATTGAGAGTAGAGGGCCGGAATTTGTTCATGTGGAATTCCTTGATAAAGCACATCGACCTTGATGTCCGGATGCTGCTGGATATAATCTTTAATGACCTCTGAGGCCCATTTCCTAGGAGCGCCTATCAATGCCGTATTCTGGTTTCTCTGAACTCCGTCAACCTTAAAAAAATCCACCTCAATCATTGGCGGCATACAGATTCCGCCAACGTCAACTCCAAAATCTTTTTCATAGGCCCTCTTATGATCCGGTGACTGAAAAACATTCAGTAACGAATTGCCGTATATTTTCTCAGCGTAATCAGCCTTGGAATAAATACCTAGTGCCTTGTCATACAGACCATCATGGTCGTGTTCATATTTAACATAAGGGACTGTACGGATGGCATCCATAATAATATCTACATGGCTTTGCCAAAACCGCCAAATATTGGAAAGAATAATTAAGTCATAATCACGCAACCCCGGTGTCGGGGGGGTATCTAAATCAATTACTTGAATATTATATCCAAGAGCACGACCTGTTTTAACTATTGTGCGCGTAGCAATTTCAGCCCCGCCATCAAAAGTTAATGATATATCGTGAACATAGGCTATATTCTTAGCCACTGTAGAATTCTCCAAAAGCCTTGAGCATTCTTTCTGGAGTCATCAATCTCATACATGGTCCGCCAAATTGTCCCGGTGGTAATGGGAGACATTGATGGTGTATGTCTTCACACGGAACACAAGACAGTTCCTGGGCGCTTGGTTGCAGAATCTTTACACTAGAATAAAAATCCGAAAAGTGCTTGGGTTTATTATTGCCCATCACAGCCAAGCATTTTATCTTAAGGGCACCGGCAACGTGCATTGTTCCACTGTCAGGGCTAATAATAGCATTTAGCAGGGAACAAATAGCGATCATCTCTTTAATGCTAATGTCGTCTATCAAGTTTATGACATTGGGCATTTCTATATTGGTTAACTCTTTATTCCAGTTTTCGGTCTTCCCAAATAAAACTATCGTGCCGTTGTAACTTTGCAGAAGCATTTTCACCAGAGGTTTAATATATTCTGGCGGCATGGTCCGAACCGAAGAATGACAGGTCGCAGCTAACCCAATCAAGGGAGACCTGCTTCCGCTTAATATGACCCGCATTTTACGCAAGGCTTCCTGGTCAACTGGTATGGGAAACTCCGTGGCGTTGCGCTCGACTCCTAGTAAATTAGCAAAAATATCAGGGCGGGCGCTAGCCCGATATGCTGATATCGGCAACCTCCCAGGACCTTCAACCTCCGCAAGTCCAGACAAATTGTAAGTCCGATAAAAACAAGCCTTCCCATAGCTATGTACAGGCAAAATTGCATCCAGGTACTCAGCACCGTCTAAAACCTCAAAAAGCGATGGATTGGTTACCAGAACCAGCGGTCTCTCCGGGTTTTTTTGTTTGAGGGCCTTGAGGCTAGCGGACAACATCACCAGATCCCCAAGGGCATAGTCGCGGATAACGCCGATGGCTTTTCTTATGTCCAGATGATTAAGCGTCTTGTCCCCCCTTTCCAATGCCCTCACCCTGGTTTCCAGGAACTCTACCCGTTCATCGGTAGTGACAATGGGGCCAAAACCCTTTTCACAGTAATAACAGGGCTCCGGGAAGCGATGAGTATTGCAGCGGTCCATCAGTATCTCAGGATCGTCCGGCCGTTCTCCTGCCGGACCACCTTGCCCAGGAGAGGAGCTTGGGCCAGGTTGCGCCAAAATTCATCAGATCCGACCCGCTGATGGCGCGAGCAAGCGGTTGTCTCACTCGGGGGGGGCTCGCCGTTCCAACCCTCTTTCGGCACCACGATCTCGTCCGTAATGATGCTACGGAAGCCCTCTGCCCCCACCATTTCGCCCTGAATCTTACCGCCATGAACCCTCACTTCTTTCCAATGGGCATGACCCGCAGTTGCACCGTCCATTAGCGACGCTCTCCAGCTGCAAGACCAGGCCCGACAGCATAGCCGGCCGCCCGCCTCCGGGCTTTTATCGCGGCTTGATCTTGCCGTTTTTTGGTAATAAAACTGAGTTTAGAAGGTAAAAGGACGCAGACCGAATTGGCCCAAGCGTCACAGAAATGGCTGATTTCATCTTTTTCCGGAACCCTTATCCTTACTTTCCCCTGAGCGTCCGTGGGGTAATGCCAGGCGCCGGAGAGTCCCTTGTTCAAGAGCTTGTTGTCGGATGACAAGAAAATCATCGGCTGATTGAGGTAGTCTCGTTTGGTGAGCACCAAAGGCAGGTGTTGCCGGATCATCTCCCATTTGGGGGGGCCTTTCTCGAAGATGGCGTTCTTGAAAACAGCCTCCACCTTCCGGGCGGCACTTTGCAAAATATTACTCTGGTCCGGGGTCCCCATAGTGAAATCCCCGCCAACCCGCCAAGAAAAAGGTTTGTTGCGCCAGCGGGGGCTTTCAAGAAGGGGGACCACCTGGGTATCAAGAAGGGTCTGGATGTCGGAGCCGCCGGCGATCCGGAGGGTATCCAGATAGATCAGGCGGCCGGTTTGGGTGATCTGGCCCAGGACACAGGATGGCCATTGCCAGGAATCGAAGAAGGCGAAGGAAATCAGGCCTCGGGCCGGCTCCAGGGGAACCTTAGACAGATGGATTTCCCGGTTATATTGCGGGGTGACCTTTTTCCCCCGGTACACGGGTGCGAACTGGCCTAGGACATACCGCTGATAGCCCGCGGGGTCGTCTTTGTAAGCCGATTTGACCGCCTGCCGGGAGACCTCGCTGACTTCCTCGTTTTCCCCGGGAGGAATGAAGAACACCGCCTTGGTGATCAGAGGGTTCGCTTCATCAATGCTCGGGTCCTCGATGAACCTCTTGAAGGTCCAATGCTCCTCATCGGCGGGGTTCATGGACACCTGCAGGCGTCCGATGGCTCCCTTCTGGCGGGTGGCCCGGACCAGGGCCACCTTGAATACTTCCTCTGAGAGACCAGCGTTCACCTTCTCGGCAATGGGGGCCGGTTCTTCCAGCCAGATCAGGGCGTATTCCGGGCCCTGCAACTTCGAGAGGGCGCCAAGGTCATCTATTCCAAAGAGATCCGCATAGACCGGCGGATCAGTAAAGATCGTGAGTTTCTTGAAATCGTCTTTGAATCTGTAGAGCTGGGGGTAGTCTTTGAAGAACTGCTCGATGGATATGGCGGTGGAGGTCTTGATATTTTCGTGGGTATCCCTCACGACGGCGCAACGGATAGGTTGCCCGCACCGCTGAGCATGGATAATCATTGCCGCTATGGAGGCGAATGTCTTCCCTTCCCCGGTATTGGAGACAACGATATTAACTATGGCGTCGGAATAGACATACTCCTCCTGCGTCGGGCTGAGGTAGAATTCAAGATCCAGTTCGCCCATGAGAAACCGTTAGCATGAAAAAATAAATTATTCAATTAGCTTGACAAGAAGTAAATCTTCCTGATAAAAAGGGTTTATCTTACCGACAAAAGGGGCTGATCTGTGAAGAAAAAAAATTTAGTGCGGGGACCAGAAAAATTAAAGTCGGTGATGCTCAGGCGGGTAAGGAAAGATGGGGATTCGCTTTATATTTGCCTCCCAAAACCCTGGTGTGAAAACCGCAACATCAAGGAAGGCCTGATGCTGGCCCTGCACTTGGGGCGGGATGAGCTTCATATCCGGCCGGTGGAAGAAGAAAAATGAAGTTTTTTGGCCATTAGACGATAGGCCAGAGGCCGTCAAAATAGACCTTTGGCAAATTTGTTTGAAATGCTTAATTCGGGAAAAGTAATGCCTCGCCCCCCAAAACATCACCCTGAAACCCTGTTCAATCTCAAGAAACTAAAAGCCCACCGGTTAGCCAGGGGACTTAGCATGTCGGATGTGGGCCGCCTTCTTGGCATAGCACCGGGTGACTATTTCCATTATGAGAGTGGGGGAGTAACGCTGCCCATCTATCATTTCCGGAAGCTCTGCATTCTTTGGAACCTGGACTTGTTTGAGATCGTTGAACTCTTGAAACTGTTCCCGGTGAAGGGAGACTACCTGGCCGTCTTCCGGGGGGCCTGCCGGAAAGAGGGTAAGACGCCGGCCCAGGTGCTCCTGGAGTTCATCAAAATCTATGCGGGCCTGATATGAAAATCTAAAATCAAGGGGATGGCCTGCACGTGGCGCTCTTTGGGGCTTTGGGTGAGGTAATTCTCACGCCAAGACGCCAAGGCACGAAGAAGCAAGCAAATCCTGGATCTCATGAAAAATCCTCCCCTCCGGAAAAAGACCCGCACCAGCGCCTTCGGGGCCCCGGGGCGCATCTCCCACGATTCCTCGTCCTTTTACGCCAGTAAATTATACGCTCAGATGCCTAAGGAACTTGAGCTTGATTATGTGGAAAACTCCATTCCCATCGAGAACCTGAATCGAATCTTTTGTAAGTCTTCTGAAGACATGGCGGAACTGCCGGATAACAGCGTCCACCTGATGGTGACCTCGCCCCCTTACAACGTCGGCAAGGAATATGACCGGGACGCCACCCTGGCTGAGTACCTGGAGTTTCTGGGCCGGGTCTGGCGGGAGGTTTACCGGGTGCTGGTGCCCGGCGGCCGGGCCTGCATTAACGTCGCCAACCTGGGGCGCAAACCTTACCTCCCCTTGCACTCTTATGTCATTCACGGCATGTTGGGCCTCGGTTTTCTCATGCGGGGAGAGATCATCTGGAATAAGGGAAACAGCGCCTCGCCCTCCACCGCCTGGGGCTCATGGCTATCACCATCTAATCCAACTCTTCGCGATGTACATGAATATATTTTAATATTCTCAAAAGGCAGCTACGCGCGCAAAAATCGCAAGAAAAGACGGATCACTATTTCTCGGGACGATTTCCTCGAATTTACCAGAAGCGTCTGGACCCTTCCAGCAGCATCGGCTCGGAGTGTCTGCCATCCAGCACCTTTTCCTTTGCAATTGCCACAACGCCTTATACAGCTTTATACCTATGAAGGGGAAATGGTCCTAGACCCTTTTATGGGCAGCGGCCAGACTGCCATTGCGGCACGTCAAAGTAAGCGGAATTTCATTGGTTACGATACATATCAGAAATATATTAGGTTGGCGAACAAGCGGATAAAAAAATATCTTCAAGAAACAGAGCTATTGGACCCATCCCTTTAAGAGAGTTAAACGAACCATCGTTCTATCCCCTGAACTACCGCCCCTCATTTTTTTCTTGACATTTTAGCTATATCGCTCTAATATCAACAAAACATAGGGGTCTGGTGGTTCACGGCATCTGGCCGGAACCGCTGAAACGAGGGCCACGCCTTATCCCCTTTCGGCCTACCACTTCTCGCAAAAGCGGTAGGCCATTTTTATGGGTAATTTCGTGGCGGTAAGAACTGCGAGATTGTTTCTCAAAATAAAGGGTGAAGCCGGTAATTGACTCATGCAGGGGCAATTGCCTGTGTTTCTTCTTATTCACAAAATCACCCATGCGCTCCATGCCATGCGAGAACCGCCGCAGGGTTGTTCGGATAGCTTCAATGCTATTATCCACTCCAATCCAGCGGCGCTTTAGGCGAGAGGCAACCGCAAGAGTGGTTCCTGAGCCTGAAAAACAATCCATTGCCAAATCCCCAGGATTAGATGGTGCTTCGATAATTCGAGCTAATAGACCGGGGTTTTTTTCGGTCGGATAACCAGTTATGCGGATGTTTTGATTGTGAGCATCCCGCGTATCCATCCAGATGTTTTGCAAGGGCACCCCGGCGCTGCCTTCAAGATAGGCCATCCGACGCGGGTTGCCGTTTGGGGACCAATAGGTCTCCCCCCGCGCATCCATTTCGTCGAGTTTTGAGGGCAAATATTGCCAATGTTTGCCTGGAGGCGGGTTCATCCCGCGCCAGGGCTTTCCGGTTTCCCCATGCCTAACGCCAGGGGCATGAATGGGAACCTTTCCGATCATACCAAAGAAAAGGGTCAGAAGGGATACAGGTTTTTAATCATGGGAATTTCGTTGCATTCCGGGAAGCGAGTGCAATGAACACAGTCGGCCCAAGCAACAACAGGTATTTCATCTCTTTTAACAATTTCAAATCCGAACTGGCTAAAATATTGAGGAACCAGGGTAAGCAGAAAGACTTCATTAATCCCCAAGCATAAGGCTTCCGCCAGGCACTCCTCCACCAGTTTCCTTCCTATCCCCTTACCGCGGCACCGGGCCCGCACCGCCAGGGAGCGGATCTCCGCTACTCCGTCCCAGCAGATATGCAGGGCAGCCATACCCACAATCTTCGGCTGGCTCAAATTACCGGAAAAAATATGGTAGTCCCGAAGATGGCCGTAGATGTAAGCCAGGGGGCGGGGGATGATGCCGTGTTCCTCCCGGTTGGCCAGGAACTGGCGGATGCCGGGAACATCTTCGTTTCGGGCTTTGCGGATCATACTACCCTTCTACGCTTATATGATTAGCCAAATTCCGAATATCCATTTGCCACCTATCGTCTGCTACCATCGAGGCAATTAACAGGAGAATGCGGATTACCAATTTCTGCTTCCATGTTATAGCGTTCATTCTTCCTCCACGGACCAGTTGGGACACAGGTGTTCAAGAGCTTTTTGGCAATCTTCGGGCAGGCAATGCCCCTTAATGTGAATATAGCAATAGCGGCAGGCCCGTATTTTAGGACCAGGGTTCCATGTTTCCTCGCCCGTGCCGAACTTGCAGCGTTCAGCCATGTTAGTTCCACAACCCATAAAGCACATCCAAGCCCGTGTAGCTCCCCATCATGAACAGAAGGGTGATCCACAGCGAGGGCAGGGTGATCCCGTTGGGAAGCCAGGTGGCCGGATGCGGCGCCAGGTGGCCATATTTATCGCTGGGGCCCATTTCAGGCATGGGCCTGTTCCCTTTGAAAATATCTTTCAAGCTCACGGCTTTGGTTCTTCATATTTCCGGGGACCCAGGCATTCTCTTTTAGCAGCGGCGCCTGCCTCCTCCTCCTGCTTTTTCTTACCACCCTCCTCCTGCTTCTTGACATCCACCTGTTCCATCGCGGCCGCCAGAATGTTGCAACCCATCGCCAGGAGTTTCAGGGTGCCAATAAAATTCAAGGTGGACTCAATCTCCGGATTGTGGCCGGAGGCATAGGTTGTCACCAGCACCTGGCCGGACCTCACCTTGGGTATCCCGTTAACAGGCTGCCCCTTCTTCTTGGCATCCCGCATCGAGATTACATCCTTCATGCCTATCTCCTTTATACCGTTTTGTTCAGAAGAACGGAAATTGGCCTCCGGAATTATTGGCCGGCCCTCCCGGATTCGGACCGGGGACCCCCTGCTCCCAGGGCAGGTGCGCTACCGGACTGCGCTAAGGGCCGACATCCGTTACCTCCGCCAGCATCCCAACTTCGCCCCCCTGCCGCTTCTCCTCATAATGTTTAGCCCTTTTCACCAAATTCTCTAAGGCCTCCGGATTCTCCCTATCTAACCCCACTATGATGTGCCGCCGGCCAGAATATTTTGCACAGTCCACCCCCAATTCCTCTCGATATGCCTTCACCCATCCTAACTCCGTCCCAACCATGTTTCCCCTGTTGCAAAACTCCAAAATTTCCTCGCCCGTGCCCTCCCCTATCACACACACCTGCATGAAACAGGAACCCACAATGGCCTTCGCCACCATAACCCTTTCCTTTTATCCACCCCCAAACCAACCTTACACCCCCCTTTTACCACATGTCAAGATATTTTTTCCAATATAATTGGAAAACGGATTTGAGGAGCGGGTACACGCGGAGGATTAATTGACTCGGGGGGGGGAGTCCCGTCCCCGGGTTTGCACTCTGGCAGGAGTAGCTGTTTTGGTGGGGTCACGCTGGGTGCCGGGAGGGGGAGTAGTAATCATTACTATCTCGGTATGGTTACTGGTCTGGTCCACTAATGGCATTAGTGGACCTATTTAACTATTTGGATTGGCTTGATAGCCTGCCCCTGGCCCGCCGCAGGCCGCGTCCCTGCCCCTAGCCCCTTGGTATCATCTATTACCTTGGGTTTTTGCTCCGA
>Ga0074046_10003823_pt1 | contig 12462 bp, 12 predicted proteins | sample BogForMeECP23OM3_FD_94441 | JGI IMG/M metagenome (GOLD analysis project Ga0074046, IMG submission 94441) | Bog forest soil microbial communities from Calvert Island, British Columbia, Canada - Bog Forest MetaG ECP23OM3 | ecosystem: Environmental > Terrestrial > Soil > Wetlands ...
TCCGTTCGGCGATTTTGCGCAGAAAGGCTTTGAGCTTGGAGAAGGCTTTTCGATGGGGTTCTAGAAATTAACCGATTCGGGAATCCCCCAACCGATTCAATCCGTTCGGATACCGCTCTAATTGGCGGGTTAAAAAAGCTCGACAAGCCAGTGCCGTTGCAGCTGACGGGGGCAGCGATTGAGACTTCCACTGCCGACGCACCTCCGACTATATCCCGGAGAAGGAAGCATATGGCGACGACCGCCACAACTCGGCCCACCTTTATCCTCCCCAATGCAGCGAAAACATTCAGCGAATTATTACTGAATCGGTCGACAGATCAATCCCTTTATGGAGCGGACATTTTCGAGGCGGCGCTTGAGAAAAGCGCCCTGGTTCATCCATTGCTTGAGTGCTGCTGAACGGGGCTGAACGGGTGCTCGACGACCTCACGGCGACGACCAAAAATCTGGCGCCTTCCTTTGAGGCGTTCGGCTTTGCTATCGACACGTCGTCGTTTTCGAGAACGGGAGAACACCCGAATGCTTTCCTACAAGCAGTCAAACTTCTCGCCGTCAAGCTGCTTCCAATGTTGACACGCAGTTTTTTTTTAATTTGCATCTCCGAGCAATAAGTCGAAATACGATGAGTAGGAGTTTCGTTGCGCGTCATCGAGCCCTTGATACTGCGTAAGACTACCAACGGCCAATCTGCTAACCATGGGGCGGAGGGTCGCTTCAATCTCCAGGTGGTTCTCGCCGTTCTGGCTCTTTGTGAAGTAAACGTCGAAATCATAGGCTTCACGCCACCCCGCCGATAATACTTTTGAATCGCGCAGAGGAGCCGAAAAACTGAGCCAGACAGATGTCACGTGTCCATTCGAATCCTTTGAAGGCAACAACTCTGCCGATAGTCCTTGTTGAGTTGCTAACAAAGCGCTTACGGCTGAGGCAAACGCAATAGGGGTATCTTCCGTTTCTACGTTGTATCGGACCGCGATCATCAAAACGGCCAGTCGTCCCGCGTAAAAAATGTCTCCATTGGGAGGATAATTGCAACAGTAGTGCAAGCTAGTGGCGGACCGTGGTGTTTTGACACCGAACACACAGCGAGATGGCGCTCACCATTAACTGTTGGAATGGCTTCAACCACTTGAATATTTATCATCAACAATTTCTCCAGAACCAGCGTATGCAATTTTTTTTAAAAACTTTTTGCAAAGCCGAAGATCCATGCTTGAACTCAGCGGCGTGCGCCCAGACTATTCTGGGCTCGATATGACATGAAGTGGGCGGTTCTTTCGAGGAAAACAAGTCAAACACGGCTAGTTCAAGATACTTAAGATCGTCGCGCAACCCGACTCTCGACGATCGGGCATCTAACGCGGAGCTGTCCTCACCGCAACTAGTAGGCGGCAGACCGCGAGGTTCGGGGAGTTTCGAGCTGTTGAATTGAAGAGAACTACAATTCACTGGCGCGCTGACCGCCGCCGTGAAGTCAGACGAGTACGCCTGCGGGGAAAAGGTGAGCACGGCCGCAATGCTACTGAAAATCAGCCTATGCATGGCTACACCTACCAGTGAAAAGTCGGCCCAGCGCCTATAGCCCTGCCGCCAGAAGTGATTACTGGATGCGATTGCCACGCGCTAGGCGACCACTTCGAACGATCTCTTTGACAGGACCTAGGGATCATCGGGACTTTGAGAGAGCACGACAGCTCTAGTCATATCGCAATCCGCTCGACCTCATCGAGCGTGATCTCGTCGCCCGTCCGATCGTAAAGCTTCGTCGTGCGCGGGCTCTCGTGCGCCGCCATCAGTTGTGCCTTTTCAAGCGAGCCGCCGTTGTCGAGATAGGCGGTGATCCCCGTCGCGCGGAACGTGTGGCAGCAAATATCCGGACTAAGCCCAGCGTCTTTTCCGCGCCGGCGGATCATGTGCCAGACATCGACGCGATGCATCGCAAGCTCCGTCAGCTCGCCTGTGCGACCACGGGCCGAGCGGAAGAGGGGAGATTTCTTAGCGTCGAGAATGCCGGCCGCCTGGAGATAGGCGTCGAGATAGGCCTCTAGATTATGGTGGCAGGGCATCTCATGCCGCTTGCCGCCTTTTTCGTGCAGGCGCACCCACCAGCGTTTGCCCGTGGCGTAATAGTCCTCGACGCGCATAGCCGCGGCCGCGCTGACGCGCGCGAAGCTGTAAGTCATCATGCCGATCAGCGCGCGATCGCGCAGGCCCACCAGGGTCGTGACATCGATGCTGTCGAGAAGCTTGCGGGCCTCATCAGCCATGAGCACCGGCGTCTTGCCGCGTTTGACGGCGCGTTTGGGTCCGCGCACCGAATGCGCGGGGTTGATTGCCACGACCTGGCCGACGACGAGCCAGTCGAACAGTATGCGGATCGCCGCCAGGTGCTGCTTGACGGTCGGCTTCTCAAAATCCTTGCCGAGCGCCCGGATATAGGCCGCGACATGCATCGGCTCGATCGCCACCAGCTCATCGAGCCCTTTGTGCTCGCACCAGGCGAAGAAGCGCCGGCAGGCATGGAAATAGGCCGCGCGGGTATTCGGGTTGTCGATGGTGATGGCGAAGAATTCGAGATAGTGGCGCGAGGCCTTGTCGCCGGCCGAGCCAACGATCGCCGGCACGAGATCCGACGCAGCGGCCGAGCTCCGAACAGCGCCGCCGGCGGCTGTCACGAGAGCGGTTGATTTGGGGTCGGATTCCATGCCCGGTAACTTAATGTCCTTTATGACAGGCGTTAACCATATTCCAGGAAAACCAACAATTCCTTGACAAAATTGCGGTCGTTCTGTATTTGTTCACATACCCGCCGTCCTCAAGGAGAAGGCCGAGTGCCCGGTTCCGTCGAAGCCGTTCCCCCTGCCGCCGCTTGCGGCCGATCGGTCGGGGCGCGGCCGCCGGCGCGCTTGGCGAAGGCCGGACGCGAAGAGCCGATCGTCGGCGTTTCGGTCGCCGGGATCGCGGCTCGGGAGGGCCTGGCGGCCAAACAGGCTCGCCGGGAAATGGCGCCGCAAAGGCTTGAAAAGGTTCAAATCGCGCCGGGAATTGGTATGGCCCCGGCGGGGCCGGACCCCCAAGATCTGGTAGAGGTTCACTTCCGGCTCCGGATCGTTCGCGCAACTCCCAAGCCGGCGCGAATCCCCTCGCCCGCGAAGCGGGAGAGGACAGGCGCGAAGCGCCAGGTGAGGGTTGAGAACGCCGAGCCCGGGCGCTGATGGGCTGCCGCGAGGCTCGTCGGTTGCCCGTCCCCCTCACCTGGCGCGGCTTCGCCGCGCCTGTCCTCTCCCGCTTCGCGGGCGAGGGGGTTGCCGCAGTTACAAAGTTGCACAAAGTGGCGCCTAGCGCATTGAAATCATTCGCTCGGCGTCCGACCACGCGCCGGCCCGCCCGCCCGGGATTTGTAGCTCCTTTCGCTGGCCGCGACGCAGTCAGCGCCCGCGTCTACACTTTGGCTTGGTCCTCGATCCGCAAAAGACTCTCCTCGCGGCCGAGCACCGTCAGCACGTCGAAAATGCCGGGCGAGGTCGTGCGGCCAGTGAGCGCGGCGCGCAGAGGCTGGGCGATCGAGCCGAGTTTTGCCCCGCTCGCCTCGGCATAGGCGCGAACGATCGCCTCGAGCGCCTGGCCCGACCATTCCGCGACTTTGGCGAGCTTGGGCAGCAGCGCGGCGAGATGCGCGCGCCCGCCCTTCATGAGAATCTCGGCCGCCTTCTCGTCCATCGGCAGCGGCCGCGTCGCGAACAAAAATCCCGCGCCGTCGAGCAGCTCGACCAGCGTCTTTGCCCGCTCCTTCAGGCCCGGGATCGCGGCGCGAAGTTGTGCGCGCTTGCGCTCGTCGAGCTTGGCTTCGACCTTCGGCCCGCCCGGCAGATAGGGCAGGGCGGCGATCAGCGCCTGATAGAGCTCGTCGTCGCTCGAGGCGCGCATGAAATGGCCGTTCATGTTCTCGAGCTTGGCGAAGTCGAAGCGCGAGGGGGAGCGGCCGATCGCCGGCAGATCGAAGGCGGCGATGATCTCGTCGGTGGTGAAGAACTCCTTGTCCCCCTGGCTCCAGCCGAGCCGCACGAGGTAGTTGCGTAGGGCGGCGGGCAGGTAGCCCATGGCGCGATAGGCGTCGACGCCGAGCGCGCCGTGACGCTTGGAGAGTTTTGCGCCGTCGGGACCGTGGATCAGCGGGATATGCGCCCAGACCGGAACGTCCCAGCCGAGCGCCTGATAGATCTGCGTCTGGCGCGCCGCGTTGGTCAGATGATCGTCGCCGCGGATGACGTGGGTCACGCCCATGTCGTGGTCGTCGACCACGACCGCGAGCATGTAGGTCGGGTTGCCGTCGGAGCGCAGCAGCACGAGATCGTCGAGCTCCTTGTTGGCGAACACGACCTTGCCCTGCACCTTGTCGTCGATGATTGTCTCGCCCTCCTGCCGTGCGCGCAGCCGGATGACGGGGGCGACGCCGGGTGGCGCTTGCGCCGCATCGCGGTCGCGCCAGCGGCCGTCGTAGCGCATCGGGCGGCCCTCGAGCCGCGCCTTCTGGCGCATCTCCTCGAGCTCCTCGGGGCTCGCGTAGCAGCGGTAGGCGGCGCCGCTGGCCAGCATCTGGTCGACCACCTCGCGATGGCGCCAGGCGCGGCCGAACTGGCTCATCGCCTCGCCGTCCCAGTGCAGGCCGAGCCAGGCGAGGCCGTCGAGGATGGCGTCGACCGCGGCCTGGGTCGAGCGCTCGCGGTCGGTGTCCTCGATGCGCAGGAGGAAGGTTCCGCCGAAGCGGCGGGCGTAGAGCCAGTTGAACAGGGCCGTGCGCGCCCCGCCGATGTGCAGGAACCCGGTGGGGGAGGGCGCGAAGCGCGTGACGACGTGGGCCATCTTTTAACAAGCTCGGACAAGCGGAAGCGAAATCGAGCGGGTGGCTCTAGCAGACGAGGGCGCCGCGGCAAAGCCGCGCCTTGCGCGCGGATGCCGCATTCCCCTCGTCCTCCGCGCGATGGTAGGCTTCGGCAGGCCATTGGAGCGTGGGAGGCGGAGAATGGACTTCGTTTTCATGTTGACCCGCAACGACGCGACGGTCGAAAACGCGCTCGACCTCGTCGAGGTTGCGCGCCCGCTGTGCTTGAAGCACATCGGCTTCAAGGACGTCGGCGCCGAGCCCGCGCTTCTTGGGCGGCTGACCGCGGCCATTCGCGAGGCCGGCGCGGCCGTCTGGATGGAGGTCGTCTCGACGACGCGCGACGACGAATTGCGCTCGATCGCGCTCGCCCGCGATCTCGGCGTCGACTGGCTGATGGGCGGCGTCCACGTGGAGGACGGCTTGAGCGCGCTCGAGGGGAGCGCGACGCGCTATCTCCCCTTCGCCGGCAGGCCTGTCGGCCATCCGACCCGGCTCGGCGGCTCTTGCGGCGACGTCGAGGCGCAATGCGAGGCGTTCGCGGCGAAGGGCTGCGCGGGCGTCGACATCCTCGCCTACCGCGCGACCGAGGCCGAGCCGCTCGACCTGATCGCCGCCTGCAGGCGGGGCTTGCGCGGCAGGGGCACGCTGGTCGTCGCGGGTTCGATCAATTCGGCCGAGCGGATCGCCGCGATCCGCGCCGCCGGCGCCGACGCCTTCACCATCGGCACCGCGGCGATCGACGCCTCCTACGTCCCGGGCGCCGGACCGTTGGAAGCTCAGCTCCGGGCGGTGCTCGCCGACTGCCGCTCGGGGTAAGCGCTGTCGCTTCGATCGGCCAGCGCGTCGAGCGACCGCTTCATCGCCCGCGTTCCCGCATCGATCAGCGCGGCGAGTTGCGGCTTGATGTCGTCGGGCAAAAAGTCGGCGGTCCAGACGACGACGGCGCCGCCGTCGGGACCCGAGGAGACCTGCAGCGATGCGTTGTAATGCGTCGTGCGTCCGCCCTCGGCGGTCCAGACGAGGCGGCGCGCCTCGTCGTCGATCGTGACGATCGGCTCGCGCACGACCATGCCGTTGGCGAAGGTCACCACGCGCGCTCCGGGCTCGAGCTTCGTGTCGGCGATGAAGCCCGGCGCCAGTCGCGTGTGCAGCGCGCCGACATCACGGATGGCGGCCCATGCGTCGCCTGGCGAAGCGGCCGTTTCCAGGCTTGTCCGGATCGTCGCCATCGTCATGCTCCGAGATGCAAAGCTTCGAGCCGGTAGCCGTCGGGATCGACGACATAGGCGGCGAGATAGTCCGCGCCGTAATCCGCGCGGATCCCGGGCTTGCCGTTGTCGCGTCCGCCCGCGGCGAGCGCGGCGGCGTGAAACTTAGCGACGCTCTCGCGATCCGGGGCCGTGAAGCAGAAATGCAGTCCGGACTTCGAATCGACGGGGACCGGCGAACCCGTGACGCCGATCCAGAGGCCGACGGTTTCCTTGCCGTAGCCGAGCGAGTCCTCGCCCGTGCTGAGGCGCCTCAAGCCGATGGGCTCGAGCGTCCGGTCGTAGAACGCCTTCGCCCTGGCGATGTCGCGAACGCCGATCGAGATATGGTCGAACATGCGCGTATCTCCTCCTGGTCTGGCGATGGGCCGAGAGCGCCCGTCGCCGAGGCGCACGCTACACGGGCGGTTCGATGACCGGCTTGGGGAAAATTGCTATTATGGGGCTATGGAAGCCATGAAGCCCGGCGCCCCGTGGACGGCCGAAAAATCAAAACCTCCGACGCTCTCCGCCCGACGCATCGCCGGCGGCGAGACGTGGAGCGTGAGCGAGATCGTCTGCCGCGCCGGGCCGGGCGATCGGCCTATTGAAGAGCGGCACGAAGGCTTCAGCATCGCGGCCGTGCTCGAGGGCTGTTTCACCTATCGCGCCGACCGCGGCGCGAGCCTCCTCTATCCGGGCGCTCTGCTGCTCGGAACCCACCGCGTCTGCTACGAGTGCGGTCACGAGCACGGCGCGGGCGACCGTTGTGTTTCCTTCAACCTCCGGGAGGACGCCTTTGAGGAGATCGCCTCGGCCGCGTCCTCGCGTCGTCGGCGTCCGCTCGCCGAGCCGATGCTTCCGGCGTCGAACCGGCTGACGCCCCTGATCGCCGCGATCGAGCGCCTGCGCGGCGGCGCCTCGCCGCTCGAGGCCGAAGAACTGCTCGTCGTCCTGGTCGAGACGGTCGTCGCCGCGCTGAACGACGGATTGCGCACGCCGCCCCGTCCGGCCGGCTGGCAGACGCGGCGCCTGATCGACGTCCTGCGCCTGATCGACGAATGTCCCGACGAGCCGGTCGATCTCGCCGCGCTCGCGTCGGCGGCGGGCCTCAGCAAGCATCATTTCCTGCGCGTGTTCCGCCGGTTTGTCGGCATGACGCCCCATCAATACGTTTTACGCGCGAGAATGACCCGCGCGGCGGGCCGTCTGAAGACGTCGAAGGAGTCCGTCCTTTCCGTCGCGCTCGACAGCGGCTTCGGCGACCTCTCGACCTTCAACGCCCGCTTCCGCGCGACGTTTGGAACGACGCCGTCGAGGTACCGCGCCTCCTGAAGGCCCCCCGCTGCAGACGGCGCCCGGAACGGACCTTCCTGCGCCTGCGCCCAAATTCCCTGCTCGCCCGCGCAGGGATTTTGACGCAAGACGCCCAAATCCGAGGCCTTTTTGGTGAGGATATTCCCGCATTCCCTGCAGATTCGCTGCCCAAAGGAAATTCGCCGCGCTCGGAGCCGACTCCGGGCCCGTCAAGGGATGAGCGACCCCTGAGCGCAACGACGGCGAGGCTACGCGGCGAAGCGCTTCACGTCAGCTTCCGCCACGCCTGCGCTTCGGCCGCCTGTGCGAAAGCCTCCGGCGTCCAGCCTTCCGCCAGCGCCTGCCGCATCAGCGCCTGCTGGCTCTGCGGCGCCATGCCGCCGATCGCGGGATCGCGGTCGAGGTTGGTCGGGAAGGCGTAACCCTCGGCCCAGGCGGCGATCGAGTTGTTGGCCGCCTCCGCGCCGATCGCGCCTTCGGCGATCAGCCTCTGCAGCGCGGGATAGAGCGTTACGCTCATCTTCAGCCGGTCGACGCTCTCCGTCGCCCGGCCGTAGGCGCTCGAGACCTGCAAGAGGTTGGCGATCCGCTTGATGTCCTTCGAGCGATTGGAGCCGGCCGCGTGGAACAGGGCCGGATTGAAGAGGGCGGCGTCGCCGTTCTTGAGCGGCAGCTGGACCCTGTGCGCCTCGAAATAGGCGCGGAATTCTACCTGCAAGGCGGCAAGGTAGCCGGGCAAATAGGTCTGCGAGAAAGGCAGGTAGAGCGTGGGGCCGGATTCGAGCGGCATGTCGCAATGCGCCACCGCCCCCTGCAGGGTCAGCATGGGCGACAAGCGATGGGCGTGTGCGGGAAAGCGTTCGATCTCGCGCGCCGTCTGGAAGCCCATATGGTAGTCGCGGTGCGGAACCTGCGCGTCACCGCCCGGATTGACGACGTTCAGTTGCGAGGTGATCTGATAGAACGGCCCCAGCCAAGCCTCGCTGACGAGCGCGATGACGGCGTTGCCGTAATATGCGGCGAAGGTTTTCGGGTCGGCGAGGCAAAGCTTTTCCAGCGCGTTCCAGACGCGGTCGTTCGCGCCGGGTTTGGCGAAATGGTCGCCGCGGGCCGAATTGTTCCTGTGCTGGTCCTCGATCATCGCCCAGAAATGAGCGTTGGCGGCCTCGATCGGCAGAAGGTCGGCGAAGGCCTTGCGGAAGACGATGATGCCGGGCCCGCCGTTCATCGCCTCGACCCATTCGGCCATCATCTCCCTGCGGCTCTCAGGCGAGGCGGCGGCGCTGCGCACCGCGTCGCCGTCATAGATCGGGACGTTCGACACGACGTCGCTGGCGAAAGGATAGTCCGCCGGATCGACCGTGCGCTCGACCAGGCCTCGGAATGCGTCGAGATCGCAGGCATCCTCGGCGAGGAAGATGCGGTCGGCTCTCAGCAGCCTTGCGTTGTCGTCCTTCATGAGCCTCCTCCGGCGCGCATTTCTTTCGCCACTATACAATGAGCATGTGCGCTGAGCGCGTCGAATCGCCGTATCCATGCAATCCGCGGCGCGCGCGGCGTTTCGATCGACATGGGAGTATTTTTGAGATGACTCACGCAAATGACGTCGTTCAGGAATTGGAAGACTGGCTGGCGCAGCGGGTCAGGGACGCCCAACTTCGCAAGCGCAGCGACGAAGGGTCCGAAATCGAAGTCGATCTCGTCCGGCGGGCGGTCGCCGAGATCAAGGCTTTGCGCGAGAGGCTCGGCCCCAGGCGAGGAACCCGTTCGATCGCCCCCGAGGATCTGAATGCCAGCAACGACGAGTAAGCCCCGATCCAGACAGACGGATGGCGCCGTCACCGCGCTAACCTCGGCGCCACCCCCTCCCGCATGACCAAGCGCCGCAAGGGGCCGATCGCCCCGAGGGCCCAAAGGCCGGCCCCGCGGGCAAAATCGAGTGGCGCGAATCGCGTCAGGAGGGCCCGGTTGAGCCCGTCGACCACGCTGGTGCGCACGGCGATGTCCGACCGCCGGGCGCGCTCATAAGATTCGAGGGCGCCGCGGCCGCCGATGTCGTGGCCCCCGCTTCGCGCCTCGACGGCGCATGCGACGATCGCCCCGACGTCGCGCAAGCCGAGGTTCAGCCCCTGCGCTCCGATCGGCGGGAAGGCGTGCGCCGCATCGCCAACCAGCGCCAGACGCGCGGCCGTGATTCTCGGCACGACTTGGCGCACCATCGGAAACACGCCCGGCCGGCCTTCGAGCCGCATCGCGCCCAGCATCGAGCGGGCCTGGCGCTCGATCTCGCTCGCGAGTGCGGCATCGTCGAGCGCCTCGCGGCGGCGCGCCTCGCCGTCCGACATGACCCAGACGAGGCTCGAGCGGTTCGGCGCCGCTTCGCTCGGCGGCAGCGGCACCAGCGTGAACGGCCCCTGCCTCGTGTGAAACTCGGTCGAAAAATCGCGATGAGCCAGCCGGTGGGTCAGGGGCGCGGTCAATGCGCTTTGCGGATAGCGGTGGGCGCGCATGGATAGGCCGCCTGCGCGCCGCGCGCGAGATGCGCGCCCGTCGGCGCCGATGACGAGGGCGCAGGCGACATGACGGCCGTCCTCGAGCCGAGCCATCGCCCTTTCCCCGGCGAAGTCGTAGGAAGCGACGGCGGCTTTGACGCGCTCGACCCCCGGAGTCCGTTCCGCCCCCAGAGCCAAAGCGTCGGCCATGCGGTCGTTCTCGACGTTCCAGCCGAAGGTCTCGAGGCCGATCTCCGAGCAGTGAAACTCGACCGGCCGCGGCGGGAACAGCGCCCCCGTATCGTCGATCAATCTTAAGCCCCGCATCGCCGCCGCATTGGGTTCGATCGCCGTCCAGAGCCCGAGCGAGTCGAGATAGGCGATCGACCGGTCGAGCATGGCGACGGTGCGGCCCCGCGCCGACCGCTCGTCCACGCCGCATGACACCACGTCGAACCCGGCGGCGGCGAATGCGACCGCCGCCGTGAGGCCGGCGAGTCCCGCTCCTGCGATCAGGACGTCGCAGACGCGCTCGGCGGACTTTTCCACTGCTTTCATTGGCAAACTCTCCCGCGTTCGCACGGATGGCGCTAAGGCGAGACGCGCAGCTTCAATTTTGATAAGCCGAACGCGCGGTGGTCAAGCCGGAGTCTCCGGCTCGTCGTTATTGTCGCGGGGGGAGTCGGACGAAGGCGCGATGCCGAACGAGAAGACGCCGGAAAAGAAAGTAGCGCAGGCGGCGGGATTTTCCGTCCACCTCTTCACGGCGTCCGGCGGGGCGGTGGCGGTGCTCGCGCTCTACGCGGCGATCGAGCGCAACTTTCCGGCCTGCTTCGCCTGGCTGGGGCTCGCGCTTTTCATCGACGGAATCGACGGCACCCTCGCGCGCGCCGCCAAGGTGCACGTGACGGCAGCGTCGATCGATGGAGCGATTCTCGATCTCGTGATCGACTTTCTGACCTATGTTCTGGTCCCGGTCGTGGCTTTGTGGCGGTCGGATCTGATGCCGACTGAAGCCTCGTTCTGGATCGGCCTCGTCGTCACGATCGCCTCGGCGCTCTATTTCGCCGACACCCGCATGAAGACGGACGACTACTGGTTCCGTGGTTTTCCTGCGACCTGGAACATCCTCGTCCTGTACCTTTTCGTCCTTCGGCCGCCCTGGGTGATCAGCGCGGCAATCCTGCTTGGGGCGGCGGCGATGATGTTTTCGCCTGTCGTGTTCGTCCATCCGCTGCGGGTGGCGAAACTGCGCAAGCTGACGATCGCAATGACCATCGCCTGGTTCGCCTTCGCGGCAGCGGCGATCGTCGAGAATCTGTCGCCGTCGGGATCGGTGAGCGGCGGCCTCGTCGTCACCGCAGTCTATTTCCTCGCCCTGCCGCTCTTGCGACATTCGCCGTGGGCGTGAGGAGCGAGGCGGAAGCGAGGCTGAATCACCGCCTTGCCGCCGGGATCAAATCCTTGCTATAGGCCGCCGATCGCGGCGGGCCTCCGGTTCGTCGCCGGCCTCGTGGCGGAGTGGCTACGCAGAGGACTGCAAATCCTTGCACCCCGGTTCGATTCCGGGCGAGGCCTCCAATCATTTTTCGCGGGCGTCAGGTCCGGGGGCGGGGCAATCGATGGCGAAGATTTCTTCGGCTGAGGCGCAGCAGGCGCGGCGCCTCGCCATGGTGAACAGCCAGCTGCGAACCGGCGACGTCGTCGACAGGGAGGCGCTCGCCGCCTTCCTCGAGACGCGGCGAGAGGCGTTCGTGGCGCCGGACTTCGTTGAACTCGCCTATCTCGATCGCGACGCGCCGGCCCTCGGGGCGAAGAGGCGGCGGTTGCTGCCTCCCCTGACGCTGGCGCGCATGCTGCAGGCGGCCGCCATCAAGCCGGGCGACCGGGCGCTCGACGTCGGCGGGGGTTCGGGGTACGGCGCCGCGATTCTGGCCTTTATGGGCGCCAAGGTCGTGGCGCTGGAGTCGGATTCGGGCGCGGTCGCCGCGGCGCGCGAGTTGTTGTCCGGCCTGGAGAAGGTGACGGTGGTGCACGGGCTGCTCGATTCCGGCGCCCAGAAGCTCGGCCCCTTCGACCTGATCGTCGTCGAGGGCGCCTTCCAGATTTCTCCGGACCCGCTGTTCGCGCTCCTGGACGACGGCGGGCGTCTGGTCGGCATCGACGCGACCATGGGCGCCTCGCAGGCCGCACTGTATGACAGGCGGGGCCAGGGGTTGAGCCGCCGCGCGCTGTTCGAGACGACCGCCGAAACGCTGGATGGCTTCCATGCCAGCATAAGCTTCGTCTTCTAGCAGCCTGTCGGACTTAACCTTCGGACCATTGATTTCATTAGCGTTTTTCAAATTTGTGAGAAACACAATACCAAATGATATCAACATCTTACGCGGCGCGAAAAGATCAAGTCCGACAAACTGCTAGTCGCCAGCGTCATTGAATCCGTGGTGTTTTTCTGAATCTCTGTCGCGCCGATGCGGGCGATGGAGGTGATTCGTGGCGGGCAGGGAGATTGCGGTCA
>Ga0074046_10003824_pt1 | contig 12462 bp, 10 predicted proteins | sample BogForMeECP23OM3_FD_94441 | JGI IMG/M metagenome (GOLD analysis project Ga0074046, IMG submission 94441) | Bog forest soil microbial communities from Calvert Island, British Columbia, Canada - Bog Forest MetaG ECP23OM3 | ecosystem: Environmental > Terrestrial > Soil > Wetlands ...
AAGGCCCAGCTTGGCCTCCAGTTCCGCGAGCCGAGCCGTCAAGGCGGCGACCTGCGCCGTCAACGAAGCGATCAGCGCATCCTTCTGTGCGTGCGAGAGGTTCGAAAGGTTCGGTCCGGCGGCATCTGCCCGTCCCACGCGTCGGCCGACAGCGGCCAGCCGTGCGAAAAGACGACCGGCTGCCCTTTGCCCCAGTCCTTGTAAAAAATAGTGGTCCCGTCTTTCGTCGTGAAGGTCGACATTGTCTCTTCCTCTTTCGATGAGACCGAATATTCAAGTGTCGACCACAATTGTCAGGTATACGGGTCGCTCCACAACTATACGCGCGTATGGTTCTGTCGTCCCTTCGGTGCGGCGGCGGCGGGCCCGGCGGGCCGAGAAGCCTCGCCGAGCGCCCGTGGTCGCTCGCTGCCGTTTCGCCTCTGCAAGCGGCAGGGAATTTTCGCACGTCCAGGCTTTTCGCGGCCCAATCTCGCGCAGGTGCGCCGATTGTCTGCGACGCCGGCGCCCCAAGGGGCTCTTCCGTTCAGACCCCCGAACGGACGCTCCCGTCAGTTGCGGACGCCGAGAGCGTCAGCCATTCTCACGAGGTCCGCGAGAGTCTTGGCGCGCATCTTTCGCATCAAATTGCCGCGGTGAATCTTCACGGTGATTTCGCTCAGCCCGACCTCGGCCGGCGGTGACGAGCGCCATGATCTGCCGCTCGCGCGCCGAGAGCGCCTCGTAAAGCGATTGCAGACCTGAGGCCGCCGCCCGGGCCTCGCACCGCCCTTTATCGATCACGATCGCGGCAGCGACCGCGTCCAGCATGTCCTGATCGCGAAACGGCTTCGTCAAAAAGTCCACGGCGCCGGCCTTCATCGCCCGCACGGTCATGGGAATGTCCCCGTGCCCGGTCATGAAGACGATCGGCAAGTCGACGTCCGTGCGCGTCAGATGCGTCTGGAAATCGAGGCCGCTGACGCCGGGAAGCCGGACGTCGAGGACGAGGCACCGCGGCGCGTCGGGCAGTTTCGCCGCCAGCAGTTCCGCCGCCGTGGCGTACAGGGCCACGTCGAGGCCGACCGAACGGAAAAGGCTCGACAGCGCTTCCCGGAGGGCCGTGTCGTCATCCAGCACAATCACGACGGGCGCGGCGATGGCCACGGGCGCCCCCGCGCGCGGCGCGGCGCGGGTCTGCGGACTGGTCATCACGGTCTCACCTCCTCTGCAGTGGGCAGGATCGCCGTATGGCCCATGGCGGGGACCTTCGGCTGACGGATTCGGACAACAGATTACGGACTCTTCGCGGCGAAGACTCGGCGCCGAGGTGCAAAAAATAAGTCTCGGCGCCGGCTGGGCCAAGCCCAGGAGGGGGCTCGGCGCAGCCCCTCTTTCGAGGGGTGCAATGTTGGCGGTTCAACCTGCGTGCGCGCCGTCATATTGACCGGTTGTGGCGCAGTCGATAATCGCTCGACCGAGATGCAGGACCCGATGTCGCGCCTCCCGTGGAGTTCCGGACCGGAATTGCTGCGGGCGGCGCAGTTGCTCTGCTGCTCATTCGGCATTCTGGCGATCCTGTGGGCGACGTCGGCGCCGGCCGCCGAAAGTGTGGCGCCCGTGGCGACAACCGCGCCCGCCGTCATAACGTTGCCGGTCGAAGCGGGGCGAGACATCCGCTTCCGGCGCACGGAACTCGAGCAGGGCCTCTCGCAGACCCGCGTTTCCCACATCGTCCAGGACGACCAGGGTTTCCTCTGGTTCGGGACGCAACACGGCCTGAACCGGTTCGATGGACGCGAATATCGCCTGTTCAAGCACGAAGCCGGAGACCCCGGCAGTCTCAGCGGCGTGTTCATCTACGCGCTGTTCAAGGATCGGGGCGGGACGCTGTGGGTCGGAAGCGACCAGGGTCTCGACGCCTACGATGCGGCGACCGAAACCTTCCGCCATTTCCGGGTGGACATCGACAATCCGGTGGTCATCCACATCAGCCAGGACAACGAGGGCATGCTCTGGCTGGCGACCGCGCAGGGGCTTTATGAACTCGATCCGGCGACAGGCGGAACGCGGAGATTCGTCCACGACCCCTCCGATCCGAGCAGCCTCGCCAGCAACGACGTGAAGTCGTCCGGGCTCGACCGGAGCGGCGCGTTCTGGGTCGCCACAGGAGAAGGACTCGAGGCGTTCGATCCGAAATCCGGACACGCCGCCTTCCGAATCCCGCTGGAGGTCTCCGTGCGGGAATTTTATTTCCACGAGGATCGCGCGGGCACGTTCTGGATCATCTACGGGTCAGGCAACGGCCTGGCACAGTTCGACAGGGTGACGAACACCGTCACTCGCTTCGCGTTCCAGGGAGGGGAAGCCGGAGGCTCGGGGCTCACCGGCGTCTACGCGATTCTGGAGGCCGTCGACGGGACGATCTGGCTCGGGACAATGGGCGAGGGCCTTCTCAGGTACGATCGCGAGCGGCGAACGTTCATAGCCTACCGCAACACGGCGGGGGACCTTGAGAGCCTCGCCGAGAATCGAGTGATCGCCCTCTTCGAGGACTCGCAGCAGAACATCTGGGTCGGTCTGCACGCCAGTCCGCCCAACGCTTTCGCCGCGACGAAGATGCCGTTCGAACGCATCGTGACGCCGTCGTACGATCCCAAGGCGGTCGGGGAGACGCTGGTGAACACCGTCTATGCGGACGCCCGCGGCGTGCTGTGGGTCGGGGCCGGCGGCGCGCTCGGGAAGATCGACCGCGCAACGGGTGAGGGGCAGGCGATTGCGCCGCCGGACGGCGGCCCGGTCGAAGTCCTGACCATCCGCGAGAACCCCACGGGCGTGCTCTGGTTCGGGACGCTCGGCCGGGGCCTTTACCGGCTCAATCTGGATAGCGGCGATATGACCTCTTACCGCGCCCTTGATGACGCGGCGAGCCTGAGCAGCGACATCGTCACTCGTATCTTCGTCGACAAGGCGGGAACACGTGGCTGGCGACATGGAACGGCCTGGACCGGTTCGATCCAGCCTCGGGGCGATCCGAGACGTTCAAGCGAAACCCTCAAAGCGCCGCAGAAGGGTACTTCTCGATCGCCGGGGACCCGTCGGGCGATCTGTGGCTCGGAAGCACCTCGGGGCTCTACCGGTTTCACGCCGGGCACAGGCGCCTTCCAGCCCTACCTGCACAAATCGGGCGCGGCGGAGACCCTCAGCAACAACACCGTCAACACGGTGCTCATGGACAAACAGGGCGCGCTCTGGGTCGGCACCCAGAACGGTCTCAACCTTTTCGACCGCGAACGCGGCACGTTCCGCAGGTTCGTGAAACGCGACGGCTTGCCGGGCGATGTCGTGAGCTGCCTCCTCGAGGACGGTTCCGGCGATCTCTGGATGAGCACCAACAACGGGATGGCGCGGCTGGACCGGGCCGCGCTGACGTTCACGAGCTTCTCGGTTGCGGACGGACTGCCCGGGAACGACCTCAGCGGCTGGAACGCATGCGACAAGGCCCCATCGGGCGAGATGGTGTTCGGCGGGTTCTCCGGCGCCACGGCGTTTCGCCCGGACCAGGTCTCGGTCGCGGAAACCCAGCCGCCGGTCCTGATCAGCGAGGTCCGGCTCGGCGGGGCGCCCCTGACGCCCTCCGAGTTGCATCCGCGGGGGATCCGCCAAGAGGCCGTCCTGGATGTCCCGAGCGGCCGGGACGAGATTGTCGTCTCGTACGCCGCTCTCTACTTCCGCGCCCCGTCAGCCGTACGATACCGTTACCGGCTGCAAGGCCTCGACGCCGACTGGCGCGAGGTCGGGAGCGACCAGCGCATGGCGAGCTACAACGCCTTGCCCGCAGGCGCCTACCGATTCGAGGTCCAGGCCAGGACCGGCCGCAGCGGCTGGAGCGTGCCGGGGGCCGCGCTCACCATCAATGTCCTTCCGCCGTGGTGGCAAACGTTTGGTTCAGGGCCGCGGCGCTCGCGTTTGTCGCAGCCGCGGCGGTCGTCGCGTACAGGATCCGCTTGAGGCAAGTCAGCCGGCAATATGCGATCCGACTCGAGGAGCGGCTCAACGAGCGCAGCCGGATCGCGCGGGAACTCCACGACTCGCTGCTGCAGAGCTTCCAGGGTCTGATTTTTCGCCTCCAGGCGATCCGCAACGTCCTTCCCGGCCAGCCGGAGGAGGCCGCCGGAATGCTCGACGTCGCCCTCGACAGGGCCGACGACGCCGTCGCAGAAGGACGCGGCGCCGTCAGCGCGCTACGCTCGACCGGGGCGTCGGACACGGACCTGACGCATAGGCTCGCAGACCTGCGCGACGAGGTCAGGCGCCCCGACCGGCCGGGTCCGGATTTCGAACTCGTTGTCGAGGGACGCCAGCAACCCGTCCAGCCGCTGGTGCGGGACGAAATGTTCCTGGTCGCCAGGGAGGCGGTGCGGAACGCCGAAAAACACGCCTCCGCGCAAAAAATCGAGGTCGAGCTCTCGTTCGGACGCAAGACCCTTCTCCTGCGCGTGCGCGACGATGGGATCGGGATGGACGAGAGCGTTGTCGCAGCCGGAGGGCGTGAGGGTCACTGGGGTCTCTCGGGCATGCGCGAACGCGCGGAAAGAGTCGGCGGACGATTGACGATCTGGAGCCGGACCGGCGCCGGCGCTGAGATTGAATTGGCCGTTCCAGCCGCCGTCGCTTATGCTCGGGCCGCCGGGCGCGAGGGGCAGGAGGACAGGAAGCGATGACCTCCGTGTCGCCGAAGATCGCCGTCCTGGTCGCGGACGACCACCCTTTGATGCGCGAGGGCGTCGCCGCCCTCATCTCGCAGGCGCCCGACATTCGCCTCGTCGCAGCGGCGTCCGACGGCCGTCAGGCGGTCGAGCTGCATCGGAAACTGCGTCCGGACGTCACGCTGATGGATCTGCAGATGCCCGGCGGAAACGGCCTCGACGCCATCGTGGCGATCCGCGCCGAGTCTCCATCCGCGCGCATCATCGTGCTCACGACCTACGGGGGCGACGCGCTGGCGAGACGCGCGCTCCGGTCCGGAGCGCAAGCCTATCTGCTCAAGAGCGCCGTCCGGAAGGATCTCCTCGACATGATTCGAGCTGTTCACCGCGGACAGGTTCTGGTCAGTCCGGAAGTGGCGAGCGCGATGGCGAGCACGATCGGGGCCGACGACCTCACGCCGCGCGAGGTCGAGGTCCTCACGCTGATCGCCGCCGGGAACTCGAACAAATGCGTCGCCGCCAAGCTGGCGCTCTCGGAAGAGACGGTGAAGGGGCACGTCAAGAACATCCTCGGGAAGCTCGGCGCGCGCGACCGGACGCATGCGGCGACGCTTGCGATCGCCAGAGGGCTCATCGCCCTGAACGCCTCTCTTGAGGGGTAGGCGGAGGCCCCTTTTTCGGGGGTAGGCGGTGAAGGACGGCGTGGGCTAGCCTTGCCGCGAGGTGCCGCGTGCTGCGCTTGTTCTCCGCCTTTCCCGGATCATGGCCCGGCCTGGGGCTTCTCATCCTGCGGATCACGGTCGGAGCGGCGCCGTTCGGGGCGATCATCGACGTCCTGCCGACATTGGACGCACACGCGGCTTGGATCGCGGGCTCGATCCTCGGGCTTCTCGCCGCCTGCATCGTCGTTGGGCTCGGGACCCCCATTGCGACCCCCCTGTTCGCGGCGGGCGCCCTCGTCGTCGGTCACGCCGCGGAATGGCCGGAGTGGTTTGCGACGGCCGGCGGGAGCCTGAGCCTGACGATGATCGGGCCCGGCGCCTGGTCGCTCGACGCATGGCTCTATGGGCGCCGGCGGATCGACATCGACGCGCAATGAGCGCGCGCGAAGCCTGGCGGAACAGCTGAGCCTACAGAATCACGGCTCGCATCGATGGATGGTGGGTTGCATGAAGGCGGGGCTCAAAGGAAGGCCTCACCAAAGAGCCCGATGAGGTCGTCCCGTCTAAGATATCGCCGTTTGCGGTTAAGTCGGTCGAGCAGGCCGCCCGGTCGCGCCTCGCGCTTTTTAACACTGCGTTGCGCCGGTGCGCTCCGGACGCTAGTGGCACCAGCGATAGTGGACGTAACCGTAGGGGTCGTACCAGCGACAGCGATAGCGATGGTGATAATAGTATGGCCCACCAAATGGACTCCAAGGTGCGGTCACCACAGCGCCCGTTGCGCCGCCGACTACAGCTCCGACCGGGCCGCCGACCACAGCTCCGCCAATGGCGCCGGCCGTAGTGCCTGCAGTCTGAACTGGGGTGGCGCAGGCGGCCAAGGTGAGGCACGCCAGCGCTACGGGCGCAAACTTGTCCATAGTGCAATCCTCGAAAGGAAGTTCGTCGATGAGGGAAGCGGAGGTTATCGCGCTGGCCTCGTTGGCGCAAAGATGCGTTCACAGGTCACAAGCAGCTCACGCCCGCCGTCTGCGCCGGTGCGGACGATTGGAGGCATCGGGTCCGGCACGATCGCTGGCTGTGGCGGCAGATTGCCGGCGCCATCGTGCTTGACGGCAGAGATCCCGGATGGCGGATTGTCCCTTAGTGACGCTGTAGACGTTGCGCAGGGGCGCTGACGATGGAGCGAGCGCCGTGGGATTGGTTTTGGAGTTGTTCGCCGAAACCGTATCCCATTGAAATTATTATTTGACATGGTGCCAGGAAAGGCATCGCATTGGCGACTTAAGATATTGATATTTAATCTATTTATCGACGGGATAAAATATTTTATACCAACAAACATACCAACATTTGTTCACACCTTGGAAGCGAGGCGCTCGACGTGTCCTGGGTCGGCATTCACTCGTTCCAGCTTTCCGCTGTCAATGGTAGTTCGTTGATTTCCGCGCGGGCCTCCCTGAGGCGGATGTTGCCCTCCCGGTGGTTGCAGCTTCCCCAATTCGTCTTCATCCGCTGGAGAAAGTAGGCGTTGACCTTCGCCAGCCTGGGTAGTGCTGATCGAGTATGGCCAGGAAGGGCTCGGTGTGGGTCGACTCCAGCGCCATTTCGTGGACGATCACGTACTCGAGCAGGTCCTTCGGCTTCTTCACCATCTCCGTGTTCACGCCGAGCTTCGGCTCCCACACGCGCCTCGTGCTTGATCTGGCCAAGAGGGTCTTCCCGCATTCATGCGGTCGACGCGACGGGCTCGGTCGTCATTGCCCGTTCGGTCAATCGCCGAACGCTTTTGAAGTTTTTCGACGCCCTTCCGCGGTGCGTCGTGGCGATGGAGGCCTGCTCTTCAGGCCGAAGACATAACCGCACCCGAAGCGTTCGCAAAGCCTCAACCAAACCCTTGACGACGGGGCGCCGTCCAGACATGCCCTTCCCCGTCGGTCCCGGCACCCGAGGAGAGCGCTAAAAGCGGACCTCGGCCATTTACCCAGGTAAAAGCCTCAGTTTCTGCTGTAATTGAGTTGCTCACGTCAGCGTTGGGTCGTTGACCCGAACGGGGACGCGACGCTTGACTCTTCAAGCGGGGACCATCCGGGCCAAAACGGGGCATAGTCGCTAACAGAGAACGAAGGTGCAACGAAGCCAGCGTCCTCCCACTGAACCGCTTTGTCCGCTTCTCAAGCGCAAAGCTATGAAGTATCTCATTACAGCCTGTCCGGCCGAAGGGAGAGCGAGGCGATGAAGCTGGAACCACTTGCTCGCGTCGCCGACGTCAGCGAACTGAAGGCAGCCGGTCCGTTCGCTCTCTCCGCGAACAGCGTCGACGTCGTCCTGCTTCGATCAGGCGGGAATTGGCGCGCCTTCGAGGGCCGCTGCCCCCATCAGGGCGCATTGCTCGGAGAGGGGGAACTGGACGGCGGCGCCCTCATCTGTCGGAACCATCGCTGGCGTTTCTCGGTTGACTCCGGACGGCGCGAGGGCGGTCCGGAATGCCTCGCGGCCTGCGCCGTCACCGAGCGCGACGGCGCCCTGTTCGTCGACGTCGCGGCCCTCGAGCCGCCGTCGGCTCCGATCGCCGGCACGCGTAGAGCGGGTGACCTGGCCGGCCCGAGGCCCTTGCCCATTATCGGCAATCTGCACCAGCTCGATGCGATGAGAGGCCATCTCACCCTTGAGGAATGGTCGGTCCGGTATGGCGGGACTTACCAGCTCCGGATGGGGGCGAGACGCGCTGTCGCGACGTCTGACCCGGCATTGATCGCGCTAGCCCTCCGCGCGCGGCCCGAAACGTTCCGCCGCAGCGCGACGATCGACAGCATTCTCTCGGAAGCCGGCGTCAGGGGAGTGTTCAACGCCGAGGGCGACGCGTGGCGGCGGCAACGCAAGCTTGCCGTCGCGGCCCTCGCCCAGCGCCATTTGCGCCAGCTGTACCCCAGCATCCGAATGGTCGCCGAACGTCTGCTGGCGCACTGGCGCGGGGCCGCAGCGGTCGGCGAGCCGGTCGACATCACCGAAGATATCAAGCGCTTCACGGTCGACGTCACCATGCTGATCGTGTTTGGGCGCGACGCCAACACGGTCGGGCGGGCGGACGACGCCATCCAGCGCGAGCTTGAAGTGATTTTGCCGGTGCTCAACCGCCGGACCTTCGCGCTCTGTCCGACGTGGCGCTACGTTCAAACGCCGTCCGACCGTCGATTCACGCGCGCCCTCGTGAAGCTCCGCGCCTGGCTCGACGGATTGCTGGCGGACACGCGTGCCCGATTGCGGGCGGAGCCAAGGCGCGCGCAAAAGCCGTCCAACTTCATCGAGGCCATGATCACGGCGGTCGACGAGAACGGCGAACCGTTCTCGGACGACGTCATCTGGTCCAATCTCGTGACCTTGCTGGTCGCCGGCGAAGACACAACGGGGTTCACGATCGCCTGGGCGGTCCACGAGCTTTGCGACAGCCCCGGGTGGGCCGCGGAGCTGCGCAACGAAGCCGACGCCGTAATCGGGCCGATGGACGTCGCCGGGGACGTCGATGTCGCCAACCGGCTCGCGAGCGCGGAGGCGGTCGCCTGCGAGACGATGCGGCTGCGTCCAGTCGTGCCGACCACGGCGCTTGAGACCAACGCGGACGTGGCGCTGGGTGACGTCCTCGTCCCCAAGGGAACGCTGGTCTTCGTGCTCCCGCGCCCCGCGGCGGTCAGCGCCGAGAATTTCGCCGATCCGCTCGCGTTCCGGCCGGATCGATGGCTGAATCCATCGGGCGGTCCGCACAATGTCTCGGCGTTCCTCCCGTTCGGCTCGGGTCCGCGGATGTGCCCCGGCCGGTCGCTCGCGCTGCTCGAGATCAAGAACCTTCTGTCGATGCTCTACAAGAACTTCACTGTCCAGCGCGTCGGGCGCTCGTCTGATGTCACGGAGCGGTTCGGCTTCACGATGTCGCCTGCGGGGCTCAAGGTGCGCCTAACTTCGCGAGGCAGCCAGCACCCTCACATGCCTCGGCCATCTTCGCCCGCTGTGAAAGGGAGCGAATAACAATGTCCTAAGTCGAGCCCCATTCTCCCAACGCCGCGGCGGGGATTACGCCGGCGGCTATAGCGACGCCTACAGCATGCGTCAGGTTCTTGCACTTCAACTTGCGACGCACACAATCCAGGTGGGTCTTCACTGTCCCCAAGCTTAAACCAAGGATTTCCGCGATCTCTTGTTGAGTCTTTCCTTTCGCTGCCCACACAAGGCAGCGTTCCTCTCCCGATGTGAGGTGGACGAGCGGCGTCGGCAGTTTGCTTCTGTCTGCGTTCTCGGCGGAGTCGATTAGGACGGACAGTTGTTGGAGATTGGCCATATTCAATGCTTTGTAGGCTTCCCATTCCTCCCTGGACATATTGCTGCTGAACGAAACTAGAGACATAGTATTATTTCGATTACGTACGGGAATTGAGATTCCGTTGTGACCGACGTTGTGCCGGTGGGCGTCTTCGAAGAAGTCGTGGATCGCGGGATCGTCCCGACTCAACGTGTCCCAGTCAAACGGTGCCGTCGCCTCGACACCGAATCTGACAACCGGATCGATTAGCGAATAATTCTTAAGAAAATACCTTGCCTGCCACTCCTTTTGGAAAGTATTTACCGCAGTTAATACCGTAATATCTTCGCCCCGGTTTTTGGAGAAGCGCAGGTGTGCGACATTTTCTAACTCCATGTCTAAAGCAATCAACTTTAGGATCTCAGCCAGAGGATCGAGGTTGCGGCCGAGTATTTTATCGGTCAGAGAGATGGTGGCTGAAGTGACGTTCGCCATGGCGTTCTCATGTGTTCGTCGCGGTTGACGCAAGTTTAAAACATCTCGGAGAAATTTGTAAGGACTCGAGAATGGCCTGTGGAGCGAGCGTCGATTTCCATCGCTTGGCTCGACCCGACGCCGATAAAAAAGCATCGCCGGAGAGGTAGAGCGAGCGGACAAAGGCTCGTTCCGGCTTTCGTCGAGCTTTGTGGAAGCCGCGAGTGACGTTAGCCCTTTCGCCCGGGGTGACGCCGCGGCGGTCCACAGGACGGCGTCGGTGAGGGACCGCGGTACGGGGCCTACTCACAATTTGGGGTCCTGGACCTATTTCCGGTTCCGGGAGGGTCGATGATCGAATGCGCCTATTACCCGGATAGCAGGAACCGGACGACCGAACTCGGGCCGCCTTTAAACCACAGCCGGTCGCTGTCCATGCAGGAGGGCCGCCTACTCAGACAACGGGCCTTCGCTGGTGGACCCCCTGTAGGTCCGCTTACCTGCCCCTTGCGCCGTTCGCGGCCGCGATTTGCGACGGCAGCTCTACGTCGACTCCGGCCGTCCACTGAGCGCCAGCCGCCCTGAACCATATCTACAAGTGCGGCGCGGGCCTCGACGATGTTTAAGTGTTGTCAAAATCTTGCCCTGACTGCAGTCTTAAGCCTCTAGAAAGTCTGGCATCTGGCGAATAAGCATTAGGAGGTCCCTCATGACTGCATGCTGCGGCCGGCTGGCCGGCGCAATTCTAGGTATTTCGTTCGCCTTTCAGGCGGCGTGTTCAATCGAGGCCAAGGCGCAGGAAGCAGCCGCCGGCTCGCCAAGCAGCGACGCGTGTTCAAGCAGTGGCGTGACCTTTGACGATGCGCTGAGTAAACCGCATTGGAACGGATGGGGCGTCGATCCGTCGCAACACCGCTTTCAACCGCCGGACATGGCGCGACTGGCAGAAAGCGAGCTGCCCCGCCTGAAACTGAAGTGGGCGTTCGGCTTCCCTGGCGCGACCCGGTCGGTCGCGCAGCCGACGATCGCCGGTGGGCGGGTGTTTGTCGGCAGCCAAGGAGGGAAGGTCTATTCTCTCGACGCCAAGAGCGGATGCACATATTGGGAGTTCGGCGCGATCAAGGGTGTTCGATCGGCCATCGTCATCGGTCAACGCAGTGACGGTTGGGCGGCGTATTTCGGCGACGCGGGCGCGAATATATATTCAGTTGACGCGCTAACCGGCAAAGAGCTGTGGAGGACAAAAGTCGACGAACACCCCGCAGCGGTCATCACCGGTTCGCCGACGTTGGTCGGGACTACGCTGTTCGTACCGGTCTCTTCATTTGAGGAGGCCACCGGCGCGAACAAATCTTACTCTTGCTGCACCTTCCGCGGCAGCGTCGTTGCATTGGACGCATCGACGGGAAAGCGGCTGTGGAAGGCGTTCACCATCGCAGAGGAGGCCAAGCCGGGCGCAACCAATGCTGTTGGCGTTCAGCTGATGGGACCGTCGGGAGCGGCGATTTGGTCAGCGCCGACCTTCGATGCAGCCGCCCAAAGGATCTACGTCACGACAGGCGACAACTACTCGGACCCACCAACCGAGACCTCAGACGCCATCCTTGCCTTTGACGCCGGCTCGGGTGAGCGAACGTGGACCCGCCAGCTAACTTCGGGGGACGCATACAACATTGCCTGCGTTTCTCCCGCTAAGGAGAACTGCCCTAAAGCCAACGGCCCGGACTTTGATTTCGGATCATCGGCCGTGCTCGCCAATCTTCACAACGGCAAACGCATCCTGGTCGGCGGACAAAAATCCGGGGTCGTCACTGCGCTTGATCCGGATCACGGCGGAGAGATCGTCTGGCAGAAGAGGGTTGGCGCGGGCGGCAAGATCGGCGGCGTCCAATGGGGCATCGCTGTCGATGATAGCAATGTCTATGTCGCGGTGTCCGACGTTCGGCTCAGGGTCGTGGCGCCCGAAACCCCTGGCGCGCAACCGTCTGTCTTCAACCCAAAAATCGGCCTTCTTTACGATAGCAAAGCGGGCGGCGGGCTATCGGCCCTGAAACTCGATACGGGAGAAGAGGTTTGGCGGATCCCACATCCCGGCTGCGGCGATGTCCCAGGATGCAGTCCCGCACAGTCGGCCGCCGTAACCGTCATCCAGGGGCTGGTGTTCTCCGGGGGACTCGACGGACGGCTTCGCGCCTACTCGGCGGGAGACGGCCGGATCGTGTGGGACGTGGACACGAAGGGCGAATATCAAACGGTCAACGGGGTCGCCGCGAAGGGCGGCTCCATCGACGGCGGGGGAGCCGTCGTCGTCGACGGAATGGTCTACGTCGGTTCGGGTTCGGGC
>Ga0074046_10003825_pt1 | contig 12459 bp, 10 predicted proteins | sample BogForMeECP23OM3_FD_94441 | JGI IMG/M metagenome (GOLD analysis project Ga0074046, IMG submission 94441) | Bog forest soil microbial communities from Calvert Island, British Columbia, Canada - Bog Forest MetaG ECP23OM3 | ecosystem: Environmental > Terrestrial > Soil > Wetlands ...
ACGGAGACGCCCCTCAGACCAGATGCCCCCAGGACCGCAGATGGCCCGGGCTCCTCGACCGGCATCCGCCTGATTTCCGCAGGCGCGCGTCCCATCCGGCCCATTATCGAACAGAGGTTCGGTTAAGTCAACCAGCAGATCAGATACGATGTGAACGCCATCTGAACCCGGGGCAAAAAATTCGTATCAGAACCACGGCAGGCGCCTCTATGTCAACTAGGGAGCGGCTGGAACCACACAGCGGGGGCTGGGTGGTGCGGCCGGCCACGGGGGACAAGGAGAGGCCTTCCGGATGAACGGAAGATATGTCGGTTACGTCGCCGGCGATGATCCGCTGCACGGCTTCCTCAGCCGGATCATCCGCGATCTCATGGGGGTCCGCGAGGGCCGGCCGGCGTTCCGCGCCTTCCGGCTGTCCGGCAGCAACGTGGTCTACGCCTACCAGGAGAAGTTCAGCCACGTAAAGATCATCTGCAAGTTCTACGGGCCCAGGTTCGGCCCGGATCTGGACAAGGCCACCTGGAAGGCGCGCCAGGAGTACGAGGGGCTCAAGATGCTGCGCCGGTACAACCTGATCGGGTCGCCGCACCACGTGATCCGCCCGCTGGGTTTCAGCCGCGACATCAACGGCGTGCTGGCCGTCGAGTACTACGCCGGTGAGGAATTCAGCCACGCGATCGCGCGCGCCACCCGGCACCGGGACGACGCGCATCTGTACTGGCGACTGAAGGCGCTGGCCTATTTTCTCGCCACTCAGCACAACCGCACGGCCAACGGGACCAGCGTCGATTTCGACGCCGACTGCGGGTACTTCGACACGATCACAGGCAGGCTCAGGAAGGCTCACCGCATCAGGTCGCACGACGTCGACGAGCTGTCGCGGTTGCGCGACCGCTGGCGGGACCAACCCCGGATGTGGCAGGACCAGCAGGTCTGGCTGCACGGCGATGCCACCCCGGCGAACTTCCTGTTCGGTGAGGGCATGGACGTCGCGGCGATCGACCTGGAGCGGATGAAGCGCGGGGACCGGATGTTCGACGTCGGGCGGGTCGCGGGCGAACTGCAGCACGCGTTCATGCGGGACGCGGGCGACCGGCGCCGCGCCGACCCGTTCATCGGGCACTTCCTGTGGGAGTACAGCTGTCACTTCCCCGATCGCGAGCGCACGTTCGACTCGATTAAGTCCCGCGCGCCGTATTACATGGCGCTGAACCTGCTGCGGATCGCCAGGAACGACTACATCGACCGGGACTACGGCGGACGGCTCGTCAACCAGGCCAAGCGACTGCTGCAGGCCGCCTGAACGCGGGCCCTGACGGCTACGATGGAGCATTTGAAAGCGGTGGCGGGTGCAGGCCAGGGTAACGGTGCACGTTATCGGGGTTCGGGCAAGATGCAAGCATGGACATCCGAGCGGTCGCGTTCGACGCCAACGGCACCCTGGTCAGGATCCTGACCGAGGACGGCATGGAGGAGATCTTCCGGGCCGCCGCGCACTTCCTCACCTACCAAGGCATCGACCTGTGCCGGGACCAGGTCAGGGACCTCTACTTCCGGTTCATGGCGGAGCAGCAGCACGCCAGCCGCGAGGAGCATCCCGAGTTCGACGCCGTGGACATCTGGCGCCGCATCATCACCGAGCACCAGACGGCCTTCACCCGCGCCCTGCCCGCCGCCAAGCTCGAGCAGATGCCGCTGTTCCTGGCCGAGATGTACCGCGGCATCTCGCGCCGCCGGCTGGGCCTGTACCCGCATGCCCGCGAGGTGCTCGACGCCCTGCGCGAACGCTACCCGCTCGCGCTCGTCACGGACGCGCAGAGCACGTACGCGCGCGGCGAACTGCACCGGGTCGGCCTGCTCGACTACTTCGACCCGATCGTCGTTTCCGGCGACCACGGATACCGCAAGCCGGACCGGCGGCTGTTCCAGGCCGCGCTGGACGGGATGAACGTGTCGGCCGGGAACGCGATGTACGTTGGCAACGACATGCACCGCGACATCTTCGGCGCGCGGGAAGCCGGCCTGACCACGGTGATGTTCGACTCCGACCAGGGCAAGAAGGCCTACCTGGACTGCGTGCCCGACTACACGATCACGGACCTCCGGGACTTGTTGACGATACTCGGGGTGCAGCAGTGACACACGCGGCGGCGGGCCGACCGTCGGGGCCGAGCCCGGGGCGGCCGGACCGGGACAAATACATAACGACCTACATAATCCGAACGATGCGGAGTTCTACGCCAGCCGAATAGCTTGAGCGTCGGCGAGGTCTGGGCTGTGCCAGTGCGCATCATATTGTTGCTTTGTTGCTGCTAAGAGCGTCTCTGGTGGGGAGGACAGCCCGCCTCGCCGATTCCGCAGGCCCCGTGAATTCGTTCAGTTTCCGGGGTCTTACTTTGCGTGACTTAAGCCCGTTTCCCGCGGGAATCGCCCCTCAGGTTTACGCTGAGGGTGTTCGCTGGTGCCCTGAGGGAAATTGATGGACGAGATCCAGGCACATCTGCCTGAGGAACCAAATAGCTTCGTCGGCCGGGAGCGGGAGCTCGCCGAGCTCCGTCAGATGCTGCGCCGGACACGGGCGCTGACCCTGTGCGGTCCCGGGGGCATCGGCAAGACCCGGCTCGCGCTGCGGTTCCTGGCCTTGGCCGCGGCGGAGTTTCCCGATGGGGTCTGGTTCGTGGAGCTGGCTGACCTGCAGCAGCCCGACCTGGTGGTCTCGCGCACAGCGGCGGTCATCGGGATCAGCGAAGAGGCCGGGCACCCGCTGCTCGAGACGCTCGGCGAGGCGCTGCGGCCGCGGCGGCTGCTGCTGGCCCTGGACAACTGCGAGCACCTGCTCGACGCGTGCGCCCAGGTCGGCCGGCATCTGCTGGCCAGCGCGCCGGAGCTGCGGCTGCTGAGCACCAGCCGGGAGCCGCTGTCGGTCGCGGCCGAGACGATCTGGCGGGTGCCGCCGCTTACGGTGGCCCCGGCGGGCACGGATCCGGCGGTCAGCGCAGACGCGCACCGCTACGAGGCGGTCCGGCTTTTCGCCGACCGGGCCGCGGCCTCGCGTCCCGGGTTCGCCATCGGCCCGGGCAACGTCGCGGCCGTTACCTCGATCTGCCGCGCGCTCGACGGCATGCCGCTGGCGATCGAGCTAGCCGCGGCCAGGGTCCGGGCGCTGTCGGTGGAGCAGATCAGCGCCCGCCTGGACGACAGGTTCGGGCTGCTGACCACGGGCGACCGCTCGGCCGCACCCCGTCAGCGCACCCTGCGCGCCGCCATCGAGTGGAGCTACGAGCTGCTCACCACCGCGGAGCGGACGCTGTTCCGGCGGCTGTCGGTGTTCACCGGCTGGTCGCTGGAGATGGCCGAGCAGGTGTGCTCCGATGAGGACGTCCCGGCCGCCGAGGTGCTCGGCCTGACCGCCGCGCTGGTGGACAAGTCGCTGGTCGTGCTCGACCCGGAGGTGCTCGGCGAGGCGCGATACCGGATGCTCGACACCATCAGGGAGTACGCGGCGATGCGCCTGGCCCAGGCCGGGGAATCGGCGGCGGTCCGGCTCAGGCTCCGCGACTACGCGCTGCGGACCGCCGAGCACAACCTGGCGATCGGGATGGCCCGCATCCCGGCCGCCTGGGCCGCCCGGGTGGACGTCTTCCGCCGCTACGACGTCGACGCGGGCAACGTGGCCCGGGTGCTGAACTGGTGCCTGGAGGCGGGCGACGCGGAAGCGGGGCTGCGGATCTGCGCCGCGGTCAGCCCGTGCTGGATCGTCTGGGGCACGTTCGGCCAGGGTGGCGAGTGGCTGCGCTCGCTGCTGGCCCTGGACATGACCACCGTCCCGGCCTGGGTTCAGGGCGCGGCCCTGGTGGTGCGCGCGCAGCTCGCCCTGTCCAGCGATCCCGCCGCCGCCTCGTCGCTGGCCACCGACGGGCTGAAGCTGTGCCGCGAGTCTGGCGACGGGTACTGGACGGCGGTGGCGCTGAACCTGCTCAGCGAGATCGCCCTGCACACCGGGCGGACCGACGAGGCGGAGGCCAGCGCGGGCGAGGCGCTGTCCATCGCGCAGGCGGCCGGTGACGGCTGGAACGAGGGCTACGCGCTCGGCACCCGGGCGGCCATCGCGGCCCGGCGGGGCAAGCTCCGCGAGGCCGAGCAGCTGGCCACCGCCTCGGTCAGCGTGATGCGGCGGATCGACCAGCAGTGGGGCGCTGCCCGGGCCCTGCTCGCCCTCGGGGACCTGGCCAGGTTCCGTAATCACCCGGGCGAGGCGCACGGCTGGTACGTGGAAGCCCTGGCCATCCTGCGGGAGATCGGCGCCCGGCCGGAGATCGCCCGCTGCCTGGCCGGGCTGGGGCGGGTGGCCATGGACCTCGGCGCGACCGAGCAGGCCAGGCGGCACCTGACCAGGAGCCTGCGGCTCAGCCACGCTACCGGCGCGCGCATCAGCGTCGCCCGCGGGCTCGAGGCCTTCGCCGCCCTGGCCGGGCACGAGAGCCGATCCGAGCTGGCCGTCCAGCTAGCCGCGGCGGCGGCCGCGCTGCGGGAGAAGGCCGGCCTGCCGCCGCTGCCCGGTGCGCGCACGGAAGGCTACCTGGCTCCGGCACGCCGCCAGCTCGGCGACGCCGCCGTCGCCCGGCTGTGGGCCAGCGGCCGGGCTCTGACCAGCGAGGCCGCGGTCGCGCTGGCCCTGGGCCTGCCGACGCCGACGGCGGCCCAGGACGACGAGAGCCCCGCGCTGACCGTGGTGGGCAACTACCAGGTGGCTTCGGCCCCGCCGAGCTCGCTGACCCACAGAGAACATCAGATCGCCACCCTGGTGGCTAGCGGCCGCAGCAACAAGGCCATCGCGGACGAGCTCTCGATCAGCCCGACCACCGCGGCCAGGCACGTGGCCAACATCATGGCCAAGCTGGGCTTCAACTCGCGGACCCAGATCGCCGCGTGGATCGCGGACAAGCCGCAGGGAACCGGCCGGGCGGACGGGCCGACCGAGCCGGTCTAGCCGTCCGCCGGGCGCGCGGGCTGGTTCGTTCGGGGCCAGCCGGGGCGATGTGGCCGTGGCCGGGGCACGCGGCCGGTTCGTTCGGGATGAAATGTGCTTCAGGGCCGGTGGCGATCGGGACCGGTACGCGGGTGATGGCCGGTGAAGGTGAACATGCGGGCCGCGCGCTCCAGCGGGACCGGGGTCGCGGTGAAGCGGTGCGCGCCCGCTCCCCAGCCCTGCGCCGGGTCGGACACCCAGAGCAGCTCGAAGCCGCGGTCGGCGAACCAGTCACAGATCTGCGGCACCAGGTCCGGCTCCCACCGGCCGCGGGTCCACACCACCGTGCCGCCGGGCGCGCACAGCTGGGTGCAGTAGCCGATCGTGCGCCGCACGTCGTCGTCGGTCATGTTGCCGAACACCCCGCAGACCAGCACCAGGTAGGCCGGCGCCATTCCGGCGTAGTGATCGGTCAGCGCCGCGTCGCCGGTCACCACCCCCACCTGCGGCAGCCCCGCGGCCTCGGCCGCGTCGCGCGCCGCGGCGGCGTTGCGCGGATCGAGTTCGACCAGGCGGGCCGACACGTCGTCGCGGCGGGGATGGCGGGCCAGGGCGCCGATCAGGTCGCGCCCCTGGCCCGCGCACAGGCTGATTGCGTGCAGCCGGCCCGGCGGCGCCGCGTCCAGCGCCGTCCGGATCAGGTCCTGGACCGCTGCCAGGCGCCGGGCGAGTACGGTGCCGGGCTCGTCGTAGTCGTGGTGCCACGTGTACCAGTCCCGTTCGGTCACACTAGTCATGCTACGGACGTGGCGGGAGCCGCGGCGCATCGCGATAATGCGGTGGTGGGATAATTTCCCGCAGGCCGTCCGGGGGGCCGCAGAGAAAATAACTTGACATGTGTATCAGATGCGCCTAGCCGCTCTCTGAGTTAGAAACAGATGATTATCACCGACCGAAGTGCTGATCATGGTGGAGAACAAGCTGGCCAGGACCGGCCATGCGTGACGACCCGCGCGTCGTCGCGCTGGTGACCCGCGCGTCCGGGGGCGACCAGGACGCGTGGCACGAGCTTGTCGACCGCTATGCTCCATTGGTGTATACAATCTGCACTCGGTACCGGCTGAGCAATCATGACATCGAGGACGTGGGGCAAAATGTCTGGCTCTTGCTGGTGGAACAGCTCGGCAAGCTCCGCGAGCCGGCCGCGTTGCCCGGCTGGCTGGCGACGACCACCGCACGAGAATGCCTGCGCGTCGTGACGGCGGCGGATAAAACCGAACGGCTGGGTACAGGGCTGGACGATTCGGTGCTGTTCGTGGACGACACGGCGATCGATGAGGAGATCCTCATGGCGGAGCGGAACGCGGCCCTGCGCGCGGCCTTCGCCGAGCTGCCGCCCCGCTGCCAGCAACTGCTGTCCATGCTGCTGCGCGACCCGCCGCCTTCCTACGCGGAAATCCACGCGGAGCTCGGCATCCCGGTCGGGAGCATCGGGCCGCAGCGGGCCCGTTGCCTGGACCGGCTGCGCCGGTCGAGTGCCCTCGCCGCCCTCGGTGAGGGTGAAAACAAGATCGATATCCGGGGAGGCGAGCCAGGTGCGTGACGACTGGGACGATGAGCGGCTCCTGGTGGCCCTAGGCGAGGCGATGAAGGCGCGCGAAGCGGTCCCCTCCTGGTTCATCGAGACGGGCAAGAACGCCTTTGCCTGGCACAACATCGACGCCGAGCTGGCGCAGCTCACCTACGACTCCAACGAGGACCGGCTCGAGGCCGCGGCGATGCGGTCGGAGACGGCCACGATCCGGGCCCTCACCTTCACTTCGGCCCATCTCAGCCTGGAACTCGAGGTCACCGAGAGCTCGCTGCTCGGCCAGATCATCCCGCCGCGAGCCGGCGCGCTCGAGATCCACACCAGGGCGGGCGAGATCAGTACGACCGAGGTGGACGAGATCGGCTGCTTCGCGGTCGATCCCATCCCTGACAGCCCGTTCCGATTGCGCTGCCGTACGGCAGACGGCACCGACGTGCTGACCGGGTGGATCACGATCTGAGCAGGCCCGGCTCTGTTTTGAGTGACGGTCGCGTCGCCGACCGGGGCAATCTTCCGCTGAACTGCGGGCTCAGGACATCCCCAGCCACGGGCTGAATTAGTTTCGGCTATTTCGTGGGCCTATGTATCAGATCGGGATGCAGGACCCTCCGTATAAGTATCCGAGTCCGCGGGCTCTGGGGGAACCCGCGGACTCGCGATCCATTGCTATCACCTGATGGCCTAATTCGACCTGCCGAGCTCCGGACTGCTGGGCTCCGAGCTACTCGCGTCTGGGCTGCCTGGCTCCGGGTTAGTGGGTTCGTCGCCGACGATCACGGCACCGCCGTGGCCCCAGGAGACGTACCGGTACGTCAGGTTGATCAGCGTGGACACGCGGTTGCGCCCGCCGAGCAGGTAGACCAGATGCAGGGCGAACCAGGCGAGCCAGGCGAGCGTTCCGCGCAGCCGCAGCCCGCCGGCCAGCTGGACCACGGCGGACCTGCGCCCGATCGTGGCCATGATGCCCTTGTCGTGGTACTTGAACGGTTCGGTCGCGGTCTTGCTCTCCAGCTTGACGATCTGCGCGGCCGCATGCCGCCCCATCTGCATGGCGGGCTGGGCGAGCTGCGGCGTGGGATCGTCCGGGTTCACCGCGATGTCTCCGACGGCGAAGATCCTTTCCTGGCCTTGTACCCGCAGGTCTGGCCCGACCACGATGCGGCCGTTCTTGCCCTGCGGCAGCCCCCAGCTCGCCACGGCCGGGGCTGCCGCCACGCCGGCCGCCCACACGGTGATGTCGCTCGGCAGGTCTTCGCCGTCGGCCAGCCGCACCTGGTTGGGGGTGACCTCGCTGATCTTGGTGTTCAGCCGCACGTCGACACCGCGGGCCAGCAGCTGGGCCTTGGCGTATTCGCGCAGTTTCTCGTGGAACGGCCCGAGCAGCGATGGCGCCATCTCGACCAGCCGGACGTGCACCCGGGACGCGTCGACGTCGGGGAACGTGGCGCCGAGCACGGTGCCGCGCAGTTCGGCCAGCGTGCCGGCCAGCTCCACGCCGGTGGCCCCGCCGCCGACCACGGTGACGGAGAGATCGCCGCTGTCCACGCTCAGCCGCTCGAAGCCCGCCATGAGATGGTCGCGGAGCACGAGAGCGTCGGTCCGGGTGTACAGGGCGAACGTGTTCTCCGCCGCCCCCTTGATGCCGTAGAACGCGGCCGACACGCCGGTGGCGATGATGAGGTAGTCGTAGCCGAGATCGCGGCCGTTGGTGAACTTGATCCGGCGGGGCGCCGGGTCGATCGCGGCCAGCTCGCCGCGCCGGTAGACCGCCCCGTACCGGCGCACGAAGCCGCCCGCCGGATAGGCGACGTCGCCGGGGTTCAGGCCCGCGGTGGCGACCTGGTAGAGCAGCGGCTGGAAGGTGCTGTACAGGTGGCCGTCCACCAGAGTCACCCGCAGCCCTGAGCGGGTGAGCCGGGAAATGGCGGATAGGCCGCCGAAGCCCGCGCCGCAGATGACCACGTGCGGAGCGTTCGGGTCAGCCTGACGTCTTCTCGCGATCGTCCTCACCTCCGGCCCCCGTCGCGATGTCCAGTTGGTTGGCACGCTTGTCTACGTATAGCCGAAAGGCACGGCGGTCTTGTTCCGTATACGGCGGCGGCGCCAGGCTTCGCGGCCACAGCCGGTAGGCCCGCACCACGTTGATCTCGACGGCGTACAAGGTGAGCTGGGCCTGCAGGTAGAGCCAGGCGATCAGCCCCAGCACGAAGGCGAACGTGCCGTACAGCGGCGAGGCGTGGGCAAGCTGATGTGACAAGAAGTAGCCGCCGAACGCTTGCAGTATCTGCCACAGGACCGCGCTGATCGCCGCGCTGGGCCAGAGCTGCCGCCAGGTGATCTCGTTCGCGGTGGCGAGCCTGAAGGCCAGCCAGAATAGCCCGAAGTTCAGCACCAGCGACACCGCGTAAGCTGGTACGGACGAGTCGGCGCCGAGCAGGACGCGTCCGGTGCCGGCCGCGAGCCCGGACAAGATCGTGGTGGCGATGAAGCCCGTGCCGACGCCGACGATCAGGGCGGCACTGCGCAGCCACGACCACGGGAACTTCGGGCGGCGGGCGAAGGGGATTTCCCACGCCGAGTTGAGAGCGTTCTGCAGCGAGTTCGCTATCCCCAGCGTCCCGATGAACGTCCCCACCAGGCCGACCACGAGCGCGATCCCGGTCTGGTTCAGCCGACCGATGCTCTGCTCGAGCGGGCCGATCGCCGGGTAATTGGCCAGCGCGTTCAGCACCGTTTTCTTCAGCTCGGGATTGTTCTTCAGCACAATGTCCATCACGGTCACCAGGACGAGCAGCAGCGGGAAGATCGCCACAAAGGCGGAGTACGCGATCAGCGCGGCGAGGTTGCCCGCCTGGTCGTCGCCGAATTTCTTCCACACCGCGACCGGGAAGGCCAGCCACGCGTGCCGCTGCTGCAGGGCGTCGGCGGTCCGGGCGGCCCTTTCGATCATGTTCATCGCCTGAAAGACCTACCCGGCTCCAAAGGCATCCACCCGCCGGAACCCGTGCTGCGTTGTCGCAGGCCATCACGGGGGTGCGGGCTAGGTGCTACTGTTATGTGCTACAAGTTTAGCGCAACCAGCTCGGGGTGGAGGCAGCCCTGGCCGGCCCCGGCCGAGGTCGACGGACTCGTGCCGGGGCTCGGCGTGGAACTAGCCGACGCCGACGTGCCCGGTGACGGCGAGGTGCCCGCTGACGGCGAGGTGCCCGCTGACGGCGAGGTGCCCGCTGACGGCGAGGTGCCCGCTGACGGCGAGGCCGGCCCGGTGGGGGTCTGGGACGGTGCGGCGGTCGGCGCGGGGGTGGACCCGGACGCGCTCGGCTGGGTCAGCGAACTCGGTGCCAGTTGCGTGCAGGCCGCGATGATCACCAGGTCGCTGGCCGGGTCGGCGCTGCCTCCGACGCCGCTGAGGTCGACGAAGTAGTGCGGCCAGGGCAACCCGGCCGCGGCGAGCGTGACCCGCTGCACCGCGAGGTCGAACCCCCAGGCGTCCCCGTTCCCGCCCTGGTCGAGCCCGAGGGCCACGCCGCCCCGGACCACGTACACCCCGGCCGATCCGTTGACCGCGGACCCTGAGGCGGTGGCCTTGACCCGGCCGGTGAGCGGGTCGACGCCGACCAGGTTGGAGCCCTCGGTGAGGTAGATCGCGTCCGGACGGTGGTCGGTGCTCTCCGGCACGGCCCCGTGGATAGACCACAGCCAGGCTCCGGTGGTGCCGCTGTACGCGGTCACCCCGGCCGCCGAGGAGAACAGCACCACGCCATCGAAGGCGGTGCTGAGCATGCCGTCGAACTGCAGGCCCTCAAGCGGCCGCACGACAAGCTCATCCCCCGTGGCCAAGTCGATCCGGCGCAGTGCCGTCACCGGGGCCGAGTCCACGAACCCGCCGGCCGATTCGGCCACGTAGAGCCAGTTGCCGTCGGTACGCCACGCCTGCGCGACCCGGCCAGTGGGCCGCTGCCAGCGGATGTGCCCGGTCGCGTTGGCGTAGCTCGTCACCGCGGTGGCGCCGACGACGACGGTGTATTTCGGGCTGCCCGCCACCGCCCCGCCGAAGGTGGCCGCCGGGTACCGGCCCGTCTGGGCGCCCGCCGGATCGGAGATGACCACCTCGGTGCGCTCGGGAGCGCCAGTGCTGCCCGCGGACTGGTAGGAGACGCCCGCGGTTACCTCGCCCGGCCAGGTGCGCACGGACGCGATGGCGGCCCCGGCCGGGAAGCCGGTCAGCGTGTCCTGCCATTCCAGCGTGCCGGTCTTCGCGGAGTACGCGTACACGGTCAGCCCGACGCCGACGGCGGCGACACCGTCGCCGGCGGACGCGTAGGCCAGGCCCGAAGCCGGCACCGTGCCGGTCAGCCCGGAGACCACGTCCCACGGCCCGGGCAGCGGGGTCGTCCACCGGACCATGCTGGGCACGAACCCGGGCCGGCAGCCGGCCCGGCAGGCGACCGCGGGCGGCGCGCCGGCCGCACCCTGCGTCGGGTAAGGCAGCACGGCCACGCCGAGCAGGACCATGGCCAGCGCCCAGCGCCGCCACCGCGGCGAGCGGGCGGCCGTGCCCAGACGGATCCGGCCGAGGACACCGCGCGCGGCCCGGCGGCGCATCCGGCCAAGGAACCGCGGGTTGCCCTGGCGGCGCGCTCGCCCGGAGATCGTGCGTCCCCGCCGCTGCGTCACAACCACCACCGTAGGAGAACTCCGGCGCTTAAATACTGCCTATCATCCCAAACTTGACCGGGCGGGTCCTGGCTCGGCAGCGCGAGCCCGGCGGGCCGGCCGCCGTACTTACCGATAACGTAGGACCGGTCCAAAACGAGTAAACCCAGCCCGCCTCGACGAGGAGGTCAAAGCCATGCCTGACCGTGCGCCGCTCCCTTACGATTTCCACCCTGACGTCCCATCGTTCGACCTGCGCAGCGATGACGTCTCCGATGGCGAGATGATGTCGGGGAACCAGGTTTTCGACGGGTTCGGCATGACCGGGGGGAACATCTCCCCCTCGCTGCGCTGGTCCGGTTTCCCGGCTGAGACCAAGAGCTTCGCGGTCACCTGCTTCGACCCGGACGCGCCGACCGGTTCGGGTTTCTGGCACTGGATCGTGCTCGGCATTCCCGCCTCGGTGACCGAACTGGAGACGGGAGCAGCCGGAACCGACGGCTCCGGCCTGCCCAAGGGGGCGTTCCACGTCCGCAACGACTACGGCGCCAAGGACTTCGGTGGCGCGGCCCCGCCGGCCGGGGACCCGCCGCACCGCTACGTGTTCGCGGTGCACGCCCTCGACGTGGAGTCGCTGGACGTCAACGACGAGATCTCACCGGCCGTGGCCGGCTTCAACCTGCGTTTTCACACCATCGCCCGGGCCGTGATGGTCCCGGTGTACGGGCACTGATCACGAGGCGCGCTCGCCGCAGCGGCCGGCGTCGTAGCCGGGCAGGCTGGCGAGCTGGGCCAGCAGCCACGGCGACGTGAGCACCTTCAGCAGGCCCTGAACTTCGCGGGACGCGGCGTGCTTGGCCGGCAGCACCAGGTCGAACCGTTCCGCGGCCAGCGGAATGAAGTCGAGCCCGTAGGCCAGCGCCGCCGGCTCACTGGACACGCCCGCGTCCGCGAGACCGCCGACGATGGCCGCCGCCACCTGCAGGTGGCCGGCGGCCCGGCTGTCGTAGCCGGCGAGTTCGGCCGGGTCCAGGCGGAGACGGAGGCGTTCGGCGTCGAGCAGCGCGCGCGCCTGTGCTCCTGGCTCACGGTTGACCAGCCGCAGCCCCTGCCTGGCCACGTCGTCCAGCCCGCGGACATGGGTCCCGGGCCGGACCACCAGGCCTTCACGCCAGGAGGCGAACCCGACCACCTCGGCGCCGCCGGGTATATCGGCCGCGTCCGCAGAACCCCCAGTATCCCC
>Ga0074046_10003826_pt1 | contig 12454 bp, 8 predicted proteins | sample BogForMeECP23OM3_FD_94441 | JGI IMG/M metagenome (GOLD analysis project Ga0074046, IMG submission 94441) | Bog forest soil microbial communities from Calvert Island, British Columbia, Canada - Bog Forest MetaG ECP23OM3 | ecosystem: Environmental > Terrestrial > Soil > Wetlands ...
CGAACATTCGATGAACGATCTGCGAACGAACTGGAATTGCGGCCACCTTCAGACCCGCCGTACGAACCGCGGCCCGCTCCGTCACGACCCGCCACTGATCCGCCGCGAAAGCCGCCGCCCTGGTCGTAACTTCCGCCGCCAGAATACCGCTCGGCGCCATAAGATCCGCCACCGCCATGGAAGCCTCCGCCGCTTCCACCGCCATGGGAACCGCCGCCACCACCGCCATGGGAACCGCCACCGCCACCACCGCCATGCTGAGCGAATAATGGAATTGGGGTGAGAGTGAGACCGATGAAAACAGCAAATGCGAAGAGGGATCTCAGAAGACCGAATCTGCTCATAATCTGTACCTCCCTCCGAACATGGGAGCGCAGTTTCGAGCCAGGCGCCTATGTACAAGGAACGGCGCGCTGCTACTTGATCAGATTCTACTCCTATGGCAAGGGGTTGCTCCCAAGATTCAACCGTTACGGTTCAACCGTTTACGGTTCGTCACCCACGGTATTCATGTACCCCTCCAGCCTACTTGCGCGGTCTCACCGGAAGGGGCCTCCACGGCTGGGCCTCATGACTTTCCAGAACCATGATTTTCCAGAACCATGATTTTCCAGATCATCGAGCGATTCACATGCAGGAGGGGCAGGGCGGCTACTTTCTGCCGAGGAAGCGGATGCGGGAGGTGAAGGCGCGGCGATTGTAGCCGCTGAAAGTCAGGAACTCGGGAGAATCGTGATCGGCGTTGACGACAACCGGATTGGAGCGGCCGGTGATGTCGTCGAAGCCGCCGCGCAGGGCCCAGTAGTAGCCGAAAAGGTGGAAACGCTTTTCCAGATGCAAATTCAAAGTGAAATAAGTTGGGAAGCGATAGGAGCCGGGCGCTGCGTAGAGGAGTTGTTGATCGGTGAAGACATTGAAGGGGAACCCAGTGCGCGCCTCGGCGGAGTAGGCGAGATCCAGTTCGTGGATGATGGGGAGGCGGAAGAACGGCAGGACACCCCAGGAGAGAAAGCGGTTGGGCGCGTCCCAGAGCAAAGGGCCAGGAGCCTGCGGACCGACGAGAGTGGGGGGAGTTCCGGGGAGGAGGACGCGAGCAAGGATGGGAGCGTCCACATTGAAATCTAGAACTTGATTGGAGTGCGCGCTGGAGCGGATGTAGGAGCCCATGACCATATAGCGCTGGCGGAAGCTGCGACGCAAATTCAGTTGGAGCGCGTTGTAGCGGTCGTCACGCGTGTTTTGCAGGATGAAGTTGCCGCCGGGCAAATTGTCGGGCGTGGCGTAAACAAAGTCGTGAGTGCCGCGGCGCTCGAGGAATTCGGCCTTCAGGAAGAGAGATGCCGGGAGTTTCTTTTCGAGTGCGACACTCCAATTCAGGAAGCGCGGCGCCTGGAGGCTTTGGCGGTTGACGGAGAAGGTGGAGAGAAACGTGCCGCTGACATCGGTGGGAGAACCATTCAAGTTGAAGAAGTAGTCTTGCCGTTCTCCCGCGTTGGGGCGCGCGATGAGGATGAGATCGGTGGCGTCGTAGACGAGGCCCACGCCCGCGGAGAGCTTGGTGTTGCCGGAGTCGTCCAGGACGTAGGTACCGGCGAGACGAGGAGAGAGCAGCGGGCGGCGGACGATTTCATCCCAATCGAGGCGCAGGCCGGGTTCGAGGAGGAAGCGGTTAGTGACTAGCCAGCGATCTTCCACATAAGCGCTGGTTTCAAAATTGTAGGTGGTGGAATAGTTGCCGCCGGAAAATACGGAGTAAAGCACACAGTTATAGGGCGGGATGGGGACTCCGTTAGCGTTGGGGCAGGCGTTGCTGGGCGGGGGCCCGGTTTGGGGCCAGAAAAAGATCGGCTGGCGAGTGAAGCGGGCGTCGTAGTCGATGCGGTCGAGGTCGATGCCGAGCTTGATGTCGTGACGGCCGCGGGCATAGTGCGGGGGCAGATACAGGTTCGACAATCCTTGCCACCGGCGGGCGTTAGTATGCGCATCAAGGTAATAGTTGCCGCCGGCGGAATCGTAAGTGATGTAGTAAGGCAGGGTGCCGAGCGGGGTTAGTGTGAGGTTGTATTGGGAGACATTGAATCCCGCCTCGAGGAGTTCGCCGCCGCTGAAGTAATGCTGGTCCTTGACGGTGCCGACGTACGCGGATTCGGCGTCGGTCGGAGTGGTGGAGACGGGCTGCAAGGGCGAAAGGCCGGAGTGCTGGTCGTTGAGATAGTTGAAAAGAAAGCTGGTGGTGAGGATGTTGCGCGAGGAGAGGTTGGTCTGGACTTTGGCGAGATTGCCGGCTCGCCACAAGTGGTCCGCGTCGGGGCTGGGGAGCAGTTGGGTGATGATGGTGTTGTCATATTCGCCCTCGATCGCGTCGAAGAACCACATCTTGCGGGTGCGAATCGGACCGGAAAACGTGAGGCGCGGCAGCCATTGGTCAAGGGCAATGCCGTTCTTGTCCTGCACCGACGGAATGAAATTGGTGGCGAGGATGCGGAAATGATCGTCGCCGATGCCGGTGTTCAAGCCGAGGACGCCGCCTGAACCTTTGCCGTATTCGGCGGGCTCGCGACTGGGTTCGGCCTCGATGGATCGAAAAGCGTCGGTGCTGACGCGGACGAGCAGAAGGCCGTTGGCGGGCTGGGTGACGTTGAAGCCATCGAGCAGGGTGAGCGCTTGATAGGTTTGGGCGCCGGCAATATGGGGCTGGCCGGAGGTATCCTGCACAACGCCGGGAATGAAATTCACCACGTTGCGGTAGTCGCGGGTCGCCGGGTAGGGGATATCAATGATTTCCAGTCCGGAGATTTGCTCCTTGGAGGAGACTTGAGCGGCGTCGATGGCGGGGGGAGACTCGTTCACGTTGACGACGGAGCGGACTTCCTCGAGGTGGGAAAGAGCTACGTCCACAGCGGTGACCTCCGGCTGGACGGAAGGCATAGCTGCGGCATAAAAGCCCTGCTTCTCGACCCGAAGCTGAAAAGTGGCGGCGGGCAGGCCGGTGAAGGTGCAGTGTCCGGCGAAGTCGGTTTCGCAACGCAGCGGACTGGCTTGCGCGGCCGTGGTGAGGAGCACCAAGGCGGAGCGAACGGCGACGCCGTTTTCGTCGGTGACGGTGATCTCGAGTTTGTGCGAAGCGTTGGGCAGAGCGGGATGAGTTTGTGCTAGGCACGGGGCGAGAAACGTCAACACGCCGACCCGGAGAGCCAGTTTTTCGAAGCCACGCATGAAGCTGCCTGCAAAGGCTTATTTTCTCTCAGAGGCGCACGGGGTGGGGCTGAATGCTGAGAGTGTCCGATTCTCGGAAGGCCGATGGCATTTAGACTGCCTCCCGAGTTGGAGGTCGGGAGTTCGAACCTCCCCGGGCGCAGCAGGCCCCATATCCCCGCCATTGCCTTGCCCTCGGCACGATCCAGACCGCTCGACATCCGGTTTACGGCAATCGTTAGTGAGCGCCCAGCAGGATCAGTGTCTCCGTCGCAAAGTCGCCCCGCTGAATACCGATGCGAACTTTCCCGGATTTGTCCGATAGTTCAGCGACCAATTCCATCGGCGTCTTTACCGGCTTGCCATCCACGGACTTGATGAGATCGCCGACCTTCATGGATGCCATCTCCGCGACGCCTCCCGGCACGATCTCCACAATTTTCGCTCCGTCAAATTCCTGGGGCGCGACCACGAGGCCGAACGCAGGGATCGACATCCCGCGGCCCGGCACACTCACCGACAGCGGAGCAGGCTGAGGCGCGGCTGCCGCAACGGTCGCGGGTCGACTCGTAGAAGCAGAAGCAGAAGTAGAAACAGAAGCAGCACGCCGGGACCTAGCCTTGGGCTCACTAGGAGTAGATTCACCGCCAAATCGAAAAACGATTCCGCCAGAGACGCGGATGTTGTTCTGGATGGGAACATTGATGCCGTCGAAGTTGTTCAGGTGACGGGTAAATAGGTAATCGGCCGGCCCCAACTGAAATCCGACGTGCCGAAAGAACCAATAATCAATGCCACCACCCGCAGCGAACGCCAGGGACGTATCGGACTGGGTGGTCGAAGACGAGGAGATTGGAAGATCCGCCCGGTCTTGCCCAACCAGGCCGTGTACAAAGCCCGTGATCTTGCTTGAGTGATTTCCAAAGTTATAACGCAGCCCTCCCATGTAGGAGAAATCGCTGCAAGTCATACCCGACTCACCAGCGCAATCGCTAAGGTTGTGGCCGCTGACCTCTCCCTCAGCAGCAAAACGACGAAACACGTGGACAGCGCCTGAAAATTCCCAGCCGTTTAGAGCCAGGTGCGCAGCGTTCGTTTCCGTGCTCGCCGGCATGTCAAAGTTGAGGTACGAGTAGCCGCCGAATACATCGATTGCCGGAACGTTCTGAGCGCAAGCGATGCCTAGAAGAAAGAGAGCTGCCAGAGCGATACGAACTAGTTTTTCCATGTTCCTTACTGCGCCTCCAGGGAATGCAAAAATGTCACAACTGACCGAATACAGAATCGAACTGGCAACCAGCGTCTGACGGGGCCAGCCTCGCCAGGAGCGATGCACCCTCCCGGTCGGGGCCTGTCTTCCGTCAACACTTGCACGGGATTAAGGTGATTGCCGATTATAATTGCCGCGCGGAAAAAAGGAAAATGGGACCAAACGTGGGTAGTGTCCTCAAAAATTGTGATAGGCCGGACTTGACCTTGCACGCCTTGCTGTCGGAGTAGATCAGGCGTGTCAGGTGTGCTACGCCACGTTCCTAACTTCCGGATTGGCAATGGGTCGGGAACAACCGTTCGTTTTATCAATACCCTGCCCGACGAGCATCCTGACTAGTGTTCCCCGATCGTATAATAGCCTTGTAGTCGCGATCCACCAGCTCCTTGAAATTCATACGGAGATCTGGATGAAAAGCCTTCTCACAAGAGGTCGCACACTCGGCCTGGCGGTTCTAGTCCTCGCGGCTTCCTCGCTGGGTGCGCAAGAGCCCTGGCCTGCCCTCAAGATGCAGACGGCAGGCGGGCAGACGACCTATCATATCGGCGAACGCATCTCGCTCAAGCTCACCTTCACGAGCCCGAACGACACGCAGTACGTAGTCGCGCCGTGGAGTAACGGCCGTGGCGGCGAATTTGATTTTGAGAGCTTCGACGTGAGCCCTGGCACCGGATGGTTCGATCCGCTCGCCACTTATTCCGCGCAGGATTTTCCAAGAACCGGACATGGCTGGCAATGGCCGCCCCTGCTCAAGTCTAAGCCCGTCGAGGTTTCGCTCGATCTGAACCAATGGGTTCGCTTCGATGAGCCCGGGGTCTATCGGGTCAAGGTCATCAGTCGTCGCGTCGCGGGCGGGAGCAGGAATGGCCTGCAATCGAACATGATCGAGTTGCACATTGTTCCCGCGACGCCCGAGTGGCAAGAGGCAAAGCTGAAGGCGAGCCTGGGAAAACTGGAGGAAGGCGCCGTCGCCGACCTCCGCTATCTCGCAACACCCGCTGCGATCGATGAGATGACAAGCCAGTTGCGTGAAGGCTACGCCTTCCCTGCGACCGAATGCAGCATGGGTCTCATGGGCCTGCCCAGCGCGATGCGTGATGTTGCCATCGTATCCATGAATCGACGAATCGACGAGCCGGACTTCCCGATCTCGCCCTTGTTTTTCAGCACCATGTCGCTGCTGCACGTAAGTCCCGGCTCGACTGCGGAGAGCATTCGCCAGCAACGCCAGGCCTTCGAGGCGATCCTCTGGCAAACCGTGTTCAACTCGATCCCGAAGAAGGAACCGGCGGCGCGAGCGGAAACTGTGCAAACGCTGCTCTGGTTCGGACGCAACATCGGCACGCCAGAAGTTAAGTCGCGGATAGCGTCGTTGCTTTCGTCGTCTTTCCTCAATCTTGACAGCCGGAGCCAGATCGACGACCTGCGACAACATTGGGATCTCCTGCGTTCGCCGGAGTTTCTGCCCACTCTGCAGACTCTTGCCAGGCTGCCTGCGAGGAACGATGGCGCCCTCAGGCCCTACTCGAGTGAGGAGTTGAAATCGGCAGCTTTGAAACGCTGGTATGAACTCGATCCGGGCGGAGCGCGGAGCGAGATTCTCGCGCACATCGACTCGGCCGATCCGGCGCTTTCGGCTTACGCCCTCCGTTTCCTGCCGGCGGAGGGTCTTCCTCAGTTCGAGCTCTCTTGGGCAGAGGCGTTCGTGCGGACAACGGACCAGGCGAAGGAGGAGGTGCTTGGTTCGCTTCTCGTTAAGTTCGGAACCGGTGCTACCAAATCGCAGATGATCGTCAAGCTGAACGAGCCACCGAATCCGTACTCGTGTATGGCGCACGCTCTGGCGCTTGCGTATCTGGTTCGCTTTAGCCCCGATGACGCCCGCCCGCTCCTGAAGCGCGAGATCGCGACAGGCGAGGACGGATGCAGTGACTCGCTCCTGCGATGGGTCTCCGACAATGCGACAGCACCCGTCGTGAATGAAGTAGCCGTCGAATTGCTCAATGACGCCAATCCGCCGACAGTCCTGGACGCGCTCCAATATCTGAAGTCGTATGGAACCAAGTCGGACGAGAAGCCGCTGTGGGAGCGGTATGTAAAATGGACGAAGGAGTGGTCCGGCAAAGCGTACATTCTGGACCATCCCGGACCTGGCGTGCATGCATGCGGAGAGGTCTGCACCGGCGAAGCGCTCGGCGAAGCCCTGATTAGCAACCAAGGCTGGTTCGCCGATCGGGCTCTCATCTCCCGCGTCCTTCACCGATGCGTCGGAAAAGAGATGTGCAAGGAACTCAAAGACGTTGCTCGCTCCGCCGCTCCGCCGTACCAGGTGACTCTGCCAGACGCAGCAGACCCTCTCGGCATACGTGTCGTACAGTCCTACAATGTGGCTCAATACGCTTCGATGTCGCGCGACCTGCTGGAGGCGAAGATCAGCCAATACCCAACTGGGACGAAATTCTTCCTGTCGCGCGCGTGGCCTGTCACCGAAGATCAACGAAAGCTCGAAGACGAAGTTCAGGCCATCTTCGAAAGGAACGGCATGTCACTGGAAAAGCCGGCTAGCTGAGAGTTCCAGCCGCACCTTCCCGCCAGCCGGAAGTTGGGAGCCCCGACTCCGGCCGGTGATGCTGCTCGGTGTCCCACAACTGGCGACTGGTCGGAGGTGTCCGTTAGATCAAGTTCAAGCTATTACACCCACATTCATTAACCACGCAGGGAGAACTCGGCAGCTGCCTGTGGTCACGCAACTCTGGATTCGCTCTAGCGTGAGCCGCATCGGATCCAGTGCCGGAGCCTCTGATGTCCGAGCTTCCAACATCCGAGCCTCAGAGTTTTCGCGATCCACGAAGCCGCCCCAGGCAATCACGCCCTCGGCAGTCAAGAAGCTTCTTGCCTCCTCAAAACTTACACCGAAAGAAAGGCCGCGAAACTTTCCGTTTCCCGCCAGCGTCAGAATTCCCAGAACTTCTCCTTCGCTGGAGATCACCGGGCTGCCGCTCATGCCCTCTACGGCCGTAATGTCGGTCGCGAAGTCGCAACGGCATCCATCCTTGCGCTGGTAGTTCTGGCGCCCCGTGATATGCCCGCTGCGGGTCAGCGGCAGCAAACCCCAACCGGTGAAGGCCGTAACCCATACCGGTTCGCCGGGCGTGGCCGGACGCAGCCGGATCCGAGCCGCGCGAAGATAGCCCCAGTCGCGGCTACTCTCCGCAGGATGAATGCGGCACACCGCCAGATCCAGTGGCTGGCTCAGGTGGCAATCTCCCAGCAGGAAGGCACGCAATCGCCCGGCGTGGATCCATTCCTCGTCCGGAACCATCACACTGAGCGTGCAGTTGGAGCGCGCCTCGAGAATGACGTGCGCGGCCGTAAGCAACGTGCCGCCGGAATCGGCGATGACTCCGCTGCCGCGAACGCGCGTGCGGGCGGCTCCACTATTCTCCGTGCACAGCAGCGGCACGGCGGCTCGCAGGGCGGGTGGAGGCGCCGGCTGAGCTGCGGCCGCTTGCGGAAACGCCGCGCCGCACAGCAGCGACCCGAGAAGCACCGCGAAAATGCTTCGCCACCAGACCATGCTTTAGCATACGCCGGAAAAAAGGCGAAGACTTGCGCGCCCGGAGAAGTGAAGTCAGCTTCCCATTTTGGAACAAGAACTCCCGAAAATCATCACACTGGCCCCGCCCATCCATCACTGCAAACCACCCGGCTCCGTTATACGCTGCCATTCGATCCCGCAGACCCGGGCCAGACAGAAGTCTCGCGGAACCAATTTCACAATTCCAAGAGCGAAAGGAGACTTTCCCATGTTCGCACGCATCCTTGAGTTCGTTCCGCTAATGGAGAAGAAAGACGAATTCATTCGCGTCGTAAAAAAAGAGGTCCTTCCCATTCTGAAGAAGCAGGATGGCTTCCTCGAAATCCTTCCCCTTGTGCCCGAGAACAAGACCGAAAAAATGCTGGCGGTCACTCTCTGGACCGACAAGAAGGATCTCGAGCGCAATGAGCAAGAGTGGTCCCCCAGGATCGAGCAGATACTCAGGCCCTATATGACCACTCCCTTGACACGCAAGCTTTACACGCTGGAGACCACGCTCTGCGAGCACTTCGAAAAGACGCTGATCGCCTAACCGCAGGAACGATTCAGTAACTCGGGCCGGAGCAACCAACTGCTCCGGCTTTTTCGCCTCCGCAATTGCAGAACATATTCCTGTCTCGCGCTCTACTTCCGATGCGGCGCTATTGGACCTCCGTAACTCTCCGTTTCCCCTAAAGTCATTCTCCCGTTCAACCGACGAAGTCTAAAGGGCGGCAATTGAGCCCCTGCGGTGATGTAACGGCAACGAGCGATCGGGAGAAAACTTATGTCAACAGCGGCAGTTTCCAGCTCATCGATTTATCAGGAGATCCAAAGCTTCTACCAAGACCGTCACGCCGATCTTAAGCAACTGCCAGCGCGCATGTAAAACTGACCCTCTTACAATCATGAAGAGTTGACCCCTCCAACCCCGCTGTGGGGCGGGACGGAGGCCTGAGCGTAGCGAAGGCCGGAGTCCCGTCCCACAGCGAAAGCCGAGCCGCCGCCTACCCTTGATCCCTGCTTCGGACCAAGGGAGGGGCGGTTGCTCAAACTGGAGGAATGGATGGACATTCGATCGCTGCACAAAGAGGGTCACTCAATCAAAGCCATTGCTCGCCACACCGGGCGCAGTCGAAACACGGTGCGTCGCGTTCTCCGCGAGGCTGGCCCAATCGGGTTCCGCAAACCCGAGCGCCACTCGCGCCTCGACGCTTTCAAAGCCTATCTGCGCGAGCGCTGGGAGGCTTGCGGCCTCTCTGCCGTTCGTTTGCTGCCCGAGATTCAAGCCATGGGCTACACCGGCTCGATCTCGACGCTGCGCCGCTTCGTACACTCACTCAAGCCCGAGCGCGAGCGACTGCGCAAACTCACCGTGCGCTTCGAGACTCCTCCGGGGAAACAGGCGCAAGCCGACTGGGCTTATGCCGGACGGTTTCCCGATCCTGCCGGACGCATCTTTCCCGTTTACATCTTCGTCCTGGTGCTGAGTTTCTCGCGCATGCTCTACATCGAGTTCACTTCGTCGATGAAATTACCCACACTGCTGCGTTGTCACCAGAACGCTTTCCAGTTCTTCGGTGGCTGGACCCAGGAAATCCTCTACGACAACATGAAGCAGGTCCGACTGACTCCCACCGAACTCAACCCGCAGTTCGTCGACTTCGCCCGCCACTATGGCTTCGCGGTTAAGACCCATCGCATCCGCCGCCCCCGCACCAAGGGCAAAGTCGAGCGCATGGTGCATTACGTCAAAGACGCCTTCCTCAACGGACGCACCTTCGCCGATCTCGACGACCTCAACGCGCAGGCTCAACACTGGCTCGCGCACATCGCCAACGCTCGCCTCCACGCCACTACCAAACAACGCCCGCTCGATCTCTGGTCCCGTGAAAATCTCGTCTCGCTGGCCTCGGTTCCGCCTTATCAACTCGTCGAACTCGTTCCGCGTCAAGCGGGCTTCGACGGTTTCGTGCGCTTCGGGAAGAGCCGTTACTCGCTGCCGCCCGAACATGCCGGCCAGACCGTCTTCGTCGCGCGTCAGGAACAGAAGATCGTCATCCGTTCTCGGGACATGATCGTTGCCGAACATCCCGTCGCGCAGAAGTCAGGCTCGACCGTAGCCGATCCCGCCCATGTCGCCGCTCTGTGGAAACTCACTCTACAACAAACCAAGACGCCTCCGCCGCGCTGGCAGCTCACTTTCGATCAGCAAGTCGAGGCTGCTCCCCTGGCTCGTTATCAGGAGGTCTCCCGATGAGCCTCTCCTTCGAACAGCAAGCTAGCACCGCCCTCGAACAACTCGGCCTGGCCGTGGCCGAAAAGCAACTCGATCAGGCCGCGCAGCAAGCCGCCGCTTCCGGTTGGACTTACACTCACTTCCTCGGCTACTTACTCGACGCCGAACTGCGTTTCCGTCACGAAAAAACCGTGCGCCTGAATCTGCAGTTCGCCAATCTGCCGTATCAGAAACGGCTCGACTCGTTCGACTTCCACGAGCAACCGTCGATCGACCAACGCCTGATCGACGAGCTGGCCACCGGACGCTTTCTGCACGAGGGCCGCAATGTGGTGTTCCTCGGCCCGCCGGGCGTAGGCAAAACTCATCTCGCCATCGCGCTCGGTGTGCTCACCGCCGAGATGGGACATCGCATCTACTTCACCTCCGCCATGGATCTGGCCCGCCGCATGGCTCGCGCAATGGCCGAAAACCGTCTCTCCCGCGAAATCAAAAACCTCACCCGCCCCAAGTTACTCATCATCGATGAAGTCGGCTATCTCACTCTGGAAAACACGCATGCCAGTCTGTTGTTCCAGGCCATCTGCGAGCGCTATGAGAAACAGCAGGCCATCGTGCTCACCAGCAACAAGGCCTTCGCCGATTGGAGCCAGGTCTTTGCCGGAGACGCCATCATGGCCTCCGCCGCTCTGGATCGCCTGCTCCATCGCTCCACGGTGATCAACATCCGCGGCGACAGCTATCGCCTGAAACAAAAGCGCCAAGCTGGAAACTCGGCCCAATCCAAGGAGGAAAAAACCAAACACTGACCCCGGCTGCGCGCTGCGCGCAGCCATCGCGCGAGCATATTTTGCTCAAAGGGGGTCAACTCTAAGTGACTGCTATGGGGTCAAATCCAAATGCGCGTTGACAGGAGGCCCAGTGGGAGAAATTTCGACAGGCTCTCGGGCAGGCGCTGGGCATATTCAGTGTGACCGAGGACCCGGCGCACATGCTTATGTGGACCCATTATGCCAGCCAGCACTTTGGTGTTGTCGCAGAACTTGACGAGAATCACCCGTGGTTTAATGAGAGGACGACTGCTTCCGATGACATACGGCATCTCGTGAAAGTCTCCTACGTACAAAACCCACATCCTCGTACGTGGAAACAGGTGAACGGAACCGACATGCTGTACACGAAGAGCGCTGAGTGGACTTATGAGCGTGAGTGGAGAATAATCCGACCGCTGAAGGACGGCACGGAGGTTAGCCCCGGCAAGTTTTGCTTTGATGTCCCAGCGAATGCAGTTCGTAGCATCATCTTCGGATGCCGTACAACGCCGACTCTTGAAGCCGAGATTCGTACTGCTATCGTAGCGAATTCGGCTCTAAGCCATGTTCGTTTTAAGCGAGCAAAGCTGGCGGACGTTGGGAAGATCGAGTTGGTCGGTGCTATTGCGTAGCTTCGACCTTGCGGTTCCTGAGGCTGAAAAAGGCTCTCTCGCCGAGAGCCTTTTCTGAGACCTGAGACCTGCTCTAATCGTTGCCCGCAGCAGCCGCCAACACCGCGGCCGCCTTCACGTCCCGAACCAGCGCCGGCTTGGGCGGGAGGTTGTCGAGATCGACCTGGTACACGTGCCGCGCCAGTCCGAGTTTCTTCAGCGTCCAGATGCCGTACCAGTTCATATCGACTTCATACCACGTTAATCCGTGTCGCGCCGAAACCGGATGCGCATGATGATTGTTGTGCCAGCCTTCGCCAAACGTAAGTACGGCCACCAGTCCGTTGTTGGTGGAGAGGTCTTTGGTGGCAAAGCGCCGCGTGCCCCAGATATGTGTGATCGAGTTCACCATCCAAGTAGCATGCAGTCCGACGACCACGCGGGCGAACACTCCCCACAGCAGCCACGGCCATCCGCCAATGGCAAACAGGATCGCGCCCAAAATAATGTTCGATGTGTAGTGATACTTGGTCAGCCAAACGTGAACCTTATCTTTCGTAAGATCAGGGACGTAACGCGCCAGGGTGGTGGTGACGTGATGCATCGACTTGCCTATCAGGATGCACCCCATGTGCGACCACCACTTGCCATCGACAGGCGAGTGCGGATCGCCATCCTCGTCGGAAAACTGATGATGAATCCGGTGGGTCGCCACCCAGAAAATCGGTCCGCCTTCTAGCGCCAGCGTCG
>Ga0074046_10003827_pt1 | contig 12453 bp, 10 predicted proteins | sample BogForMeECP23OM3_FD_94441 | JGI IMG/M metagenome (GOLD analysis project Ga0074046, IMG submission 94441) | Bog forest soil microbial communities from Calvert Island, British Columbia, Canada - Bog Forest MetaG ECP23OM3 | ecosystem: Environmental > Terrestrial > Soil > Wetlands ...
CCCCAGTCGTTGATTCCCGCATTCAGGAACAACTCGATCTGACGCGGCGACAAGTTGGGCGGCGCCTGCACGTTCATCGCGGGGCCGAGCACCAGGCGCGCGGTCGCGATCGCGCGCGCCATGTCGTAGGCGTCAGGCTCCGGCGCGTCGGCCATCGCAATCTCAGGCTTCGCACGAAAATTCTGGATGATCACTTCCTGGATATGACCGTGACGCTCATGCGTGCCGCGAATCGCCGTCAGACTCAGCGCGCGTTCGGCTGGAGTCTCGCCGATACCGAGCAGGATTCCGGTCGTGAACGGAATCCTCAGTGCGCCGGCCTCGTCTATCATCTTGATACGCAGCGCGGGATCCTTGTCGGGCGCCGCCTGATGCACTCCGCCGCGCGCCCGCAGTCGTGGCGAAATATTCTCGAGCATCAGGCCCATGCTTGCGTTGAGCGGGCGCAGCGCGCGCAGCTCGTCGGACGTCATCAGGCCGGCGTTGGTATGCGGCAGCAGTCCCTCGGCGAGCGCGATTTCACATGCGCGCCCCACATATTCAATCGTGGTGCGGACGCCGAGCGTCGGCAGCACTTCGCGATATTCCTTGAACGCGACTTCCGGCTTGTCGCCGAGGCACATCAGCGCTTCTTTGCATCCGAGCTCGGCGCCGCGCCGCGACCACAGCGCAATCTCGTCGGGCATCATCGTCCAAGCGCCCGGGTCGCCGGGATCTTTGCGGAACGTGCAGTAGGTGCATCGGTCGCGGCAGAGATTGGTGACGGGCAGAAAAACTTTGCGCGAGTAGGTCACGTCGCGGCCCTTGCCACGATCGCGAAGTTCAGCCGCCGCGGAAAGCATGGCGTCGAGATCAGCGTCGGGGCATTCGATAAGCGCGACTGCCTCCGCATCGCTCAAACGCACGCCAGCCAGCGCTCGATCGAGAATTTCGCGGATAGCCGCCCGGCCGCGCGGCTCGGAAGCGACCGATGAATGTAGCGACGCCATCAATCGCGTTTATAAGACATAAGGTACGGGAAGGCAACCCAGTTGCAAAACAAAACCGAATACGCGGCACTGTCCTAAATCGCGACTGAGTGTCCTAATTTCCCGTGAGGCGCGAATCGTCGCTCGCGACGCACTGCGCCGATAGCCACAATGAATCAAGCGGACATTTACCGCAATCCATAATGCGTTGCGTTAGTTCGTGATCGCAATCCGTTGCTTTATCGAAAGGCTTTAGGATCTTCCACTCCTGAAATGGCGCGTCGGCTGAGACAGTCACACGTAAGTTCTTTAGGTGATGTGGCGGCACCATCAGATACCAGCCCACAAGTGCGAGCGCGGCGGCATGGCGAGGCTTCATGGACGCGGTTTAGCAGAAGGCAAAAGGCCGGAACAGCGGCCAGCAATGCCCTGCCAAAAGCTTTGGCCGAAGAAACCGCTGAATGACGCGACCTTAACCCCCAGTTTCGGGATTATGGGCGTGAACCAACCGCGACCGCAATCGTTGCGAAGGCCGAGCGTCCCAAGTGTAAACGGCGAGTGTCCTAAGTAGTTTAATTTTAGGACGGCGCCCGCGGCACGGCACACTCCTAAATCGCAACCGGCCGTCGTGAGTCCGTCAGTGTCCGGCGGCGCGAGCCTAATATACTTCGAAATTGTCCGAGTGCAGGCGCGGATCGTCAGCGGCGACGCACTTCCCCGCCAGCACGCGCTTTTGGATCACAGAGTAGCTAATATTGCCGGCTATCACCGCGGTCAGTTTAGCCAGCTCACTTCTACACGCTGCGGCGCTGTCGTAGCTGCCAATCGTATCCCACTTTGAAAGTGGAGCATTCTTCTCGACCGCCTGATAGTCGTCAGAAAGAGGCGGCATTATCAGGCACCAGGCCACCAGCACAAGCGCGGCGGCGTGGCCAGGCTTCATGTGGTCTTTTCCCCTCAAGGCCGCAACGGATTTCAAATTCCCGAAAAGTAGATCAGCACCGCGGCAAGTAACAGCGCGATCAATATGATCGGCAGATAGTGGCTCTCTTCGACTTTGGGCCACCACGGGAACCATGGGAATGGGTTCGTCTTCACTCTCTGATGATACTCCTTGGGAAGAAGTACGCGCGAGAAGTGGCGTGGTATTCTGCACTGCCTTTTTGTGTCATCCCGAGCGAAACAAGAACAAGGAGCGCGATGCGGAATCCGCATTCCGCTCGTCTTCGTGTCATTCAGAGCCGTCGCGGCGAAGAATCCCGGCAGCCTGCTTGAAGCTGGCACCCATCCGGGATTCTTCGCTTCGCTCTGAATGACACAAAGCCGTCGTAACGCAATGATAAGATCTCGAGAGAAGGTGAAGGAGGACCCGCAATGATGCCGACCGCCGATCCGCTCGTTCACACTTACTCGATCGTCGCGCGAGATCCCGATACGGGACAGCTCGGCGTTGCCGTGCAGTCGCATTACTTCTCCGTCGGCTCGGTCGTCACGTGGGCAGAAGCGGGCGTCGGCGCGGTCGCGTCGCAAGCGATGTCCGATCCTGCGTACGGCAAGCTCGGACTCGACTTGATGCGCGCCAGGAAGAGCGCGCCCGACGCGCTCGCGGGTCTGCTTGCCGCGGATCCGATAAAGGAAGTTCGCCAGGTCGCGATGGTCGACGCGTTGGGCCGGGTCGCGGCGCACACCGGCTCGACGACGATTCCCGAAGTGGGGCACATCGTCGGTGACGGATTTTCGGTGCAGGCCAACATGATGCTCAAGAACTCGGTGTGGCCCGTGATGGCGGAGGCATACCGCAGTGCGAAGGGCGATCTCGTCGATCGACTTCTCGCCGCGCTCGACGCCGCCGAGGCTGAAGGCGGCGATATTCGTGGGCGGCAATCGGCTGCGATATTGATCGTTGAGGCGAAGAGCACGGGCCGCCCCTGGATCGACACCATCTTCGATCTTCGCGTTGACGATGCAGTCGAGCCGCTCGTCGAGATTCGCCGTCTCGTCGCCGTCCGCCGCGCCTACATTCATATGCAGCTTGGCAACGAAGCTGCGCGGCGCGGCGATCTGGATGTCACCGAGCGCGAGTTCTCAGCTGCCGAGCGGCTCATCGGCGACAATCCCGAAATGCGCTACTGGCATGGGATAGCATTGCTCGGTCTCGGCAAGATCGACGACGGCCTCGCGATACTGCGCGAAGTCGGGCGGCGCGATCGCAACTGGATCGAGCTCACACTGCGACTGCCTGGGGCCATACTGCCGCGCGATGTTTCGTTCACTGAAAAAATCAGAAAACTGCTGGAATGACTGTCGCATTGGAGACAAATGCGTTTTGCCCCGCCTATCCTTAGGAGTTAGTCTGAACTGGATAGGCGAGTCCGGAGTACACGCAAATGCCCGAAACCAATGTTGCGCGCGGCGCTGTCGAGCCGGCTCCACGCGTCGAGTACGAGCTGCAGCTCTACTACTGGATGAAGCTGATTCGCGCGTTCGAGGAACGCGTCTCGCGACTGCACCGGCAGAACAAAATCCTCGGCGGCGTTTACTCCGGCGCCGGCCAGGAGGCGATCGTCACCGGCATCTGCGCGCCCCTGCACGACGGCGACTTCGTCGCGCCGCTTCATCGCGACATGGGCGTGTTCATCATGCGCGGCGTCGATCCGGGGCGGCTCATGGCGCAGTTGATGGGCAAGGAAACCGGTCTCTCGCGCGGCAAGGATTCGTTTCTGCACGGCGGCGATTTGGAGCATGGCGTTTTCGGTTCGACCTCGATGCTTGGTTCGTCGCTGCCGGTCGCGGTCGGCGCGGCGCTCAAATTCAAAATGAAAAAGAATCCCAACGTCGCGGTCGCCTTCTTCGGCGAAGGCGCGTCCTCGCGCGGCGACGTGCACGAGGCGATGAATTTTGCCGGCGTGCACAAGCTGCCGGTCGTGTTCGTGTGCGAGAACAACCGCTACGCGTACTCGACCCCGCTCGAAAAGCAGATGGCGATCGAAGACGTCGCCGACCGCGCCGTGGCCTACGGCTTCAAGGGTTACACGTGCTCGGGCAACGATTTGCTCGCGGTGCTCGAATTGAGCGAGCGCCTGATTGCAAAGACGCGCGCCGGCGACGGTCCCGTGCTGATCGAATGCAAGACCTATCGCTATCGCGGGCATAGCGAGCATGACGCGGCGCTCTACCGCGACCAGGAAGAGCTGATCGAATGGCAGAGCCGCGACCCGATCCCGAGCTTCGAGTTTTACCTCGAAAAGAAAGGCCACGACATCAAGCGGATTCGCGAGCAGATCGACGAGCGCGCGAACAAGACGGTGCAGGCGGCGGTGGATTTCGCGGAAAGCAGCCCGCTGCCGGAACCTCAAGAAGCACTTGAAGATATTTACGCGCCGTCCGGTGCTCCGATTTCGGCTAACTCCTCGACCAATGGCTCGCGCTGATCATGGAAGTCACGTACATCAAGGCGATTAACTCGGCGCTGCACGAGGAGATGCGCCGCGACGAAAACGTCTTCGTCATGGGCGAGGACGTCGCGGATCTGGGCGGCGCGTTCAAGGCGACCGAAGGGTTACTCGACGCGTTCGGCGAGGAGCGCGTCATCGACACGCCCATCTCGGAGGCGCTGATTGTCGGCGCGGGAGTTGGCGCGGCGGTGCTCGGGATGCGTCCGGTGGTCGAGATGCAGTTCGCGGATTTCATCTCGTGCGGCTTCGATCAGATCGTCAACACTGCCGCTACCCTGCGCTACCGTCACGGCGGCAAGGCCGCGTGTCCTCTCGTGATTCGCGCGCCGTCGGGCGCGGGCGTCCATGGCGCGCTGTTCCATTCGCAGAATCCCGAGGCGTGGTTCACGCGGGTGCCGGGACTCAAGGTGGTCGCGCCCGCGACGCCGTACGATGCGAAGGGAATTTTGAAGAGCGCGATTCGCGACGGCAATCCGGTCGTGTACTTCGAGCACAAGCGGCTCTATCGCAGTATCAAGGAGGACTTGCCCGAGGGCGACTTCACGGTGCCGATCGGCGTCGCGGAAGTTCGCAAGGAAGGCGGCGACCTTTCGATAATCACCTACGGCGGCACGCTCGGCCAATCGCTCGACGCGGCGCGAATCGTCGAGAAGGAAGACGGGCTCGCGGTCGAGGTGCTCGATTTGCGCACGCTGCTGCCGCTCGATCGCGAGGCGATACTCGCGACCGCGCGCAAGACCGGCAAGGTGCTGGTCGTGCATGAGGATCGCCTCACCGGTGGAATTGGCGGCGAGGTCTCCGCGATCATCATGGAGAACGCATTCGAGTATCTCGACGGTCCCGTGCGCCGCGTCGCGGCCGCCGACTCGCACGTCGCGTTCAGCCCGCCGCTCGAGGACTTCATCTTGCCGAGCACCAACAAAATTGTGGAAGCGATCCGCAGCCTGGCGGCGTATTGAAATGACGATCGACGTAACGATGCCGCAGATGGGCGAGAGTGTCGTCGAGGGCACGATCACGAAGTGGCTGGTCAAGGAAGGCGATGTCGTCACCGAAGATCAGCCGCTCGTTGAAATTTCAACCGACAAGGTGGACACCGAGATTCCGTCGCCGGGCGCGGGACGGATCGCGAAGATCGTCGCCGCCGAGGGAGAGACGCTGCCGGTCGGCGCGATGCTCGCAGTCATCGAGCAGGCCGGCGCTGAGGCCGCGGCAAAACTGAAAGTCGTCGCGCCGAAAGCCGCGCCGAAACCGGAGGTCGCGCCAGTGCAAGTGATGCCAGAACCGGTTCTCCCGCCCGCACCATCACCTCAGCCGATGCAAGCGGCTGGTGCGGGACTTCGTGAAGCCGAGCCCGAAGTGGGCGGTCCGCGGCGCTTCTCTCCGGTCGTGCTGAAAATCGCGGCGGAAGAGGGAATCGATCTGAGTCGCGTGCCGGGAACGGGAATCGGCGGACGCGTGAGCAAGCGCGACCTGCAGCGCTACCTCGATACGCTGCGCAAGGGCGGGACGCCGAGTGTCGCCGCGCAGCCGCAGACCAACGGCGCCGCGCAGAGCGGCGCGCGTCCCGCGACGACTGCTGCCGCGACGGCGCAACGTGCGCCGCAATTGGGATCGGTCTTTCGGGCGCCCGTCTATCAACCCGTCGAGGGAGATATCGTCGAGCCGTTCACGCGGCGGCGCAAACTGATCGCCGAGCACATGGTGTACTCGAAGACGCATTCGCCGCATGTGGGCACCGTCGCGGAAGTGGACGTCACCAACGCGATGCGTCTCCGGGAGAAGCACAAAACTGAGTTCGCGCGCCGCGAAGGATTCAATCTCACGTTCCTTCCGCTGGCCGCCGCGGCGACGGTTCGCGCGCTCAAGGAATTTCCGCGGATGAACGCGTCAATGGTAGGCGACTCCGTGGTGACGCGCCGCGAGATCAATCTTGGCATCGCGATGGATACCGACGAAGGCCTGCTCGTGCCGGTGATCAAGGCGGCCGAAGGGATGTCGGTGGTCGGGATCGCGCGCGCGATCGAAAGCCTGCGCCGTAAAGTCGCCGAGAAGAAAATCACCGCCGACGACCTCGCGGGCGGCAGTTTTACCCTCTCCAATCCGGGGAGGGAGGGGAATCTGTACGGGTTCGCGATCATCAATCAGCCGCAGGTCGGCATCCTGCGGATGGGTGAAGTGAAGAAGCGGCCGGTCGTCGTCGAAGTTGACGGTGCCGACGCGATCGCGATTCGCACCATGATGTACCTAGCGTTGTCGTACGACCATCGCGTCGTCGACGGTGTGCTGGGCAACAGCTTTCTCTACCGCGCCGCCCGCATCCTCGAAGAGGCCGATTTCGAATTGTGAGCTCTCTGCACCGCGTCGCTCGGCGTGAATCAGCGCGCTCTGATTCCGCCGCCCCTACCTTCCGATTCCCTCCCACGTTCGTCCGGGGAGGGAGGGTGGGGGACCGCTGTGCGACGCAATTGTCTGTTGCGCCGCACCTTCTGCTCTCTAGAAAAATTTTAGAATTAAAGGTCCCCCACCCGACGCTCGTGGACGAGCGTCGACCTCCCCCGAAGAACGTGGGAGGCAAGAAGCAGCATCAGGCTGGGTGCGCGCCCTGCTGCGAGCGTAGCTGGTGCAGCATGTTCGCGATCTGGCCGCTTAGGTCGCCGATTGTGCGGCTTAGGGCGGCGGCTGCGTCAGTCATGTCGCCGGGCTTAGAGGGTTGGGTCAGGTTGGATTCCACAGTGTAGAGAATGTTTCTGCCGGTGGAGTCGAGGATCGTCCATTTCGCCGACAGCGTCGCGGTGCCCTGGCCGTCGGTCTCGAAGCGGTAAACGTCGATCTGCACCTGCATATCGATGTGCACGGTGTTGTACCACGGGAAGACGATCACTTGTCCGGTGCCGGCCTGCGCGGCGAGGTCGCGCTCCATCGCGCGGGTGAAACCGTTCTGTATCGACTCGCCCCATCGATCCTCTTTCGAAAGCTCGAGACGATTCGGCGCCATTCGCGTTACTATCTCCGGGCGATCGAGATATGGAGGGAGTTTGATCGGTCCTAGTCCGATCGTGAAAGCGCCGCTAGTGCTCTGCGCGGCCGCTTGCGCCGCCGCCCCGGTGTCGGCGGTGGGCGTGATGAGGTAAAACCGCGAGATATCTTTCTGCGGGGCGAGAATCGCTTTCGCGAGGTAGGAACATCCCGCCAGCGACATCGCGAGCGCGCCGGCCGCACAGGTCTTCAGAAGCACTCTGGTCAAGGTCATCGTTAATCCTGGCTGAAGTCGCGCCCGCGAACGATCGCGCTCGGGTTACGTTGCAGGTAGTCCGCGAGTTCCTTGATCGAGTGCGCGGCGGCGGAGACGTCCTGGAGCGTCTGCAGCGCCTGGTAGTTGATCGGCGAGTTAGGCTCGATCGTGGTTTGCACGGTGCCAAGCGTTATCCGCGCCTGCTTCGCCGCGGCGTCCGCCGAAGTTGAAGTCTTCTGAATCGAGTCCGACAGGGGCGGCACCTGGCCGTTCAGGGTGCTGAGAGTCTGCTGCGCGCCGGCCAAGGTGTGGTCCAATTGCTCGCGTGTCTTCTCGGAATTGTTCACTACCTGTTTGAGCCCCGGCGAGTTGGTGATTTCCCTGATCGATTCCAGCATACCGGTCATCTGCGTGAACACCGCGTTGAAGTCCACCTTGTCGAGCCGCTCGAAAATTCGCATCGCGACCGCTTGCGCTTGTTCCAGCGGGTTTGGGACCGCCGGGATTTCCTGGAGCGGCGCTCCGGGCGGCGCGAACATTTGAATCGGCGTATTCGGTTGGATGTCGAGGGCCACGTACAGCAGGCCGGTCACGAAGCTGTCCGAGCCCAGTTGCGCGCGCAACCCTTCGCGAATCAGGTTGGGAATCGTGTGCGGGTCGCTCAAATCGATGGTGCTGCCGTGGGAGAGAATCTTTTCCTCGTCGAGCTCGACGATCACCGGGATGCGCACGTTAGCCCGCAACTGGCCGTTCTGCTGGTTCACCTCCTGCTCGAGGCGCAATCGAATTTTGCTGACCTGGCCTATCTCGACGCCCTTGAACTTGACCGGCGCGCCGACCCTCAGGCCGTTGATGTCGCCGGCGAAGTAGATGACAAATTCGTGCGTCTTTCGGAACAGGTTGCCCGAGCCGAAGACCACTACTGCCGCCAGGATCAGTCCGAGCGCGCCTAGAACGAACAGACCAACCGTCGCCGGATTGATTCGTTTACCCATGTTGCCTCGCTGATTTTTCCGTTTTGTTGTCTTCTCCGCCGCGAGTCAGGAAAGTCTGCACGCGATGATCGGTGCAATGCGCGAGCAGGTCCTTGGGGTCGCCGTGCGCGATCATTGTCTTGCTTTCCGCGTCGAGAAAAACGCTGTTGTTGCCGATGGCAAAAATGCTGGCCAGCTCGTGAGTGACGACGACCACGGTTGCGCCAAGGTTGTCGCGCAGCTCGAGGATCAAGTCGTCGAGCAGGCGCGAACTTATCGGATCGAGTCCGGCCGACGGCTCGTCGAAGAAAAGTATTTCCGGGTCCAGCGCGATCGCGCGCGCAAGGCCCGCCCGTTTTTGCATCCCGCCGCTGATTTGGCTCGGATAGTAGCCCTCGAAGCCCATGAGCCCGACGAGAGCCAGCTTCAGCGCGGCGACCTCGCGAATTTCCCCCTGCGACAGATCGGTAAATTCGCCGAGCGGCAGTCCCACGTTTTCCGCCAGCGTCATCGAGCTCCACAGCGCGCCGCCCTGGTACAGCACGCCGAAATGCCGCAGCATCTCCTCGCGCTGCTCGGGCTCGCCTTTGGTGAAATTGAAATCGCCGTACCAGACCTCGCCCTTGGCCGGCTCGATCAGCCCGAGCATGTGGCGGAGCAGGGTGCTTTTGCCGCTGCCACTGCCGCCCATGATTATGAAGATGTCGCCGTGATTGACGGTGAAGTTTATATCTTTCATCAACACGAAGGTCCCGTACGCCATCGTGAGATTCTTGACGGTAATCGGCGGCGGCCCGTCCTTGGGGAACGTCGTTACGGACGCGTGCTTGCCGTCGGTGCTCTTGATTGATGGGTGTGTGATGGCCATCTAGATTCCGATGATGTTGAAGATGAACGCGAAAATCCCGCACGCGACGATTACGTAAACGACTCCTGTGACCACTGCTTCGGTCGCCGCGTCTCCCACCGCCGACGAGCTGTTGCCGCACTGAAAGCCGCGCATGCATCCGGCGACCGCGATAATGATGCCGTAAACGGCGGCCTTGAAGATGCCGCCAAAGATGTCGGTGAGTGTGACCGCGTGCCGGGTTTCGCGAATATACGTGGCGAGCGGGATGTGCAGCATCGTCGCGCTGACGAACGCTCCTCCGGCCACTCCCAGGCAATCGGAGTACACGCACAGCAGCGGAATCATCAGGAACAGGGCGAGCACGCGCGGCAACACCAGGAATTCGAGCGGCGAGATTCCCATCGTGGTCAGCGCGTCGATCTCCTGCGTCACCTTCATTGAGCCGAGCTGCGCGGCAAACGCGGCGCCCGTGCGGCCCGCCATGATGATCGCCGCCATCATCGCGCCCATGTCACGGCTCATCGCGATCCCGACCAGGTCCGCGACGAAGATTGACGCGCCGAACTGTTGCAGCTGCACCGCGCCCTCGAACGCGAGAATCACCCCGACCAGGAAGGTGACCAGCGTCACGATGCCGAAGGCGTTGGCGCCGCAATCCTGGATTACGATCATCAGATCGACTCTGCGAAAACGCGCCTTGCCCACCGCCAGCTTGGCGAACGAGATCGCGACCTCGCCCAGGAAGCGCAGAAAATCGTCGAGCCCCTGCGCATACGAAATTGCTTCGCGGCCGAGCTCCTCGATGAACGAAGTATGCGACACCTCGGCGCGCGCGCCGGTCTTTTCCGGCACCGCTTCCGCAAGCTGGATCAGGCTGCGTACGCCTTCGGGCAGCGGGCCCCAATCCGCGGGCAAATTGCGCTTGTGGCAAAGCTCGCTGACGCCCAGCAGGAACGTGAGCAGGCCGCTGTCCCAGTCGCAAAGGTCGGCGGCGTCGAAAGTCAGCCGCGTGGGCTTCGGCGCGGCGTCGAGTTGCTTCTCTACCAGGTCCTGCGAAGGCAGGCCGTGACGAAGATGCCAATCACCGGCCAGTCGAACGACCAGTGACTTATCGGCGCGCGCGAACGAAAGTTCGTTGTTCGCTTGGGGTTGCTTCTGCGCCTGCATGCGTGCGGCTCAATAGAGCACGGCGATAAACGGTAGCACAATTCTTTGCTGTTCGATGGGTCAACAGGCTCTTTCGCAAGCCAACAGCGGACGCATCTACTATGATATTTTCCATGAAGGCGATGGTGGTTGAAAAGCCTGCGCCGATCGAATCGGATCCGCTCCACGCAATCGACGCCGCCGCGCCCGAGCCGGGACCGGGCGAAATTCTGGTGCGCGTGCGCACTTGCGGCGTTTGCCGCACCGATCTTCACGTCGCCGAAGGTGACCTGCCGCCGCGCCACGCGCGAATCATTCCGGGCCATGAAGTGGTCGGCGTCGTGGACAAGCGCGGCGTCGGCGCGGCGCGTTTCAAGCAGGGCGATCGAGTCGGCATCGCATGGCTGCGCGAAACCTGTGGCATCTGCGTCTATTGCCGTCGCGGTCGCGAGAACCTCTGCCCCAATGCGCGCTTCACCGGCTACGACCATGACGGCGGCTACTGCGAGTACGCGGTCGTGCTCGAGGACTTCGCCTATGCGCTCCCCGATTCGCTCGGCGACGAGGAAGCGGCGCCACTGCTATGCGCAGGAATAATCGGGTTTCGCGCAATCAAGCGCGCCGACGTTAAGCCGGGAGCGACCGTGGGACTCTACGGTTTCGGCGGCTCGGCTCATCTTGCGCTCCAGGTGCTGCGGCACTGGGGATGCCGCGTGTTTGTCATGAGCCGCGGCGGACCGCATCGAGATTTAGCAAAAGATCTTGGCGCCGAATGGATCGGCAACGCCGAAGACGCGCCGCCCGCGCCGCTCGACGCGGCAATCCTGTTCGCTCCCACGGGAAATCTCGTTCTGCCGGCGATGCAAGCACTCGATCGCGGCGGGATTCTGGCGGTTGCGGGAATTTATCTAAGTCCGATTCCGTCGTTGGACTACGAAAAACATCTCTTCTACGAAAAAGAACTTCGCAGTGTGACCGCCAACACGCGCGTCGACGGCGAAGAGTTCCTGAAGCTTGCAGGCGAGATCCCGATTCGCACCAGCACGGTGGCCTTCGGCCTTGCCGAAGCGAATGTTGCGCTCAAGATGCTCAAGCACGACGAGATCAAAGGCGCCGGCGTGCTTCGAATCTCGTGAGCAGGGGTGGACCCCTGCACCCAATGTTAGGAAAAGAGAGGGCGGAGCTTACCCTGAGTTACTGGTGGGGCCGCTCTTAGAACTGTTTTTGTGTCATACTTGGGCGAAGCGAAGAATCCCGGATCCTTCCTGCGTCCCGGAACCGTACGAGTGAGCTACGGAAGTATCGCGAACGCGCGAGCGGGGAAGCCGAGGCCATGCTGCGGCTTCGGCCAGCTCACGACAATCAACGCGCCGGTGGCCGGCACCTTGTCCAGGTTCGCCATCACCTCGATTTGCCAGTGGCCGTGCTTGAGCAGCCAGGTCTCGGACTCGAGGCCGGGCGTCGGGTCCGTATCCATCGACTCGTGACCATTCGCCACGATGCCACGCTGCTCATACAGAAATCGGATCGCCGCCGGGGACCACGCGGGGAATGGATAGCGCTCGAAGCGCCGGGGATTCTTGTCCCAGTCCTTGTACATGTCGGTGCGCAACGCGGCGAAGCAGCCCGCAGGGACGCGGCCGTGCATCCGCTCCCACGCTTTGATGTCGTCCACAGTGAGGAGATGGTTGGGATCGCTCTTGAGCATTGGAGTCAGGTCGAAGACCACCAGCGGCAGGATCATCTGTTTGACTGGAATCTCATCCACCGTTGCGCCGGCTGGGTCGAAGTGCGCGGGCGGGTCGATGTGCGTGCCGTACTGCCC
>Ga0074046_10003828_pt1 | contig 12453 bp, 13 predicted proteins | sample BogForMeECP23OM3_FD_94441 | JGI IMG/M metagenome (GOLD analysis project Ga0074046, IMG submission 94441) | Bog forest soil microbial communities from Calvert Island, British Columbia, Canada - Bog Forest MetaG ECP23OM3 | ecosystem: Environmental > Terrestrial > Soil > Wetlands ...
GCAAGGTTTTGAGGGAGATCCCTCGCTCCGCCTGAAAAGCGGCTTCGCTCGGGATGACGTCGCGAGATCGCATCTTTCCGAAAGCGTTCACGACCCCACGATCACGGCCACCGCGCCGGCGGCTGCCGCGTCTTCTTCGGCCTGCAGCACGCGATACCAGGCGAACATGACGAGCAGCGACACCCGGCTCTCGGCGACGGCCGCGCCCGCCGGCAACTCGACGCTTCTCTCGCGCCTGTGCAGCAGAAGCACGGGCTGCCCGCCGTCTGTGGTCACGCTCCACAGCGGACGCCACCAGCCTTTGCACTCCAGGTGAAACGTCTGGCCGTCGGCGAAGGTCAACGTGCCGCGGCCTCCGCCCCAGCAGGATTTGAAGGCCGCGATCGGCCGCCCCGAGGCTGCATCCACGATCTCGGCCCCAGTGCCCAGGAACCCTCCGCGGCGGAAGGTCCAGCGGCCGTCTTCGGTCTCCGCCACAAAGTTTGAGGACCAGAAGCTGCGAGGCTCGAGTGTACCGACAACTTTGTCGTTGCGTTTAAGTTGGTAATTTCGACTGCGTGGGATTTTCGACCAGGTCAGCTCGCTGGTGACGGCGGAAGAGAAGGGAATCATAAACACCTCCGAAAAGGCATTCCGATCCAATTCGATGCTAGCAGAGGGATGTTAATAACAGATGAAACGAAAAGGAGGGTAATGTCAGTTTTTTCCACCACAGAGTCACAGAGACACAGAGAAACCCAACTACTTGGCAAACCCTTCCACTTCCGTTTTCCGTTTCCTACAGGTTTCGAGATTTTTCTCAGTGACTCCGTGACTCCGTGGTGACGAAAGGCGAATCAAGGCGGGCGCTGCTACAATTCCCTGTCCTGCACAAACTTAGGAGCGAGAAACTTTGGTGTCGACATTCGCGTACTGTCTTGTGTGGGCTAGGGCTGCGAGCCGAACGCTCGTTTGTCGCGTCGCATAAAACGCGACGCATCTCGCGGCTCGCCCAGATCCCTCGCGGGCAACAAACGCCCGCTCGGGATGACAATGACATTTTCCGGGGAGCTCAGGTGGAAGACGTCCAGGTGGTCGCGATGCTGGTCCGGCGCTGTCTTGCCGGCGACGCTGCCGCCTGGGAGGAAATCGTCGAGAGCTATAGCCGCCGGATATATAACATCTGCTACCGCTTTGCCGGATCGGGCGACGATGCCGAAGACCTCACCCAGGAAGTTTTCATCAAGATGTACCGCACGCTTTCGAGTTATGACCACACCAAGGGCGCGTTTGTTACCTGGGTCACGACTATCACCCGCAACCTGCTGGTGGATCACTTCCGTAAAACCAAGCAGGATCGAATGACGGATTCGATCGACTCGGCGGCGTCCGAACATGAGGACGCCCAGCCGCTGGTTGAGCAAATCAGGGACCAATCGGCTCCCCCGGACGCCCAGGTGCGCCGCCGGGAGGTCAGCGAAACCGTCCACTCGGCCTTGGCCCGTCTTTCGCCAGAGCTCCGGGAAGCAGTGATTCTAAGGGACTTACAGGATATGGACTACCGGGAAATCGCCACCGTTTTGAGGGTTCCGGAGGGCACTGTGAAATCTCGAATAAATCGTGGGCGGGCGGAACTTGCCCGCCTCCTACAACGTACCTATAGGCAGGTGATGTGATGCCAGACCACACCGGTAACGGAGTGAAGTGCAACGAGTTCGACCTGCTGCTCACGGACGCGCTGGATGGCGTTCTGAGCGGGGCGGAACTCGACCGTTTCCAGGCGCACGCGCGGGCTTGCCCGTCGTGTGGTCCGCTGCTCGCCGAAGCTGAGGCGGGCCGCAACTGGCTGAAGGGGCTCACGGAGGTGGAGCCTCCAGCCGGCCTGGTCGCTAATATCCTGGCATCCACGACGGGCGTTGACACCCAACGCCTGCGAGCCGCTGCCCGCGCTCCCCAGCCGCGTATTTCGTGGCTGGAGCAGTTGCAGGCCACGGTCTTGGAGCCGGTCTTTGCTCCGATGTGGGCCGCGGTTCGCCAGCCGCGCTTTGCCATGTCGTTCGCCATGGCATTCTTCGCGCTGTCGGTGGGCCTGACGGTTGCCGGGGTCAAACCCGCCGACCTGAACAAGATCAGCCTGCGGCCGGCGGCAATCCGGCACACGTACTACGCCACCGAGGCGCGGATCGTGCGCTACTACGACAACGTGCGGCTGGTTTACGAAGTGCAGGCGGCCGTGCGGGGGATCAAGCGGAACCTGGCTCCGGCCGAACCCGGACCAGAGAAACAGAAAGAACGGAAGAACGACACATCACAACAGCCCGAACAGAAGCAGGAGCGCAATTACAGCCAGACGGACAGCCATCTCTTTCTGGCTAGCGCTCCGCTGGGTCCATCTTTTCGCGATCTGCCTGTAGTGTCGGTGACCACGTACAGGAGGTTCGTATGAACTGCGCCACGCACAGCGATACTGCTGCAGTGGCCTTCTGCCGCACCTGCGGCAAGCCACTTTGTAACCAATGCACCCGCGACGTCCGCGGAGTGATTTATTGCGAGTCCTGCCTCGCGCAACGCATGGAGGGAACAGCGCCGGCCGCGGGATTCATGCCGGTTGGGCAAACTATGTACCCGCCGGGGCCGCCGCCGCCGATGGCGCCCGCCATGCCGTCCGTCAGCTCTGGGCCGAACCCTGCAGTCGCGGGGATTCTCGCCGGATTCTTTCCTTTCGGCGTGGGCGCGGTTTACTGCTCGCAATACGCCAAGGGACTGGCGCATCTGCTGATTTTCGCGATGCTGATTTTCGCCGCGAACCATGCGGGGGGGCTCGACTGGCTTTTCGCGCTGGCCATCGCTTTCTTCTATGTTTACCAGATCATTGATTCGGTGCGGACAGCACGGGCAATCCAGCTTGGGCAGCCCGCACCCGACCCAATGGGCTTGGCCCAAACCTTCGGCGTTGGAGAGAAGTTCGAATCCAGCAAGGTTCCGGCTGGTGCCGTGATCCTGATCGGCATGGGAATCCTCTTCCTCCTGCACACCACCGACATTCTGGAATTCAGCGGCGAGTTGTTTATCGGCCTGGTGATGATCTTGCTGGCGGGGTGGATTTTCGCCAGGCGATGGGGAGTGTTTGGAGCGGCCTCTCGCGCCTGCGCTTGCGGCCGATGCCGCATGCGTTGCCTGATGGGACCGGCAGTTATTTTGACCATTGGAGTCATGTTGCTGCTGGACAGCCGCGACATCCACGGCGTGGCCTGGGATCGGACCTGGCCTGCGATACTGCTGGTCATCGGAATCGTGAAACTGCTGCAGAGCACGGCCTCCACGCAGGGCCACATCGAGCCGCTGCCGCCAGTGCCGCCCAGCGCTCCGCCGCCGCAGCCTCCGCCTGCACAGCCGCAGCCGCCCGCGTCGAGTGATGTGAGTGGGGAGGTGCACAATGGCTAGTCCAACTCAATCGCCGGTTCAACCCCCTCTGCCGCCGCGGCGCCACCGCTCGTTTGCCGGCCCGCTGGTGTTGATCATCCTCGGCGTCGTGTTCCTGCTGGGTAATCTGCACATGCTCTCGTGGGCCCGGATGTGGCACCTGTTTGCCAATTACTGGGGCGCACTGCTGATCCTCTGGGGCGTGATCAAGCTGATCGAGCACATGCAGGCGCAGCGGGAAGGCACTCGCACGCCCGGGATTGGCGCGGGAGGGATTTTCCTGATCATCATGCTCGTGGTCTTCGGCCTGATCGCGAACCAGATGGAGCGCGTCAACTGGTCGGGTCTGCGTGACCGGATGAATTTCGACGACAATGATTTCTCCGACATGTTCGGACAAACTTACAACTTCAACGATCACCTCGAGCAGGACTTTCCCGCGGGAGCGAGCCTGAAGGTCATTGACAATCACGGGGCGGTCAGCGTGCACGCTTCGGAGGACAATAAGATTGCGGTCGTCGTCCGCAAGCGCGTTGGAGCGGAGAGCCAGAGCGACGCCGACAAGTACAACAGTGAAACCAAGCCCACCCTCACGACGATCGGCGGGCTGGTCACGCTCGATGCCAAGGTGGAAGGCGCAGGAGATCATCCCGTAGAAGCTGATCTGGACATTTCCCTGCCGCGCAAGGTGGCCGTTTCCATCATTTCGCGGCGCGGCGACGTGAATCTGGCCGACCGCGAGGCGAACGTCGACGTTTCCGCCCAGCATTCCGACACTTCGGTCGAGGATGTGAAAGGCAACGTCAAAGTGAGTCAGGAAAAAGGCTCGGTGAAAGTCGAACAGATCACCGGCGACGTGCATGTGGAAGGCCGGATGAATGAGGTCGCGGTCAACGACGTCAGCGGCGCAGCCCAACTCGATGGCGAGTTTCAGGAGAGCGTGAAGCTGGGGCGCATCGCCAAAACCGTAACCTTCAAGTCTTCGCGCACCGATATGGAGTTCTCGCGCATTGACGGTTCCCTGGATCTCGATTCGGACGAGTTGCATGCCGACGCGATCACCGGCCCCCTGCATTTGACGACCCGCTCCAAGAACATTCGCCTGGACGGCATTTCCGGTGATGCCCGGCTGCAGGACGACAACGGCACGATCGAACTAATCATGCGCGCGCTCGGCAATGTGCAGATTGACAACCGCAATGGCGACATCCAGTTGAGCCTGCCGGAGAAGGCCGGATTCCGCCTGGATGCGCGTACCCGCGATGGCGAGATTCAGTCGGACTTCCCCGAACTGAAAGTCAGCAGCGACGAGCATGAGGCCAGAGCCAGCGGCAGCGTTGGCAATGGCGCCGCGCACGTTGTGCTCAACAACGAGCACGAGGGCATTCAAATACGCAAAGCCCCCGTAAGCGGCGGACCGAAAGAAGGAGTACCGGGCGGCGTCACGGGTGGAATCAAGGGTGGAGTACCGGGAGACAAGCAGTCCAAACCTGGAAAATCTCTACCGGAACCGAAGCAGAAGGTCGAACCGAGCGAGAACTGAATCGAAGGCAAGGTTTCAAAGTTTCAGAGTTCTCTGCGGATCACCTTGAGAACATTCGAAATCGTGAAAGCTGACTTCCGGTCTTAATGACTCTGGCTTAGTTTCTCTTGCGCCAGCTGTTCCACCTGAGCCAGCACTTCGTCTTCCGTCAGCGCCGTGGAGTCGATCACCACCGCATCTGGCGCGGCGACCAGCGGAGATGCCGCCCGCGTGCGGTCGCGCTGGTCGCGCTGGCGCAACTCCGCAGCCACATCAGCCGCCACTTCACGCCTGATCTTCTGCTGCGCCATGCGCCGCTGCTCACGCACGACCGGATCAGCGTCGAGAAAGATCTTCAGCTCTGCATCGGGAAACACTTTTGTCCCGATGTCACGGCCTTCCATGATCACGCCGCCGCTTGCGCCCATTTCCCTTTGCCGCGCCACCATCCATTCCCTCACTTTGGGATGCACCGAGATGCGCGACGCCCCTTCGGTCACATCCCGCTCCCGAATGCGAGCAGAAACGTCGTGCCCATCGAGCAGAGTGCGGTTGCCGCCAACCACTGGCTCAAGCTGAATCCGCGAGGCCTGCGCCAGCTTCACCAGCGCCGCTTCGTCGTCGAAGGAAATGTCCTTTTCGATCGCCTTCAGCGCCAGTGCGCGGTACATGGCGCCGCTTTCCAGATTCACATAGTCCAGCTTGCGGGCCAGCCGCGAGGCAATCGTGCTCTTGCCGGCGCCCGCCGGTCCATCAATCGCAATGGTAAGTTTGCGAAAAGAATGGGGCTTGGCCGAGTGGTCGTTCATCGTCGAAGTTAACGATTGTACACGCTCAGAGGGTGGGCTTTCTCCCCACGCTGCAAATCGGTTATGTCTCATCGGGTTTGGTGGCTCGGATGGACTGCGCTGTCGAGCTTCGCTCGACCGGACAGCCGGGGGCGGCTGTCCCCACACAGTTGTTTCTGCAAAGTGAGACATCACCCGCAACTCTAGAGCCGGACCAGCTGCTGTTCCACGTCCGCTTCCGCTTGCGCTATGTTTTCCGGCCTTCCCAGATCGCGCCAATAGTATTCGTCTGCCCGAAAGGCAAGGATTCTTTCTCCATGCCCAGCCAGCCGCAGATACGACTGGACGATAGAGAAGGCACCGTTCTCCGCCATCATTCCAAGAAAACGAGAAGCGATTACGTGTACCCCGGAAAATGCCAGGGCCTGCACTTGCCGCGAAGGACGAGCTATTTCCGGCGCCTGTTCGCGTCCGGCTTGCCGCCCGCAGAGCTGATTCTGCCCGTCGAACAGCAGGAATCGTGAGGTCTCCCGGTCCTGGACTGCCAGCGTCGCGAGGGCCTGGTTCTCGCGATGAAATTGCACCATGCGCTCGAGATCGATCGTGCTGATCACATCCACGTTGTGCACAAGAAAGGGCTGTTCCACGTTGCCGGGCGCGTGGCCGGAATCTTCAAGAAAGAACCAGGATGCTTTCTTGAGACCGCCTCCGGTGTCGAGAAGCACATCTTCCCGCGAGAGTTCGATCCTCATGCCAAAGTTGCCGTTCTTTTTCAGATACTCGGCAACCATGTCGGCAAAGTGATGCAGGTTGACGATGACCTCGCGAATGCCAAATTCGCGCAGGCGGCGCAGGGTAATTTCCAGCAGCGAGTACCCGCCGACCTCGACCAGCGCCTTGGGGCGATCCTGGGTGAGGGGCCGCAGCCGCGTGCCGAGACCGGCGGCCAGGATCATCGCTTTCATCGCACGATTTTCTCCGGGGCGACGTTCTGTTGGGTGCTGTCCGCGGAATTTTCCGGCTCAAGCTTCTCCAGTTCGCGATGCCGCACAATTACTTCGACGTTGCGTCCGCGCAGGTGCTTGGCCAGTTGCTCCGCCAGATACACGGAGCGATGCTGCCCCCCAGTGCAACCAAACGACACCATCAGGTTCTTGAATCCGCGCTGTTGATAGCTGCTTAAGCTGGCATCCACCAGCGACATTACGCCGGCCAGGAATTGGTGCACGGTCTCCTGCTGGTTGAGATAGTCAATTACGGGCGCGTCCTTGCCCGTCAGCGTCTTGAATTGCTCTTCGCGCCCGGGATTGGGCAGGCTGCGGCCATCGAAAACAAATCCGCCGCCATTTCCGGTTTCGTCTTTGGGCAGGCCGCGATGAAACGAGAAACTCCAAATCCGCACGACCAGAGCATCCGCCTCGGAAGCCAGGCCTTGCAGCTTCTCCGAGCCCAGCATGCCGTGAAAAGCGTCCATCAGAGCGGGAAGCGGGACCGGCAGCGTGACATTGTGCAGCAGCCAGCGCAGGTTTTTCAGCGCGTAGGGCACGCTCTGCAGAAAATGCGCTTTGCGCTCGTAGAACCCACGGAACCCGTAGGCCCCCAGGGCCTGCATGATGCGGATATAGACGTAGGCGTAGTAATAGTGCAGGAACACATCGCGCTTCAGATCAATAAACCCGCCCAGAGTATCGAGATAGTGGTCGAGCAACTGCCGGCGCGTTTCCGGCGGCAGATCGGCTTTGGCGTCATAGAGAAGAGACGCGACGTCATATTGCAGCGCGCCCTTGCGCCCGCCCTGATAGTCGAGGAAGTAAGGCTGCCCATCGCGCAGCATGATGTTGCGCGACTGAAAATCGCGATAAAGAAAATAGTCGCGATCCGCACTTAGCAGAAACTTAGTCAGACGGCCGAAATCGTGCTCCAGCGCCTGCTCGTTGAACGGAATGCCCGCCAGCCGCAGGAAATAGTACTTGAAATAATTCAAGTCCCAGGCGATGGACTGGCGATCGAAACTGCCCCGCGGGTAACAAACCTTGTAATTCAGGTCGCGGCCGGCCTCCACTTGAAAGCGCGGCAGAACGGCTACTGCCCGCCGGTAGGCCTCGACCGCCTGGGCAGCGATATCCTCGCCGCTGCGATTCTTCGAGAGGAACTCGAACAGGGACGTGTCACCGAGATCCTCCTCGAGATACGCGCCGTGATTCAGATCCTCGGCGTAGATTTCTGGCACGGGCAGACCATGCCTGCGGAAATGGCGGGAGAATTCGAGGAACGCGACGTTTTCTTCGCGAACGTCGTACAGAATGCCGACGGCCGTAACCTTTTCCGAGGCCAGGCGCATGATCTTGCGCCCCGAACCGCCCAGCTGTCCCTGCAGCGGCTGCACCCGCACGACACGCGAATGAAAATGCTGCTCGAAAAGGCTGCTGAGAACGTCCATGTGTATGGAGTCGGAATTCAGCTCCGGCGCCCCCCCAAAGATACCATCGAAAAGCAATAGCGGAAGGCGCAGGCACCTTTTTCGGCAGCCATGGGAACGATAGAAGTGTATCTCGCTGGCGCTTCCGGGTACCTTTCTTGGGATGCGTTGCGCTGTGTTTTGCGCTCTTAGTCCCTTTGGTTGTCATATTCTTTTCTATGCTTTTTCCTTTAGATTGGCTGCGGCTCGCAATCTAATCCTTTGCTTCGAGGCGGGTGGCATTGCTTGCCGGCTGTTTTGGTGTCACGGTACAAGAGGCGAAGCTGAGGTCGCTGCAGGAGGAAAGCGGACAGATTGAGAAACATCTTCAGCTGGTCGGCGATCCAGACACTTCGGCTGCGTTCGACTTCCACAACCAATTGACGGCGGCGCAACTGCTCTTACAAGTTGAGACCGGCGACGCCAGTTTCAGGCTTGTCCGGTTGCGGCAATACCTGGCAAAGAACTACTGATCGATTTTTGTGCTGTGATTTCCCGAGTGCCAGCGCCAGAGCACATCGCCGACGATCTTCGCGTACATTTCGCGGCAGCTTAATTCGGTTCCGATAAATCAGGTTCGAAGATTGTGATGAATGCCGTTGACTTCGATACGGGTCTTTTGTTGTACTAAAGGTGTCGCAAAAGGTGAAGGAGTTCACCGTCAACCGCTGTCCCATCTACTAAGCCGGAACAGCTGATGACTCCTGACAAGCGGATTTTTTGTCGCGGAGTCATAGTACCGGCAACGATCCGCAAAATTGGCAGAGGTGGTGTCCCATGGAAAATGTGTGGGTTCTGGCCGCTGTGTGGGTGGGCCTGGCCTTGGTCGCGACGCTGGTTGCCATCTGGTTCAGGATCTCCACTGCCCTGAGTGAAATTGTTGTCGGCACCGTGGCCCAGTTGGTGATTGGGGCGCTTTTCGCGCACACCGAACTTGGCGGGAAGACGAGTTGGATCAGCTTTCTCGCCGGTACGGGCGCCGTTGTTCTCACGTTTCTCGCCGGCGCCGAACTCGATCCCCAAGTCTTCCGGACGAAATGGAAGGAAGCCACAGTCGTGGGACTCGTGGGTTTCTTCGGACCGTTTCTTGGGTGTACGGCAGTTGCCCGCTACATCTTGCATTGGGATGGCCGTGCCTGTTGGCTCGCGGGTGTCGCCCTTTCGACGACTTCTGTGGCCGTCGTATATGCAGTGATGTTGGAACTGGGTTTCAACGTTACCGATTTCGGGAAGGCGGTGCTGGCCGCCTGCTTCATCAACGATCTGGGAACCGTGATCGCTCTCGGAATGATCTTCTCGCCGTTCACAATCAAAACGCTAATCTTTGTGGGAGTCAGCGTGGTTGTCTTCGCTATCCTTCCTTTTCTGACGCCACGATTCTTCAGGAAATATGGAGGACGTGTTTCTGAGCTGGAAGCCAAATACTTACTCTTCCTGCTGTTCGCAATGGGGGGATTGGCGGTCTGGTCAGGCAGCGAAGCAGTCTTGCCAGCCTACATCATCGGCATGGTGCTGGCGGGAACCGTGGGAAAGGACCACACTCTGATACGGCGTCTGCGCACTCTGACGTTCGGATTGCTCACGCCGTTTTACTTCATTCGGGCGGGATCGTTTGTGTCTGTACCTGCTTTGGTCGCAGCGCCACTCGTGTTCACTGCGTTGTTCTTCGCCAAGATGCTGTCGAAGGTAATTCCCCTGTATCCCACGGTGAAGGCGTTTGACTACAGGAAGGAAGAAGGATTGTACTTCACGCTAATGATGTCTACCGGCCTGACCTTTGGAACGATTTCTGCGCTGTTCGGTCTGAATCATGGTGTCATTACTCAGGCGCAGTATTCATACTTGGTCGCAACCGTGATCGGCAGCGCCGTGGTCCCCACTATGATCGCCAATGCCTGGTTCATGCCGAGGCATTTGCTGGCCACTAAGGAAAAGGGGAAGTCGACGTTATCTGAAGCTGTGAGCGAGGAAGCTAACTGAGGAGGGAGCATGACCGGAAAACGACAAAATCCGCATTTTCGGAAGTTGCTAATTGGGTACGACGGGTCTCCGCAATCGGATAAAGCAGTGGATATAGGCTTCTCGTTGGCGGAGTGTCTGGATGCCACGGTGCTGGTCTTTGCCGTTGCGAGGCCCCCCGAACCATCGACTTCAGTCGAATTGGAAGCGGTGCTGGACGACGCGAAGGAGCATTTTGAAGAGGGGTTTAAGAAGATTCTGGAGAAGGCCCGTTCCCGTAATCTGGAGGTGAAGACCGACATGGCAGTTGGACATCCGGCAGAACAAATCATCCACCGGGCAGAGGTGGACGGGATTGACCTCATCATTTTGGGCCGTCGCGGACGATCCATGATTTCGAGAATGATGTTGGGTTCGGTCTCCGAGCGAGCGTTGAGATATGCGCACTGTCCGGTGATGGTAGTCCACTGAATTGAACTGTGGAGTGTGTCCTTTGAAGTGGAGCAAAACAAAGAAAATTGACAATGAGCAGGCGGAACGCCGCACCTTGTGGTTTACGCGTACCACTCGAACCAAGAGAAAAGCCATATGAAGATCGCGATTATCTCTGACCTGCACGGAAACTACGAAGCGTTGCGGTCACTGCCACCTGGGTACGACGAACTTTGGGTGCTGGGGGACCTAGTGAACTACGGGCCGGAACCAGGAGCGGTGGTTGATTTTGTCAAAGCGAACAGCTCGTTTATCGTGCGCGGTAATCACGATCATTCGATCGGATACGATGTGGACCCGCGTTGCGGGGCTCGCTACCAGAAGATGGCCGATCTGACGCGCAGGTACAGCGCTTCTGTACTGAAAAAGGATCAAAAAGAATTTCTGCGCCAGTTGCCACTCAAGTTGGAATTGAAACGGCAAGACACCAGCTTCTATCTGTGTCATGCCAAGCCATCGGATCCTTTGTACGGTTACTGTCCGGAACGGTCCGAAGAGTGGGTCAAGGAGTTGGGTCAAGTGAAGGCGGATGTGTTACTCGTGGGCCATACCCACATTCCGTTTGTCCGCCGGATCGGGAATCATGTCGTGGTGAATCCTGGGAGTCTAGGACAACCGAAAAACGGAAGATCTGACGCATGTTACGCAATCTGGGAGGACGGCTCATTTTCGCTGAAGTCGTTCCCCTACGCCGTAGACGAGACCATCGGGCGACTGAAGGCTTTGGGGTTCCCGCAGGAAGTGGAAAAGGACTTGATTACTGTTCTTCAAATTGGATCGCTGTAACGAACTCATAGCAAGGAGAACTCATGTCAAAAATCAAAAGCATTGATGCGATGGAAATTCTGGATTCACGAGGAAATCCGACAATCCAGGTTAGCGTGGCGTTAGAACAACTACACGTGCGTAGTCTCGCATCGTTCGGGCGAGACGGACGACACGACCATCGCTGATTTCACGGTCGCCACCGGAATTGGGCAACTCAAATCGGGTTCTGCCTGCCGCGGTGAGCGCATTGCGAAATACAACCGCTTACTGGAAATCGAGAAAGAGTTGGGACGAAGCGCAAAGTACGCCGGGCGGTCGGTTTACGCCCGATGGGGCGAGTGATGGGCATAGGAATCGGGCTGTGGTAGTGAACGGAACGCATGATGGCGGACATCTTTGATCGTGAGGAGGAACGCCAACGAATTGACCAGTTCCTGGCGAAGAGGCGTCCGTTTCTCATCTTCGGACCACCGGGTGTTGGCAAAACACTTCTGCTCCGTAATGTACTGCCCCAGTTTCGGCTATTGCGAGGAGTCGGCGACGACAAACGCGATGTTTCGCAGCCTCGCCCGTAGTCTGCTGCGATTGCAGAGTCCGCGTGCCTCCAAAGCGTTTCGCGATGAGGATGCGATTGCGACGAAGTCCGCAGTTTCGTTGAAAGGGATTGTGATGGATGCGCTGAGAGAAGGGGAGTACTCGATCGTGCTCGACCATCTCAAGCGGCCCTCCTACTCGTTTGCGTCGGCCGTTCGCGAAGTCATGGGACGGGGTTCCACTCCGGTGAGCGCGGTGGCCTGCTCCAGCCACATGGAAGACACGGGTTTTTTCCAGCCGCTTTATGGCGACCGCTCGCAGAAGTGTGAAATTCGCAATTTCGACGACTCGACTGCTGAGCAATTTGCTCGCGCGCGGGTCAAGCGCTCTGGCCTGTCAGGTACGAACATCAGCGAATTTCTCGAGAAAGTTCTGGAGTTCAGTGGGGGGAATCCTGGAGCGATCATTGCATTGATCGATATGGCAACCTGTCCAAAGTACCGCTCCGAGGAACACATCAAGATTTCGCC
>Ga0074046_10003829_pt1 | contig 12453 bp, 12 predicted proteins | sample BogForMeECP23OM3_FD_94441 | JGI IMG/M metagenome (GOLD analysis project Ga0074046, IMG submission 94441) | Bog forest soil microbial communities from Calvert Island, British Columbia, Canada - Bog Forest MetaG ECP23OM3 | ecosystem: Environmental > Terrestrial > Soil > Wetlands ...
CGAGGTGCTGTTTCACGGCGCGGACGCCAGCGACGTCAGCGTTCGCGAGCGCAAGGTCGGTTTCGTATTTCAGCACTACGCACTATTTCGCCACATGACGGTGTTCGAAAACGTCGCCTTCGGACTGCGCGTGATCGCCCGGCGCGCACGCCCCGCCGAGGCCGCGATCGCGCGGCGCGTGCATGAGCTGCTCAAACTCGTGCAGCTTGATTTTCTTGCCGATCGCTACCCCTCGCAGCTCTCCGGCGGGCAGCGCCAGCGCGTCGCACTCGCACGCACGCTGGCCGTGGAGCCAAAAGTCCTGCTGCTCGACGAGCCGTTCGGCGCGCTCGACGCCAAGGTGCGGCAGGAACTGCGCCGCTGGCTGCGGCGGCTGCACGACGAGATCAAGATAACCAGCGTCTTCGTCACTCACGATCAGGAAGAGGCGCTGGAACTCGCCAATCGGATCGTCGTGATGAACCAGGGGCGCATCGAGCAGATCGGCTCGGCCGAGGAGGTCTATCACCATCCCGCCAACGCTTTCGTGTACAACTTTTTGGGCAACGTGAACCTGTTCCACGGCCGAATCGAGAACGGCCGCGTGTTTCTCGGCGATACTGCCGTCGAGCTCGAAAATACCCACGCCCATGCGCATCCCGAGACCGGCAAGGCGATCCTCTACGTGCGGCCTCATCTGTTGGAAATCGTGATGAAGCCCAACGGCAAGCAAACGTTCCCTGCGACGGTGAAGTCGATCAATCCGGCCGGCCCGCAGGTCAAGATCGAGTTGGTCGCCGAGTGGGGCGACCTGGTGCAGGTCGAGATCGATCACGATCGCTACCGGGAGCTGCATCTGGAGCCGGGCGCGAATGTTTTTCTCAAGCCCAAGGAACAGAAGCTGTTCGTCTATTCGATCTAGTGATCGCTAGTGCTGGGGATTTTCTGGAAATGAAGCCGGAGCATGCCGTTGATCGCAAGAAGGTAGCTGCCCGCACGCCGATTCATCCCGGTATTATCTTTGCCGAAGAGGTGATGCCTGAACTGCGGCGTCATCGGACGATTGGTGAGATTGCCACTCTGCTCGGCGTGAGTCGTCAGACTTTATACCGCGTGATGGTCGGCGACATCTCTATCAGTTCCGAGATGGCCGTTCGTCTAGGCAAGCTATGCGGCAACGGCCCGGGAATTTGGATCAGGCTGCAGGGGCGTTACGACACGTGGGAAGCCGCGCGCCGGCTTGGCAATCGGATCGAGAAGATACCGACTTTGGTCTAAGCTGATTGCGCCGTGTGGGGAAGCGCGCGGCCTTCGAAGCCGTTGTCCAATATGCAATGATCAAGACAGCGGGTCGAAAGTTGGCTGAAGCCAGGCACAATTCCGCCGGGCAGAACGAGCGTCTAATCGGGCGGCGAGTATTCATCGCTGCGATTGCTGCGGTACCGGCGATCATCGCATTCGGATACGCTGAAACTGCCGTCTCATCCGATGCATCCGGCAGTTCGCCGGATCCGGACGCGCCGGGCATAGTCAAAGTATCGATAGTGGAGTTCACCGATTCCGGCCAAAGAAAGGGACTCGTGATGGAAGATAAAGTTGTCAAGACGGACGAGGAATGGCGCAAAGAGCTAACCCCGGAGCAGTACGAGGTCACGCGCAAAAAGGGCACCGAGCGCCCGTTCGCAAACCTGTACGCCGAGAATCACGACAAGGGTCTGTATCGATGCATCTGCTGCGGCAACGCGCTGTTCAGCTCGGACACCAAGTTCGAATCGGGCACGGGATGGCCGAGCTTCTATCAGCCGATCGCGCCGGAGAACGTCAAGACGGAGACCGATCGTTCACTTTTCACCAAGCGGACCGAGGTGTTGTGCGCGAAATGCGACGCGCATCTCGGGCACGTGTTCGACGATGGACCGCGGCCGACCGGGTTGCGCTACTGCATGAATTCCGCGTCGCTCAAGTTCATCAAGTCCGGCGAACCGAATAAGACGTGAGTCGCAACGGCCCGCGCGCAAGCGTTGCGCGAGCTTGAAACGTCGCGAATTGCATTCCCGCCCGACAAGTTCGCGACAATCCTTCACCCGGCAGGTTCGCATACTCGACCGTCAATTCAATGGGAGATCACGACATGCTCAGCGACGCGCGGAAATATTGCGTCGATGCCAAAATGCTCGACGGCGCCGCGATCAGGATTCGCGCGATTCGCCCCGACGATCAGGAACGCCTGCACGAGCATTTCAGGGGGCTGAGCGAACAATCCGTTTATTTTCGTTTCATGGGGGCCAAACGCGATCTGTCGCCGGATGATCTGAAGCGTCTAACCGAGCTCGATTTCAAGAATCACGCCGGTCTGGCCGCGACCGTAACTGAGCGGGGGCGCGAACGCTTCATCGGCATCGGCCGGTACATTTGCGGCGCCGATCCGCATCGCGCAGAGGTCGCGTTCGCAATTCTCGACGAGTTCCAGGGCCGCGGCATCGGCACGCTGCTGCTCGAACATCTGAGCCTTATCGCCGATGCAAACGGGATCGCGGAATTCGAGGCCGACGTGCTCGGCGACAACCGCCAAATGCTGGAGGTCTTCGCGCACAGCGGTTTCGAGAGCCGCCGCTGTTTGGATTCGGGCGTCGTACATCTCTACTCCTCGACCAGCAAAATGTTGAAAAGGTAAATTTTTTTGGGCAATCGCACCAAAGCCGCGGAGGTCATTCGATGAGTCTGGTCGAGTTCGCAATCGAGGGCGAAATCGCAATCGTAACTATCAACCGTCCCGAGGCGCGTAACGCCGTCGATCGGCCCACCGCCGCGGCGCTCGCCGATGCGTTGCGCCGCTTCGACGCCGACGATGCGCTCTCGGTCGCGATCCTGACAGGCGCGGGCGGGACGTTTTGCGCGGGCGCGGATCTGAAAGCGGTCGCCACCGATCGCGGCAATCGCGTGACCGAGAACGGCGACGGACCGATGGGATGCACGCGGATGCTGCTCAGCAAGCCGGTGATTGCGGCGGTCGAGGGATTCGCCGTCGCGGGCGGAATCGAACTCGCGCTGTGGTGCGACCTGCGCGTGGCCGCTCGCGACGCGACCTTCGGCGTGTATTGCCGGCGCTTCGGTGTGCCGCTGGTCGATGGCGGCACGATCCGGCTGCCGCGCTTGATTGGGATGAGCCGTGCGATGGACATGATCCTGACCGGCCGCGGCGTCTCCGGCGAAGAGGCGTTCGCGATGGGACTTGCGAATCGCGTCGTCGAGCCGGGCACTGCGCTGGCGGCGGCGCGCGAACTCGCCAAACAGATCGCGGGCTTCCCGCAGCGATGCATGCGCTCGGACCGGATGTCGGCGTACGAGGGCTGGACCCTGGCGCTCGACGATGCGCTCAAGAACGAGTACCGCTACGGGATCGCGACGATCCAATCAGGCGAGACGCGCGCCGGCGCCGAGCGCTTCGCGTCGGGAGTGGGCCGGCATGGCAAATTCTGAGGCAGACTCGATTTAACTGCCGGTGGTGGGGGGGGGATTGTGCCGCTGCACTGATTCCTATAGCTTACACCTAAGTCAATCGTGACTTTATGCGCGCGTCGGATTCCGTGACGCCACCCTCTCAACCCATCAGACCCATAAGTTCGGCATTTTTTACGAACTGGAATCCGGGGCTCTGAACCATAGGATACTGTTTGTCGTTTTCTCAATTTCCCGTATCACCCGAGATCCATCGTTCAATCAAAGACCGCGGTCATCACACACCGACCCCGGTCCAGGCCGGAGCTATCCCGGTTGCGCTCAGCGGGCGCGACGTGGTTGCTACGGCTGAAACCGGCAGCGGCAAGACCGCGGCCTTTCTGATCCCGACCATCGATCGGCTGCATCGCAAGAACACCCGGCATCTCGCCGCACTGGTGATCATGCCGACGCGCGAGCTTGCTGCGCAGTGCGCGCGCGAGTTCGATCTGATCGCACGCCATACCCGCATCCGCTGCGCGACCGTGGTCGGCGGCGAAGCCGAACGGCGCCAGATCGACGAGATTCGCAAGGGCGCGCAAGTGCTGGTCGCGTGTCCCGGACGGCTCATCGACTTTATCGAGCGCGGCATCGTCAAGCTCGACAAAATTGAAGTCGTGATCATCGACGAAGCCGACCGGCTGCTGGACATGGGCTTCCTGCCGCAACTGCGCCGGATCATGCGGATGGTGCCGAAGAATCGCCAGACCATGATGTTCTCGGCGACGATGGCGTCCGGTCCCGAAATGATCGCGCGCGAATTCCTGACCACGCCCGAGCGCGTCACAGTCGGCGGCAAATCCGCGCCGCCCGCGCAGATTCGCCAGTCGATTTATCCGGTCACGCTCGAGAACAAGGGACCCGTGCTGCTCGAGATTCTGAAGCGTCCCGAAGTGGAGAGCGCGATCGTCTTCACGCGCACCAAGAGCCGCGCCGACCGGGTCGCCAAGATGCTGCAACGCGCCCACGTCAACGCGGTGCAGATTCACGGCGACCGCTCACAGAGCCAGCGCAATGCGGCGTTGGCGGGCTTCCGCGCGCGAAAGTTTCGCGTGATGGTCGCGACCGACGTGGCCGCCCGCGGACTCGACATCCCCGACGTTTCGCACGTCATCAACTTCGATCTTCCCGACGAGACCGACGGCTACATCCATCGCATCGGCCGCACCGCCAGGATGGGCAAGGCGGGCGAGGCGATCAGCCTGGTCACGCAAGAGGAACGCGTCAACCTGGCGCGCCTGGAACGCACGCTCGGCAACGCGCTCGATCGCGAGCACGTCGAGGGTTTCGAGAAGATCGAAATTCTCGCGCCCAAGCCGGTGACCGTCTTCCGCTCCTCGGGCGCACGCAATCGATCGGCGCGCAATCGCCCGCGCTCGCGCTGGGCGTAACCGCCGCAATTTCCCGGAAATGAGTCCGGCCACCACCGTGCCGATCGCAACCCCGATCGGCACGGTGGAAATCAGTGCCGCCCGTTAAGCCGGGATCGGACCGGTCAGCGACGCCCGCTGCGAAATCTCAATGAAGTTGCCGTCGGGATCGCGGATGAACGAAATCCGCGCCACCGCGCCCAGCGTCACCGGCGCCGCGCCTTCCCAAACACCCATCGACATGAACCGTCGATGCTCTCCGTCGCAGTCGCGCACCTGCACCGTGATGTAACGCATCCCCACCGCGCGCATCGACGCGATCGCGTCCGCCGCGCCGGCCGTCGGTGATTTCTCTGCGCGCACCGCCGCGGGATCGTGCCGGAAGCTGATAATCGTCTCGCCCAGCTTGAAGCGGCCCGCGCCAATTCTCTCCGCCTGTAGCGCGTCGGCGTAGAAATTCTCGAAGGCGGCCTCGTCGGTGACGCCGATATGGATTTCGATCTGATTGACGCCGTGCTGACCGCTCGGCGCCAGCTCGACCTCGTTGCCGTCGGGATCCTGCATCGGAAGCGGCATCGGCGTGCGCGGATCGGAAATCGAAAGCTTTCGGTAGCCGCCCGCGACGCGGGCCGGGATCGGATCGCGGACGTGATTTATCTTGAGCACCGATCCGAGCAATCCGAAACGATATTGCCTAACTCCTGCGCCGACCGGCAGCATCTCCTCGTAGGGCAGCCGGATTCGTTCGCCATAGAATGCGCGCATCTCGTCCAGCCGGTTGGTGAAAATACCCACGTCCACGAATCGCTTTGCCAATTCCATTTCGATCTCCTGCAAATGCGCCGCGCCCCGGGACTATCCTCGCCCATCGCACGATCTCCATTCAATCGTCCGCCGCTCGCCCGCGGTCTTCTCCCCGTCCCTCGATGGAATGGCCCGGGCGGGCGTTTGAGTTCCCCCGCGTCCGGCGGCAGTATCCCGTGGAGATGAGCATCTTCCGCGAGTTGACCGAGGGTCTGCCGCGACACGCCCCCGGCTCCCCCGAGGCAACGCTGCGCGCGCTCGGCCTGACCCGCGGGCTGCCGCCGCGTCCGCGAATTCTGGACGTTGGATGCGGTCCCGGCGCGCAGACTATCGAGCTTGCGCACGCCACCGGCGGCCGGATTGTGGCGGTCGATATCCGCCGGCGATTCCTCGATGAACTGATCGAACGCGCCGGCGCGGCCGGAGTTCTGGCGCAGGTGACGACGGTCAACACTTCGATGCTCGATATGAATTTCGCCGACGCGTCGTTCGATCTGATCTGGTCGGAGGGCGCCATCTTTATCGCGGGATTCGCCGCCGGCCTTGGCGCGTGGCGGCGCTTCCTGAAACCCGGCGGATGGATCGCGGTCTCCGAACTGACGTGGCTGGTGCCCGATCCGCCCGCCGAAGCCGTCGCATTCTGGGCGCGAAGCTATCCCGGCATGGGATCGATCGAGCGCAACTGCCAGATCGTTGCGGAAGCGGGATACGTGGACGCCGACGGGTTCGTGCTTCCAGTGCAGGACTGGCACAACTGCTACGGACCGGGCGAGATGCGGGTTGCGGAGCTGAGGGAAAAGTACGCCGGCGATCGCGAGGTCCTCGCAACTCTCGATCAGGTGCAGCGCGAGTACGATCTCTTCCGCGCGCATTCCGACGCCTACGGATACGTCTTCTACGTGATGCGCAATCCCGGCGCGTAACTTCGCGGCGCCCGTCTTCTCCCCGTTCCCCCACTTCGCCCTCGCTTTCATTTTTTGGCGATCTGGGTTACCTGTTGCGATACAAATCATTAGCCTCGCGAGGATCAAAATGGACTTTTCGCTGACCCCCAAAACCGAACAATTGCGCAAGCGCGTCTCCGACTTCATGGACCAGTACGTCTATCCCATCGAAAAGGAAGTTGGGCGCGAGATAGGCGAGAGCGGACATACCGAGCCCCAATGCCTCAAGGACGTCCGCAAAAAAGCCAAGGCCGAGGGCCTTTGGAACCTCTTTCTGCCCGGCAAAGACGGCGCCGGCCTCAATAACCACGAGTATGCTCCCCTGTGCGAGCTGATGGGCCGCAGCCCGATCGGCGCGCGCGCGTTCAACTGTATGGCGCCCGATACCGGCAACATGGAAATCCTGTCCGAGTTCGGCACGCCCGAGCAGAAAAAGAAATGGCTCCAGCCCTGTCTCGACGGCGAGATGCGCACCTGCTTCTCGATGACCGAGCCTGATACCGCAGGCTCCGATCCGACCCAGCTCAAGACCCGCGCCGTTCGCGACGGCGACGACTACGTGATCAACGGCCACAAGTGGTTCACCTCAAATGCGATTGGCTCGAGCTTCGCGATCGCGATGGTCGTGACGGACCCCGACGCGGAGCCGCATCGCCGCGCCAGCCAGATAATCGTTCCGACCGACACTCCCGGATTCAACCTGATTCGCCCCGTGCCGGTGATGGGCCACACCGGCGGCGGCGGGCATTGCGAGATAATCTACAAGGACTGCCGCGTGCCGCTGACCAACATACTCGGCGAGGAAGGCGGCGGCTTCGCAATCTCGCAGGCGCGGCTGGGCCCGGGACGCATCCACCACTGCATGCGAATCATCGGGGTCGCCGAACGAGGGCTCGAACTGATGTGCAAGCGGGCGAACACGCGCTTCACGCACGGCAGCTTCCTCGGCGAGAAGGCCAACATCCAGGAGTGGATCGCCAACTCGCGAATCGAGATCGACTCATGCCGCCTGATGGTGATGCATGCGGCGTGGAAGATGGACACCGCGGGCAAGCGCGAAGCGCGCAACGAGATCTCGATGATCAAAGTGATGTGCGCGAACATGGTGATGATCGTGCTCGATCGCGCCATCCAGGTGTTCGGCGCCGCCGGCGTCAGCGACGACATCCCGATTGCGCGGATGTGGCGCGACAGCCGCTCCTTGCGAATCGCGGACGGCCCCGACGAAGTGCATCGCATGACCATCGCTCGCCGCGAACTGCGCAAATACAAGTGACCCCGAGGCGTGCCCGAGGGGTCATCCTGAGCTCCTGCGAAGGATCTCTCAGGCGTGTCCGAGCCGCATCCTGAGCGAGCGAAGCGAATAAGGATCCTTGGATCGTGTTTTTGCCATGGCTGAAGCGGTAGAATTCGTCCCCGAATTTGGCGAGGTCCGCGACGAGGAGCAGCTCGACTGGGCCAAGCTCGCCGCCTTCTTGCGCGGCAAACTGCCCGGCGCCGACGCGCCCCTCACCGTCCAGCAGTTTCGCGGCGGAGCGTCGAATCTGACCTACCTGCTGCGCTTCGGCGACCGCGAATGGGTGATGCGCCGGCCGCCATTCGGGCCGCTGCCCGTGGGCGGGCATGACATGGGCCGCGAGTACAAGGTGCTCTCGCGGCTGTGGGAAGTCTTCAAGCCGGCGCCGCGCGGGATGCTCTACAGCGACGACGCGTCGATCGTCGGCGCGCCATTTTTCGTGATGGAACGGCGCGCCGGGATCGTCATCAAAAATCGTGAGCCGCTGCCCGTGGAGCTCGGCGCCGATCCGGCCACCTTTCGCGCAATCTCGCAAGGTTTCATCGACACGCTGGCCGATTTGCACGCCGTCGATTACGCGGCGATCGGACTTGGCTCGCTGGGCAAGCCCGACGGATTCTTAAAGCGCCAGATCACCGGATGGATGGGCCGGTGGGAGAAGGCCAAAACCCGCGAAGTGCCGCTGATGGAGAAGCTCGGCGCCTGGTTTCTCGACAACATGCCGGTGTCGCCGCCGCCGGTGCTCGTGCACAACGACTTCTACCTGCACAACATTATGCTCGGCGCCGTCAACCACGGCGAGGTGGTCGGAGTATTCGACTGGGAAATGTCCACCATCGGCGATCCGCTGGTCGATCTCGGCATCGCGATTGGCTATTGGCGCGACAAGAGCGACCCGCCCGAACTGCTGGTGACCTCCTACGGCGAGGCGCACACGCTGCGGCCCGGCTTCATGACCCGCGACGAACTGGTGCATCGCTATTCGAGCCGCACCGGCCGCGACGTGAGCGGCATCCCGTTTTACTGGGCGTGGGCGCATTGGAAGACTGCGACCGTCATCGAGCAAATCTACGTGCGCTACGTGCGCGGGCAGACCACCGATCCGCGCTTCGCGCTGATGGGTCCGATGGCGCCGGCGCTCGCGCACGCCGCCGCGCAGGTCGCCTCCCGCCTGGGCTTCAAGGGGTAGAAGAGCCTTGCGTGGCTGACGCCGGACGCCGGAGTGTCCGTCGAGATTCGTCGCTGCAGCAGCTTCCGCTCAGAATGACTGAAGAGGTCCGATGTTATTTTGTGTCATCCTGAGCGAAGCGAAGGATCTCGCGCGCGCAAGCGCGTGCCCTGGCAACACCTTAGAGCAAAAATCGCGCGCGAGGTTCGTCCGCGCAAGCGCGCGGCGTGACGCGCGGCGCGTGCCTTCCCCTTTTCAGCCAACCCCAACCCCGGCCTTCGCTACGCCGCCCGTCGCGGCATTGGCATGGAGATATAGGAAGCTACGTCTTTTCTGCTCGCGCCCATCCGCAGAAGCGATCGCACCATCAGATCAATGCTGACCGAAGGATCGGCAGCTTCCATTTTCGCTACTCGCGACTGGCTGGAACCCAATAAGTGGCCCAACTGCGCTTGAGTCATTCTGCGCCGGCTTCTTTGCTTTCTTACCGCGCTTGCCAGGCCGAGTTTAACCTCAACCAGCGTGACTTCCTCGTCGCTGAGACCGAGGAAATCGGTGGTGCTCCCGACCCTCCACCCCGCGACTTCCAATCGCTGTCTTTTACGCTTCTCCATCGCTCATTGCCTACCCGGCCAGTTCGTCGTACCGCCGCAACCGTGACCTGCATCGGTCGATCGCTTCACGCGGCGTTCGGCGAGTCTTCTTGCTGAACACGTCAACTATCACGACGGCGTCTGGATCGGTTCGGTACATTATCCGCCAGGTATCGTCTCGGTCGACGACCCTCAGTTCGTGACACCTGGCTCCTATCGTAACCATCGGCCGCGAATGTGGTAAAGAAAGATTTTCGCCCTGTTGCAAACGCCGCAGCAGTACCCCGGTATCGATTCGGCCTTCTCTGGAAAATGGCGGCGTCTTGATCTCGCCATGCAGCCAGACCAAGGGTTTGTCTCGGGCCTTGGTCACCGACTGCATCTTATGTCAGATTCGACATCTAAGGCAAGCGCGGAATTCTGGCTGGGATTGCAGAGCGACTACGAACTCGAAAAAACCAAAGACGAGTTGGCGGCGAGAATCGAGCGCGAGGTCCGTCCGCGCAGGAGCGCGGCGTGACGCGCGGCGGGTGATAGACTCTGCGCAATGGAGATTTCGCCCCCAGAATTTCTCGAAACCGGTCGCTTGGTGCTCAGGCGCGCGCAACGTGAGGATGCGCCCGCGATCTTCGAATATGCCAGCGACCCCGAAGTTACCCGCCTGATGGACTGGCGAACCCATACTGAGGTGAGCGAAGCGGCTGGCTTTATCGAAGCGTCTGAAAAGGCATGGACACGCGGTACGGAATTCACTTGGCTCATTACCATCAAGCCCGACGGCCCGCCGGTCGGTGCAATCTCCTGCCGCCCTGACGGATGCCGCGCCGAAATCGGGTACGTTCTGAACCGCCGATACTGGGCGATGGGCTACGCTACCGAGGCGGCGCGTCGAGTTATGGAATGCCTGTTCACAGACGGCGCGGTCTGGCGGGTATGCGCGACTTGCGACGTCGACAATCTCGCATCGGCACGAGTGCTTGAGAAAATCGGGATGATGCGAGAAGGGAAGCTGCGGCGCTTCGTGATAAGGCCCAATATAGGGTCACAGCCGCGCGACTCCTTTATCTACGCTCGGGTGCGCGAGTAGCGACGCGGCTGCCGTCCCCTTTTCAGCCAGCCGCAACTAGGCTATCCAAGGTAGAAGGCGGCTAATAATTACCCCGGCCCGGAGGTTTCCCAGTCTTGCACGCCATCAACTACGAAGCCCCAACCACGCTCGCTCAGGCGGTCAGCATCCTCAAAGCCCACGGTGAAAACGCCCGCCCGTTCTGCGGCGGCACCGATATCATCATCCAGTTGCGCGCCGGAGTCCGCCGCACTGAGCATCTGGTTGACGTCAAGAAAATCAAGGAGCTGCAAACTCTCTCCTTCGATGCGAAGAAGGGATTGCGGCTCGGCGCGGCCGTGCCTTGCATCGAGATTAGCGAGAGCGACGTGATGCGGCGGCATTACCCCGGCTTGACCGAGGCGGCGCATCTCATCGGCTCGCTGCAGATTCAGAACCGCGCCTCGGTGGGCGGCAATCTGTGCAATGGATCGCCGGCCGCGGACACTACGCCTGCCCTGATAGCGCTCGGCGCGCGCGCGCGAATCGTCGGGCCCAAGGGCGAGCGCGAGGTGCCGGTCGAGGCTTTCGTCGTATCGCCCGGACGCACCGTGCTCAAGCCCGGCGAGTTGCTGGTCGAACTGCTGGTTCCGGCGCCCGCACGGCATTCGAGCGACGCGTATCTTCGTTTCATCCCGCGCAACGAGATGGATATCGCAGTCGTCGGCGTGGGAGCGTCGCTTACGCTCGACGGCGACAAGGTGAAGGCGGCGCGGATCGCACTTGGCGCCGTTGGGCCGACTCCGATCCTCGCAACCAAAGCCGCCGCCGCGATCATCGGGATGAAACTCGACGACGCGGCCCTCGAGGCCGCCGGACGTGCGGCGAGCGAGGCCTGTTCGCCCATCGACGACATGCGCGGGACGGCGGAATTTCGACTCCACATCGCCGCGGTGCTCACGCGACGGGTGCTCTCAATCGCTGCCGAACGCGCGAAAAAGAACTGAATCACAGCAAGCAAACACCAACGGCATATAGAACAATGTCCAAAAAGACCCTGGTAGAAGCGACGATTAACGGCGAAACGGTCGAGTTCCTGTGCGAGCCGCGCCAAAGCCTGCTCGAAACGCTGCGCGACGTGCTCGAGCTCACCGGCTCCAAGGAAGGATGCCTGACCGGCGATTGCGGCGCTTGCACCGTGCTAGTCGACGGCCGCGCGGTCTGCTCGTGCCTGATGCTCGGCGTCGAAGCGCAAGGCAAGAACATCGTGACGGTCGAAGGACTCGCCACCAACGGCGTGCTTCACGTTTTGCAGAACAAGTTTCTCGAGCACGCGGCCTTGCAGTGCGGCATCTGCACTCCCGGATTCCTGATTTCGGCGAAGTCGCTGCTCGATCGCAATCCGAAACCGACCGAGCACGAAGTTCGCTACGCGCTGGCCGGGAACCTGTGCCGATGCACCGGTTATGACAAGATTGTGAAAGCGGTGCTCGACGCGGCTGCGGATATTCGCGCGCAGGGCGAAGGCAAAGCGGCCGCACGATGAGCGCGTCGCAGTACTGACAGGACTACCGATACGACCAGGCGATCCGAGAGGTAAGGCATGGCGGCATCAACCACGACAGGCGATTTCAAAGTCATCGGCACGCGTCCGATTCGGCCCGACGGCGTTGACAAAGTGACGGGCCGCGCCAAGTTCGGCGCCGACTACGCATTCCCCGGGATGCTCCACGGCAAGGTGCTGCGCAGCCCGCA
>Ga0074046_10003832_pt1 | contig 12447 bp, 10 predicted proteins | sample BogForMeECP23OM3_FD_94441 | JGI IMG/M metagenome (GOLD analysis project Ga0074046, IMG submission 94441) | Bog forest soil microbial communities from Calvert Island, British Columbia, Canada - Bog Forest MetaG ECP23OM3 | ecosystem: Environmental > Terrestrial > Soil > Wetlands ...
ACGGCTGCCTGCACTTGGTCGCCGCTCATCATGAAGCGCACTAGCGAATTTTGCCGCAGGACAAACGTGCGGTTGGCAGCTACAACGCGGTAGATATCGCTCTTGCCCGAACGCGTATCGAAATACATGGTGCCGCGCACCAGGTCGACTTCGTTGACCTTGTCGCCCGCATCGTTCATCAGCAACTGGCGAAATTTGACTTCGGTAACTTCACCCAGCCGGACTGTGCTGTTGTTCTCAAACTCAACTTCAGCCAGGCCGTCGCTGCCCGTCACAACGCGCGAGCCTTCGATAATCGGCGAATTCAAGATGGCGCGCTCCAGACCCTGGCTCTGGGCACGTTCCATCTGCACCGTGCCGCTTTCGTAGCTCAAGCGAACGATCCTGACGTGCGATGTTGCCTGCGCCGACACAACCGCCAGCAACATCACCGCCAGCACGATCAGTGCGTTTCCCCTTTGCTTAGCCATGGCACCCACTCCTCGAGCCCGAATCTGCATTCCAAGCGAATCGACGTCCTCACTACCGACACGTCGGCGGGCTCACCCACTGCTATTAAACACCCGTTCCATCCGAAGTTGTTGAAAATTGACAATCCTTAACAGGGTTCTTCCCGATTCCGCGTCGGCAGGCGACCGGCTGCGGGTCAGGGCTGGATAGCCGTCTGGCTGCGCGTCCCGCCCGGATTGAGTGAATTCAACAACTGTTTCGCCGTCACCCGGCTGATGTGCATGATGTTCGGGTCGGACGCGATTTTCTGCAGGATTGGTTCGATGGCCTGCAGTTCCTCTGCATAATGGGTCGCCTGCATCTCCTGCAGCGACCTCAGCCGGTCGTCCATGCCGAGCTTGTCAAACCGGTATTGAAACGCCAGCTTGCGGCCGAAATCCAGCGTCATGGCAATGGATTGAAAGATTCGCGTCAGCTCCTGGATGTCGCTGTTTGGCGAGTAGTTGTAAGTGGCAGAAGTATTCAGCGACTGACCACTGCCCGCCGCCATTCCGTGATACTTGAGCGTCTTCTCACCCGTTCTGGCGATGTTCTTCTGCTTGGTCTCAAAGTTGCCTTGGAAGTAATCCGCCTTCTTGGCCAGCTCGAAGATCTTCTGGCGGTTAGCGTCCGACATGGTGAAGTCCTGCGTGAATGCATCGTTGTCGCCATTGTCGATAGGGCTGCCGACTCCTTCAAAATGGGCATTGCCGGCGTCGTCGACCGTAATCGTGTATCGCGCCCAGGGCCGTCCCTGGTCCCAGTCAAACTTGAACGCCACGTACGCTCCAGTCGGTTGCGGCACGGCGACCGGTTGATGCAGAGTCTGAGCAGCAGCACCAAGCGCCCAGAGACATACAGCGATGGTGAAGTACTTGAGGGCCGCAAATCGCATGGTCGGGGATGATTTTAACCGAATGCGCACGCACGGGGCTTCCAGGTCTCGACGGCGGTCGGCATGCGATCGCCAGAATCGAAGGCGGTTACTTGCGACATGGGGATTTACCAACAGCTAACCGCTACACTTCCTGGTAGCTGACAACCTGCAGTTTGCGCATCCTACCTCAAACCGTGATGCCGAGGCATCTATCCGGCTCGTTGCCGTCATGGATGGGCACCTCCCGTCGCGATGAGGTTTGAATTAATCTTGCGATATGACACTTTCAGCTCGCAACCAGCTTGCAGGGACCGTCGAGGAAGTTCAGCTCGGCGGCGTAATGGCACATGTCGTGGTGCGCGTGGGGGAGAACCTTATTGAGTGCGTGATCACCCGCAGAAGCGCCGAAGCCATGTCACTCAAGAAAGGCGATGCCGTCAAAGTGGTGATCAAGTCAACCGAAGTGATGCTTCAGAAGGACTGACACCACATCATTACCAAAGAAGTTTCAATCCGAATTGCGCCTGACACCCGGTGGTGGACGTGCTGGTGATGGCTCCGCCGTGTCGGATATGTTCTCTGGCTGCGGACAGCGATTGATTATCCGGCGGCTGTACTCGGGCTACTCCGTCCGAAGCGCCTCGTTGACGTCAACCCGCGCGGCCCGCTCCGCCGGGAAGGCTGACGCGATGACTGCGGCGGCCAGCAGAACGGTCACAGAGGCGACGAGCGGCAACGCGGTCGGCATCTGCAGTGACGGAAAATAACGGCTGGCTAGGCGTGTTAATCCGTACCCAAACACCGCACCAGCAAGAATGCCGGTTGCAGCCATCGCCGTACCCTCAGCAATGACGCCCAACAGCAGGTGTCGAGGCTGTGCTCCAACCGCCAGCCGAATCCCGAACTCGCGCGTTCGCCCGCTTACCGAGAAGGCCAGTACTCCGGCCACGCCAACCACCGCTATCGCCAGCGCGACGCCTGCCATGCCCCCGAACACCAGCGTATTCAGCCGCTCCGGCGTCAGCACTTCCGCGCGGACCTCTTCCAGCGTGGCGGCACGTTCGACAGGCTGGTCAGCAGCCATGTCACGCACGATGCGAGTAATCGGAGTCACCAGAGCGTGCGGATCCATGCGCGTATGCACGAACAGGCGGCCGCCAAACAGGGGCAGCTCCTTATTGGCGGCGTCATCCGGAATTTGACCGAACGGATGATAGATGGTGAGTGCCGCCCCAGGCACGAGATTTTCGTCGTCCACGTCGGCGACGACTCCCACGATACGGCGAGGCCCGGTGCCGACAAAGATGAACTTCATGATCGGGTCTGACCACATAATGTGGCGGTTAATCGGGTCTTGTCCGGGGAACATTCGCTGCGCGACACTTTGGCTGATGATCACAACCGGCTCGCCGCCACGCTTGTCGTCATCGTTAAAGTCGCGTCCGCTCAGCAACGGGACGCCGAGTGCCGCGAAAAAGGCTGGTGAGACAACTCGAAAGTGGGCGCGAGGATCTTCTTCGCGAGCGCCTTTCGCATGACCCTCGCCGGAAAACTGGAAGCCGGGACCGTAGCTGCCGGCGTCACGCCACGGAACTTGGGTGCCGAGGGCAACGCGGTCCACGCCGGGCAGTGCATTGATGCGCCGGATGGCCTCCCGGTAGAAGTTGATGATCTCCTCGGGCGTCTTCCCGTACGACATCACCGGCACGTTCAACGCGAGAACACGCCGCATGTCAAAACCGGTCTGCTGCGCCTGAAGCGTGAAGAGGGTCTTGATGAGAATGCTGGAGCCGGTCAGCAGGATGAATGAAGCAGCGATCTGCGTCACAGCAAAGATGCGCAGCCGCCGGCTTGTGCCCCCCGTGATGCGAACACTGCTGCTGGACAGCCCCATTCCGCTCGACGACTCCGCCGACGGCAGACGTGGAACAAATGCTAGAAGCACCGCAGCAACGATCGCCAGTCCCGCTCCCACCCACAGGATGCTGAAGTCCACCGTCAGATCAAGGGCCCGGACTGAAAAACGCGAGGCGTAGCTGGCCAGAATCGCGACCATTGGGCCCGCGCTCAGCAGTCCGAGCACCGCGCCGGCCGTGCACAACAACAGGCTCTCCGCCAGCAGCGTGCGCCGCAATGCGCCAGTGCTCGCCCCAAGAGCGGCGCGAATCGCCAACTCCCCTTCGCGGCGGACCGAGCGCGCCAGAATCAGATTGGCAACGTTGGAGCACGCGATGATAAAGATCAGCGCCGATGCGGCGAGCAGCACCAGCAATACCGTCTTCGCACCCGAGGTGATCTGGTCGCGAAGCAGCACGGCGTGGATTTGACCTTGCGCCTCCGGCGAGTAGGCTTCGGGGTGCGCTTTCATCATCGAGCCGTAAACCGTACTGAGCTCGGCGTTCGCCTGCTCCAAACTCGCGCCCGGAGCGAGACGGCCGAAAAGTTCGGTCATGCGATGAACCCGTCCCGTGACCATCGTCGCGGAAAGATGATGTGGGCTGGTCACCACGTTCGCAATGATCTCGGTCTCCGCCGGATACGGCACCGAGGGCTCCAGAACGCCGACAATCGTGGCCGTGCGGTCTCCCAGCCGCACCGTCTTGCCGATCACCGTCGGGTCGCTCTTGAGCGCATTTTTCCAGAAGCGATAGGTCAGCACACACGCGCCGGCCGCGTTCGGACCGTCATCGTGGGCGTCGAGCAGCCTGCCCAGCACGGGATGCAGGCCCATGACCTCGAAATACGAGCCGCCAACTACGCCCGCGCGCACCTCGCGCGGTTCTCCCAGTCCCACCATGGTGAAGCCGATGGTCGAGAAGTCGCCGAATTCACTGACCGTCTTCACCGCAGCTTTCAGGTCCTGAATTTCCGGCACGGAAAAGTTCGCATTTTCCAGTTGGAGCCCCGGCGCGCTCTGCCGGATGTAAATCAGCCGGTCCTCGTCGCGGTTGACCAGCGGGCGCAGCAACACGCCGCGCACCAGGCTGAAGATGGCTGCGTTCGCGCCAATGCCCAACGCCAGCGTCAAAATGACGGTGATCGACAGCCCTTTGCTTCGCCATAACGACCGAAACGCCACCCTCAGGTCCTGCAGGATTAGATCGGGCTTTACCATCATCATCGCTTCCCCCACAAAGCGCGCTGCTCGAGCCGGTTCCCCTCGAAGCTGCAATCGCCCGGCCAGAACCCATGGCGGCTATCTCATTATCTATCACTCGCACAGGGCGGTTCGCCACAGTCTTCCGTAGTCCGCCTGTTCGCTAATGGCGATTGGTGTCCGCCAGCGAACAGTATGAGCCTTTGACGCGTCGAGCCCCTTATTCCTAATTCCTAGGAGAGCTGTTGTGAACAGGCTCAGCATGACGGTGCCCGTCACAATCGGGCATGAAGAGAGCTGGAGGCTGATCCCTTCCGTGACAAGAACTTGCGGCCCTTTTCAAGGGAGGCCATCTCACTCGCTACCCGCCAAGTCTGGATTGCGTTGGGCTGCCACCGTGGCAAAGAACCAGATCTGCGAACGCCGTGCAATTGTGGGGCACCGTCGTGATCGGTTTCGGAGATGGACCCCCGGCCAACAGCCCTTAGACAGGCGGCTGCGACGATGCTGAACACGTCAGCAGTGGGCAACACGCGGGCCAGCGCAAAGTGCGTCGATTCGAACAGTTTCCCGTACTCGTCGGCCGTGCGCTGGCGTGCTTCACCGTGTCCGCACTGCAACCTGCAGTTGCTGTAACGAAGCGTGAGCCTCACCTCCGCTGATATCAGGTTTGATCGTCAACTCAAGGGCGGTGGCGTCGGCAAGGTTAGCCGTGTAGTCCTCACGTTCGTCCATGCTGCTGGGGGGATTGAAATTCCATTGTTGGCGGACGATATCCTTCCACGAGTCTGTCCCGCGCTGCAACCAGCGCAGTACGAACTCTTGCGTCCGGGCGATTTCTTCTTCCTTGAAAACCAGACGAATGCGCTGAATTGTTTGTGGCTCATCGAGCAACAGCCGAATCGTCTGAACACCAGGCGCTCCGGCCCGCCAACCCCGTTGGCCGTGCGAGAGTGCTCCTTCAATCGGATAACCGTCAGCCTCGGAAGTGAATTCGACGATAGCCACTTGCTGGAGGTCCAACCAGCCAGAACCTGGATCAGCGTCGTTCTCGCGAACTGGAGGGATCAACCTTTTTCTCATGTCAGCTCTCCAGCTTCGCCAGGCTGGCTCTAAGACGTTCCTTTTCGGCGGCTAGTCGCTTCTGCGCCTTCCTCAACTTCTCTTTCAGCTTATCGCGCTCTTCCGTCGCCTTCTTAGTCCGTTGCCGGGCAGACTTGATCTCGGACATTGCCTGTTTATGCAATCGCAACATGCGTAACAGTATAAAGCCTCCGTTGTGTTCTTCCCATAACGTTCGCTTGAAGGGATGGCGGCATGAGCGCTTTCGCGTCCGTCTCATAGACGATCTCGGGCATCAAGGAGCGCTTTAGAGCGCAGCTTTTGTGTTTGTGGGGATAGCTGTTGATAGCAGGCCATCTCAATCCCTATCCCAAGGCGATCGGCTCTGTTCGTCGAATGTGCGCGGTCGGACTCACTTCGCCTCTGCGCGCTGACGCTGCAAAGTTGCAGCAGTATGCAAGTGGCAGATGGCGATGGCCAGCGCGTCGGCCACATCCGGCGGCTCCGGAGGCGCAGGAAGGTTCAACAGGCGCGCAACCATCAACTGCACCTGTGACTTTTCAGCGCGGCCGTAGCCTACGACCGCTGACTTGATGGACAGCGGCGAATAAGCTATCACGGCAAGTCCGGCCTGAGCGGCAGTCAGCATGGCGACGCCGCGTACGTGCCCGAGCTTCAGAGCTGACTTTACATTGACGGCGTAGAAAACGTCCTCGATGGCGACGATCTCCGGAGCACTGTCGGCGATGACCTCGGCGAGGCCCTGGCAGATCTTCATCAGGCGCAATTCCAGCGCTTCGCGCGGGAACAGCCGGATGGCGCCGCTGCACAAATGCCGAAGCGTGCCCTGCGCATCCTGCTCGATCACTCCGTAGCCGGTGTACTCTCCGCCGCAATCTACGCCCAAGACCCGCATGGTATGCGCCGAGTGTAGCAGGCTGCGGCGGCACGCGGGAGTCACAGTTCAGGTATCTGCATACACGCGAGCAGTGAAAAACTTCCTTGATTTGAGTTTTGAAAGGGCACAGCTTCAGCTGTGCCGTAAAGGACGCAATATCTTTTGTTTCGGGCGGACTTTAGTCCGCCCGACCCCTACTTCGGCGAACTCTCCATCCGCGATGCCAGCCGCCCCGTCAGCATCAGCCCGATCATGCGAAAGTCGCTGATGAACGACCAGAACGGATGGCCGAACGTCGCCGGCTTGTTCTTCTCCAGAAGGAAGTGACCCGTCCACGCGAATCCGTATCCGATGGGAAAGAACAGCAAGGCGTACCAGCGGTGTCCCGTAAGGAATGCGCCCAGCACGACGGCAACACCCAGCGTCGTACCGATCGCGTGCAGAATTCGGTTGCGCGGGTCACTGTGCTGCTGCAGGTAAAACTGGAAGAACTCTTCGTAGGTTTCCAACTTATCGGGTTGGGGCATAGTGCCACTCTCCTTGCTGCGTCCGAAAGTGTACTACGGCGGGCAGAACTCCGAGCCATACGTTACTATCAATTACAACCAACCCCTAGGAGGATGGCTTCAACCATGAGAGTTGGCCTGTTGACCGGCGGTGGAGACTGTCCCGGCCTGAATGCGGTGATTCGCGCCGTGGTGCGTAAGGGCATCCTGCACTACGACGACGAGTTCGTCGGTTTCATGGAAGGCTGGCGCGGAGTTCTCGAGAACAAGACCATGGTGCTGGATTACGACTCCATTGCCGGCATCCTGCCCCGCGGCGGCACCATTCTGCGCACTTCGCGCACCAACCCCGCCAAGCGCGACGGCGGCCTCGCCCGCTGTATGGAAACCCTGAAGCACAACAACCTCGATGCTCTGATTGCCATCGGCGGCGACGACACGAACAGCGTCGCTCAGAAGTTGTACGAACAAGGCATCAAGGTCGTGGGGGTCCCCAAAACCATCGACAACGACCTCAGCGGCACCGATTTTTGCTTCGGCTTCGACACCGCCGTCAACACAGCCATGGAGGCGATTGACCGCTTGCACACTACCGCCGAAGCGCACCAGCGCGTGATGGTGGTCGAGGTCATGGGCCGCGACGCGGGATGGATCGCCATGTACAGCGGCATCGCCGGCGGCGCCGATGTCATCCTGATTCCCGAAAAGCCATTCGACATCGAGGAAGTCGCCGAGCGTATTCGCCTGCGCCACGCCCGTGGCCGCTACTTCAGCATCATTGTGGTCTCCGAGGGCGCCAAGTTCGCCAGCGACATTGATCCGTCCCAGGGCGCGCCCGTGGTCACCGAGATGGGCAAAGACGAGTTTGGCCACGTTCGCCTTGGCGGCGTGGGACAAATCCTCGCCCGCGAAGTTGAGCGCCGCACCGGTCTCGAGACCCGCTACGTCGTGCTCGGGCACATTCAGCGCGGAGGCTCGCCCAGCGCCTTCGACCGCGTACTGGCCTCGCGCTATGGCATCGGCGCCATCGACATGGTGCACCACGGCGAGTTCGGCTGCATGGTCGCCCTGCGCGGCAACGACATTGTTTCCGTGCCGCTCACCGAGGCCATCAACAAGAACCGATTGGTTGACCCTGCACTGATCGATGTGGCGCTCGGGCTCAGCGAACCGCTGAAAGCTGACAAGAGGTAGAGCCGGCGTTCCATCCGCGGTGTGGGTCTCCCGCGTTTCCGTGTCCGTCTTGCGTTGCCTGTCTAGTTCCCGTTTAATGAGCAGGTTCAAGTTTGTTGGCACTGGAGACGCAAGATGCAATCCAGAAACTTCGTTCTCGCCTTTCTAGTCTTACTTGTCGGCGCAATAGCGGTGCAGGCTCAAAGCCCCTTCGCTCCGAAGGTTTCGGGTCCGCTTTCGCAACGGGTCGTCGCCTATCAGATCGACGCCAAGTACGACCCGGACAAACACTCTGTCGATGCCACCGAGACGCTCACCTACCACAACTTGACGGGCCAGCCGCTCGATCACTTCCCGTTTCATCTTTATCTGAATGCCTTCCAGCCGGATTCCACCTGGGTCAGCGAAGCGCACCGCGACGGCAGTTTCCGCACCAGCACGTTCGGCGGAGCCTGGGACCCCAAGCGCAGCGGTTCCAACACTGTGAGCTCGCTTGAAGTAGTCGGGATAGGCGACCTGACGAAGCAGATCAAATTTATCTCTCCTGACGACGGAAATCCCAACGATAAGACCGTCTTCGACATCGCACTGCCTCACCCCATCGAACCGGGCCAGGACGTTGTCTTCAAAATCAAGTTCCGCGCCGTCTTCCCGGAGGTCGTTGCCCGCACCGGCTACAAGCGCACTTTCCTGCTGGCCGGGCAATGGTTCCCCAAAGTCGGAGTCTGGTGGAACGGCGCATGGAACTGCCATCAGTTTCACGCCATGACCGAGTTCTTCGCCGACTTCGGGACCTATGACGTAAAGATAACGCTGCCAAAGAACTACGTCATCGGCGCCACCGGCGTCGAGACCAGCGACACCGACAACGGCAACGGCAGCAAGACCGTCGCGTTTCACGCCGAAGATGTCCACGACTTTGCCTGGACAGCCGACCCCAACTTCAAGGTCGTTGAGAGCAAGTTTGACGGCAGCGAAGGGGCGGTGAAGATCCGCCTCCTCACCTATGAGAGTTACAAGAGCTCCTGGCAACGCTACATCGATGTCATGCAGGGCACCATGAAGCGCTTCGACGAATGGTACGGCCCGTACCCCTACGCCCAAATCACGGTGGTCGATCCCCCGCACGGCGCCGCGGAAGCCGGAGGCATGGAGTATCCGACCTTCATCACCGGCGACACATTCTGGTGGGCGCCGAAGGGCCAGAAGCTCTTCCCCGAAATGGTCACCGAGCATGAATTCGGGCACCAGTACTGGTACGCCATGGTGGCCACCAACGAGTTCGAAAACGCCTGGCTAGACGAAGGCATCAACAGCTACACCGAAGTGAAGGTGCTCGACAGCCTCTACGGCAAGAACACCAGCATGTTGAACTGGATGGGCGCTCAAATGGGCGACACCTCGGAGCAGCGTTCGTTTTACGTCGGAGTGGCCGAAACTGATCCGCTTTCTCGCCCTAGCTATCAGGACATGAGCATGGCAGCCTACGGCGGCATCACCTATGGCAAGACCGCCACCATGCTTCTGACTCTGGAAAATGTCGTCGGCGAGCAGGTGCTGCAGAAAGCGCTGCATGCGTATTTCATGAAGTACCGCTTCACCCATCCCACGCAAGAGGACTTCCTGCGCACCGTAAACGAAGTTGCCGGACAGGACCTGGGCTGGTACTGGCAGCAGGCGGTTTACGGAACGCAAGTGCTCGACTACAAAGTCAGGAAAGCCGAATCGGTACGCGTGGACTGGGCCAACAAAGACGCTCCCGACGAGAAGAAGGGCGAGACGTTTTACCAGACCGACATTCTCTTGCAGCGATTGGGTGACTTCGTATTTCCCGTCACCGCCGAAGTCAAGTTCGACAACGGCGAATCCATTCGCGAGAAATGGGACGGCCGGGATCGCTGGAAACGCTTTGTGTATCTGAAGAAGGCCAAGGTGCTGTCGGTCGAAATCGATCCCGAGCACCAGATCACCATGGACCGCGACTACCTCAACAACAGCATCACCACCGAACCTCAGCACGGCGCGATCCTGAAGATCACAACCTGTTGGACATTTCTAGCGCAATTCTTCGCCCAGATGTTGAGCTGGCTCACCTAACCCAGGAGACGACCATGGCAGACAACAACAAAGGATTGGTAGCTGCCGGAGCCGCCCTGGTGTGGCGCCGCCAGCGTGTGTTGTGGTGGGTGTACGCGGTCAACCTTGTCCTCGGACTCCTGGGCGCCGCGGGAGCGCGCACCCAGCTCGATCACTTGCTGAGGTACAGTCTCGCGGGTGAAAGCCTCACCAAGGGTTTCGACCTTGGCATGTTCTTCGAGCTGGTCAACGTGCCCGCCGCAAACCTGATGCGCTCAGCGAGCAGCTCGTTCCTTTTCGCGCTCTTATTTCCGCTCTTCATGCTCTTCGTGACCGGAGGCATCCTCGCCGTCTATCGCGAAGACCGCAAGTTCACTGCGGGAGAGTTCTTCGCTGCCTCGGGAGCGTTCTTCTGGCGGTTCGTGCGCCTGGTCGTATTCTCGCTGGTCCCGTTTGGTCTCCTTGGCGCAGCGTTCAGCGGCGTAAGAAAACTGTCCGACTATCTTGGAGATCGCGCCACGCCAGCGCAGACCGGGTTCTACATCCTGCTGGCCGGGGCTACTGTCGTCGTATTGCTGGTCCTGTTCGTCCGTCTCTGGTTCGACATTGCGCAAGTCCGCGCCGTCCTTCAGGACGAACGCAGAATGTGGCCGAATTTATGGAAGGCGCTGGGCATTGCCTGGCGTCAGGCGCGCACGCTGTTCCGAGTTTACCTCTGCATCAGCGGAGTCGCCTGGGTTACGTTGGCAGTCGGACTCTTCATTTGGACCAAGCTGCCGCCAACCGCGACCCCAGTGTCGTTCCTGGTGCTGCAGTTCATCATCCTGATGCAGTTGCTGACGCGCCTGTGGCAGCGCGCCAGTTCGGTTACCTGGTACAAGCGTCACGCGGCGATCTACCCGGCCGACAGCGTGGACTTTACGACGCCGGTGCCAGTGGAAGTGGTGGAAAGCGAGATGGTGTGCGAGACCTTTGCGGGTGCTGGTCCAGCTTCGCCGGCGACGACCGCTGGAACCTGGACTCAGACACCTCCAGCTACTGGCCAACCGAGTGCACCATCCGAACGTGAGAACCCGCCATCCGACGAGTCAGGTGCATAGCAAAACGGGGCGCTTCACGCGCCCCGTACTCTATTTCAACCGCTACACCGGCTCACTGCCCTTGAGGTCAGCCCTTAATCCACCGCTCCAAATGATTTCAGGTCCTCTGGTCCTTCTTGCAGGGCCACCTTCTCCTTGCCCTGAACCATTACGCGGACACTTTCCACCACGTCAGGATTGGCGAGGGTTGTGATATCTCCGGTGTTCATGTTGTTGGAGAGGGCTGCGAGAACGCGCCGCATGAGCTTGCCGGATCGTGTTTTTGGCATATCCGGAACAATGAGAATCCTCCGCGGCCGAGCAATCTTGCCAATCATCGTCTCAATGACGTGATTGACCTTGGTCAGGATTTCCTGATGCTGAGTCGGCAGCACATCAGGCTGCAGGACGATATAGACCTCAGGCACGCGGCCTTTGATTTCGTCCACCACGGGCACCACTGCCGCTTCGGCCACCTCGGGAACCGTCAGGCACGCAGACTCGATTTCCTTTGTGCCCAGGCGGTGGCCGGCCACGTTGATGACGTCATCCACGCGTCCCAGTATGCGGAAATAGCCGTCCACGGCCAGCACGGCTCCGTCAGCGGCAAAGTATGGCCAGTCTTGCCACTTCTTGCTGTTGGGATCCTTGCAGTATTTAGCGTAGTACTGGTCAACGAAGCGCTGGCGATCACCCCAAATGGTCTGCATGATCCCTGGCCAGGGATTCCGAATGCAGATGTTTCCCGCCTTCCCTGAACCGGCGGGCACGACCTCTCCCAACTCGTCGATGATTACGGGGAAGATGCCCGGCATACCTGGGCCTGCGCTTCCCGGCTTCATCGGATCCAGCGCCGGCTTGGTGGTGCATAGGAATCCTCCGTTTTCGGTTTGCCACCAGGTGTCCACAATCACTGCCTTACCTTTGCCTACCGTCTCGTAATACCAGCGCCAAACCTCAGGCTCGATGGGTTCTCCCACCGTGGTCATATGCTTGAAATGGTAGTTGTACTTGGTGGGTTCATCGTGACCGGCCTTGCGCAACATGCGGATGGCCGTAGGCGAAGTGTGAAAGATGTTGACATCCAGGCGCTCGGCGATTCTCCATACCCTGCCGGCATCGGGATAAGTCGGGACACCTTCGTAGATGACGCTGGTGGCGGCCAGGGCTAAAGGTCCATAGACAATAAA